>JADMIO011197724.1_pt1 | contig 66351 bp, 66 predicted proteins | sample 8958161 | NCBI WGS metagenome assembly JADMIO01 (sample SAMN16585339, study PRJNA669376) | soil metagenome | isolation source: Crop rotation soil | place: USA: Cullars Rotation, Alabama | collected 2011 | reverse complement strand
CGCGACAACTTGTCCACGTGGAATTCTAAGCTTAGGATCCCAATGTGCTGGAAAGGAGGCACTTGTGGAACATCGACTCGAGGAACTCGCGGTCGGGCCGGCCGCGCGCCGCGTCGAGCTGGTAGACGCGCCACGCCGCCCACGCGTGCACGGGCGGGTTGATGTCGCCGAACGCGAACTCGTACGCCGGCAGCGCGCCGTTCGGGTGCATGTACCACTCGCGGCACAAGAGCATCAGCTGCTTCTTCGCGAACTCGGGATCGAGCCGCGCCATCGCCACGCAGTGGAACGCGAGATCCCACGCCGCGAACCACGGGTACTCCCACTTGTCCGGCATCGAGATAATGTCGCGCGCGTAGAGGTGATGCCATCCGCGGTTGCGGCCGTGCTTGCGCGACGCGGGCGGCGGCGGCTGCGCGGGGTCGCCCTGCATCCATTGATCGACGTGGTAGTAGTAGAACTGCCGCGACCACAGGAGCGACGCGTCGCACTGGCGCACCGCGGCGCGCTCGGCGTCGTTCATCTCGGTGTCGCGGCGCTCGCGGTGGAATTCGTCCGCCTCGGCGATGCGGCGCTCGAACGTGCGCTCGAACTCCTCGCCGAAGCACACGGCCGGCGCCTCCGCCTCGGTGAAGAAGCGCATGCGCACCGTCAGCGACGAGCCGGCGGGCACCTGCAGCCGGTACCACGCCGCGGCCTTGGTGCCGCGCTGCGCCGGGTTGATCGCGCCGTCGTCGCCGCCGATCACGTGGCGGTGGAACCCGTCCTTCACGTACGGCGAGCGGTTGGGCGATCCCCACAGCCGCTCCATGTTCGTCTCGTTGTCGGTGAAGAGGTACTTCGGCGCGCCTTCGAACGCGATCTGGAACCGGCCGAGGCTCGCCTGATCGACGACCATCCCGTCGCCGTGGCGCGTGATGTGGCCCTCCGGCCAGTACCCCTCGCCGGTGCGGCCCCACCCCCACGTGTTGCGCAGCCACACCTGCGGCAGCACGTGGATCTCCGCCGGCTCCGGCCCGCGGTTGTGCACCGTGAAGCGCGCGAGCACGTCGTTGTCGTCGGCCTTCGCGTACTCCGCGAGCACGTCCCAGTAGCGACCGCCGTCGAACACGCCGGTGTCCTCGACCTCGAGCTCGGGATCGTGGCGCCCGCGCGCCCGGTTCTCGCGCACCAGCTGCTCGTACGGGTACGCCGCCTGCGGGTACTTGTAGAGCGCCTTCAGGTACGAGCTCGTCGGCGTCGCGTCGAGGTAGTAGTACAGCTCCTTGCAGTCCTCGCCGTGGTTGCCCTCGGGGCCGGTCAGCCCGAACAGCCGCTCCTTGAGGATCGGATCGTGCCCGTTCCACAGCGCGAGCCCGACGCACATCCGACACTCGCGATCGGTGATCCCGAGGAGCCCGTCCTCGCCCCATCGATAGACGCGGCTGCGCGCGTGATCGTGCGGGAAGTAGTCCCAGCACTCGCCGCCCGCGGAGTAGTCCTCGCGCACGGTGCCCCACTGGCGCTCGGCGAGGTACGGCCCCCACCGCTGCCAGTTCTTGAGGCGGCGCGCGTCTTCTTCCAGCCGGACGCGCTCGGCGCCGGGCAGCGCTCTACTGCTCATCGTCCCTGTACGTGCCGCCGACCTGGCCGTGCTTGCGCTCGTCGACGCACATCGGCGACGGGCCGTACGCGTGCCCGCCGAAGCCGTTGCGCATCATCGCGACCGCCCGCGCCCAGTTCTTCTTGTCGTCGCGCGAGCTGAACAGCTGCATCACCGACTGCGCGATCACCGGCACCGGCACCTCCATCCGCAGCGCGTCGGCGACGAGCCAGTTCACCTCGCCGGTGTCGTCGACGAAGCTCGGGATGTTGTCCATGCCGCTCTCGCGCGTGTACTGCTGGTGCATCAGCTCGACGAGCCAGCTACGGATCACCGAGCCGTTGCGCCAGCAGCCGAGCACGTTCGCGATGTCGAGCTTGTCGCCGTAGTGCTCGAGGAGATCCATGCCCTCGCCGATCGCCTGGAGCATGCCGAACTCGATCCCGTTGTGGACGAGCTTGGTGAAGTGGCCGGCGCCGGGCGGGCCGGCGTGGACGTAGCCGTTCGCGACCGACAGCTCCTTCAGCATCGGCTCGATCCGGCCGACCGCCTCCTTGGTGCCGCCCGCCATGAAGCACGCGCCGTTGCGCGCGCCGGTGACGCCGCCCGACGTGCCGAGATCGACGAGCTGCAGCCCCTTGGCCTCGAGCGCCTTGTGGCGGCGCTTCGAGTCACCCCAGTACGAGTTGCCGCCGTCGACGATCACGTCGCCCGGCTGGAGGTGCGGCGTGAGCTGCTCGATCAGCTGATCGATCAGCGGCCCGGCCGGCACGTAGAGGAACACCGCGCGCGGGCGCTCGAGCTTCGAGGTCAGCTCCTCGAGCGTCTTGGCGCCGACGACGCCGGCCTGCGACAGCTCGGGCTTGAGCCCGGCGGGGTCGTAGCCGACGACGTTCATGCCCTTGCCGCGCGCCTGGAGCGCGAGCCCGCCGCCCATCCGCCCGAGCCCGACGACACCGAACTCACGCTTCACGTCGCTCATTTCTTCTTGCCCTTCTTCTTGGGACGGACGATCGCGCGCGCCGGCGCGCCCTCGCCGCCGAGGATCTTCAGCGGCAGGCACACCAGCCGGCACGGCCCCGCCGGGACGTTGGAGAGATCGAGCCCCTCGATGATCCAGATGCCGGCCGAGAGGAGCGCGTGGTGCACCGGCACGCCGTTGCCCGCCTTGAAGCCGCCGACCGAGAGGTAGTCGACGCCGACGGTGCGCACGCGCTTCTCGGCGAGCCACGTCGCGGCCTCGGTGCTGATGTAGACGAAGTCCTCGACGAAGCCGCTCGCCTGCCACGCGGCCGGCGAGTTGCGCGTCTTGAACAGGATCCGCTCGCCGCGCTTCACCTTCGCGCGCTCGAGCTCCTTCACCTTGATCGACTCCTCGTCGCGGATCTCGATCACGCGCGCCTTGCCGACGGTGGCGTCGAACGGCATCGCGTCGATCGTCGTCGCGCCGTCGATGAAGTGCGACGGCGCGTCCATGTGCGTCGCGGTGTGGGCGCCGAAGTCGAGCTTCGACACCGTCGCGGCGTCGCCGCGGCAGAGATCGAGCGTGCGCGTGATCCGCACCGCCGGGTTGTCCGGCCAGTGCGCCATGCCGTCCCGCAACGACACCGACACGTCGACCCAGTCTGACTTAGGCATCGAACTGGACCACGCGCTTGATGCCGGACAGCGGGCCGGTGAGCAGCTCGAGCGCGTTCTCGGGCGCGAACCGGCCGGTGATCAGCGCCTTCAGCTGCTCGGGCCAGCGCGCGTGGAACTTCGCGAGATCGTCGACCGCCTCGGCGAACGCCTCGTGGCCCGCGTTGACGGTGCCGAACACGAGCTGGTTCTTGAGCACGAGGTTGCGCATCAGGAGGTCGCCGTCGACCTCGATCGGCCCCTTGCGCCCGGGCACGCCGGTGAAGCAGAAGACGCCGTTCGCGCCGAGCTCCTCGATCGCCTGGAACGACAGCTTCGACGCGCCGGTCGCCTCGTAGAACAGATCGATCTCGCCGACCTTCTCGCTGAGGTCGGCGATCGGCGTCGTCGCCGCGCAGATGTACTTGCCGCCGACCGCCTCGGTCCACTTGCCCTTCTCGCTGTCGGCGGGCTCGAGCGAGTACACGTACGTGTCGAACCCGCGCACGATCAGCGCGAGCGCGCCGAGCAGGCCGACCGGCCCGCCGCCGAGCACCACCGCCTTCTGCCCGATGCCGTCCTGCTCCGCCGTGCCGGCGACGCTCCACGGCAGGCGCTCCTGCACGTCCCAGATCTGCAGGAGGCCCTTCTCGGCGATCGTCAGCGGCTCGACGAGGATGCCGACGTCGCGCAGGTGCGCGGGCACCACGTGCATGTAGCGCTGGTCGTCGACGACCTTGTCGGTCATGAAGCCGTGCTGCTCCTTGATCCCGCGCTCGGTGAACTCGCCGGTGAAGCAGAAGTCCTGGCGGCCCTTCGGGCACGCGCGGCAGCTCGGGTTCTTGCACGGGCGGCGCACCATCGTGACGACGAGGTCGCCGGGCTTGACGTGCGTGACCTGCGAGCCGACGCGCTCGACGCGCGCGAGCGACTCGTGGCCGATCACGAGATAGCCCGAGCCGGCCGGCGGTGTGCCGTAGTCGAAGCGCGCGATCTCGCGATCGGTGCCGCAGACGCCGACGTCGAGCATCTTCAGCAAGACGTCGGTGTCGCGCTCGAGCGCGGGCTCGGGGTGGTTGTCGATGACCTTGATCGACTTGTCGTTCGGGAACACGGCGACTGCGCGCATGCGTTTCCTCTCCCTCCGGACGCGCAGCGTCGCACGACCGCGCGCGAGCGTGGCCACTCCCGGCGGGGTAGTTCGCCCCGTTCGTTGTAACGTCCGCGCCATGTTCGGCATGGAATGGCAAGACGATGTCGCGCTGGTGAGGATGGAGGCGCCGAAGGCGAACGCGATGACCTCCGAGTTTCTCGACGAGCTCGAGCGCACGTTCGAAACCATCGCGACACGGCCCGGTGCGCGCGGCGCGGTGCTGACGGGGAAGGGCCGCGCGTTCTCCGCGGGGCTCGCGCTGCCCGTCCTGATCGAGATGGATCGCGCGGCGCTGCGCGCGTTCATGGAGCGGTTCGATCAGGCGATGCTGCGCGTGCTCCAGTGTCCCGTGGCGACGGTCGCCGCGGTCAACGGGTTCGCGGTCGCGGGCGGTTGCGTGCTCGCGCTGATGTGCGACGCGCGCGTGATGGCCAGCGGCGATGGCCGCATCGGGCTGACCGAGGTGCAGATCGGGATCGGGCTACCGGCGAGCGTGGTGGAGGTGCTCCGGCTGCGCGCGCCGTCTGCGATGACGGAGATCGCGATGAGCGGCGCGCTGTACACGCCGGACGAAGCGCGGGCGCTCGGGATCGTCGACCAGGTGGTGCCGGCGGAGGCGCTGCTGGATCAGGCGCGGGCCCGCGCGGGGCGGCTCGGCGCGCCGTCCGCGGCAGCGCGCGCACAGATCAAGGCGGCGGTGCTCCACCCCACGATCGAGGAGATCCGCGCGGGGAGCGAGGTCGAGCGCGAGAACTGGCTCGACACCTGGTTCAGCGAGTCAGGACAGGCACTTCTGAAGGCCCAGGTCGCGAAGCTCGTCCGCTAGGGCGGATGAGTTTCCGTCATCCTTGACACCGGGCCTCCGGCATTGGAAAACTGTCCGTTATGACGGACGAGCTGGAAACCCAGGACGCGCCCGCGATCCTGCGGTGGGCCAGCCGCGAGCACCCGAAGCTCGGGTTCGCGACCGGCCTCGGCGTCGAGGGCTGCGTGCTCCTCGATCTCGCCGCGAAGGAAGGCGTCGCGCTCGACGTCTTCACGCTCGACACCGGCCTCCTGTTCCCGGAGACGTACGCGCTGTGGCGCCGCCTCGAGGCGCGCTACGGGATCACGATCCGCGCGGTGACGCCGCCGGTCACCGTCGAGGAGCAGGCCGCGCGCCACGGTGACGCGCTGTGGGCGCGCGACCCGGATGCGTGCTGCAAGATCCGCAAGGTCGAGCCGCTCGCGGCGGCCGTCGCCGCCGCCGGGTTCACCGCGTGGATCAGCGCGATCCGCCGCGACCAGACACCCGAGCGCGCGAATGCGCGCGTCGTCGAGCGCGACGCGAAGTTCGGCCTCGTGAAGGTGAACCCGCTCGTCCGCTGGACCAGCACCGACGTCTGGCGCCACGTGCTCGCGAACGACGTCCCCTACAACCCGCTCCACGATCAGGGCTTCCCGTCGATCGGCTGCGCGCCGTGCACGACGGCGGTCGCGCCCGGCGAGGACCCGCGCGCGGGACGCTGGCGCGGCACCGCGAAGACCGAGTGCGGCATCCATCTTCCGGTGGTGCGCTCGTGATCCTCGACGGACCCCAGCTCGCCGAGCTCGAGCTGATCGCGACCGGCGCGACGCCGTTCGCCGGCTTCCTCGGCGAGGCGGACCACGAGAGCGTCGTCGCGCACGGCAAGCTCGCCGACGGCACGCCGTGGCCGGTGCCGTTCGCGCTCGCCGGCGTCGAAGGCGCGATCGGGCGCACGCTCGAGCTGCGCGACGAGGACGATCGCGTGCGCGGCTCGCTGCGCGTCACCGAGATCTACGACCGCGACGGCCGCCGGTTCGTCGCCGGCCCGGTCGCGCTCGCACAGGCGCCGCTGCCGTTCGCCTCGCATCGCCTGTCGCCGCACGCGCTGCGCGAACGGATCGCCGCACGCGGCTGGAAGAAGGTCGCCGCGTTCGACGTCACCGGCCCGCTGACGCGCGCCGACGAGCACCTCGCGCGTCTCCTCCTCGAGCAGGTCGACGGCCTCGTGCTCCACCCGCTCGTCGGCGAGACGCGCGGCACCGAGCTGCCCGCCGACGTCCGCTTCGCGCAGCACGCTGCGCTCGCCGCGCACCTGCCCGCCGATCGCGTTCTCCTCGCCGCGTTCCCCGCGGCGCCTCGTTCCGCCGGTCCCCGCGACATCCAGCTGCTCGAGCTTCTTCGGGCACGGTACGGGATCACTTCTGGCATCGTGAGTCGCGAGCTCGCGGGGGCCGGCGCTTTCTACTGCCGCGCGTGCGAGGGGCCGGCGACGGCGCGCACCTGCGGCCACGCCGCCGAGCAGCGCGTCGTGCTCACCGGCGCGCGCGTCCGCCAGCTCGTCCGCACCGGCGCGCCGCTGCCGCGCGAGCTCGTGCGCCCGGAGATCGCCGAGATCCTCCGCGCGCACCACCTCGCCGACGTCCACGCCGCGGTCGCCGCGCCCGTCGTCTCGCTCGCGCGCGGCTTCATCCTGTGGTTCACCGGGATGTCCGGCGCGGGCAAGAGCACGCTCGCGACCGCGCTCGCGCGCCGCCTCGCCGGCGCACGCCCGCTCGAGATCCTCGACGGCGACGAGGTCCGCACGCACCTGTCGCGCGGGCTCGGGTTCTCGCGCGAGGACCGCGACGTCAACGTCCACCGCATCGCGTTCGTCGCGCGCACGCTCGCTCGGCACGGCGTCGGCGTCGTCACCGCCGCGATCTCGCCGTACGCCGAGACGCGCGCCGCGGTGCGCGCGCTCGCCGAGGCGCAGGGCATCCCGTTCGTCGAGGTGTTCGCGAAGGCGGACCTCGCCGCGCTCGTCGATCGCGACCCGAAGGGCCTCTACAAGAAGGCGCTCGCCGGCGAGATCGAGCACTTCACCGGCGTCACCGATCCGTACGAGGCGCCCGAGGCGCCCGACGTCACGGTCCGGACCGACGTCGAGACGATCGAGGTCAGCGTCTCGAAGATCGTCGCGGCGCTCGCCGCGCGCGGGCTCGTCGCGCTCGACCGCGCGCAGGGGGTCGCATGAAGGAATATCCCGTCTTCCTCCGGCTGACCGACGAGCGCGTGGTCGTCGTCGGCGGCGGCCCGGTCGCGGCGGCGAAGATCGGCGGCCTGCTCGACGCGGGCGCGATCGTCACCGTCGTCGCGCCGCGGTTCGTGCCCGAGGTCGCCCGGGACGGCGTCGAGATCGTCGCGCGCGAGTTCCGCCCATCGGATCTCGACGACGCGCGCTTCGTGATCGCCGCGGCGACGCCCGAGGTCAACCGCGAGGTCGCGATCGCGGCGCGCGCCCGCAACCTGTTCGTCAACGCCGTCGACGACGTCGCGAGCGCGACCGCGTACCTCGGCGGCGTCGTCCGCCGCGGCGAGGTCACCGTCGCGATCTCGACCGGCGGCGCCGCGCCCGCGCTCGCCGGCCTCCTCCGCGAGGCGCTCGACGCGATCCTCCCCGAGGATCTCGACGCCTGGGTCGCGCTCGGCCGCCGCCTGCGCGCCGAGTGGAAGCGCGATCGCACGCCGATGGAGCGCCGCCGCCCGCTGCTGCTCCAGCGCCTGGTCGATCTCTACGCGGAGAAGTTCCAATGAGTGAGCGAGTCTGCGAGCGAGCGATCTCCGTACAGGGCGCGCCGGCGATCCTCGCCGCGGGCGCCCGATCGACATGGGCGGTCGCCGGAGGCGAGCGCCCATGAGTGGCTTCGTGTCTCTCGTCGGCGCCGGCCCCGGCGATCCGGATCTGCTCACCCGTCGCGCGCTCGATCGCCTCCAGCGCGCCGACCTCGTGCTCAACGACGCGCTCGTCCCCGAGGAGCTCGTCTCGCTCGCCCCGAAGGCGCGCCGGTTCTACGTCGGCAAGCGCGCCGGCCGCCACTCGATCGATCAGGACGGCATCCACCGCCTGATGATCCGCGCCGCGCGCCGCGGCGATCGCGTCGTCCGCCTCAAGTGCGGCGACCCGTTCGTGCTCGGCCGCGGCGGCGAGGAGGCGCTCGCGCTCGACGCCGCCGGCATCCCGTGGGAGGTCGTCCCCGGCCTCACGTCGGCGATCGCCGGCCCGGCGCTCGCGGGCATCCCGGTCACGCACCGCGGGATGGCCTCAGGGTTCGTCGTCGTCAGCGGCCACGCCGAGAGCGCCTACGGCCCCATCCTCGGCTCGCTGCCGCCCGCCGCCGCGACCGTCGTCGTGCTGATGGGCCTCGGCGCGCGCGCCGCGATCCGCGACTTCCTCCTCGCGCGCGGCTGGGATCCCTCGACGCCCGCGGCGATCCTGCTCGGCGCGTCCCACCCCGATTCGGCGCGCTGGATCGGTCGCCTCGACGCCCTCGCGCACGAAACCCTCGATTCGGAACTTCCGGGCCTGCTCGTGATCGGCCCGGTGGTGTCGCTCGCCGACGCCCTGTCCGCAGGAGAACGCCATGTCCGTGCTGCCCTACTCCCATGACCTAGAGCCGGTTCCCGTCCGCCGCGTCGCCTTCGGCGACGAATCCGACGTCGATCGCTTCATCGCGAAGCTGGAGGCGTTCGAGCGCGGCGAGATGACGCCGACCGAGTGGCGCCAGGAGCGACGCCTCAACGGCGTCTACGATCAGAAGCAGGAAGACGTCGCGATGATCCGCGTCAAGGCGCCGGGCGGCGTCGCGACGCCGCGGATCCTCGAGGCGTTCGCCGTCGCCGCCGAGCGATGGGGCCACGGCAAGGGCCACGTCACGACGCGCCAGAACATCCAGTACCATTTCGTCGCCGCGGCCGACGTCGAGCCGCTGCTGCGCTACCTCGCCGACGAGGGCGGGCTGACCACGCGCGAGGCGTGCGGCAACTCCGTGCGCAACTTCACTGCGTGCGTGCGCGCCGGCGTCAGCGCCGACGAGCCGTTCGACGTCACGCCGTACGTCGAGGCGCTCGCGGGCCACTTCCTCCGCCAGACGTTCTCGTACGGCCTGCCGCGCAAGTTCAAGCCGTCGGTCGGCGGTTGCTGCGGCACCGACTGCTCGCAGGCGTTCATCAACGACCTCGGCTTCCTCGCGCGCCTGCGCGACGGCCAGCCGGGCTTCAAGGTGATCGCCGGCGGCGGCCTCTCGACGCTGCGGCGCTCGGCGCTCACCGTCGAGGAGTTCGTGCCCGCGGGCGAGGCGCTCGAGGCGGCCGAGGCGGTCGTGCGCGTGTTCAACGCGATCGGCAACCGCGGCAACCTCGCGAAGGCGCGCCTCAAGTGGGCGATCGACAAGGTCGGCGTCCCGAAGTTCCTCGAGCTCTACCAGGCCGAGCGCGCGAAGATCCGCGCCGAGGGCGGGCGGCCGCTCGTGCTGCCGCCGCAGCCGGCGCCGCCGGTCCTGCGCCCGCCGCTGCCGCAGCCGGTCGCGCCGCGCGAGGGCTACGCCGAGTGGGCGCTCGACAGCGTGCGCCCGCAGAAGCAGAAGGGCTTCTCGATGGTCACGGTGCGCCTCGTGCTCGGCGATCTGACGGCGGCGCAGTTCCGCGCGCTGTCGCGGATCGCGCAGGAGCACGGCGAGGGCGAGGTCCGCTTCACCAACGATCAGGACGTCGTGCTCCGGTTCGTGCCGACGTGGAAGCTCGCGACCGTGCACGCGGCGCTCGCCGACGCGGGGCTCGCGAAGTCCGGCGCCGGCACCGTGCGCGACGTGACGAGCTGCCCGGGCGCGAGCTCGTGCGCGATGTCGGTGACGCAGTCGCGCGGCCTCGCGCGCCTCCTGACGGACACGCTCGAGGCACGGCCGGATCTCGTCGCCGCCGCGAAGGATCTGACGATCAAGATCTCCGGCTGCCCGAACTCGTGCGGCCAGCACCACATCGCCGGCCTCGGCTTCCAGGGGGGCATGCGCAAGGTCAACGGCAAGGCGGTCTCGCAGTACCTCGTGCACGTCGGCGGCGGCATCGGCCTCGACGGCGCGCGGTTCGGCCGGTTCGTGACGAAGATCCCGGTGCGGCGCCTCCCGGCCGCGCTCGAGCAGCTGGTCGGCCTCCTCCGCGCCGAGCGCGCGCCCGGCGAGTCCGCCGACAACTTCTTCGCGCGCATCGAGCTCGACAAGGTCAAGGCCGCGCTCGGCGACCTCGACGAGCTCGACGCCGCCGACGCCCGCGAGGACGACTTCTTCGACCTCGACGAGCACGGCGCCAACGTCCCGCTGTCGATCATCCGCGGCACCCCCGAACAGCACATGTGCTGATAAGATCGAGGCATGCGATTCGGGGTCGCATGCCTCCTCCTCCTGGCGCTCGGCCGTTCCGCCTACGCGGACGACGATCCGGTGCAGGCGTCGCTCGACTGCAAGGTCGGCGGCAAGGCGCTGTCGCCGGAGAAGGCGAACGTGATCGCGGGCCACATCCAGTGCGCGCTCGTGCTCGACGGCTGGAGCCTCGACGGGCTGACCGCCGACGCGTGGATCGACGACGGCGAGCGCGTGCAGGCGACGCCGATTCCGGGCAAGACCGACGACGACGACGATCAGATGCGCTGGGACCCGTTCCTCCGCGGCGAGGACTTCCACGCGTGCAAGGACTTCACGATCCACGCGGAGCTGCTGCAGGGGAAGGACGCGGTCTGGTCGACCGACCTGCCGGTGAAGACGAAGTGCAAGAAGCCGAAGAAGGTCTCCGCGAAGCTCAGCTGCGTGTTCGCCGGCGCCGAGGGCACCGTCTACACGTGGCCGGGCAACGGCGCGAAGAAGAAGCCGCGCCTCGACGACACGCTCGGCTGCTGGATCGTCGGTCCGAAGAAGGGTGGCGACGGCTTCACCGCGACGATCGCCGGCCACGCGGAGCCGATGTGGCAGGACGACGACACGAACGCGTACTCGAGCGCGCAGATGCTCGAGCCGGGCGCCGACTTCCAGTGCGACCCGTTCACCGTGGTCGCGTCGATCACCAACGCAGACGGGCAGGTCGTGTGGGCGTCGAAGCAGGCGATCGCGCCGAAGTGCGAGTGAGCTGATCCGTCACTTCTCGTGACCGAGCGCCTGCTCGATGCGGCGGTCCGGCACGAGCCACATCGCCGCGACGCACACGTACAGCACCTGCGACGCCTTCGGCTCGAGGAACGCGAGCCCGACCGCCGCCGCGTAGAGCGTCGTCGACGCCCACTCCTTGCGCTTCGAGCCGACCGCCTTCGCGAGCTTCGACTCCTCGCCGCCGTGCGCGGCGATGATCGCGCGCTCGAGGATGAAGTACGAGAACCCCGCCGCGAGCATCACGACGCCGTACGCGGCCGCCGGCGCCGCGCTCTCGTGGTGCTCGCCCATCCACCCGGTGACGAACGGGATCAGCGACAGCCAGAACAGGAGGTTCATGTTCGCCCACAGGATCCCGCCGCTCACCCGCTCGACGGTGTGGAGCAGGTGGTGGTGGTTCGCCCAGTAGATCCCGATGAACACGAACGACAGGAGGTACGCGAGCCCGATCGGCAGGAGCGGCCGCAGCGCGTGCCACGTCGCGCCCTCCGGCACGTGCAGCTCGAGCATCATGATCGTGATCAGGATGGCGATCACGCCGTCGCTGAACGCTTCCAGCCGGCCCTTGCTCATGGGCCGATCGTAACAACTACTGCCGCCACTCGCGCAGCTGGACCTGCTCCGTCGACGAGTAGCTGTCGCCCTTGGGGCGCGGCTTCATCACGTACGAGACGTGGCCGACGCGCGACTTGCGATCGACCACCACGTGGATGATCTCCTTCGCCTTGACGTGGGCGACCTCGACCCACGGCACCGTCACCGGCTTCTTCGTGTTGTCGGTGGTCGTCGTGGTGTACGGGCCGGAGCAGCGCTCCTCGTAGTAGACCTGGCCCGTCTCGCGATCGACCGACGACACCTTGTTCGTCTCGTAGCAGTTGGTCTGGTACGTGTCCGTGTACGTGTCCTTGCGGAACAGCACGGTGGCCTTCTTGCCCGCGTGCTTCACCTGCCGGACCTCCTCCTCGACGACGTCGACGTCCCCGCTCTCGTAGTTGCCGCCGTCGCGCTCGGCCGGCGCGATGCCGAGGTAGCCGTCCTGCGGCTCGATGTCGAGCGGCGGCTGCGGCCAGCGCTCGGCGAGCACCTCCGGCGAGATCCCCGAGTCCTTCGCCTGCTGGTACTCGGCGAACCGCGCGCGCTCGGCCTCGAACGACTCGTGCAGCGCCTGCCATTCGTCGGTGCGCGGATCGCTGTAGTCGTCGAGGCGGCGGACGTTCGCCTCGGCCGCGTCGAGCGCCTGGTCGCCGCGCGCGGTCGCGAGCCGGTGGATCGCGGCCGTCAGCATGTTGCCGACGACGTCGCCGAGGCAGCGGTCGAGGTGCTTCCGCACCTTCAGGCACGCGGCGACGTAGTTGCGCCGCATCGCGAGCGCGTCGTCGACGAGCTTCTCCGGCGGCTTGCCGGCGAGCACCGCCTTGTCGGCGTCCTTCACGAACGAATTCGCCTCGTCGTACCAGGGCGCGAGCACCTGATCGGCGGCGGCGCGGTCCGCGCGCGCGGTCATCGCGGGCTTGATGAACACCTCGCGCCAGTGATCGCCGAGCGAGTCGACGCGCTGCTGCACGAGCTGGCGCACCGCCGTGTAGCGCGCCGCGAAGTCGGTGCGCATGAAGTCCGGCAGCTGCGAGCTCGCGAGCGCGGTCGCGACGGCGTCGTCGGTGACGCGCATCGTGATGTCCCACTCCCACGACAGGAGGCTCGGGTTGAAGTACGGGTCCTGCGGATCGCTGCCGCTGCCGACCACCGACGACGTCACGTACGCCGCCGCCTGCAGCGGATCGGTGTCGACCGACAGCGCCTGCGCGTCCTCGACGGAGATGCTCTGGCTGCCGCTGCACATCGCGATCGCCGCGGCGAGGCTCTGCGGATCCGTGTACGAGCCCGCGCACTCTTTCGGTCCGGGCGCCGCGTACGTCGCGGCGTACGCCGGGCCGGTGGTGTTGCGGTGCTGCATGCTCTTCACCACGGCGGCGCAGGCAGGCAGTGTGATCAGCAGGGCGACGATCTTCGGAACGCGCATGGCACTCTTCCCTTGTGGGCGCTAGGTATGATGGTTCGACCGGTGGGTCAAGACCCAAAAACGCGGGCACCCCGGAGTGCGTCGAGCGCGTCGACCGTCGCACGCGATCTCTCAAGCTCGCGATCGCGCTGCTGATCTCGCTCGGTTTGCCAGCTTCTGCCGCGGCCGATCCCGACCGCGTTCCGCAGCGCGACGACAAGATCCAGTTCGGCTGGGCGCTCGGCGGGCCGAGCTACGCCGAGGTGCTGATGCGCGCGCGGCTCCTGCCCGGGCTCTACGCGGAGGCCGGGCTGAACCCGTTCTTCGAGCCGATCATGATGGGCAGCGCGGGGCTCGTCGGCGCGGTGCCGGTGTCGTCGCGCGTGTCGCTGTACGCCGGCGCGAGCCTCGGCGGCGTCGCGATGTTCGCGATCGACGCGTGCCCGCCGGACGCGGTCGACTGCGTCGACACCGACGCGGGCTACTTCGGCAGCGCGCGCGTCGGGGTGTCGATCGGGTTCGGTCGCCGCACGCGGATCGGCCTCGACGTCGGCGCGTGGCGCGGCGAGTCCGGCGCGTGGGGCAACCACGGGCTCGCCGGCACGCGCCGGTTCACGATTCCGATGATCGGCGTGTCGTGGCTCGTCGGCGATCCGCACCCGAGTCAGGCGCGGAGTCACCGGCAGTAGTGCGCGACCGTGCCCTGTTCCGGCACGAACAGCTCGCTCGCGGTGTGGAACAGCGCCGTCGACTCGACGGAGGTCTCGACATCCTGCGAGAGCGTGCCGGCGGACGCGTTCCACAGCTTCACCAGCGGCGAGCCGCGGCGATCGACGGGGTCACGCCGCGCGCTCGACGCGATCAGCGCGCCGTCGGGCGAGAAGTCGAAGCCGTCGGGGTGGGTCTCGTGCGGACCGAAGGTGCGGATCGCCGCGCCGCTCGACGCGTCGACGAGATCGAAGTCGGGCGAGGAGTTGTCCGTCTGCTCGCGCGCCTCGGTCGTGCCGTCCGGCGACGTCGGGCTCGCGGTCTCGAGCGCGCCGCCGGGCGGCGTCACGCTGTCGCCCGTGCCGACGTCCCACGCGTAGCGCGTCGTCGTGCCGTCGTTCTCCATCGCGTCCTCGACGAGCGTCGCGCCGTCGGAGGTCTGCGCGAGATCCTTCACCGCCTCGCCGTGGCCGGTGCCGCACGCGGTGCCGCCCGACGAGCTCGTCAGCACGTGCGGAGGCTCGTCACCGACGAGGAATTCGCCGAGATCCCCGATCACGGTCACCGGGCGCAGCCGGTGGGCCGGCGTGCGCGACACCTCCGCGCCGTCTGCGACCGTGCGGATCACGATCGACTCGCTGCCGTCGTCGTTCTGGACGCGCGTCGCGATCCGCGTCCCGTCGTCGGAGACCGCCACCGGCTCCTCCGCGATCGAGGCGATCGGGAGGGCGGCGCCGGTGCGCGTGTCGAACAGCCCGATCGGCGGCCCGCCGTACTCGGCGCCGAGCGCGACGAAGTGGCCGTCGTCGGAGAGGCCGATCCGCGGCGGATACGGCGCCTGGCCCCACGGCTCGTAGTCGAGCCGCATCGGGTTCCCGCCGTCCGCCGCGTCGACGAGGAACGCCGCGCCGCCGCCGACGTACGGGCCGTTGCCGTACCAGCCGTTGTGCACGACGAGCAGCCGCGCGCCGTCGGCGACGTACGCGACGCGCGCGATGCTGGTCATCGCGCTGCCATCGCTCGCGAACGTCACGGCCGCGCCGGTCGCGACGTCGTAGACGTTCAACCCGGCCGAGCTGCCGACCGCGACGCGCGCGCCGTCGGGCGCGAAGTCGACGTCGCCGACGTCGTAGAACGGTAGCTGCGCGGGCGTCCTCGGCATCACGTGGAGCAGTGCGCCCGTCGAGACGTTCCACAGCGCGACCTCGCCCGCCTTGTCCTCGACGGTGGCGAGCACGCTGCCGTCCGCGGAGAGGCCCGCGAACGTGACGCGCCCGTGCCCCTCGCTGAACCTCGCGCGCTCGCGCAGCGTCGTCGCGGCGAGCACGTACGCGTCACCGGCGTCCGTCACCAGCGCGACCGACGTCTGGTCGCGCGAGGGCTCGATGATCCGCGCGCCGCCGCTGCCGTAGCCGCCGCACCGGTAGAACCCGGAGGGCCGCAGCTCCGAAGGGATCGTTGTGCCGCTCGGCGACGGCGTGACGAGCGAGTCACACCCGGGCGGGAGGCTCGAGCCGGCGTCCGGCGAGCCGGACATCGCGTCGATCGAGCCCGGCGCGGCGTCGATCATCGGAGTCGTGCCGTCTCCCGGCGTGCTCCCATCGGGAGCTCCCGGGCCGCTGCTGTCGTCGTCGCCGGTTTGTCCCGGCGGCGTGGAATTGCCGTGACACGCGATCAGGAGGACTGCGAGGGGCCATGTGCGCATGCCGCGGGTAGAGCAAACCTCATGCGAGGTGGCGGCGCAGCGAGACGTCGAGCTGGCTCTGGACGAGCCGCACGACGCTGTCGATCTCGGCGGTCGCGAGGCCGAGGCGCGCGACCAGCTCGTCGCGCGTGCGATCGGCGACCGCCTGGCGCGCAGCCGCGAGGCGGCGCGCGATCGTCGCGCGGTGGACCCGGTGCGCCGCGGCGAGTGCGTCGAGCGTGACGCCGTCGAGATGGTGCTGGCGGAGGAGCGTCCGGTCGCCGGACGACAGCGACCCGAGCGCCGCGCCGAACGCGGCGCGCAGCTCGGCGCCGGCGGTGGCGCGCAGGTGCTCGAGGTGCGGATCGTCGCCCGCGGCGAGGTCGACGAGCGCGTCGTCGCTCGTGTGCTTCGCGTCGCGCTCGCGGCGGCGCAGCGCCATCCGCACCGCGATCGACTTGAGCCAGCCGTGCAGGTCGCCCTTGCCGGCGTAGGTGACTATGTGCGGCGCGCCGTCGCCGACGAACAAGAGCGCGACCAGCTCGTGCTCGACCTCGGCGATCGCCGGATCGTCGAGGCCGGCGTGGCGGAGCGCGGGCGCGAGCCGCGGCAGGTGGCGCGCGGCGAAGGTCTCGACCGCGTCGTCGCCGCCCTGGGCGCACGCGCACGCCAGGTAGAGATCCTCGGCGGGGACGTCGACGCGCCCCTCCGTGCGGGCGCGGAACCACGCGTCGAGCGCGGCGTCGTCGACCGCGAGCGCCGGGAACGCGGCGCGGCCGCGGGCGATCCACCCGGCGAGGCGCTCTTCCCATTCGCTCATCGATCCGATAGTACCAGCGCGTGCGCGACGACTGCCCGCGGACGGCGAGCCCGCCCGACTGCCTCGACGACAACCTCGTCGCGGGGTTCGTCGAGGGCGGGCTGTCGAGCGCCGAGCGCTCGCGCGTCGAGCGGCTGATCGACCAGTGCGCGGTGTGCCGCAGGCAGGTCAGCGAGGTCATGCGCGTGCGCAGCACGATGGCGTCGGGCGACCCGGCGACGTCGCCCGGGCGGCCGCCCGAGCAGATCGGGCGCTACGAGGTGCGTGCGACGCTCGGCCAGGGCGGCATGGGCGTCGTGCTGAGGGCGTGGGACCCGCAGCTCGAGCGCGACGTCGCCGTGAAGCTCGTCCGCGGCAGCTCCGCCGACGGCGCGCTGCGGCTCGTGCGCGAGGCGCGCGCGATGGCGAAGCTGCGCCACCCGCACGTGATCACCGTGCACGACGCCGGGATCCTCGCCGGCGAGGTGTTCGTCGTGATGGAGCTCGTCGACGGCGAGGACCTCGCGGCGTGGTACGGGAAGAAGCCGTCGTGGCAGGACGCGCTCGAGCGGTGCAAGCAGGCGGGCGCGGGGCTCGCGGCCGCGCACGCCGCCGGGCTCGTCCATCGCGACTTCAAGCCGCAGAACGTGCTGTGCGGGCGCGACGGCCGCGTGCTCGTCGCGGATTTCGGCCTCGCGCGCGGCCAGCCCGGCGTCAGCGACGCGGCGAGCGCGCTCACCGGCACCGGCGTCGTCGTCGGAACGCCCGCGTACATGGCGCCCGAGCAGCACCTCGGCGAGGCGGTCGGCCCGGCCGCCGATCAGTTCGCGCTCGCCGCGACGATCTACGAGGGGCTCTACGGCGCGCGCCCGTTCGGCGGCAACACGCTCGCCGCGCTGATCTCCGAAGTGGTGTCGGGCAAGGCGCGCCCGCCGCCGGCGACCAGCGACGTGCCGCGGACGATCGCCGCGGTCGTGATGCGCGGGCTCGCGCGCGAGCCGCGCGATCGCTGGCCCTCGGTGCAGGCGATGCTCGACGCGCTCGCGGCTGCGCCGTCGATGAAGGTCGCCGGCAAGCGCCAGATCCCGCTCGGCGGCGCGATCGCGGCGATCGGCGCCGGCGTCGCGGCGACGGTCGCGGTCACGCTCGCGATCACCGGCGGCTCGGGCGCGAAGAAGCCCGCCGCGGCGACGGCGGCGCCTCCGGACGCGGCGCGCGCGCCCGCCGCGGCGCCCGCCGGACCCGCGAAGCTCTCGCCCGACGAGCTCGCGCACTGGGACATCCTCGGCCACCTGTCGGAGCTCACCGCGCGCGCCCGCGCCTGGGCGCCCGACGCCGAGCTCGCGATCCTGAACGCCACCGACGGCCGCGACGACGGCACGCTCGATCTCGGCGTCGCCGACGCCACCGTCCAGTACATCTTCTTCTCGCCGGCGCGCACCGCGAATTCCGATCTCGGCAGCTGCTACCACCAGTTCTCCGTCGAGCGTGGCGCGTTCGTCGAATTCGCACCGACGACCTGGGACTGCGACTCGATGCAGGCCGCGCCCGCGCCGCGCTGCACGATCGCGTACGTGCGCGAGCACGGCATCGCGCAGGGCCTCGACGCCGCGAAGCCGATCTCGCTGATGTACGACGCGCGCAACGGCTGGAGCGCGTACCAGAAGCAGCCGAAGAAGGGCTTCTACGTCCCCGACGCGTGCGGCGACTACGCGCACTGGGACGTGATGCGCGACGAGGATCAGATCGGCGCCAAGGCGCGCGCGTGGGCGCCCGACGCGCACCTGATGTCGATCGTCGCGTTCGCGGTCCAGCCCGACGGCATCGTCGACCTCACGGCCGGCGGGTTCGTCTCGTACTCGTACGTCTCGTTCACGCTCGCCGACTCCAACGATCCGCGGACGATGGGCCGCTGCACCTTCGACTCGTACATCAAGGACGGCTCGCTCTACGCGGGCGCGGGCACCAACACCGCGTGCAACGACGGCACGATCCACGCGCCGGGCCGCGCGAGCTGCACGTTCGTCGACATCTGGAAGCGGGCCGAGGCGGACGGCGCCGACCCCGCGAAGCCTGCGAAGATCGAGTACGGGCTGCCGACCATGGAGGCGCCGCTGCCGCGCTGGCTGTTCGAGCAGAAGGGGTTCGTGAAGCAGTACCGTGATGACTGCTAGCCTGGCCCGCCGGCTGCAATGGCGGTGGGTATGCGAAGCGACACACATCCCGCCATTCGCCGCCTGCACGAGCGGCGGTGGGCGATCATGTCGCGCTATCGCGTCTGGGACGACGACTGGGTTCACGACCTGTCTGACGAGGACGCCCGGCAATTGCTCTCGATCTTCGAGGCGATACGCCGCGTGGACCTCGGCACGTACGGCCTGTGCGCCTCGTGCGGCTCGGTCGTGGACCGAGACCGGCTGTCGCGCATCCCCGAGGCCGCGATGTGCGAGGTCTGTGCGGAATTCGCCTATGGCGGCGTCAGCGCTCACGCGGTCGTGATGTGAGGTAGGCGCGCCCGCGCTCCATGAGCCCGCGGAACCCCTCGAGGTCGCCCGCGCGCACGACCGAGCGCAGGCGCTCGACGGCGTAGAGCAGGGCGGCGAGGGATTCGGTCCCGTAGTCGTTGAGGAACTGGATCTCGAAGTAGAGGTCGGGGCTCTCGGCGGCGACCTTGCTCGCGACCTGCAGCTGGGCGTCGAACGTGGTCGAGCTCAGGTGCGCCAGCCGCGGCGCGGCCTCGCCGCTCTCGGCGAGCGCGGTGAAGAACGCGATGTTGAGCGCGTGCGACAGACCGAGCACGTAGGCGATCAGGCGATCGTGGCTCTCGAGGTCCATGTCGACGAGCGTCGCCATCGTCGGCGCGAACAGCGAGCGCGCCTCGGCGGTCGCCTCCGCATTGCCGAGGTCGACGAAGATCACGTGGCGGCCGCTGAGCAGCTCGGTGTCGGGGCCGAACATCGGGTGCACCGAGCACACGCGCGCGCCGGCGTCGCGCAGCGCGTGCAGGCCGGGGCGGAGAGGCGACTTCAGCGAGCCGACGTCGAACACGAGCCCCCGCGGTGGCGACTTCGCGAGCTCGAGCAGGATCTCGTTCGACGCCGGCATCGGCGCGGCGATCGCGATGATCTCGTGATCGAGCGTGGCCGCGCGCCAGTCGGCGACGTAGGGGAAGCCCTCGACGGGGCCCGACGGATCCGCGACCTCGACGGCGAAGCCCTGGGCCGACAGGAAGCGGACCAGCCAGCGGCCCATGTTGCCGCGGCCGCCGATCACGAGCACGCGGCGCCCGGAGCCCTCGCCGCGCGCGATCACCTGATCCTTCTCCTGCACGGTGAGCGAGCTGCGGATCAGCGCGAACAGCAGCTCCTCGCCGAGCTGCGGAGGCAGACCGTGCTCGGCCGCCGCGGTGCGCGCGCGCTCGAGCACGTCACGCTCCTGGCGGAAGTCGCGGGTCGGGATGCCGGCAGCGCGCTTGATCTGGCCGATCTGCTGCGCGATCGCCTGGCGGCGCGCGGCGGCCGCGAGGATCTCGCGATCGATCGCGCCGAGCTGGGCGCGCAGCTCGTCGAGGCGCTGCTTGGGGTCTTCCGACATGGGCCGCACTCTATCCCGTGAACGCTCGCACGCGGGCGACGAGATGGCGGCGTGCGGCCGCCGGCGCGACGCCGAGTGAGGCCAGCTCGCCGTCGGCGAGGGCGTCGGCGACGCGCTCGACCTCGAGCAGCAGCAGGGCGGCGGCGGCGCGGCGCGCGACCGGTGCTCCGGCGCCGGCACCCATCCGCGCGAGCTGGCGGCGGCGCTCGGCGCGGTGGCGGTTGCGGACGACCGCGTCGGTCTGGATCAGCGCGCGCAGGCTCGCGCGCAGCCCGCGCCACCGCCGGTGCTGCGCGATCACGAAGTCGACGATGTCCTCGGCGCGCGCGCGCGCGTCGATCGCGTCCCACTCGGTCGCGACCCACGCCTCGTGTACCGCGAGCAGGACGGCGCGCTTGTCTTCGAAGTGCTTGTAGAAGGTGGCGGGCGCGTAGCCGGCGGCGCGCGCGATCCGGTTGGTGTCGGTGCCGTGGTAGCCGTGGCGCTCGATCTCGCGGGCGGCGGCGGCGATCAGGCGCTTGCGCGTGACGACCGGGTCGCCCATGGCACCACCACGTGGAGGAAGGCGTCGGGATCCTCGGCGTACGGCGCGTGGCCGGTGTCGAGCTCGGCCCACTGCGCGTGCGGCATCGCGGCGCGCGCGGCGGCGCCGTCTGTGCTCGCGCGCAACACCGGATCGTGGCGGCCCCACACGAGCAGGGTCGGCTGCGTGATCGCGCCGGCGCGCGCGCGCAGATCGTGATCGGGGCGCGTGAACGACCGCCAGATCGCAGCGTCGACGGCGGCCTGCGCCGGGTTCGCGCGCTCCGCGTCCGCGCGCGCGATCATCGCCTCGGTCCACGGCGTGCGGCGCTTCAGGTAGTGGCGCGCGAACCGGCCCGCGATCCGGCGCGTCACCCACGCGCGGCCCTTGAACGCGCAGAACGCGCGGCTGCCGAGGCCGTGCGCGGTGAATCCGCCCGTGTCGACGAGCACGAGCGCGCCGACCCGCGCCGGTGCCTCGAGCGCGAGCCGGATCGCCGCGTACCCGCCGACCGAGTTGCCGATCACGACGGCGTCGCGGAGGTCGAGCTCGGCGGCGAGCTCCTGCAGCACGTCGGCGTAGTACATCGCGCTCGCCTCGCGCGCCGGCGCGGGCGACGCGCCGTGCCCGGGCCAGTCGATCGCGATCACGCGGTGGCCGGCGGCGGCGAGCGCGGGCACCACCGCGTCCCAGTCGCGGTGATCGCCGGGATTCGCGTGGAGCAAGAGGAGCGGGCGGCCCGCGCCGGTCTCGACCCGATGGATCGTCGTCATGGTGATAAGAATATCACCAAACGGCGGTGCTACCATCGGTTCGTGGATCTCCAGTGCCCGCGCTGCCACGGCCCGCTCGACGCCACCGGCATCTCCGCCGCGTGCCACGCGTGCCGCGGCCTGTGGGTCGGCCGCACCGCACTCGCCGAGATGATCGCGGAGATGCGCCCCGATCAGGAGGCGACGCTGACGTTCACGCCGCGCACCGCCACCGAGGCCGCGCTCCCGTGCCCGCGCTGCGAGCGCCCGATGGACCCGGTCACGCTCGAGGGCGTCCCCGTCGACACCTGCACCGACGACGGCGTCTGGTTCGACGCCGACGAGCTCTCCGAGGCCCTCCGCCGCTCGCACGCCGTGCCCTCCGCGCCGCCCGAGCCGCAGCGCGGCTGGCTCGGCCGCCTGCTCGACCGGATCTGAGCTACAGGCGCTTGCCGGCCTGCGGATCGAACACGACGAGGCCGTGCGTGCGCGCGCGCTCGACGAGGACCGGCACGACGTCGTCGACGCGCGACCACACGATGCCGAGGTAGAGCATCGGCCCGCTCGCGTTGTTGGTCAGCGGCCCGTCGGACCACACGCCGTCGTCGACCTGATCGTCGGGGAGATCGACGAGATCCGGGAACGTCCGCGTGACGTCGGCGAGGAACGCGAGCAGCGCGGGCGCCGGGTCGTGGCGGTCGTCGCGCATGTGCTCCGCGTACTGGCGCTGGAACGTGGCGATCGCCGCGAGATCGTCCGCGGGCGCGTCACCGACCCAGAACGCGAGGTTGAAGCTCACGCTACGATTGTCGCATGCGCTCGCTCTGGCTCCTCGTCCTCCTCGCCGCGTGCTCGCCGAAGCAGGATCGCGCGGCCGCCTGCCAGGTCCGCGTCGACACGATGTCGGCGCACCTCGCGTCGCCGCGGCCCGTCGCGGAGATCCGCAAGGGCGCGTCGCCGTGGCTCGCGGCGCACCTCGACGACATCCTCCCGAAGCCGACGGCCGGCGAGCGCGCGACGGCGTCCGCGGAGGCGATGGAGACGCTCGTCACCAAGGCGCAATGCGCGGAGCTGATGCGCGTGTTCGGCGACCTCGCGGGCGAGGGCGGCGACAAGATCGCGTACCTCCGCGCGCACGTCCCGCCTGCCGTCGACACCTGCAAGTGCAGCGTCTCGCCGGAGGACCTCGGCGGCCTCCTCGAGGCGATGTTCGACGAGTGGAAATGAAAACGGCCAGCGTCGCCGCTGGCCGTCTCGTCGCTATTCGGTTGTTGCTTACCAGCGGCCGCCGTCGCGGTCGCCGCCACCGCGGCCACCACGACCACCACCGCCGCGGCCACCACGGCCACCGCCGCGATCGCCGCCGCCACCGCCGCGGTCACCACCGCCGCCGTAGCCGCCGCCACCACCGCCGTAGCCACCGCCACCGCCACCGTAGCCGCCACCACCACCGCCGCGGAAGCCACCGCCACCACCGCCACCACCACCGCGCGGCTTCTGCTCGGCCTCGTTGACGCGGAGCGGACGCCCGTCGAGGACGCGGCCGTCCATCTCCTGGATCGCGCGCTGCGCCTCCTCGGGGGTCGACATCGTGACGAACGCGAAGCCGCGCGAGCGGCCCGTCGCGCGATCGGTCACGAGGTAGACGTCATCGACCTGGCCCAGCTCGGCGAATGCGGTGCGAACGGACTCAGCGTTGGTGTCGAAAGAAAGATTGCCCACATACAGACGGTTGTTCATCGATCAGCTCTCCTGGCCCGTAGCGTTCTCTGTCTTCATCCGCCCCGAGGGGGGCCCGATTCACCGGAAGCGGCTGGCACGCACAGCAGACGGGTCGAGGATCAGCAGGAACGGATCGATGAGCCCGAACTGTCAGTAGCCATCCACAGTTACCGCACCGCCGCGCCGGGCGCAAGACGAACGTCGGGGACCAGCTGACCGAGCTGCCAGACCGCCAGCTGGACCCGGAGCTCGGCCGCGGCCCGCCGGTCCCGGAGCCGGGCGGCGGTCAGACCCAGCGTCACCGCGTAGGCCACCATCAGTCCGATCAGCGCGATGCTGGTCGCCGGCTGGCCGAAATCCGCCGCGGCCCCGTGGATCACGATGCGATCGGTGCTGAAGGTGGTGGTCCGGGACACGACTCCCGCCAGCTCCAGCGCGACCGGCGCCAGGAGCGCGGCGACCCCGACGAGGACGGTCGCCGGGCGCCACGCCGGCCGGCTGAACAGGAAGAATCCCAGGGTGTTGACGGTGACCAGGGTCGGGGTCAGGACGTACGGGCCGAACAGCCGGCTGGTCGCAGCGATCGCGATGCTCGAGATGCACAGGCCGCCGAAGTAGGTGGCGGCGTCGAACCGCGCGCGCCGGTAGGCGCCGTACATGAAGCCGCTGGTCCCGAGCATCAGCGCGCTCCACGCGAGCCACGCGCCGACCTGGCGGAGCCCCATCCACAGCACGATCGCGCCGATCGGGAGCCAGGTCAGGTAGAGCAGCGCGGTCCAGCGCGCGACCATCCGGAAGGTCTGGCGCTCGTTCTCGTCGACCTCGGCGACGACCTCCGGCGGCAGGACGGCGGGCGGCGTCAGCGTGAGCCGGACGATCACGTTCTGCGCGAGCGGGTGATCGGGCGCGAGCGCGAGGGCGCGGCTCGCGAGCTGGAGCGCGCTCGCGCGGGCGGCGCGATCGCCGGCGAGGCCCTGCGGCATCGCGTCGGCGGCGGCGCCGGCGAGCTGGTCGGCGAGCAGCTCGCGACGCTCGACGTCGCGATCTCCGTCGAGGAATCCCTCGACGGCGGCGCGCAGCTCGGCGACGGTCTGCGTGCGCGCGCCGGCGTTCGCGGCGGTCGCCTGCACGCACGCGGCCTCGAGCTCCGGCGAGACGCCGCGCTCCGGGTAGCGCGTGGTCGCGCGCGCGTCGACGCCCGCGATCGTCCACGCGATCACCTCCTCGCGCGAGCCGCGCGGCACGAGCGGCTGGTAGGTGAGGATCTCGAAGAGGAGCGCGCCGAGCGCGTAGACGTCCGCGCGCGCGTCGACGGGATGGCCGCCGCACTGCTCGGGCGGCATGTAGCCGGGCGTGCCGAGGAACGTGCCGGTGACGGTGAGATCGTCGCCGGCGGCTTCGGCGCGCGGCAAGCGGACGCCGGACATCTGCGGATCGGGATCGGTGTCGAGGCGCGCGACGCCCCAGTCGAGCACGTAGACCTCGCCGTAGTCGCCGAGCATGATGTTGGCGGGCTTGAGATCGCGGTGCACGACGCCGCGCGCGTGCGCGAGCTCGATCGCCTGGCAGACGAGGACGAACGCGGTCAGCAGGCGGCGGCGCGTCCAGCGCTGCTCGGCGTCGGCCTCGCCGCGGCGGAGGCTGTTGAGCGCGGCGTCGAGCGTGACGCCGCGGATGCGCTTCATCGTGAAGAAGGTGGCGCCGTCGGGACGGACGCCGAGGTCGTAGACCGGGACGACGGCGGGGTGATCGAGCTGGCCCTGGATCCGCGCCTCGCGAAGGAAGCGGCGGAGCGATTCGGCGCCGATCTCGGGGTCGACCGCGTGGCTGATCTTGATGGCGACCGCGCGGCCGATGCGGTGGTCCTGCGCGAGGAGGACCTCGCCCATCCCGCCGCGGCCGAGCTGGCGGAGACCCTCGTAGCGGTCGAATCCGGATGCGCCGAGATCAGCGATCTCCAGATCTTCGAGCAGCACGGGATCGGACGGCGGCGATCGCATGGTCCGGATGGTGCGGGAGATCGGGACGCGATGACAGATCACCCTGGTAGGCTGAACATCAGAACAGTGAGCCTCAAGGAGTTCCTCGATCGCGCACGTGCGGCGGCCCCGGCCGGGTCGGCGCGCGCGACCGCAAGCGTGCTGTCGCTGGAGGAGATGCGCGTGCGGCGCGGCGATGTGGCGGCGGAGGTGGCGCCGGCGCGGTGGTCGCGCGCGCAGCTCGCGGGGCGGCTGGTGGAGGTGTCGGGGATCGGGGCGGTGGCGTCGCTGACGGCGGCGGTCGGGCTGGTGCTCGAGGCGCAGGTGGAGGGCGAGCCGGCGGCGTGGATCAGTCTGCCTGCTTCGATCTTCTATCCGCCGGATCTGGCGGACAGCGGCGTGGATCTGGAGGCGATGGTGGTGGTGCGCGCGCCGACGGTCGCGCACGCGGGGCGCGCGGCGGATCGGTTGCTGCGATCGGGCGGGTTCGGGCTCGTGGTGATGGATCTCGGCGCGGGCGCGGAGATCCCGATGCCGATGCAGGGCCGGCTCGTCGGGCTCGCGCAGCGGCACGACGCGGCGATCGTGTGCCTGACGGAGAAGGCGCGCGAGGCCGCGTCGATCGGCTCGATGGTGTCGCTGCGCGCCGAGGCGCTCCGCGTGCGCGACGGCGATCGCTTCGCGATCTCGCTGCGCGCGCTCAAGGACAAGCAGCGCGGGCCGGGGTGGGCGCACGAGGAGGCGGTCGGCGGCGTCGACGGTTTGTAGCGCGCGCGCGTTCGCCGGCGCTCGAGCGGGGGCTTGCCGAGATCGCGGGGCGCGGCCGCGTCCGCCCACGCTCGAGCGGACGGTGAAGGTCGGCGTCAGTCGAGCACGATCGCCTCGGGCACGCGCGCATGACGGCGGCGCGCGAGCAGGATTCCGCTGCTGAGCGCGACGCCGATCAGCATCACGTCGCGCAAGAACCGCCCGATGACCACGCGTCGGCTCTCGTGCGGGATCAGCGTCACGTAGACGAGCCGACGATCGATGCTGTCACTGGGGTACGGGTCCTCCTGGACGACGTCACCGAGGTGGTGCAGGCCGGGAAGGAACGGGCATAGCCGAACCTTTGATCGGGAATGCGGAGCTCGACGAGCGTGGCGTCGCCGCGGAAGTCGTCGCGCTCGATGCGATCGATGGTGCCTCCAGCGCTGTCCGTGAGCCCCGAGATCCGTTCGAGCGCGCCGGTGACCGACTCGACCTCGATCGTGATCGCGTACGGCGGCGGCGCTGGATGAGGTGCATCACCGGAGGTCCTGCACACGGAGCGCTCCACCACCTGCGCCTTGGCGAGTTGTGGATCGAGGTCGCAGTTGCGTTGCCAGTACGGACTCCTGGCTCGTGCTGCGCTCGGCGCAACGAGGAGCACCAGCACCGATGCGAGCGGAAACAGGATCGCTCGGCTCATGCTCGCGGGACACCGCGAGGCCCATCGAGTTGCGTACCTCAGCTGCGAACCGCGCGCGGGGCGCGCGCGAGGAGCGCGGCGGCGGCGAGCGCGGCGGCGCTGGAGGCGTAGACCGAGATGAACCACGCGGGCGCGCCGCTGAAGCTCTGGATCGAGGCGGCCATCGCGAGCGTGCCGAGGAGCAACGCGGGACGCGCCCACCGGCCGCGCGCGAGCACGCCGACGAGCCCGAGCAGCGTGCCGACGGATGCGGCGATGCCGATCACCGGCACCGTGATGCTGTACGAGCTCTCGATGACGTTGCGCGTGAAGATCGAGTTGGTCACGACGCCGGTCGAGGCGACGCCGAGGAAGAGCACGGACCACCCGCGCGCGGTGAGATCGCGCAGGCGGCGCGGCGCGAGGAACGCGACGCTGCCGACCATGGACATGACGCGGAGCGCCCACCACACATCCACCTCGCGGCCGTGTGTCTTCGACAGGGCCGCGATCCCGGCGAGGACCGCGCTCGTCGACACGCCGGTGACGTACGCGGCGGCGGAGGCGCGCCGCGCCAGCAGGCCGACGGTGGCCACGAAGCAGAGCGCGAACGGCAGCAGCATCATCACGGAGTCGGTCGCGGCGGAGTACGCAGCGATCGCCAGCCCCGGGACCTGCAGCGCCGCGGCGCTCCACGCGCGCAGCCGCGAGATCCGCGGGCCGAACGCGGACCTGACGCGCGCGTGCTCGCGCGCCACCTCGCGCGCGGCGCCGAGCTGCGCGATGGCGTCGTCGAACGCGGCGCCCGCCGCGAGCAGCTCGCGCAGGTGATCCTCGATCTCGTCGAGGTCGTCCTTCGCCATCTCGGCCTCGGCGAGCAGCTCGCCTCGGTACTGCAGGATCTTGTCGTCGACGTCGCTCACGACCATGCCTTTCCGAGCGCGGCGTGGACGATGTCCCACTGGCGGCGCTCCTCGGCGAGGGCGGCCCTGCCCTCGGGACGGATGCGGTAGTAGCGGCGCATCCGTCCGCTGTCTCCGCGCTCCTGATAGGACTCGATCAGCTCCTGCTCCTCGAGCCGGTGGAGCACCGGGTAGAGCATCCCCTCGGACCACTCGAGCTTCCCTCCGGACAGCTCGCGCACCGCCTGGATGATCGCGTACCCGTAGCTCGGACCGCGCCGGAGGATCGCGAGCAGCATCGGCGCAGCCGACGCGGCGACCAGGTCCTTCGTGATCTTCACGCCTTCATACCTAGGACCTCTAGGTATCGTTGTCAAACGGCAATTCGCGGCACGCCGGCAGCGAGTGAGCTACTCCACCGCGCCGTGCTGGAACCAGCGGCGGCGCCGGCGATCGAAGTAGAGCCAGAGGCAGTCGCCGCGGCGCGTCTCGGCGAAGTGGTACTCGCGGTGGGTCTCGTCGGCGGGCTCGGTCGTGCTCCACCAGCCGCCCGACACGACGTACGGCCCGTCGATGCGGATCACCGAGCCTTGCTCGAGGCCGCCGATCAGCCAGCCGTCATCTCGCACCTTCGGATCCTGCGCGGGTAGCAATCGCGGGCGCGCATAGCAGCGGCGCACGAGCAGCCGCAGCGGCGACGGCCGCGGGCGCGGCATCGGCACCGCGCCCGCCGGCTCCCAGCCGAAGCGCGCCTCGGGCAGGTGGCCGTCGCGCAGCACCGGGCGGACCACCGCGTCGTCGCCGAGCTCGGCGCGCAGCCGCGCGACCGCCTCGCTCGCGGCGCGCAGATCGCGGCGCGGCCGCGCGGCGAACAGCGCGAGCTGCTCGCGCGTCGCGACGAGATCGTCGGCCCACACGCGCACCTCGATCACGCCCGACGCCGGCGGCTGGCCCTCCAACCTCAGGTGGCACAGCCGCAACAGCGTGCGCAGATCGAGCGTCGGCTCCGACGGGCGGATGCAATCCACTCGCTTCTCGAAGCGCTCGTCGCGGCCCGCGCCGTACCGCCGCAGCGTCAGCTCGAGCCACAGCGCCGTCACCGCGCGCCGTCGCTGCGCGAGCCGCGCGAGCAGCCGATCGACCGCCGTCTTCACCGAGAACAAGAGCCGCTCGACGTCCGTCTCCGGATCGTCGAGCAGCACGCGCTCGTCCGGCGCCTCGGGCGGCGGCTCCGGCACGAGCGGATCCCATCGTTCCCTCGCCGCCAGTTGATAGAACCTGTGCGCGTCCGAGCCGAACCGCTCGAGGATGCCGCCGCCGGGCAGCTGCACCATCTGCCCGACGGTGGTGACGCCGAGCCGCGCGAGCATGTCGCGCAGGTCCGGCGCGATGTCGAGGCGATCGAGCGGCACGACGCGCGCGGCGGCGCGCTCGTCGGCGTCGCACGCGAACACGACCGTGCCGCGCCGCTGCGCGCGCGACACCGCGTACGTCCCGAACCGCGTGAATCCGACGACGACCGCGCCGATCAGCGCGCGGTCGACCAGCACGCGCTCGATCCCGCGCGCCCAGATCTCGGGGAACGCGATACGCGGCGTCTCGACTTCCCCGTCGATCGCCGGGTCGCGGCGGTCGATCTGCGTCCCGGCGCCGGACCCGGCTGTACGGATCGGCCCTCGGGAGACCTCGGGCCGTGGGGTCGCGAACACGAGCGACAGCCCGTCGCCGTCGAGCCAGAACGTGCCGGGGCGATCGCGCGCCGGCTCGACCGACGGCGAGTACATCCGCAGCGCCGCCGCGAGCTCGTCGACCGCGGCCGCGATCTCCGTCGGCGCGACGACGCCGGCGCGCAGCCCGCGCGCGAGCGACAGCGCGTGCGCGTAGCGCTGCCCGGGGAGCACGCGCAGCCGACGCGCCTTCTCGCACGCCCACAGCACCTCGCCCTGCGGGCGATCCTCGTCGATTACCACCGTCGGGTACTCGCGCCACGCCGGCTGGCGACGCCACAGGAGCTGGAGCGGAAAGGCCGGGATGTCGACGCACGCGAGCGCCATCTATTGGTACTATACACACGTTCAGGTACCGGAAAGAGATAGGATCGGCCGATGCCGAGCGTCGGGCCCGATCACCGGTACCGGCTGCTGCGCTGCCTCGGCCGAGGCGGCATGGGCGAGGTGCATCTCGCCGTCGCGCGCGGCGCGGCCGGGTTCGAGAAGCTCGTCGCGGTGAAGTTCCTCGAGGACACCGCACAGCGCGATCGCACGCAGACGAAGGCGCTGCTGCGCGAGGCGTTCCTCGGCGTCCATCTCGATCACGAGAACATCGTCCAGGTGCTCGACCTCGGCGAGGACGACGACCGCTACTTCGTCGTGATGGAGTACGTGCGCGGCTTCACGCTCGCGCACGTGCTCGCGCACCTCGACACGATCGGGCAGAGCATGCCGGTCGGCGCGGCGCTGCACGTCGCGCGCGCGGTGCTCGACGCGCTCGGCTACCTCCACCGGCTGCGCGGCCCGGACAACAAGCCGCTCGGGCTGATCCACGGCGACGTCTCGCCGTCGAACGTGCTGCTCGCCGGCGACGGGCGCGTGAAGCTGTCCGATTTCGGCGTCGCGAGCTTCGGCGGCGAGTCGTCCGACGAGGGCACGGTCGCGGGCAAGCTGTCGTACCTGCCGCCCGAGGCGTTCGCCGGCGCGCCTCGCACGCAGCGCTGGGATGTCTACGCGGCGGCCGCGATGCTCTACGAGGCGATCGCGGGCGTGCCGGCGTTCCCGGGCACGTCGCTCGACGCGATCCGCAACGCGCTGCGCCGGGGCGCGCCGCCTCTGTCGGCGCACCGCCCCGACGTGCCGCGCGCGCTCGCGCAGGCGATCGAGGGCGCGCTCGCGTTCCACGCCGAGCGCCGGCCCGCCGGCATCCCCGAGCTGCGCGCCTCGATCGAGGAGGCGGCGCCGCGCGACATGGCCGACGTCGACACGCACCGCACGCTGGTCGCGGCGACGTACGGCGACGATCGGTTCGTGCAGGAGCACGGCGAGCTGCCGACGGTGCCGGGCCAGCCCGACAAGCCGCACACGGAGATCACGACGACGGCGGTCGGCGCGAAGACGGTCGGGCGCAAGCGCGCCCGCGCGCTGCGGTTCGGCGTGTCGCCGGCGATCGGCGCGCAGCAGGCGCGCGTCGTCGCCGATCGGTTCACGACCTTCCTCAAGGATCGCCTCGATCACGAGGTGCGGCCGGTCGTGCTCGCCGACTACGCGATGCTGGTGTCGTGCCTCGTCCAGGGCGAGATCGATCTCGCGTGGATGCCGCCGACCGCGTTCGTCAGCGCGGCCGAGCACGGCGCCGGCGTGCTCGCGAAGATCCGCCGCGCCGGACAGACGACGTACGAGTCCGCGCTGATCGCGCGCGCCGAACGCGGCGTCCGCACGCTCGAGGAGCTGCGCGGCAAGGCGGTCGCGTGGGTCGATCGCGACTCGGCGAGCGGTTACCTGTTCGCGTTCGCGGCGCTGCGCGACGCGCTCGGCGGCGATCCCGACGCGCTCCTCGGCGAGCAGCACTTCGGCGGCTCGCACCGCGCGGTGTGCGAGGCGGTCGCGAAGGGCTGGGCGGACGCCGGCGCGACGTACGCGAGCCGCGACGCCGACGGCAACGTCCTGTCGTCGGGCTGGCGCGACACGCTCGGCGAGCGCGCGAGCCTGGTGACGCCGATCTGGTTCTCCCCGCCGATCCCCGGCGACAGCATCGCGCACCGCCCGTTCCTCCCCGACGCGCTCGCGCGCAAGGTCGCCGACGCGCTGTTCGCGCTCGACGACTCCGAGGAGGGCCGCGCACTCCTCGCCGAGGTGTTCAACGCGCAGGGCTTCATCCCGGCCCAGATCTCCGATTACGACGGGGTGCGCGAGGCGCTGGAGCGTTGACCCCCAGCGGTCGCCTCGGTTGACCCGCCGTCGCTTGGTCTCGTGGCCGATGGCGGCGTCGCGCCTCGGTTGCGTACGGAGAGTACGCGCCCTCGGACGCGCCTTGCCCTCGACCACGATCCCGGCGCGACACGGGATCAACCGAGACGACCCCTGGGGGTAAACTCCGGCCGTGGCGGACGACGACGACATCCTCAAGAACGCGGGCCGGTTCTTCTCCCAGATCGGCAAGTCGGTGAAGAAGTCCGCGCAGAAGGTCACCGGGATCGGGCGCGGCACCGTGGTGGTCGCGGTCGATCGCAACCGCTACGCGCCGGGCGACGACATCCACGGCGCCGTCACGCTCACGCTGCCCGAGGGCGTCTACGCGAAGCGGCTGACGGTGACGGTGCGCGCGAGCCAGCGCGCCGTCGACTACCAGCGCAACAACGGCGTGCGCACGATCGGCACGTCGACCGCGACGGTGTACGAGTTCACGCACGAGATCGGCGGCGAGAAGACGTACGAGAGCGGATCGCACGCGTTCACGCTGCCGCTGCCGCGCGACCTCGGGCAGCAGCGCCCGTCGCCGCCGGACAGCACGCTCGGCGACGTCGCGCGCGTCGTGTCGTCGGTGGTGCGGCCGATCACCGGGCCGGTCGCGTGGCGCGTGACCGCGTCGCTCGTGATCTCGATGGGGAGAGATCTCGACCACGGCGTGGACATCGTCGTCGGTTGATCGCGCCTGGGCTGGTGTACTGTACACCGGTTCAGTATGGCGGTCCCGCTCTGGTGCAAGAGCAACTTCTCGTTCCTCGAGGGCGCGAGCCATCCCGAGGAGCTCGTCGAGCAGGCGCAGACGCTCGGGCTCGACGCGCTCGCGCTGACCGATCGCGACGGCGTGCACGGGATGGTGCGCGCGTTCGTGAAGGCGCGCGATCTCGGCGTGAAGTTGATCGCCGGGGCGCAGGTGACGGTGGCGGCACCGGGCGCGACGCTCGCGCCGTCGCCGGTCGGCGCGCCGCGCCGCGTGGGCTTGCACGCCGAGCCGCTCGACGAGCACGACGCCGACGCGATGGCGCCGATGGCCGGCGCGCGCCGCGGCCGCGCGCGCCGCGCGAAGTCTTCAATTAAGCGAATGAACGTTCATTCGCCTAATTTGCCGCTCGACGGTGGGCCGGTGAAGATCGCGGCGCCGTCGACGAGCCAGCTCGTGCTGCTCGCGCAGGATCGCGCCGGCTGGGCGAACCTGTGCCGGCTGCTGACGGCCGGGCGGCGGCGGTGCGAGAAGGGCGAGTCGGTCGTCGGATGGGACGAGGTGTGCCGGCACGCCGGCGGGCTCATCGCCCTGTCTGATCTATCGACGGATCTCGCGGTCGACGTGCCGGATCTGAAGGATGCGTTCGGCGATCGGCTGTACGCGCGCGTCGCGCGTCATCGTGAGGCCGAGGAGCCGGCGATCGAGGCGCGCGTCCGTGCGCGCGCGAAGGCGCTCGGCATCCCGGTCGTCGCGGCGATCGAGGTGCTCTACCACTCGCGCTCGCGCCGGCCGCTGCAGGACGTGCTCACGTGCATCCGCCACGGCGTCACGCTCGCGACCGCCGGCCGCCGGATCCGTCCGAACGACTGCCACGCGCTCGAGGCGCCGCGCGCGTTCGAGCGGCTGTTCCACGACGACGCGGCCGCGGTCGCGCGCTCGCGCGAGATCGCCGCGCGCTGCGACTTCTCGCTCGCGCAGCTCCGCTATCGCTACCCGACGGAGCGGCTGCCCGACGGGACCACCACGTCCGAGCACCTGCGCGCGCTCGCCTGGGCCGGCGCGCGCAAGCGGTGGCCCGGGATCGTGCCGCCCGACGTCGCCGCGCAGCTCTCCACCGAGCTCGATCTGATCGACGAGCTCGACTACGGCGGCTACTTCCTCACGATGCACGAGATCGTCGAGTTCTGCCGGCGGCGCGACATCCTGTGCCAGGGCCGCGGCTCGGCGGCGAACTCGGCGGTCTGTTACGCGCTCGGCATCACCGCGATCGATCCGGTGCGGATGGGCCTCCTGTTCGAGCGGTTCCTGTCGCGCGAGCGCGCCGAGCCGCCCGACATCGATCTCGACATCGAGCACGAGCGCCGCGAGGAGGTGATCCAGCACGTCTACGGCAAGTACGGCCGCGACCACAGCGCGATGGTGTGCAACATCATCCGCTACCGGCCGCGCTCGGCGGTGCGCGACGTCGGCAAGGTGCTCGGCATCCCCGAGACGGCGCTCGACCGCGCCGCGAAGATGCTCGAGCACTACGGCGACGTCGAGGATGCGGCGATCGCGCGCGCCGGCCTCGCCGAGCACGGCACCGCGCACGTCCACCTCGCGCGCCTCGCCTCCGAGATCCTCGAGTTCCCGCGCCACCTGTCGATCCATCCCGGCGGCTTCCTCCTCGGGCACGAGCCGGTACACGACATCGTGCCGATCGAGAACGCGACGATGCCCGGCCGCACCGTCATCCAGTGGGACAAGGACGACCTCGAGGATCTCGGCCTGTTCAAGGTCGACCTGCTCGGCCTCGGCGCGCTCCACATGCTCCACCGCTGCTTCGATCTGCTGCGCGCGAACCGCGGCGTGGCGCTGTCGATGGCGACGATCCCCGCCGAGGACGAGGAGACGTACGACATGATCTGCACGGCCGACACGATCGGCACGTTCCAGATCGAGAGCCGCGCGCAGATGTCGATGCTGCCGCGGCTGAAGCCGCGCGAGTTCTACGATCTCGTCATCCAGGTCGCGATCGTGCGCCCCGGGCCGATCACCGGCGGCATGGTGCATCCGTTCCTGCGGCGTCGCTCGGGCCTCGAGGAAGTCGAGTATCCGCACCCGTCGCTGAAGGCGGTGCTCGAGAAGACGCTCGGCGTGCCGCTGTTCCAGGAGCAGGTGATGAAGCTCGCGGTTGTCGCGGCCGATTACACGCCCGGCGAGGCGGATCAGCTGCGCCGAGACATGGCGGCGTGGCGCCGCTCCGGGCGGATCGAGAAGCATCGCGATCGGCTGGTCACGCGCATGTGCGAGAAGGGCATCGCGCGCGAGTTCGCCGAGCGCGTGTTCGAGCAGATCCGCGGGTTCGGCGAATATGGATTTCCCGAGGCGCACGCCGCCAGCTTCGCGCTGATCGCGTACGCGACCGCGTGGATGCGCAAGCACTACCTGCCCGAGTTCGTGTGCGGGCTCCTGAACGCGATGCCGATGGGGTTCTACTCGCCGGCGACGATCATCACGGACGCGCAGCGGCACGGGCTGGAGGTGCGGCCGGTCGACGTCGCGGCGAGCGAGTGGGATTGCACGCTCGAGCCCGGCGAGAAGGAGTTTGCGGTGCGGATGGGGCTGCGGTTCGTGCGCGGGCTCGCGCTCGGCGACGGCGGGCGGATCGTCGAGGCGCGCGCGTACCAGCCGTTCCGCGATCTCGAGGACTTCGTGCGCCGCGTGCACCTCGACGCGCGCACGCAGGCGACGCTCGCCGAGGCGGGCGCGCTCGGCGGGCTGGTGCCGCGGCGGCGCGATGCGCTGTGGCAGGTGCAGGGCTGGGTGCGCCGCCAGGACGACGCGCTCGCGCTCGGCGGCGACGCCGGCGCCGACGTCCGGTTCGGCGATCTCGGCGCGCTCGATACGATCGTGTGGGACTACCGCGCGAGCGATCACTCCGTGCGCGGCCATCCGCTCGCGCCGATGCGCGGCGCGCTGCGCGCGAAGGGGCTGCCCGACGCGCGCAGCGTCGTGAAGATGCGCGACGGCGCGCGCGTCGACTACGCGGGCATCGTGATCTGCCGCCAGCGCCCGGGCACCGCGTCTGGCGTCGTGTTCATGACGATGGAGGACGAGACGGGGTTCGTGAACGTCGTCGTGTGGGCGCCGGTGTTCGAGGAGTACGGGCAGATCATCCGCACCACGAGCCTGCTCGGGATCACCGGCAAGCTGCAGGTGCAGGAGGGCGTCGTGCACCTGATCGCCGAGCGCGCGTGGGTGCCCGAGCTGCCGCGCGTCGGCGCCGAGCCGCGCAGCCACGACTTCCACTGAGGCTAGTACGTGAAGTCGAGATCGAGCGACGCGGTGGCGTCGCCGCGGCTCGACACGGCGTGCACGTGGCCCTCGGGCGTGAGGCCGTAGAAGCAGTGGTACGGACGCTCGACGGCGGGCATCGCGGTGCCGTCGGGGTACGTCGTCGCCGCGTCGGCGTACTCGCAGCCCATCTCCGGATCGGCCTCGACGGGGAGATCGTTCTGGATCACGAGGTCGCCGCTCCACGCCGTGAGGTAGAGGTCGAGCTTCGCGCCCGCGGCCATCGGCTGATCCGTCGGGCAGCGCGTCATCGCGTCGGTGGTGCCGCCGAAGCAGTCGATCTGCACGCGATCGACGATCCGCGCGCGCACGGGTTCGCCTTCGAGCGTCACGGCCTCGCCGGTGTCGACGTTCGTCACCGTGAACACCGGCGTGAAATCGCCCTCGGTGCGCGGGACGACATCGAACCAGCCCTCGCCGACGAACGGCGCGTCGGCGCCGGCGAGCGTGCACTCGACGTCGCCGCACGACGCGGTGACGGTGAACGTCTGCTGCTCGCACGGGCCGTGCTGGTCCGGCACGATCGGATCGGCGCAGTCGCTCTCCCAGTCGACGGTGTACGTCACCGGTTCGTCGAGCGGCGCGAACGCGCCGGCGCCGCCGAAGAGCTCGGGCGCGGGAGGATCGTCACCGCCACAGGCGGCGAGGAGGGCGGGCGAGGCGAGGAGGAGGGCGGCGAGCTTGTTCATGCGCCCTCCCTTCAGCAATGGTTGGACCACTCCGTAAGTGCCCGAGCTGGCACGCAGAAGGCGTCAGCCGGGTGTCAGGAATCGATGGCCACTCCACCAGCCGTCACGCGAGCACCTTCTCCATGTTCTTCATCACACCGGGCCATCCGCGACCCATGCCCTCGAGCGCCTGACGGCCGAGAGGCGAGTCGAGATCGAAGCCCGCGTGCACGAGCTCGAGACGCGTGCCGGTGCCTTCGGGCGTGAGCCGCCACGTGATGATCGTATCGAGGCTCCCGGTCGCGAACCGGTACGAGAGCAAGCGCTCCGGCTCGACGGCGAGCACTTCGCACGGCTGCTTTCCCCACGCGCCCATGTCGAGCTCGAAGCGATGTCCGACAACCGGACGGATGTCGCCGGGCGCCCACCACTTCGCGTGCAGCGCGGGGTCGGTGAGCGCGCGCCACACGGCGGCGGGCGGCTGACGGTAGACGTGCTCGACACGGACCTCGTTCGCGGCGGTCATCGGCGATCCTCCTCGGCGTCGAGGAGCTCCTCGAGCGCGACCATGCGTTGCTTCCAGAACTTCGTGAACGCGGCGAGCCACTTCTCGGCGTCGGCGAGGGGACGCGGATCGAGGTGGTAGAACCGCTCGCGGCCGCGCGGCTCCTCACGCACGAGCGTGGCCTTGCGGAGCACCTGCAGATGCTCCGAGACCGCCGGCCGTCCGATCTCGAAGCCCTGCGCGAGATCGTTGACCGAGCGCGGGCCGCGACGGAGCTGCATCAGGATCTCGCGGCGAACCGGGTTGGCGAGCGCGGCGAACACGTCCATGTGGACACCATATGTCGGAGATCTCCGACGCGTCAAGGATCTCCGACGCGTCCTGATCTAGAATCGGCGCGTGACCACTCCCGGCCCATCCCCAGGTTGCCCGCGCTGTAACGGTCAGCTCGCGCCGCTCGGCGCCGGTCGCATGTGCCGGAGCTGTCGCGGCGTGTGGGTGAGCGAGGAGCGGCTCGGCGAGATGGTGCGCACGATGCGCGGCGAGCTGTTCGCCGATCCGGTCGACCTCCCCGAGCGCCCGCCGCACGAGAAGCCGCTCCTCTGCCCCGGCTGCGGCGACGCGCTCGAGCCGAAAGGTTTCGGAGGCCAGCCGGTGGATCGCTGTCCGCGCGGCCACGGCGTGTGGCTGGACGACGGCGAGCTCGCCGCGTCGCTGCGGGAGCTCGGCACCGCGCGCTGACCCGCTATCCTTCCGGATGGCGCGGATCTACAGCGGCACCAGCGGCTGGGTCTACAAGGGCTGGCGAGCGCACCTCTATGCCGACACGCCGGTCAAACGCTGGCTCCAGGTCGCGTCGCGCACGTTCGGCTCGCTCGAGATCAACGGCTCGTTCTACACGCAGATCGCGCCGGAGACCTACGCGCGGTGGCGCGAGGAGACGCCGTCCGAGTTCCGGTTCGCGCTCAAGGGCCACCGGTTCGTGACGCACTACAAGCGGCTGCGCGACTGCGAGGCGTCGATCGAGCGGCTGCGCGATCAGGCGTGCCACCTCGGCGCGAAGCTCGCCGCGGTGGTGTGGCAGCTGCCGAGCAACTTCGGGTGCGACGTCCCGAGGCTGCGCGAGTTCGTCCGTGCGCTGGGCCGCTGGGAGATGCGGCACGCGCTCGAGCTGCGGCACGCGTCGTGGTTCGTGCCGGAGGTCGAGCGCGTGATGCGCGACGCCGGCGTCGGCGTGTGCCTCGGCGACGCGCCCGATTTCCCGATGTGGCGCGAGATCACCGCCGACTTCGTCTACGTCCGTCTGCACGGGCACACGCGCAAGTACGCGTCGAGCTACAGCGGCGGCTCGCTGCGCCGGTGGGCCGACGACGCGCTCCGCTGGCGCGACCAAGGCCGCGACGTGTTCGTCTACTTCGACAACGACGCCGAGGGCCACGCGGTGCGCAACGCGCGCGCGTTCGCGGCGCTCACCACGACTCCGTCAGCTCGAGCGTCAAGGACCCCGGCGAGCCCTTGACGGGATCGACGAACGAGCCGGCGAGGACGATGTCGAGGCGGTCGTCACCGTCGCGCACCGCGCTGCCCGAGAGCTGCATCGCGTAGAAGCCGTCGGCGGACTCGTACCAGCATTCCTGCGGGCGGATGTCGAGGTACGGCGGGTGGCCGAGCTGGTCCGAGCGCGTCGACACCGCCTCGAGCCGGCAGAACCGGCCGCCGAGGTCGACGAGGTACTCGTCACTCTGCCCGGCGTGCACGTCGACGGACGTCAGCCCGGCGCGCGCGTCGGTGGCGCCGCCGCCGGCGGGCGACAGCAGCACGTCGTAGGTCATGTCGTACTGCCCCTCGTACGGATCGGGCGTGCACGCGGAGGCGGCGAGGGTGAGCGGGATCGCGAAGGCGAGGATCTTCATGGTGGGTCTCCTGATCCGTCGACCCCTCGACCCGCACCGCCGGTTGCCCCGATTCTTCGCGTGTAAGGCGCGCTCGCCGCGCGCGTTAGTGCCGATCCGGCGGCTTCGCCTGCTTCGCGGACGCCTTCGCCTTCACCGTCTCCGGCAAGATCTCGTTCATCGCGCCCTGCACCTTCGACTTGAAGCCGCCGGCGAGCACCGACGGCTTGCCGTCGATCATCGCCTCGAAACCGTTCTTCGCGACGAGCGCCGGGTCGTCCTTCTTGCCGCGGCCGACCTTCGTGTTCTCCATGTCCGCGCGCTCGAAGAAGTGGGTGTCCGTCGGGCCGGGCTGCATCACCGTGACGGTGACGCCGGTCTCGCGGAGCTCCTCGCGCAGCGCCTCGCCGAACGCCATCACGAACGCCTTCGTCGCGCCGTAGACGGCGTGATACGGCGCCGGCGCGGTGCTGACGATCGACCCCGTGATCAGCACGCGCCCCTCGCCCCGCGCGACCATCGCCGGCAGACACTTCTTCGCGAGGTACACCGTGTGCCCGCAGTTGAGCGCGATCATCTGCAGCTCGCTCGCGAGATCGGTCTCGAGGAAACGCCCGCCGACACCGACACCCGCGTTGAGCAGGAGCGCGTCGACCGGCCGCATCGCCGACTGGATCGCGCGGTACAGCGACTCGACGCCGTCCGGCGTCGCGAGGTCGGCGCGCACCGACTGCACGTTCCCGCCTCCCGACCCGGCGAGCTCGTTCGCCGCGCTCTCGAGCCCGTAGTCCTCGGCACAGATCAGCACGTCGAAGCCGTGATCGAGACACTGCTTCGCGAGCTCGTATCCGATTCCCGACGATGCGCCGGTGACGACTGCGAACTTCCGCCTGTTCTCGGTGCCCATGGTGTGTACCTCTGGGGCGAGGACGTGCGAACGCGGTGCCAGGTTCGGCGCCGCGGTGGGACGTAGTTCAGCGGAAGACGTAGGCGGCGCCAGAGTCAGCGGCATTCGTGTTGGACTGATCGCCGTTGACACCGACCGCGTTGCTACTCTCGTATCGGGCGCCGATCACGAGCGTGTCCCCCGACAACGCGACCGACCAACCAAAGTCTCCGCCGGTGTTCGAAGCCTTGATGTAGTTGCCGAACTGCCACGTCGCGCCGCTGCGCCGGTAGCGATACGCAGCGCCACTCTCCCCGGCATTGTTGTTGCTGCCGTCCCCGTCGATACCGGTGGCGCTGCTCGCTTCGTCCCATGCGCCAACCACGAGCTCGTCACCGTTGAGAGCGAGGAACGAACCGAAACCATCGCCGGTCCCGGTGTTCGAGGCCTTCAAGTAGGCTTCTTGTGTCCAGGTAGTGCCGGTGCGATGAAACACGTACGCCGCTCCTGAGTCGGCTGCGCTGTTATCCGCCGCGTTCCCGCCGATCCCCGTGGCGTTGCTATCCTCAGATCCTGCGCCAACGACCAGGCTGTCTCCGGAAATGGCCACTGCCATACCGAACCAGTCACCGGCACCCGTATTTGACGCCTTCAAATAGGCTTCAGGTGCCCAGGTACTGCCGTTCAGTCGATAGACGTAGCCAGCTCCAGCGGCAGCTGCACTGTTGTTCGACTGCGTTCCGTTGATACCTGTCGCGTTGCTAGCTTCTTGGATCGCACCGACGACCAACGTGTCGCTCGACAAGGAGAGGCTCCATCCGAAGAAGTCGTTTGCTTCGGTGTTCGTAGCCTTGATGTACGCTTCCTGTGTCCAGATCACACCGTTTCGTTGGAACAGGTACGCAGCTCCAGAATTCGAGGCTGCGTTGTTGATCGGGTCGGCCGTGACTCCGGTACCCGCCGCATCCTCGTAGAGCGCCGAGACGGCGAGGCGCTGCGAGTTGAGCGCCACCTTGACGCCAAAGCCATCGCCTGCGTCAAGATTGGAAGGCTTGATGTACGCCTCCTGTGCCCAGGTCGATCCAGTGCGCTTGAACACGTAAACGGCCCCCGCGTTCGCGGCTGAGTTGTCGGCCTGGTTCCCGTTGATGATCCTCGCGTTGCTGTCTTCGCCAGATGCGCCGATTGCGATGAGATCGCCATCGATCGCGACCGACGCTCCGAACCCGTCGTTCTGTCCAGGGTTCGAGGCCTTGAGATACGCCTCCTGGAGCCAAGCATCGCCGACGCGCCGGAACACGTAGGCGGCACCGCTGCCGGCCAGGGTGTTGTCGGTCTGGTCGCCGTCGACCCCTGAGGCCGCACTCGCTTCCGCCGGTGCGCCGACGACGATCGTGTCGCCGGACACCGCCACGTCTGTCGCAAATGCATCGAACGCGTTCGTGTTTGACGCCTTGACGTACGTATACTGGCCGAACGCCGCTGCTCCGCGGTCGAAGTGCACCGTGTAGGTTCGCGCCGCGGGCCCGACTTCAACTTCCACCGTGTGCGACGACGCCGCGAGTGGCAGCGCGATCACGGCCGACGGAACACCCGTCGACATCGACGTCGACCCATCGAGGGTGATCGCGGTTGCCGCTGGCGCGGTCACCGTAAGCGCGACGCCTTGTGCGAGGACGGATGTGTCCACGTTGTAGTCGGTTGTGTCGGCGTCAAACGCGAAAGAGACCGGAAGCGAGAGTTGGAGGTCTACCGCGGGGCCGGTGCAGGCAACATCAACATCGCTGACGTCGGCGCCCGCAACCGTGCCGGAGTCGTTCGTGATCGCACAGTCGTGGCCGGCCGGCTGCGCGTCGATGGTGACCGAGTAGCTCTCGCCATCGGACACCACCATGTCGAACGTGAAGCCCGCATTCTCGTCAACGGTCTTGGTCTCGTCGACGCCGTTCGCTGCGAGGTGCACGACGATACTCGCGCCACTCCACATCCCGCTCACGACACCACCAACGTGGTAGGTGCCAGGCGGTCCATCGACAAGAGCATCGGCCCCGCCGTCCGATGGGAGCACGAAGTGCGGCGCATCGACGTGGCAAGCCGCGACAGCGACAACGACGCCGAACAGCAGGCTTCTCATCCACATACCGGCTGTATCGTCACAATGGGTCGGCGGTTGCCAAGAAAAAAGCGCATTACGGCGCGAGCCCAGTGATCGGACCGGGGGCGACCACGCTGGTCGTGATCACGCCGGCGCGCACCGTGATGGCGTGCTGGTTGAACGAGTGCCCGGCCGCGCTCGCGTTCACATTGATGGGCGCAGGCGGGGTAGCGACGGGAACGTCGAAAACCAGCGCGATCCCGCTTGCATCGGTGCTCCCCGAAGAGTTGGTGGGGATGTTAGTCCCCTGCGGGTACCGGACGTTCGCCGGGTCAGCGCCTTCGACGGTCACGGTAGCGCCGGCGACCGGGTTTCCGAGACAGTCGACGACGAGCAATCCGACAAAGCCGTGAGACGCGTCCTGGGGAGCCTGCGCGATAATCGGGATGAAGCCGAAGTTCGTCGTCGAGATGAGGAGCACCGGGACGTTTGCCTGATCGTTCGCCAGTGGCTGCGGCGGATAGACATACGTCTCTTTGTACGAGGCCTTCGTGCCGTGCAGGTATCCGTCCAGCGGATCGCCGCCGGTTGCCAGCGAGAGGGCATACGCACCGGTCGTGGCGGCCGACGTCGTGCTACCGAGCGAGTTGTCGCCGCTATCGAATGCCTCGACGGTGACGCCGCTGATCGGGGTCTGCCCGCTGGTGCTGATCTCGTTCGTGATGCCGTTGACCGCAATCGGATCAGGCGCCGTCGTCGGGAACGGATCGCCGATGCAGTCGTACGCGCCGGGCGCGGCGTCGGGTGCGGGCGTGCCGTCGGGCGCGCCGTTGCCGTCGATCGGGCGCGTGGCGTCGATCGTGTTGGCGTCGTCACCGTCGTCGCCGCTGCTGCCGCCGCCGCAGGCGGCGAGAGCGAGGGCTGGAATCAGGGCAAGGCTAGGGCGAAGGCTCCTCATCTCGACGTTGTACACCGGCGGAACAAAATGAGGAGCGGCGCACACCACACCCACTGCAAGCGGGGTGCGGAGGCATACAATGGCGTGTATGCGGACGTGGTGGATCGCAGGGGCCGCGGCGCTCGCCGCATGCGGGACGCCCACGCCGTCCGACGGCATCGTCAGCGGATCGCGCCTGAAGGCGCGGTTCATGACCGCCGAGGGCGGCGCGCGCCAGTTCCAGGGATGGCACGACAGCGAGCTCGACGTCGACTGCTCGGTGTTCGGCGATGAGATGCGCTGCTATCCGGATGCTTCGAGCACGGGCCTGTTCGCGGACGCCACGTGCGACACGCCGCTCGTGAACGTCTTCCGCGACGCGACGTGCTCGCCGGTGCCGGCGTTCGTCGCGACGTACACGAACGCGCCGTGCTCGTACGGGTACGAGCGGCTGTGGCACACGGGCGCGAAGGTGTCGCCGTCGATGGTGTACTCGAAGGACCTCACCGGCGCGTGCGTCGGGTCGGCGCCGGACCCGCAGTTCGACTACTACACCGCGGGCGCCGAGGTCGCGCTCGACAGCCTCGTCGGCGCGCACTACGAGCGCGAGGGCGACGGCGCGATCCAGGACAACGTCCTCGTCGCCGACGATGGCGCGCGGCGGCCGTCGGGGCCCTGGCTCGCGGACGCCGACACGTACTGCTACGACGACGGCGGGCACTGCATCCCCGAGTACCGCTACGCGTACCAGTCCGCCGACGATACGTGCTCGCACCCGGTCGCGGCCGACTATGCGTGCGATCCGCCGCCAGCGCGGATCGGCGCGTACGTGCACGACGACATGTGCACGGGCCACCTCGAGCTCTACGAGGCCGGCCCGAAGATCACGCCGACGACGATCTATGATCTGAACGAAGCCGACTGCTCGCCGCAGACGGCGGACGGCGACTACTGGAGCGCGGGCGCGCCGATCTCGAACGACTCGTTCCCCGCGATCGCGCGCGCACCGGCGCACGGCAGCGCGCGCATCCAGCCGTACACGATCTCCGGCGACGGGTTCGTGCAGGTCGTCGGCGACTTCCGCGACACCGAGCTCGACGAGGATTGCTACGCCGTGCAGGTCGCCGCCGACGAGTGGCGATGCAATCCGGGCAACGTCGCCTACGTCGACCGCAGCTTCTACGGCGACGCGAGCTGCCAGAGCCCGGTCCAGGTGGTCGGGGGCTACGCGGACGCGTGCGCCGGGATCGCGCCGGCGCCGCCGGCCGCGGTGATCGATACCGTCCCGGCCGACGACGGCTGCACGAGCTACGCCGTGCTGCACGCGGTCGGCGCCGAGGTGACGAACCTCTACTACCTGAACGGCGGCACCTGCACGCCGGCGACGGCCGACGACAGCGTGAAGTGGTACGCGGTCGGTGACGTGATCTCCTGGGATCGCTACGCGCGCTTGCGCCCGACCATCGACTGAAGCGCCTCGGTGACCGCGGCCGCGTGGCCCTTCGCCGACACCTTCGGCCAGTGCTGCACCACCTTGCCGTCGGGGCCGATCAGCACCGTCGAGCGGATGATGCCCTCCATCTTCTTCCCGTACATCACCTTCTCACCCCACGCGCCGTACTTCTCCATCACCGCCCCATCGGCATCGGTGAGCAGCGGGAACGTCAGGCCGAACTTGTCGCGGAACTTGCAGTGCGACGCGATCGAGTCCTTGCTGACGCCGAGGACGACGGCGCCCAGCTTCTTCAGCTTCGGCATCGCGTCGCGGAAGTCCTGCGCCTCGATCGTGCACCCCGGCGTGTTGTCGCGCGGATAGAAGTAGAGGACGACGTACTTCCCGGCGAGGTCCGAGAGCGAGACGTCGTGACCGTCCGAGGAGGGGAGCTTGAACGCAGGAGCCTTCTTGCCGACTTCGAGCATGCGGGCATGCTACCAAGGGTCATGGCGCCTTTCGTCGCGGGGTGGCGCGAGCGGGTCGACCTTCCCGACTGGGGGATCGCGGGAGTCCGCGCCAAGCTCGACACCGGCGCGCGGACCAGCGCGATCCACGTGACGGCGGTGGAGGAGCGCGGCGACGGCTCGGTGACGTTCGAGGTCTGGCCGCGCAGGCGGTCGGACCGACGCGTCCGCGTGACGGCGGCGGTGGTGCGCCTGACGCGCGTCCGTTCCTCGACGGGGAGCGTCACGACGCGACATGTCGTGCGGACGCGCTTGCGTCTCGGCGAGATCGAGCGTGAGATCGAGCTGACGCTGGTAGACCGGGGCACGATGATCCATCGCATGCTGATCGGCAGGACCGGGCTCGCGGGCGTCGTCGTCGATCCAACGCGCCGGTACGTCATCACCGCGAGGAAGGTCCCCGCATGAAGCTCGGCATCCTGTCCCGTGGCGCCAAGCTGTACTCGACGCGGCGACTGCGCGACGCGGCGCTCGCGCGCGGCCACGACGTGCGCGTGCTCGACACGCTCGGGCTCGCGATGGTCGTCGAGCAGGGCAAGCCCGGGATGCTGTACCAGGGCAAGCCGCTGACGCGCTACGAGGCGATCGTGCCGCGCATCGGCGCGTCGATCACGTTCTTCGGGTGCGCGGTCGTGCGGCAGTTCGAGCAGATGGGCGTGTACACGCTCGCGTCGGCGGAGGCGATCGGCGTCGCGCGCGACAAGCTGCGCTCGATCCAGGTGCTGTCGAACCACGACGTGCCGTTCCCGGCGACGGTGTTCCTGCGCGACCCGTCGCGCGTGAGCGACGCGCTCGCCGCGATCGGCGGGCCGCCGGCGGTGCTCAAGGTGCTCGAGGGCACGCAGGGCGTCGGCGTGATCCTCGCCGAGACGGCGGAGAGCGTGCAGTCGATCGTCGAGACGCTGCAGCTCGCGCGACAGAACGTGCTGTTGCAGCGGTTCGTCAGCGAGTGCCGCGGACGTGACGTGCGCGCGTTCGTCGTCGGCGACCGCGTCGTCGCGGCGATGCGGCGGACCGCGCGGTGCGGCGAGTTCCGCGCGAACGTGCACCGCGGCGGGAAGGCGGAGGGCACGGCGCTCGCGCCCGAGGTGGCGGCGCTCGCGGTGCGCGCGGCGCGGATCCTCCAGCTCGAGGTCGCGGGCGTCGATCTGCTCGAGAGCGACGACGGCGCGAAGGTGATCGAGGTGAACGCGTCGCCCGGGCTCGAGGGGATCGAGGAGGCGAGCGGCGTCGACGTCGCGACGCACGTGATCGCGCACCTCGAGGACGCGTCCGGCGCGAGCGAGAAGCCCCGCCTGCTCAGGGCGTCCCGAGGTCCGGCGGCGGCGGCGGCGCGTCGTCGGGCGAGCTCGACTCCGGCGGCGGCGCGGTATCGATGACGACGTCCGTGTCCGGCGTGAAGTCGTAGTCCGCCCACTCCGCGAACGCGGCGTCGTCGTCGCCCGAGTCTTCGACCGGCGTGTCCTTCGACGCGTGCGGATCGATCGACTCGCCGCCGTCCTCCTTCCACTGCTCGTCTTCGGAGGTGTAGTCGGGGACGTAGTCGGCGCTCTTCGGCCACGCGGGACCGCCCTTGTTCGCGCCACCGCACGCGGCGGCGAGCAACAGGATCGGCAGGAACCGGCGCACGTCCCGAGCGTACGCTACGAGAGGCGGTCGCGGTAGTCGCGATAGCCGAACCGGCGCGACACCTCGATCCGCCCCGTCGCCGGGTCGTGGGTCGCGATCGACGGCAGCTTCACGCCGTTGAAGGTCGTGTTCTTCACCATCGTGTAGTGCGCCATGTCGAGGAACACGAGCTTGTCGCCGGGCGCGAGCGGCCGGTCGAAGCTGTAGTCGCCGATCACGTCGCCCGACAGGCACGTCAGGCCGCCGAGCCGGTAGGTGTGCGCTTTCGCGCCGGGGTCGCCGGCTCCGAGGATCACCGGTCGGTACGGCATCTCGAGCACGTCCGGCATGTGCGCGGTCGCCGAGGTGTCGAGGATCGCGATCGGCCCGCCGTTGTCGAACACGTCGACGACGCTCGTCACCAGCACGCCGGTGCCGAGCGCGATCGCCTCGCCGGGCTCGAGGTAGACGGCGACGCCCCACTTCTTCTGGAAGTCGCTGACCAGCCGGACGAGCAGGTCGACGTCGTAGCCGGGGCGCGTCACGTGGTGACCGCCTCCGAAGTTGACCCACGTCCGGCCCGGGATCAGGTCGCCGAACTTCTGCTCGAACGCGGCGAGCGTGCGCTCGAGCGCATCGGAGCCGAGCTCGCACAGCGTGTGGAAGTGGAGGCCGTCGAGGCCCTCGACGTCCGCCGCCGTCAGGTTCGCGCGCGTCGTGCCGAGGCGCGATCGCGGCGCGGCCGGATCGTAGAGCTCGACCTCGACCTCGCGATGCTCCGGGTTGCAGCGGATGCCGCAGCTGAGCCCGCGCGCGTACGGGCCGAGCCGCCGCCACTGCGAAGGCGAATTGAACACGATGTGATCCGCGAGCGTCGCGATCTCGCGCACGTCCGTCTCGGTGTACGCCGGCGCGTACGCGTGGACCTCGCCGCCGAGCTCTTCGCGCGCGAGCCGCGCCTCGTGCGGCGAGCTCGCGGTCGCGCCGGAGAGGTACCTCCTCACCAGCGGGAACGTCGACCACTGCGCGAACCCCTTGAGCGCGAGCAGCACCTTGCAGCCGGCGCGGCGCTGGACGTCCGCGAGGAGCTGCAGGTTCTTCTCGAGCGCGCCGAGATCCGTCACGTAGCAGGGCGTCTCGAGCCGCGAGACGTCGATGCGCGCCGCGACGTCGGCGCCGAGCGAGGCGCCCGCGCTCACGACCTGTCCTGGATGTGCCAGGGCAGGCCGCGCTTCGCGACGTCGTCCATGAACGGGTCCGGGTCCATCTGCTCCATGTTGAACACGCCCGCGCCCTTCCACTTCCCCGTCACCATCATCACCGCGCCGGTCACCGCCGGCACGCCCGTCGTGTACGACACGCCCTGCGCGCGCACCTCGCGGTAGCACTCCGCGTGATCGCAGATGTTGTAGATCAGCACCTTCTTGCGGCGCCCGTCCTTCACGCCCTCGATCAGGCAGCCGATCGACGTCTTGCCGGTGTAGCCGGCCGCGAGCGACGCGGGATCCGGCAGGAGCGCCTTGAGGAACTGGATCGGGACGATCTGCTGGCCCTGGAACGACACCGGATCGATCCGCGTCATCCCGACGTTCTCGAGCACGCGCAGGTGCTGCAGGTACGGCTCGCCGAACGTCATCCAGAACCGGATGCGCTTGAGGCCCTTGATGTTCTTCGCCAGCGACTCGAGCTCCTCGTGATAGAGGAGGAAGCTCCGCCGCTCGCCGACGCCCGGGTAGTCGAACATCGCCGAGACGCTCAACGGGTCCGTCTCCTTCCACTCGCCCTCTTCCCAGTAGCGCCCGCGCGCCGTGATCTCGCGGATGTTGATCTCCGGGTTGAAGTTCGTGGCGAACGCCTTGCCGTGCGAGCCGCCGTTGCAGTCGACGATGTCGACGTACTCGATCGTGTCGAACAGGTGCTTCTGCGCGTAGGCGCAGTACACGTTCGTCATCCCGGGATCGAAGCCGCTGCCGAGCAGCGCCATCCGCTTCGCGGCGACGTAGCGATCCTGGTACGCCCACTGCCACTTGTATTCGAACTTCGCGACGTCGGGCGGCTCGTAGTTCGCGGTGTCGAGGTAGTCGATGCCCGCGTCGAGGCAGGCGTCCATGATGTGGAGGTCCTGGTACGGCAGCGCGACGTTGATGACGACGTCGGGGCGGTACGTCTTGAGCAGCGCGGTGCACTGCGGGACGTCGTCGGCGTCGACCTGCGCGACCTTGATGTCGCGCCCCTGCATCTCCTTCACCTGCGCCTTGATCGCCTCGCACCGCGCCAGCGTGCGGCTGGCGAGCACGACCTCGTCGAACACGTCGTTCGCCATCGCGCACTTGTGCGCGACGACGCCACCGACGCCGCCGGCGCCGATGATCAGGACCTTGGCCATGTTCTCGATACCTCCAGGGCGCGCACCGTAGCACGTGTTACGCTTTCGACGTGTCTCAGGCAGGGATGCTCGCGTGTCCTCGGTGCGGCGGTGCGGTTCCGGAGTCGTCGCCGCAGTGCCACTACTGCGCGGCGCCGCTTCTGCTCAAGGCGTGCCCGTCGTGTCTCGCCCGCGTGTTCCTCGGCCACAAGTTCTGCCCCGAGTGCGGCGGCGGGCTCGAGGTCGCGACGGGGCCGCGCGTCGCGCGCCGCTGCCCGCGGTGCGTGGTGGCGCTGAGCGTGCGCGAGCTCGACGAGCTGCACCTCGACGACTGCCACCAGTGCGGCGGGACGTTCGTCGACCGCGCGGCGCTCGAGCAGCTGTTGACGGATCGGCGCGGCGTGCGCGCGGAGTCGGTGCTCGGCGCGTACGACACCGGCGGCGACGGCCCGCTGCCCGTGCCGCCCGGCGCCGTGTACGTGAAGTGCCCCGACTGCACGACGGTGATGAACCGCAAGATGTTCGCGCAGGGCGCGAAGGTGATCGTCGACGTCTGCCGCGCGCACGGCACGTGGTTCGATCAGCACGAGCTGCCGCGGATCATCCGGTTCGTGATGAGCGGCGGGCTCGAGCGCGCGGAGAAGGCGCAGCTCGAGCAGGCGCGCGAGCAGGTGAAGCGCGAGATGAGCCGGCTGCGCGACATGCAGATGGACGCGCAGCGGCACTCGAGCACGTACATGGCGGGCGGGTCGGGCACGCTCGGCGCCGACCTGCTCGGCGCGTTCATCGGCTCGCTGCTGCGCTGAACACGGCGTGGCGATAGCCGCCGTAGCGGTAGTCGAAGAGATCGGCGGCGAACGCGCGCGCCGCCGAGGTCGGCGCGTCGTCGGACGGGAACGGGCTCACGTAGCCGCAGAACGCGAGGCCGTGGCGGGCGAGCGCGGCCTCGATCGCGGAGGTGTGGAGCGCGTCGAACGCGTGGTTGAGCACCTCGTGGAAGAACACGGTGTCGTTCTTGCCGCAGCTGTCGTCGATCGCCTCGACGAGCAGCGGGTGCCAGCGGTCGGCGAGCTCGGCGCGGATCGCGGCGAACCGCGCGCGCGCCGCGGCGACCGCGGCCGGCGGGTCGAGCGCCGGATCCACGGCGGCGCGCACGGCGCGGTGGAGCGCGGCGCGCAGGAAGGAGATCGTGCCGGCGTAGTAGCTGATCACCGCGACGCCGCCGGGCGCGACGCTCGTGCCGACGAGATCGAGCGCATGGCGCTGCACCGGCTCGGGCAGGAGGTAGTGCGTGCCGACGTGGTAGACGACGCCGAACCGCCCGAGCGAGCCGGGCGCGACGTCGAGGAAGTCGGCGCAGCGGAGGTCGGCGCGATCGCCGTGGTCCGCGAGTCGCGCGGCGGCCGCGGCGCACGAGTCCGCGGAGAGATCGAGGCCGACGAGCGGGCCGGTGGTGAACGGCGCGCAGCGGGCGAGCTGTCCGCCGCGCCCGCATCCGAGATCGAGCACGCCGGGTGATTCCTCGACGGGGCCGCGGCGCGCCGCGATCGCGCGCAGCTTCGCCGGATCGAGCCGCTCGCCGATCTTCGGATCGTAGAGAACGCGGTCGTAGTTCGCGGCGATGCGCGCATCGAGCGTGTGCGGCGAGTCGGGCACCGCGCTACGCTACCGCGCATGTCGAGCTGGATGTACGCCGCGGCCGGCGGCGCGATGATCGGCCTCGCGGCGGCGATGCTGTTCGCGATCCACGGCAGGATCGCCGGGGTGGCGGGCGTGCTCGGGCGGCTCCTCGATCCCGGGACGCCGGATCGCGCGTGGCGGATCGCGTTCCTCGGCGGGCTCGCGGCGGCGGGCGCGGTCGCCGCGCTGGTCGCGCCGCATGCGATCGGCGCGTCGGTGCGCGGGACGCCGGCGCTGGTGATCGCCGGGCTGCTCGTCGGGTTCGGCACGCGGCTCGGCAATGGCTGTACGAGCGGCCACGGCGTGTGCGGGCTCGCGCGCCTTTCACCGCGCTCGTTCGCCGCCGTCGCGACATTCATGCTCACCGGCGGCCTCACGGTGTGGGTGCTGTCGTGAACAGGACCGCCACGCTGGTGCTCGCGGCGATCGCCGGCGCGCTGTTCGGCGCAGGGCTGCTGGTCAGCGGCATGACGCAGCCGGCGAAGGTGATCGGCTTCCTCGACGTCACGCACCACTGGGATCCGAGCCTCGCGTTCGTGATGGGCGGCGCGGTGATCGTCAACTTCGTCGCGACGCGCGCGCTGCTCGGGCGCGGCCGGCCGTTCGGAGACGCGCGCTTCCACCTGCCGGAGCAGACGAAGATCGACGCGCAGCTCCTCGCCGGCGCCGCGATCTTCGGCGTCGGCTGGGGCCTCGGCGGCTTCTGCCCGGGGCCTGCGATCGTCGTCGCCGGCGCGGGCGCGCGAGCAGGCCTCGTGTTCTTCGCCGCGATGGCGGGGGGGATGATGCTCGGTTCGCTGCGCGGTGTACTGTCCAGGTGATGAGCATCGAGCCCGTGGCCAGCCCCTATCTCGTGCCGTTCGACGGCAGCTTCCGGATTGGCAAGGCACCGACCGAGCCGCCCGACGACGCGCCGAAGAAGAAGGACAACCTCGAGGCGCTCGCGGCGGCGATCGAGAAGCTGCAGGTGCAGCAGCGAAAGCTCTACGCGAGCGATCACGCGTCGCTCCTGCTGGTGTTCCAGGCGATGGACGCCGCCGGCAAGGACGGGACGATCCGCGAGGTGATGAGCGGCGTGAACCCGGCGGGCTGCCAGGTCTACTCGTTCAAGGCGCCGTCCGACGAGGAGATCGATCACGAGTTCCTCTGGCGGATCTGGAAGAACCTGCCGGAGCGCGGGCGGATCGGCATCTTCAACCGCAGCCACTACGAGGAGGTCCTCGTGGTGAAGGTGAACCCGAAGTTCCTCGACGGACAGCGGCTGCCGTGGCGGCCGGCGTCGCTCGACGAGCTGTTCGCGCAGCGCTACGAGTCGATCCGCGACGCCGAGCGCCACTGGGCGCGCAACGGCACCGTCGTCGTCAAGTTCTTCCTCAACGTCTCGCGCGACGAGCAGAAGAAGCGGTTCCTCGAGCGGATCGACGATCCGGACGACAACTGGAAGTTCGAGGCCGGCGACCTGAAGGTCCGCGCGGACTGGGACAAGTACATGAAGGTGTACGAGGAGGCGATGAACGAGACGTCGCGGCCGTGGGCGCCTTGGTACGCGATCCCGGCCGACTCGAAGAGCTTCCTGCGGCGGACGGTGGCGGAGATCGTGGTGGCGACGCTCGAGAAGATGTCGCTCCACTACCCGGTGGTCGACGCGGAGGACCGCGAGGTGATGAAGAAGCTGAAGAAGCAGCTCGAGGACGAGTAGGCGCTACGGCTTCTTGCGCGTCGCCCAGGTGATCGCGGCGGCGAGCGGCGCGTCCTTGCCGGCGACGACGTCGGCGGCGCTCGGCGCCGCGAGCTTCTGGTCGGGCACGACCTGCGCCGTCGAGCGGCCGGAGACCGGGCCGACGGCGAGCGCGGTCGGGTAGACGAGCACGTGGCGCGCGTCGAGCGGCAGCGCGGTCGTGCGCGCGAGGCCGCCGGCGGTGGGCGTGCCGATCACGCGGATCGAGCCCTGGTCGTGGAGCGCGAACGCGGCGAGCTCGGCGCCGCCGGACGTCTCGTCGTCGACGAGGACGTCGACCGGGTGCGGCCACGGGACGACGTCGCCGGAGCGCGCGAGCGAGGTCGTCTCGCCGGCGCTGTCGCGGAAGCTCACGAGCTCCTTCGCGGTCACGAAGATCGACGCGAGCGCCGCGACGCCGCCGTCGCCGTGCGCGCCGCGGAGATCGAGCACGACGCCGCGGATCTTCTTCGCGTCGAGGCCGGTCATCGCCGCGCGGACGAGCGCGCCGGTGTCGCGCGTCGCGTCGGTGGAGTCGGTCATCGCGAGCACGCGGATGATCAGGGCGTGGCTCTGGAGGCGCGTCGCGACGACCGGGTAGGCCTGCGTCGCGAGCGAGAGCGTCAGCGTCTGCGGCGCGCCGGCGCGATCGACCGCGAGCTCGAAGCGCGTGCCGGCGGGCTCGAGCAGGAGCGCGCCGACGACGTCGGGCGGCGGCGGCTCGCCGGCGATCGCGGTGATCACGTCGGCGACCGCGAGCGTCGCGCCCTCGCCCGGGCCGCCGACGAACACGTCGGTGACGACGACGGCGCCGGTCGCGTCGCGGTGCGTGACGAAGCCGGGGCCGGTGTACGCGGCGCCGCTCGCGAGCGCGCGCAGGTTCGCGACGCCCTCGGGATCGACGATCTGCGCGCCGGCCGCGAACGCCATCGCGTCGATCGCGCGCCACTCGGAGCCGGGTTCGAGCGCGCCGGCGGCGTCGCGGAAGCGCTGCGCGTCGTCGGCCGCGTCGTCGCCGAACGTCGGCGCGTCCCCGAGGCCGAGCACGGCCCAGGCGGTCGCGGCGAGCGTCGCCGGCGGCGCGGGCCGCACGCTCTCGACGGTCAGCGCGAGGTACGCCTGCGCGACGTGCTCCGCGGCGTCGAGGTGCGCGGCGTCGGGGCCCGCGGCCGGCGCGGCGTCGGGGACGACGTGCGGCTCGACCTGTGCGGGCTTCGCAGGACCGCACGCGGCGAGGAAGAGGAGCGCGAGGCGTCGCATCAGTGCGCCGTGGAGGCTAACATCTTGCACCTGTGGTCGCGCCGGGCACGACGATCGCCGGACGCTACATCGTCACCGCGCACCTGGGCAGCGGTGGGATGGGCGACGTCTTCGAGGTGCAGCACACGCTGCTCGGCAAGCGCTTCGCGCTGAAGCGGCTGTCGGGCGAGGGCGCGCGCGATCGCGCGGCGGTCGAGCGGTTCCTGCGCGAGGCGCGCGCGGCGGCCGCGACGGGACACCCGGGCGTCGTCGATGTCGTGGACCTCGGCTTCGCCGATGACGGGCAGCCGTACCTGGTGATGGAGAAGCTCGTCGGAGAGACGCTGCGGAAGCGGCTCGAGCGCGGGCCGCTCGACGAGGATCGGCTCAAGCGCATCGGGCGCGCGGTGCTCGGCGCGCTGGTCGCGTGCCACGGCGCGGGGATCGTGCACCGCGACATCAAGCCGGAGAACCTGTTCCTGTGCGCGGACGGGCGGGTGAAGGTGCTCGACTTCGGGCTGTCGCAGACGACGCAGGTCGACGTGCGGCTGACGCAGAGCGGGGCGGTGATGGGGACGCCGCTGTACATGTCGCCCGAGCAGGCGCGGGGGGAGGACTGCGACGCGCGGAGCGATCTGTACGCGGTGGGCGCGGTGCTGTACGAGTGCGCGACGGGACGGCCGCCGTTCATGGCGCCGGCGTACAGCGTGCTGGTGGCGATGATCCTGGAGGTGAAGCCGAACCCGGAGCGGCTCGAGGGGGTGAGCGAGCCGGTGCGCGCGCTGATCTTGCGCGCGCTGGAGAAGAAGGTGGCGGACCGGCCGCAGGATGCGGCGGAGATGCTGGCGGCGCTGGGCGAGGGGCCGGACGAGGCGGATTGGCAGATCCCGAGAAGGGTGACGGCGAATCCGGCGATCGCGGATGCGGCGACGGTGATGCCGAAGGACACGAGGGAGGAGTCGGGCGCGCCGACGATGGCTGCGCCCACGCCAGCCACTCCGAAACCCGTGCCCGTGCCCGTGCCCGTGCCCGTGCCCGATCTGAAACGTGCTGCGCGATCGCGGAAGTGGATCCCGATTGCGGCGATCGGCGGAATTCTGTTGGCCGTGCTCGTCGCATTCCTCGCAATCCCCAGATCGGGCACGGGCACGGGCACGGGCACGGGCACGGGATCAGAGCGGTGGCGCGATGCGTTCCTCCTCGGCAACGTGCAGGGCGCGACCGACGACGCGCGCAAGGACATGCTCAAGCACCCGGACGATCTCGAGCTCGCCGGGCGCGATCTCCTGCTCGCCCTCTGCGAGGACCGCACGCGCGCGTACGAGCGCCTGAAGGAGCTCGACGGCAAGCAGGTGCCGCCGTTCACCGCGGCGGCGATGGCGGCGACGCGCGCGATGGAGTCCGGGCAGCCCGAGATCGGCGTCGACGCGCTCGGCTCGACGCAGGTGACGCCCGGCTCCGTCGACGACCTGCTCGTCCGCTACTCGCGCGCGTACCTGCTCCGCCAGGCCGATCACTTCGACCGCGCGAAGACCGAGCTGGCCGCGATCCTCGATCGCTGGCCGGCGTTCCTCGGCGCGATCGATCTGATGCTCGAGCCGCTGCTGTTCCGTGACGAGATCGACGAGGCGAAGAAGCGCGTCGACGCGTTCGTCGCCAACGCGCCGCCCGGGCCCGCCGTCGACAAGCTCGAGATCGAGCTGATGATCGGCCAGCGCCACTACCGCGAGGCGCTCGATCGGATCGAGAAGATGGTCGCGGCGGACCCCGGCCGCGTCGACGAGATCTACCAGTTCCGCGGCGACCTCCGCACCGTGCTCGGCGACATCGACGGCGCGATCGCCGCGTACCAGCCGATCGAGGACCGGTTCAAGCACGACGAGTACGTCGCCGGCTCGCTCGCCACCGCGTCGCGCTACCCGGAGGCGCGCTCGCTGCTCGTCTCCGCGCTGCGCGACTACCCGAAGGACATCAAGATGTCGCGGCTCGGCAAGCTGATGGTCGACGCGACGCTGATCGCGCTCGACACCCACGACGCCGACCTCGCGAGCCTCGCCGCCGCCGCCGTCGAGGGCCGCGACCTCGACAAGCTCGAGGCCACGGTGCAGAGCGCGCGGGCGTTCGCGCGCGGCGCGCTCGCCGTGCTCACCGGCGGCACCCTCGATCCGACGACGTTCCCGCTCGGCGCGTCGTCGCCGTTCTACATCGACCTGCTCGTCCACGACCGCACCGACCCCGACGCGCTCGCGATCGTCCGCGACGCGACCGCGGTCGACCACCTCCACATCGGCGTCGTCAGCTCCCACATCTACATGGGGCTGTGGCTCGAGCGCGCGCGGCTCGAGCTCGTCGCCGGCGACCCGAACGCGGCGCTGGAGTGGGTCGATCGCGTGCTCCGGCCGCGCCACTACGACGCGTCGCGCGGCGCCGTCGCCCCGCGCGCCTACGCGCTCGATGCCGACATCCTCGACAAGCTCGGCCGCCGCGGCGAGGCGGACGCGGTCCGGCACGAGATCTCGCAGCTACAAGGCACGCCTCGTTGACTCGCGTCGTGCACAGGCCCTAGCCTGGGATCAGCTGATGGCACCGACGAACGAGACCCTCCGCTTCATGCGCGTCCTCTGGGGTCTCGTACACGGCCTCGACGTCCGCTCCAAGTGGATGGAGCGGAACCTCGGCGTCACCGGGCCGCAGCGCCTGGTCTTGCGGATGGTCGGGCGCGAGCCCGGCATCGCGGCGAGCCAGATCGCGACGAACCTCGATCTCCACCCGAGCACGCTGACCGGGATCCTGTCGCGGCTCGAGAAGCGCGGCTACATCGTGCGCGACGTCGACCCGTCGGACCGGCGCCGCGCGCGGTTCCGGCTGACGCCGCGCGGCCAGCGGATCGATCGCGAGCGCAAGGGCACCGTCGAGGCGACGGTCCGCAAGGTGCTCGCGCGCGTGAGCGCGCAGTCGGTCTCGCAGACCGAGGATCTGCTGCAGCTGCTGATCACCGAGCTGTCGAAGGACGAGTAGCGATCACCAGGTGCAGCGTTCGAGGTCCTTGACGTCCTTGGCCGCCAGCGCGCACTGCTCGTACGCCTTCGACGGCGTCTCGTTCTTGCACTTCGCCACCACGTGATCGGCCTCGGTCGTCAGGTACTGGTCCTGGCCGGTGAGGTCGGGCAGGTGCGCGAGGATCTTCTTGCAGTCGCCGACGCCGATCACCTTCGGGCACTGCGACAGCGCGTTGCGGTGCGGCGCGCTCGTCAGGCAGTCGCCCTCTTCCTTCGTGAGGTGCGCGGCCTCGCACTCGTCGCGCGTCGACGCGAGGAACGCGGTGCGCGTGTCGCGGTCGGCGTAGTTGCCGAGCAGGAGGTACGACATCTTCTCCGCGACCTGCGCGCAGTCGGCGCCGGGCGGACGCACGCAGAGATCGCTCAGGCAGACGAGGCCGTCGTTGCAGGTGTTGTTGCCGTAGCAGGCGCCGCGCTCGGTGCCCGCGGCCGCGCCGCCCGGCGGCGGCGCCGAGGCCCCGGCATCCTGGTTCTTGCACGCGGCGACGACGAGGAGCGCGAGGACGAGGGCGGCACGCATCCCGCGATCATACGCGCGACCTCCGCCTACGGTTTGTCGAGCGGAGCGAGCGCCGCGGCGAACCCGGCGTCGCGCTTGCACCGGTCGAGGGCCGGCGACATCTGCGCGGAGGCCGCGACGATCCGGTCGCCGACCGCCTCCAGCGCGGCGTCGAGCGCGCGTCCGTCGCCACGCGCGGCGACGGCGCCGGTGGCGGCGCGGACGTCGGCGAAGTCCGCGAGGGCCTTGGTCGCGGCGGTCGCGAGCGCGGCGCAATCGCCGTCGCCGCCGAGCGCGCCGCCGAGCGCTTCCATCATCTGCGCGGTGCGCTCGGCGAGCTTCGGCATGTCGCGGTCGAGCGGCGGCGGGCCATCGGGCACGGCGGCGACCGCGGCGTCCGCGGCGCCGGCGGGCGGGTGGTCGACGTGCGACGGGGTGCGACCGCTGCTGCACGCGACGAGACCCAAGAACGCGAGCGCTGCGCGTGTCACTGGATCTCCGGCATCCGCTGCATCGCGTCCACGACCTTCGCATTGTCGCGGCAACCGGCGAGCGCCTCCATCGCGTCGGGCGGGAAGTCGCTGATGTCCGCCTCGCGCTTCTTCTCCTCCTGGACGAGCAGCTTCGCGGCCTCCGGATCCTGCTGCGCGGCGCGGACGAGATCGAACAGCGGCTGCGTCTTGGTGAACAGCTCGTCGAGATCCGCGCCCATCTGGTCGCAGTTGCCGGCGCGCTGCTCGGCGATCGCGGCCATCGCCTGCAGGAAGTCGATCAGCTGCGAGACCGCCTCCGCGGCGCCGGCGGGATCGAGCAGCGGCGGCGGCGGCGTGGCGTCGGGCGCGGGCGCCGGCTCGGCGGTCGTGTGGTGGTGACCGCCGCACGCGGTAAGGACGGCGACGAGGAGGATGATGCGCTTCATGGCGTGGTGTCCGCGAACAAGACCTGGCGCGCGCTGCCGAGCATCACGTCCGCGCCGTCGGCTTGCGGCGCGAGGAACACCGCAGCGCCCGCGGTGGCGAGCGGCGCGCTCACGCCGTTCAGCGGCAGGTCGCCCGCGCCGCACGCGAGCCACGCCTGCACGCGCGCCTCCTGGAACCCGCCCTGGACGGCATCGACGAGGCCCCACACGAGGTCTGCGCGGCCGTCGCCGTCGATGTCGCCGTACGCCGCGCTCGCCGGCGGCCCGAGCGAGTCGACGTGCCCGATGTCCTGGAGCACCAGCATCCCCTCGGTCTGCGTCAGCTGCCAGCGCACCACCTTCGCGCCGTCCGGCTCGACGGTGCCGCCGATCAACGTCGGCGTCGGATCGGTGACGTCGCTGAAGGACACGGCGCCGTAGCTGAGCACCGGCACGATCGCGAAGCCGTCGGGGCCGACGACCGCGAGGAACCGGTGCTGCGCCGCGTTCTCCGTGCTCTGGTCGCGCACGGTCTCGAGCACGACGCCGGGGAGGTCGCCGCCGGTGTCCAGGTGGATGCAGCCGGCGGCGCCGAGGCGGAGCGGCGCCGCGAACGTGGTCACGAGCTGCGGGATCGCGATGCCGAGGCCGGTCGCGAGCACGCTCGGCGTCGACGCGCCGTCGGCGTCGAACGCGAGCACCTGATCGCTCGCGAGCTGCGCGAGCACGACGTCGTCGGTGCCGTCGTCGGTGCCGCACGTCGGCACGGTGGCGAGCGCGACCGGCGCGAGCGAGCCCGGGTTCGCCCATGCCACCGACGCGCCGGGCACGAGCTGCACGCCGCCCGCCGGCTTCGTCACCTCGGTCTCGTCCCACGTCGACGCGGTCATCGTGACGAGCCGGTCGACCGGGTGGCCGGTGCCCGCGCGCAGCACCGTGAACGTCGTCGTCGGCCCGAGGTCCGCGGTGCAGTCGTCGGTGGAGGTCGTCCCGTCCCAGCTCGCCGCGTAGAGGTACGCGCGCGTCTCGTTGCGCGCGAGCCCGGCGAGGCCGGCGACGCCGCCCGGGTGGATCCGCCGCCACTCGTTGTTGTCGACGGTGAGCGTGTCGATCGCGACCGTGCAGGTGCGGTCGACGTTGAAGCCGTTGCCGCCGGTCGGCGGATCGAACGCGGCGGCGACCGCGGGCTGCACCGCGGCCCACCGCGCGCGCACCTGGATCGACACGGGCCCCGGCCGCGGCGGCGCGTCGAGCGACAGCTGCACCGTGCCGTCGGCGATGGTCTCCGCCTCGAGGTCGCCGTCGAGGTTCGCGCCCGCGGGGCCGTAGACGTTCCAGTGCATCGCGCGGCCGCCGAGCGGCTCGCCGAACGCGTCGCGCACCGCGGCGCCGAGCATCTCCGGCACCGGCGCGTCGGCGGGGAGCGGCTCGAGCTGGATCGTCGCGGCCGGCTCGGTGTCGATCGTGACCGTGTCGTCGGACTCGATGTCGCCCTCGGTCGCGCAGCCGGCGACCTCGAGGACGCCGTGGTCGTCGCGGCCCTCGGCGAGCCAGAGCTTGGTGCCGAGGCGCGGCACGCCGTCGATCGGCACGTCGCCCGGGTCGGACTGTACGAACGTGACGCCGGTGACCTCGGCGAGCTGGATCGCCTCGGGCGTCTCGTCGCCGAAGGCGAGCGCGTCGCAGTCGATCGGGTGGCCGGCGCTCGGCGCGAGCACCGTCACGGAGATCGTGAGGTCGTGGTAGTCGCTCGGCGCGGACGGGACCGTCACGCGCACCGAGACCGTCGGGTCCTGGCAGGCGCCGAGCACGACGAGCGCGACGAACGCGGTGCGCAACTCTAACCATCCTAGCACCCGTGTGTCTTATGCTGGTTCGACGTGATCGATCGCAAGACCGTCCTCGTGACCGGCCTCGCCACCAGCGCGACCCGCGGGCGCACCGCGACGCGCAGCTGGGTGGTCGAGGTGCAGGGTCAGGACGCGCCGCCGGTCGCGCTCGGTGCGAGGCCGATCACGATCGGGGCGCACCGCGGGTGCGACGTCGTGATCGACGATCCGGAGGTGTCGCGCAAGCACGCGGAGCTCGCGGCGACGCCGGAGGGCGTGCGCGTCAAGGACCTCGGCTCGACCAACGGCACGTGGTGGCAGGGGACGCGGCTGACCGAGGCCGTGCTGCCGAGCGGGTCGACGCTGCGGTTCGGCAAGATCACGGTTCGGATCTCCGCCGGCGAGGCGCCGCGCGTGACGCCGAGCGAGAAGCACCGGTTCGGCGCGATGGTCGGCGCGTCGCTGACGATGCGCGAGCTGTTCGCGGTGCTCGAGCTGGCGGCGCCGAGCGACGCGACCGTGCTGATCGAGGGCGAGTCGGGCACCGGCAAGGAGCTCGCGGCGCGCGCGATCCACGATCACTCGGCGCGCGCGAAGGGCCCGTTCGTGGTGGTCGACTGCTCGGCGATCCCGGAGACGCTGATCGACTCGCACCTGTTCGGCCACGTGCGCGGCGCGTTCACCGGCGCCGAGCGCGATCGCAAGGGCGCGTTCGTCGAGGCGAGCGGCGGCACGCTGTTCCTCGACGAGCTCGGCGAGCTGCCGCTCGCGGCGCAGGCGCGCCTCCTGCGCGCGCTCGAGGCGCACACGGTGCAGCCGGTCGGCGCGGACCGCCCCGTCGAGGTCGACGCGCGCGTCGTCGCGGCGACGCACCGCGACCTGTCGAAGATGGTCGCCGACAAGGCGTTCCGGTTCGATCTGTTCTACCGGCTCGCGGTGGTGCACGTCGCGCTGCCGCCGCTGCGCGACCGGCTCGACGATCTGCCCGAGCTGATCGCGGCGTTCTACGCGGCGCGCGGCACGGCGCCCGGTCCGATCGACGGGGAGAACCTCGAGCGGCTCGCGCGCCACGCGTGGCCCGGGAACATCCGCGAGCTGCGCAACGTGCTCGAGCGCGCGTGGGCGATGTCGGGGCCGAACGCGGCGTTCCGCGCGCTGCGGCTCTGGGTCGAGCCGCAGGCGGCGGCGCCGGAGGCCGGCGGCGTGATCGACACGACGCTGCCGTTCAAGGACGCGAAGGAGCGGTGGAACGACGCGTTCGAGCGGCGATACCTCGCGTCGGTGTTCGATCTGTACCGCCGCAACGTCACGCGCGCCGCGGAGCACGCCGGCGTGAACCGCCGGCATTTCCGCGAGCTCCTGTACAAGCACGGGCTGCTCGAGAAGCCGGCCAGCTCCGACGAAGACGAATGAGGCAGCTCGGCGCGTTCGAGGTCCTGCGCGCGCTGAAGTCGGGCGGGATGGGCGACGTGCTGCTCGCGCGCCGGCGCGGGCCGGGCGGGTTCGAGCAGCTCGCCGCGATCAAGACGGTGCGCGCGGATCTGATGGCGTCGCAGGCGGTGCGCGACATGTTCCTCGACGAGGCGCGGCTGCTCGCGCGGCTCGCGCACCCTGCGATCGCGACGGTGCTCGACTTCGGCGAGGCCGACGGCGTGATGTACATGGCGATGGAGTACGTGCGGGGGGTCGCGTTCCGCGAGCTCGCGGGGCGGCGGCCGCCGCCGGCGATCGCGGCGCGCGCGGTGGCGGAGGCGTGTCGCGGGCTCCACGCGGCGCACGAGCTGACGGATCTGACGGGCGCGCCGCTCGGGGTCGTGCACCGCGACATCTCGCCGGAGAACCTGATGCTCGGGTTCGACGGGCAGGTGAAGGTGCTCGACTTCGGGATCGCGCTGGTGAAGGGGCGGACGACGGTGACGGAGCACGGGACGGTGAAGGGGAAGCCGCCGTACATGTCGCCGGAGCAGGTGCGGGGCGCCGCGCTGGATCGCAGGAGCGACGTGTTCTCGGTGGCGCTCGTGCTGCACGAGCTGTTGACGGGCGAGCCGGTGTTCTCGGGGGAGCACATGTACGCGATCGCGCGCGCGGTCGTGGAGCAGGAGCTGAAGCCGCCGGAGGACGCGCCGCCGGCGGTGGCCGCTGCGGTGATGGGCGCGCTGCAGAGGGATCTCGAGCGACGGACGCCAACGGCCGCGGCGATGGCGGAGGAGCTGGAGCGGGCCGCCGTGGGAGGGGAGTCGCTGGAGGCGTGGACGGCGAGGGAGCTGGCGGAGGAGAGGGAGGCGCACCGCGTCTGGTTGGCGGAGGCGGTCGCGGGTCGCGGCGGCGCGCGGCCGATCGGGCGCGCGAGCGGCATGCTCACCGCGGCCGCGGTACCGGACGCGGTCGCGGCAGCGGCAGCGGAAGGGGCAGCGGCAGCGGGACCGGCAGCGGCAGCGACAGCCGCAGCGGCAGCGGCAGCGGGACCGGCAGCGGCAGCGGGACCGGCAGCGGCAGCGGAAGCGGCAGCGGCAGCGGAAGCGGGGGCGCCCGCGCTCACGACCGGCGTGTCGCCTCCACCTCCGCGCACGTTCGCGTGGGTGATGGCGTTCTTCGTCGCGCTCGCGCTTGTCGCCGTGGTGCTGCTGGCGAAGTGTCCAGGCGCGACGACGAGCGCGGCGCCGCCGGATGCGACCGCGGTGGTCGTGGTGCCGACGAACCCGGTGCCGGACGCCGCGCGGCCGGTGCCGGTGCCCGCGACGGTCGACGCCGCGCCGGCGCCGATCGATGCAGCGCCCGGTCCGAAGCATCACACGCAGAAGGCGCTGGTCGATGCGGCGCCGGCGGTGCATGTCGTGAAAGCGCCGCCGCCCGACGCGGGCGTCGCGGCACCGCCGCCGGCGGGCGACGGGATGATCACGATCACGGCGAAGCCGTTCGGGCTCGTCCACATCGACGGCAACGACTGGGGCACGACGCCGGTGCTCAAGCGCAAGATCTCCGTCGGCTCGCACACCGTCGACGTCATCTCGCCCGACGACGGCTCGTCGCGCCTCCACAAGACCGTGACGATCCAGCAGGGCAAGCTAACGCGCGTCGACCTCGGGCCGTGAGAGCCGCCCACCCCTGGGCGGTCCGCGCTTGTAGGGTCCTGTTCGAGAGGCGTAAGAACAATGTGCTCACGCCGGTAAGAACCGCGTTCTTACGCACGTAAGCACGATGTTCTTACGCTTCTCCGAGAGGACCGTATCGCGCGCGCCGACGCCCATGGATGGGGGGACCTCGAGGTCCCGGCGACGCGCGGCCGCGCGGGACCCACACGTCCCACGTGCGCGCGGAAGTGCGCGAGATGCGCGCGCGTGTCGCTGGCAAGCGAGTTGCTGTAGCGGAGGGCATGAAGACCTTCGCTTCCCACCTGTTCCTCTCCGCTGTCGCCGCGCTCGGCCTCGCCGCGTGCGTCGATCCCCCCGACGACTCCGGCGTGAGCGCCTCGGCGCTCGAGGAGGAGAACGGTGGGCTGACCACCGCCGACGAGGCGCCGATGTTCGGCGACGAGGCCGCGTTCGAGGGCGCCGCGCTCGAGGCCGACGCCGATGTCGCCGACCCGATGTCGAGCGACGAGACGGTCGCGACCTACTTCGCGCTGCCGGACGCGCTGCGCGCGCGCGTCGCGATCGTCTGGGGCCAGCTGCCGCCGGACCTCGACAACGACGAGCACGTGGTCGACTGGTCGGGCTCGATCTCGGTGAGCCGCGGCGCGCTGATCGTGCGCCACCGCATCGGGTTCGAGCCGGCGACCGATCGGCTGCTGCCGCGCACGGATCGCGCGTCGGTGAGCTTCGACTCGGTGACGAAGCCGTTCGCCGACGGGCTCGTGCTCGAGGTCGTCGACCCGACGCCGGACGCGGCGGATCCGATCACGCTGACATACGCGCGCGACGCGGGCGGCAGCTCGACGATCGCGCTCGCCGACTTGCTCGCCGGCCCGAACGTCGAGAGCGTCGACGACCAGGGCGACAAGATCGTCACGATGGCGCTGCGCGATCACGGTCCGTGCAACCACGGGTTCGCGCGCGGTCGCTGGCACGCGGTCCGCGACGGCCTCGGCGGCCTGCTCGGCGTCGTCGCCGACGGCGATGGCAACCCGATCGGCCACATCCGCGGCATCTGGGGCCAGCGCGCGAGCGGCGAGCAGGTGTTCTTCGGCAAGTACATCGACGCCGACGGCACGTTCCAGGGCATCTTCGCCGGCCACTACCGCGACGGCCACATGGTCGGCCGCTGGCTCGACGCGAGCGGCGATCACGGCCGCCTCGAGGGCCGCTACGAGGAGTCGGCGCCGGGCCCGCGCGTCGGTGGCCACTTCATGCTGCGGTGGGCCGAGACCAGCTGCGCGCAGGACCTGCCCAGCGACGGGTGAGCCGAAGGCTCGGGACCCGTCAGCTGTCTGGGTCTTCCTCTGATCGACGTACCTTGATTTGGAACTCGACGCGGCGATTCTTCTCCCAGACGCGCTCGCCGGTGCCCTTCACCGCCGGGCGCGTCTCGCCATGTCCGACGGCGGTGAGGCGGTCCGCCGCGATGCCGTCGGCGATCAGGTAGCGCCGCACCGAGTCGGCGCGCCGCTGCGAGAGGTCGAGGTTGTACGAGGCGCTGCCGCGCGCGTCGGTGTGGCCGCCGATCTCGACGACGCGGATGTCCGGGTTCTGCTCGAGCGACTGCGCGACGTCGTCGAGCGTCGCGTACGAGCCCTCGCGGATGACGTCGGAGTCGAACTCGAACTCGATGCCCTGGAGGGTGACGATCGCGGTGTCGGTCGTGACCACGCGGTCGCGCTCGGGGCAGCCGCCGTTCGACGCCGGCCCCTTCTCCTCGATGCACAGGTCCTCGCTGTCGTGGATCGTGTCGCCGTCGGTGTCCGGATCCGGATCGGCCACGTCGGTCACGTCGCCGTCGTGGTCGAGGTACACGATCTGCGGGTCGGGCCCGTCCGGCAGCGCGGTGTGCGTCACGCGGCCCGCGCGCGGCTCGAACACGATCGCGCCGAACGCGCGCAGCTCCGGCCCGCCCGCGAACCCGGTGCCGGCGCCGATCGTGAAGTGCGACGCCGGCGCGAGCCGCACGCGCAGCCCGGCGGTGACCTCGTGCTCGTTGATGTCGAGGATCGCGTCGAGCTTCTGGCCGAGCGCCCACGACGCGCCGATCCCGCCCGCCGGCGCGCGCCCGCGCAGCCCGGCCTCGAGCGCGACGCGCAGCTTCTCGCCGCGCCACTCGACGATCGCGCGGCCCTCGCCGGAACCCGCCACCGTCGCGCCGCCCGCGACCGCCGCCGCCCACCGCCCGCGGTCCCACAGCCGCAGCTTGCCGTCGAGCGCGAGGTCGCCGACCTCCTGCGTGCTCATTCCGCCGCTCGCCGAGATCACCGAGAACGGCAGGCTCGCCGCGAGCTCGAACCCGAACGGCGCGCCGATCGCCGCGACGAGCGTCGGCTGCACGACGTCCTCGGCGCCGGTCATCCCGCCGCGCGCCCAGCTCGTGACGATGCCGAACGACGGCTCCCACCGTCCGAGCACCTCGCCGCCGTCGACGGTGACGTACCCGCGCGTGTCGAGCGCGGGACGGAACGTGTCCGGATCGGCGGACGCACCAGTCGCACTGCAAGCCACCGCCGCGCCGAGCGCAGCGGCCAGATGGGCACGCATACCCGATCAGTGCCGCGGCCGCGCGCGAGGTTACTCGGCGGGGTGCGTCAGGTCGGGCATCGCCGGCGCGTTCAGCGGGATCCGCACGATCGCGCCGAGGCCGGAGACGGCCGCGTAGACCGCGCTCTCGTCGACCGCGAGCTGCCCGGTGTCGCTGCCGTCGGACTGCCACGTCATCACCGGGACGGCGTCGCCGGTGCTCGGGTCGAGGCGCACGAGCTTCTCCGCGTAGCTGGTCTGGTAGGTGAGGAACAGCGAGCCGCCGCCCTCCACCAGATCCTGCGCGTAGCCGCCGTTGGGGATCGCGTACACGTTGCGCGACGCGTGCTCGTCGTCGTCGAGCGGCACGCCGATCACGCTCTGCGTGCTGTTGTAGCCGTAGCTCGTGAAGTAGAGCTCGTCGCCGACGCGCACGAGGTCCGCGCCGGTCTGGCCTGCCGTGTAGAGCGGCGTCACCTTGCCGCGCTCGCTCACGCGGTAGATGCCCTGCGTGCCGAAGTTCGTCAGGTACGCGTAGTCGTCGTCGAACACGATGTCGCCGCCGGCGCCGTAGCCGTAACCGCCCGGCGCCGTCGCCACCGGGAACGGTTCCTGGCTCCCCGAGCGCTTCTTCGCCATCAGGTTCGGGCCGTCGATCCAGAACAGGTGCTCGCGGTGCGAGCTCAGCGCGTAGAGGTACGAGGTCGCGGTCGCGAACTGCTGCTCGTCGCCGCCGGAGAGCGGCATCTTGTAGATGTACTGGTCCTGCGCGATGTAGAGGCCGTCGTCGGTGGGGACGAAGTCGGTGAGGTAGCCGTAGCCGCTCGCGTTGTTGGTGAGCCGCGTCCGCGCGCCCGTGGAAGGATCGCCGCGCCACAGGTCGTAGCTGCTCGAGCCGTCCGGGTGGTACGCGTACTGGTACCAGTAGACGATCCCGTCGTGGACCTTCAGCTTCTGGAGCTGCCCGTCCATGCGCACGACCAGCTGCGGCGAACGGTCGTCGCGCGGGATCGCCAGGATCGCGAGGCCGCCCGTCGTGCGCTGGACCACCGTGTAGAGCCAGTCTCCGGCGACGTGCGGCGGGCCGTGCGCCGGCGCCGCCCAGTCGTTCGCCGCGAACCGCAGCCACGCCGGCCCCTTCGTCGGCTTCTCGATCACGTAGCCGGTCGAGCCGTTGAAGACGTAGATCACCGCGCCGCTGTCGTCGACGTCCATCTCGCCGCCGCGCCCGCCGAGCTCCTTCCGGACGTCGCCGCCGGTGATCTTCGCCGACAGGAGCGCCGGTCCGCCCTCGTTCGACCACCAGACGCGGTCGCCGCGCACCTCGATGGACCCGGGCATGCGCTGGCCGCCTGCGATCGTCTCGACCGCGCCGCCGCCGACGGGCGCGCGCTGGATCACGCCCCTTTCCAGCACAGTGGGATCCGAAGCTTGGAATTCACGTGACTTGAAGTCGCGGC
>JADMIO011429237.1_pt1 | contig 66369 bp, 51 predicted proteins | sample 8958161 | NCBI WGS metagenome assembly JADMIO01 (sample SAMN16585339, study PRJNA669376) | soil metagenome | isolation source: Crop rotation soil | place: USA: Cullars Rotation, Alabama | collected 2011 | reverse complement strand
CCGCGACAACTTGTCCACGTGGAATTCTAAGCTTAGGATCCCAATGTGCTGGAAAGTGCGAATTGAGCGTCAATAGTCTGGCTGGTCGCCACGTTGGCGGGCGTGATCTTGTAAACGATCTCCGCCGCCTCGCCGGACCGTTCCGGATGAACGCCGGCTGCGTCAGCGACGGCATTCTTGATCGTGTGCGTGAAATTCTTGAACTCACCGTTCAGCGCTGGCTTAAACGACCACACGCCGTTGCCGCGGATGTTGAATTTCTGCGGCGACTCCGGGTCGAATGCCGGCTTCTCCGGATGCTCGCCAACATTGGGGACGTAGAAGGCCGGCTCAGCGCCGAGCGAATGATACACGCGCGTGTACGATTCGCCGTCGCGCAAGTTGCCGAAGCGTCAGTCCACGCCAAAGATTGAGGCCGCCCAATCTGGCGAGCCCACACAGAAGAAAACCTTCGTTCAGTGGGTCAACGCCATCATCCCGTTCGGACCAGAGCCGCTGCGCCTGCCGATTTTTGCCGTCCTGGTAACAATGCTGCTGCTGGCGCTGATGTTCGGAGTCATCATGCTGTTGAAATGAGTTCTCATCGTAAGACGCAGAAGAAAGGTTTCAAACCAGTGGACAGCGCAGGCCCTTTCGTTCTTTGCGTCTTTGCTTCTTTGCGGTAATCGTTCAATCCATGCCCACGACCATCCACGACCTCAAACGCATGAAGCAGGACGGAAAACCGATTCCGGTCCTGACCTGCTACGATTACACCGCCGCGAAGATCCTCGATTCGGCGCAGATTCCTGTGCTGCTGGTCGGCGATTCGCTCGGCATGGTGGTGCACGGCTTTTCGTCCACGCTGCCGGTAACGATGGACATGATGCTGCATCATTGCCAGGCGGTGGCGCGCGGAGCGAAGAATGCGCTGATCGTGATCGACATGCCGTTCGCGACCTACTCCGCTGACGATTTCAGCCTGAGTTTGAAAAACTGCGCGCGAGCGCTCGGCGAAGGCGGCGCGCACGCGGTGAAGATCGAAGGCGGCTCGGGCGTCGCGCGCCTGGTGGCAGGCCTTGTTGCCGCGGGAATCCCGGTGATGGGCCACATCGGTCTAACGCCGCAATCGATCAACCAATTTGGCGGCTACCACATCCAGGGCAAAGAAGAGCACGCCCGCAAACGCCTGCTGGCCGACGCGCTCGAACTCGAATCGGCCGGCGCGTTCTCAATCGTGCTCGAACTGGTCGAATCCAAGCTGTCCGCGCAGATTTCGCAGCGGATCAAGATTCCCACGATCGGAATCGGCTCAGGCTCAGGCTGCGATGGCCAGGTGCAGGTGTTCCACGACGTCTTTGGCCTCTACGAAGATTTCGTCCCGAAACACACGCGCCGCTACGCGACCGTGGCCGAAACCGTCCGCGCCGCGGCGAAGCAGTACGCGGCGGACGTGGCAGCGAAGAAATTCCCGAGCTGATTCTCACCGCGGCCTTCTCTCGTCTCCGCGTCTGCGCTGTGAAATCACTTCCCTCGATTTAATGTGACCGTCTCTGGCCAGGATGGTGCAGAAAATGGCAAGTTGAGACAGCTTGTTTACGTGAGGGTGTATGAATCTCAGGGATGAACCCGGCCGGAACTGGCGGTGGCTGGCGTGGTTGGGCGCGGTGTTAGCCTTGCTTGCTGTCTTTCTGCCATTTGAACGGATGAGTATTTGGAAGGCCAAGGACCAAATCTTTGAACTTGCATGGCAGCAGGATACGCAGAAGGGATTTTTCGTCGTCGCATTTTGTTGCCTGGCCGCGCCGCTCCTCGGGACTGGCGCGATTTTCTCGGCCATATGCTTACGCAATGGCACTGTTCCGACGGCGCACATCCGGCGTTCGCTGGTCATCTTGCTATGGGCGGTGACTGCGATCGCACCCTATGTTTTCATTTTCAGACACTTTCCCACTCGTTCGCCAGAGAACGATCTCTCGATAGCATTGGGGATGGCCGGTCTGTCAGTCTATCTGCTCTTGAACGGTTTGGCTTTCCTGCGCGGAAAGCGTGAACGCTATACGCCCATGGCGATCTTCAGTATAGGCCTGGTTCCCATTTGTCTTACCGCGCTAGCCTGGTGCGCCATCGACGCAGCACTTATTCAATACTACTACTTTGGGCGAAGCGGCCGGACAGATGTAATGACCTGCGTGACCTCATCGATCGGAACTGTGGGCAGCCTGATGCTTTTGGCCGGCTGGCTGGCCTGGTGGCGCGCCGTGGGCCGGGACTACCGCAGCAGAGAGCCAGTCGTACGCGCAGCCACGGTTCAGGCCGTTCCAGCGGAAGGCTGATGAAGGCGACGCTATGGAGCCCGACCCGCAACCGCTTTCAAATTCTCCCAAACCGCAGGACCCCGCCGCGCCCGTGAACCCAACCAACGTGGCGCTGCGAATGCGCCAGCGCGTCCAAGCGCGGCGCACACAGCAACCGGAGTGGCTCTCTCGCGCGGTAACGGGGTGGCTGGTGCTGACGGGCATTGCGATCTTGAACTCGGCGGGCGGACCCGCTTCGACACAGGGGTTCAATCTCTGGCTGCTCGAGCTTCCGACCTATGTCGTTTGTGGGCTGCTGATTCGTGAAATGGCGGCGTACATAGCCTCCATCATTCGCGATGACGATCATATCCGGCGCGAAGCTGTCATTACAAAATCAGTAAAGGTGCGCAATCCGCGCTGTTATGCATTGATCATGGCCGCCAAGTTGATTTTTGTGCGCTGCATCATGGGCATGATTGCGGCGGGCTATGCCATGATCGTGGCGTTCTATGCTGTTCATAACCGGCCTGCGTCAATGGAGCTTGCCGAGCTGCATGCGCTGTTTTCCAGCGCCCTGATGTTCGGGTTCACCGGCGCCTTCGTACTCTTCACGGTTCTGCCCATCATCCCACTTATTCTGCATCTGTTCGATTTCGTGCAGGCTCAACCAGATCTGACCGGACCCGTTCCGGGGCGGCCGCTGCCGGGAACTCCGGCCGCGCGCCGCTGGGTGCTGGGATTGCGGCGCATCACGGGATTCATTTTGTATGGCTTCTTCGGCTGGCTGGTATTCAGTGGGGGTTGCGCGGCATTGAATGAAGGTCTGCGTGTTGCTTACGTCTGCGTAACGCCATTCGTCAGAAGTTTGCTCGATTGCGCACCGCTTTATTCGTTATTGTCGGCCGAGATCAGCCTGTTGATCGTCATCCCGTTGACGCTGCTCCAATTCGTGCTGGTCGCCGTCTGTTTCTGCCGCTTTTCATTGCGCGGCATATTTCTGCTGCAGTTTGTCTGCGCGGCATTGGTGACGGCAGCGATACAAGCCCCGGATCTCTGGAAGGTTGTGCCGATCATGTCGCTGCTGATGCTTCTTACCTATTCGGTGTTTTATGTGATCAGCCAGGACCCGGAGAACACCCTCTACCTCACCCCTGACTTCGTCCGCCAGCGGATGATCCAGCGCCGGCAGGTCCTGCGCGAGCGCGCAAAGGCCCAAACGCTCTATGACGCGCAGCTTCACAGCCATCAACCGGCTGACAAACCTGCTGCAAACGGCTGACAATTGGGGTTGAAGTATTCCGGGGCGGCAGCGACAGTATGCACGCTGCCTCACAAGGAAATTAGCATGCGAATTCGCACCTTTGCTTTGTCTGTCACCGCCGCGCTGCTCCTGGCGCGGGTTCCTTCGGTACTGGCCGAAACGGCGGCGCCGACGGTTGCCGTCGAAAAGCAGTCGCTCTTCGAGCGCGTGGTCGAGCTGAACAAGATTCAGGAGCCGGAACTCGACGATACGGCTTCAAAGAGGGCGCTGGAGAAACTGGTCACGCAGCTCAAGCCGGAATTGGAAATGGCGCACACGCCGCAGGAGAAGATCGCGGCGCTCAACAAGGTGCTGCTCGCCGATCGCCAGGTCGCCTATCTCTCCAACAAATACTGGCGCGACGCAACGCTGGCGGCCAGTCTGCTCCGCGGCAAGGGCAACTGTCTCTCGACCTCAACGCTGTACGTCGTCGTTGGCGATGCGCTGAAGCTGCCGATCAAGCTGGTGCTGATCCCGCGCCACGCGTACGCGCGCTGGGACGATGGGCAGACGCACATCAACATCGAAACCACCGCCGGCGGGCGCGAGATGACGGATTCGGAGTATCTGCATCAATACGATGCGTCGCCCGAGGACATCGACCGCCTGGGCTGGGGCAAATCGCTGGGCGGCGACGGCCTGGTCGCCGAGTTGCTGCGCACCGCCGCTTTCCATCGGATGGGCGAGAACAAGCTGGAGGATGCGTTAGCGCTGATGGAGCGCGCAGAGAAGCTGGCGCCATACCGCCAGGACACAGAGCTGGCCCGCTACAAGCTCATTGCCGATATCACCGGCCGGCGCACGGAAGCGCGTGATAAAATCGTTGAGATGCTGCAGCGCACGCCGCCGCTTCCGTCCAGCGTCGCCGCCGAGGCGCTCTGCTTTCTCGCGCAGGATGCCGCGGGCTCGGGCGATCACGCCAACGAACGCAAATACTACCTGCTCGCATTCTCCAAAGCCTCGAAGACGCAGCAGCATTCGATTCTCACTCAACTGGCGTTCTGCTATCGCGCGCTGAAGGATTTCCACAGCGCCGTCTGCTGCATGGAGCTGGCGACGGTGCTGATGGCGCCGAACGACCCCGAGCTGGCCAGCGCGCTCTACAATCTTGCCATCCTGCAGAAGAACGATAAGCGCTTGAAGGACGCGCTGCGTTCGATCCGGCGCGCGTTGCAGATCAATCCGGAAAGCTGGAACCTGAAATTCATCGAGGCCGGCTACATGATCCTCGACAGCCAGCGCGAGGAAGGCCTGAAGAAGTTCGAGCTGATCGAAGCGCCGCGCGGCGACGCGGAATTTTACGAAATCATGTGCGCGTGGTTTTATTCCGTCAGCCAGCAGCGGGACAAATTCTACCAGGCGTTCGAGACGACGCTGACCCACGCGCGCGCCACCCACATTCTCGAATGGATCGATCAGGACGTCGATCTGGACGTTTATCGCAACGAGGAGCAGTTCAAGGCGCTGGTCGAGAAACACGCCAAGCGCTTGCGCGGGCAGTGAAACGCCGCGTCAGAACTGATTATGCGCTTCGTGCCGCAACTCGGCTTCGATGATCTTATTCAGGTGCGCCTCGTCGCCGGACTCCGAACCGGATTGGAGCAGCACCGGAGTCGCGCCGCAGCAGCAGCGCAAATCTTCTGTCTGCAGCTCTGAAAAGTGGCAGCCGTGCACCACCACAACCCGCAGCAGGCATTGTGGGCACTCATAAATATCACCGCGTCGGGGGAACATAGTTGCATCTCCTCATTCCCACGTACTAAGCGCAACGCGTGTGCCCCGTAGCGCCGCCTCGGGCGAATGTGCCCGTACCACAAGCAGAGCGGACTGGGGACAGTTTTGGCTAACGCTGCGCGATGCTCTACCTTGACATGCCTCATCTACGGGAATACATTGCAGTCTAGTTGCTGAAAGGAATCCCATGCCGCATTTCATCCATGAGACTTGCATCGGTTGTACGGCCTGCGCCACCAAATGTCCGACGGAAGCGATCGTCGGCGACAAGCAGACCATGCATGTCATCATCGACGATAAGTGCATCGATTGCGGCGTCTGCGGCAACGTCTGTCCGGTGGCCTGTATCACCGATCAATTTGACCGCACGGTGCCCAAGAAAAAGATGGTCGAGCGTCCGCGGCCCGTCATCAACAAGGACAACTGCACCGGCTGCACGTACTGCGTCGATTACTGCCCCGAAGACTGCCTGGAGATGACCGGCGAAGGCAACATCCAGGTCAGCAGCCTGGTGCGCGAGAAAGTCTGCATCGGCTGCGCGCTCTGCGCGGAAATCTGTCCGCACGACGCGATCCAGATGACCGAGGCGGCTGAGTGCAAAGAACTCATCGCCGCCGGCATCCTGAACAAGTTCTACATCCGCAACGCCAACGAAGAGACCCACGTGGCGACCGGACCGGCGTGAAGCGTGGTACGTGTGCGTGAACGGCATCACCTCGCCAAATTCTAATTCCGCTGTTAGGCTTTCGCTCGTTTGAGCAAGTTACTCTTTTGGAGAGAGTTGCTGTTCACGCCACACGGAACACGCAACACGGAACAGTCCAATGATTTACTTCGACAACGCCGCCACCAGCTACCCCAAGCCGCCGGAAGTGTTCGACAGCATGGTGCGCTTCATGCAGGAACTGGGCGGCAATCCGGGCCGTTCCGGGCACCGCATGGCGACGGGCGCGGAGGCGATGGTCGGCGAGTGCCGCAACGCGGTCAGCAAGTTCTTCGGGTTGAAGAATCCGGATCGCTGCGTCTTCACGCTCAACTGCACTGACGCGCTGAACATGGCGATCAAAGGCGTGGTGCGGCCGGGCGATCATGTGATCACGACGGCGCTCGAACACAATTCGATCAGCCGGCCGCTGCAGCAGATGGCCGACGACAAGGTCATCACGCTCACCCGCGTCGTTCCCGCCGAGCAGGGGGCGTGGCAGGTTGAGGAGATCATCAAGGCGATCACACCCAAGACGCGGCTGGTCGCCCTGACGCATTGCGCCAACGCGCTCGGCGTGATCAATCCGGTCGCTGAGCTCGGTAAGGCGCTGCGCGCCAATTCGGATCGCATCATTTATCTGGTCGATGCGGCGCAGACGGCCGGCGTTGTGCCGATCGACATGGAGGCGGCGAACATCGATCTGCTCGCGTTCCCCGGACACAAGGCGCTGTTTGCGCCGACCGGCACCGGCGCGTTGCTGATCGGCTCGCGCTTTCACAGCGAGGAACTGCAAAATTGGCGCGAAGGCGGCACGGGAGGCGACAGCACCAGCCCGCACCAGCCGCCGGAACTGCCGCATAAGCTCGAAGGCGGCACGCCGAACACGATGGGCATCGCCGGACTGTTGGCAGGCATCAAATTCCTGAACAAGCAGCCGCAGGGCAAAGTGCTCGAGCACGAGCGCGCAATTTTGAAGCGGCTGATCGATGCATTTTCATCCGACGAGCGCTTCACGATCTACGGCACGAAAGACGTCAACCGCAAGACCGGCGTGCTGTCGCTGACGATCAAAGACCGCGACAACGCCGAAATGTCCAGCATCCTCGACCAAGCGTTCTCGATCGCCTCGCGCCCGGGCCTGCACTGCGCACCGTACACGCACAAGCACCTCGGCACGTTCCCGACCGGAACGCTGCGGCTCTCGCCGGGTTATTTCTCGACGGTGGAAGAGACGGATCAGGTGATCAAGGCGATGTTCGAGATTGCGGGCTGACGCGGCGGTTGGCTGTTGGATTCGTCTCCTCATTAATCCATCTCTCCAGCTATGCTGCTCGCCAGCACATGACCCCCAACAGCCAACAGCTAACAGCCGACAGCCGTACCGCTCACCTGCCGATGCTCATCGTCCTGCTGATCGGCATCGCGGTGACGATCTACATCGGCGCGACGGGGCAATTCAAATTCTTCAATGAGAAGGGACTGCTCTCGGGACCGTTCAGTGCGCTGCTGCTGATCGGCGCGGTTGAATCCGCCGGATTCCTGATGGTGCTGCTCGACTGGCGCGTCTGGCGGCCGCGGGCGCTCAAACGCACGCGCGAGATCGAACGCTGGCTGAATGCCGATCTGCTCGGCAACGCGCAACCTCCACCGGAGAACTGGGAGACGCTGCGGGGCCAATTCCGCGCACATGAGGTCACGCTGCAACGCGAAGCCACGCGGCGGCGCATCGGCGTGTGGCGCTGGTCCGTGGCGACAAGATTCCCGGGCAGTTTCAGCGCGGTGCGCAGCACCAAACCTGTGAAAGCCGGTGGTGCAACGGAACTCGCAACCGGCGACAGCGATTTCGAAGAACGCTATGCCTGGCAATCGGATCGCCCAACTGATTTAACCGCACTCTTGCGCCAACCCGAAGCGCGCAGTGCAATCAAACGGCTCGCGAGCTTGATGACCCTCCACGGCGCGATCGCCGATTCCAACTGCGGCGTCCGCGTCTCGCAGAAGGAAGTCACGATCCGTCAGATTCCGGCGCCAGCGCTCTCCCGGCCCGGATTCAATCCGGATGAACTGCTGCTGGTCTTGCACGACCTGACGCTGCTGGCGAGTATGCTCGAAGGCGCGCCGGCTCCGGCAACGGAAGTTCCTCAGGCCAGTTCGCAATCGGGCGCGAGCTGGCTTGCGCTCGGGTGCGCTGCACTGGTTGGCTTGGCGCTCTGGCTTGGGCTCACGTTCCTTGTGGCGCGTTATGTCGGATTGCCGGCAGCGATGGTGGCTTTCTTCCTGCCAGCCGTCGCGCTGGCGTTCTGGTTCATCCTTCTCTCTGCACGCGGCAGCGGTCGGGAAGGGGAGCTGGATGCGGCGATTGATCGCGAAGCGGGGGCACAAATCGAGGTTCACCCCGATTTACGACAACTCAAGGAGCGCTTGTGCGTCGAAAATTGAGGTTCGGACGCCGAAATTCCGTAATTTCGTTCGAATCAGTCTTGACAAAGGATTCATCAAGGGATAAAGACATTTTAGGTGTTCTAAGCGTTGCTCCCCAAAAATTAAGCCTGGATGGCGGATCTGCCGTCAAGTGGCACGGTTTTCAGGGAAAGCACATCACGCCTGAACAATTGGCAAAGCAGTCGCTGAACGGGTTCTTCGGAAGCCGTTTCTGGCATTTCCACACGGCGCCATTGCTGCTAACTCGAACGGATTACTCAGTAGCAGATTAAGCGGAGCGTTTATCGCTCACACGTCACAGCAGGAGAAAGCCTATGGCTTCTTGTTACAAATGCGGCAAAACCATCACAGCCGGAGTGGACAGCCCCATGCCCCCGGACGCGGTGTGCGAGCAGTGCAGCTCATGGCTGCACGCCTGCGCCAACTGCGCGTTCTACGATGAGTACAGCTACACCAAGTGCCGCGAGGCAAAAGCCGACTTCGTCTTCGACCGCCTGGGCAAAAACGCGTGCAAGTTCTTCCGCGTGAAGTCCAGCGTCAAAGAGCAGGAAAAGCAGAATAAGAAGCTTTCCCCGCGCGCCGAACAGAAGGACCGCGAAGGCAAGGCAAGAGAGAATCTGGCGAGGCTGTTCCGCAAGTAACCGTTCCGCACATCGTCCTTTGATCCTATCGCGATCTGCTTGTACTATTGGAATTGCGTGCAAATTCTAATGTTACGAAGCTGACGATGTATCCGCATCTCTTCTACATCCCCGCGTTCATCCTGGCCGCCCTCGTTGGCGCAGTCATCGGCGGCATGCTGGCGCCGGGCGCGAAAAAGCTTCTGCCGCAGTTAGCGGCCGCAGTTGTAGGCGCGCTAGCCGTCGGCATTTTCGCGTACACGCGTGACTGGGGACACAATTCGATTCCCGTGCAGGGTTACGGGACGATGATCCTGGTCGGCTTCATCATCGCGGTGTCGCTGGTCAGATATCGCGCGCCGCTGCTGGGCGTCGAGCCGCACCACGGGACCGACATCGGAATCTACGGCGTGTTCGCAGGATTGTTCGGCGCACGCGTGCTCGACATTATCATGAATTGGAATATGTACTCGCCTTTCCACGCCGGCGGCTTCGATGTTTCGCGCGTCCTGGACATGTTCAAGCTCTGGAAAGGCGGGTTGGTTTTCTACGGGACGTTCCTGACTGTCATTCCGTATGGCTATCTCTACTGCCGGTACTACAAGATCAAACCATTGCCGTTCATGGATCTCAGCATCATTGGCGTGATCGTGGGGCTTGCCTTCGGGCGCATTGGCTGCTTCCTGCGCGGCTGCTGTTTCGGAAAGGTATCTGGAGCGCCATGGGCGGTGTCATTTCCGGCGCGCGAAATCGATGACGCCCCCGCGCATTTCTGGCATATGCAGTCCGGCTGGATCCCGCAGGATTCGGCGTGGTCGCTGCCCGTACACCCGACGCAGCTTTACGCCGCGCTCGCGGCAGGGTTGACCGGGGCCTTCCTGTGGTTTTACTGGCCGCACCGCAAGTACAATGGGCAGATCATCTGCCTGGCGCTGATCATGGTCGGCGCGACGCGATTTTTCGAAGAAGCGCTGCGCGACGATGAGGGCGCGGTGTTTCCAGCGATCAGCTCGTGGATGACAATCGCCCAGTATATGGCTGTTCTGCTTGTGACTGCCGGATTCGCGCTGATGTTCTACTTTCGAGGCCGGGCGAATGGTAAAACGCTCGAAGCGCGCGTAGCATAGCCGGCGCTTTGTGTTTCGGCCCCCATGGAAAGTCAGAGAGTTGGATCCAAATGCAAAATTCGAATACGCGTAAGGCGTGGTGCGTGGTGCATGAACAACAACGACATCGGCTGTTCGCGCACCACACATCACTCACCATGCTGCTCGCTTGCCTTTTGATCGTTGCCTCAGTCGCCGGCGCGGAAACAAAATCGGACGAAAAAGCCACTCCCACTGCCCAACCGCTGCACATCCCGGAAATCGACAAACCGATTCGCGTTCCCGAAGGCCCGGCGCACGAAGGCTGGGATGCGTACATCAAGAACGATTTTGCGGCCGCTGAAAAGTCATTCCGTGCGGTGCTCGAAAAGGAGCCTAAGGATCTGCTCGCCCTGGAAGGCCTGCGCGCTTCGCTGGTCGCGCAGGGCGATTACAAGACCGTGCAGCAAATCAACCTGCGAATGATCAAGGCTTCCGCCGACACGATCCTGTGCGGCGTGTTTGCCAGCCGCGCGATGGACTTGCTGCCGTACGTCGAAGGCCGCGACGCGGTGATTGCTGCATTCAACGAAGCCTCCGCGTCTGCCAGCAACCCGGTGCTTTCGATACTGAAAGACGATATCGCCTCGCTTCAGCTTCGCGCCGATCGCCCGACAGAGGCGCGACAGACACTCGAGGGACTCGGTTACATCGATCGCTGGCAGTTCGTGGTGGGGCCCTTCGGACGCAAGGATCACAACGACGCCGATGTTCGCCCCCGCAACCTGATCGAACGGCGTTTTGCGCCGGAGCGCGAGCTCGGCAAGCTCGAGTTTACGGATGAGTCCGGCGAGAAAGCGGAAGTCTACAAAGATGTGCCGGCGCGGTTCCGCGAACTGAACATGGATGGGCTTTTCCACGGCGCGCACGGCATCTTTTACGCGCTCACGAATCTCGCCAGCGATTCGGACCAGGAAGTGCTGCTCGGATTTTCGGCGACATCGCCCTACCGCGTGTACCTGCGCGGCCAGCCGGTGCTGCTCGAGCCCAGTGATGAGCATTTTCATCGCGTCTCAGGCGAGCTGATTCGCGTCAAGCTGAGCAAAGGCGCCAATCCGCTGATGGTCAAGCTCACCAGCACTCGTTCGCTCATCGTACGCATGTTCGGCAGCGACTATGGACTTCCCAAAGGCGTTCGCGTCTCGGCCCTGGACGACAAACAGCTCGCCGATCACCGCGTCTCGTCGGTGCGCGGCTTCCGCATGTCCGAGAAAGTCTCCGGCGCGGCAGCCGAGTACTTCCTGAAGATGGGCAACGACGAAGACCGCAAAAATGGGATGGCGATGAAACGCCTGATCGAACGCGGGACGCTCAACCTTGCTGAGGCCGCGTGGGCCGACATCGCCCTGCAGCGCGAAAACGACAATCCCAGCCGGCTGGCGCTGGCGCGCACGCTGCTGGGCTCGTTCAAAGACTCCGTTGGCGTGCTGGATACGGCCGCATCGATCATGAATGGCGCGGGGCGCGCAAGCGGCGATACGGAAACCCGCGAAGTTTTGGAATCGAAGCTGATCCGCGAGCGGGCGCTGGGGATTTTGCCGACCAGTCACCAGCATCTGCTGCAGATGTATTATTATTACGCGGATCACGAGCTGAAAGAAGAAGCGTTCAACGCCGCTAAGACCTGCGCGCAGGCGCATCCGCAATCGCCGGCCGCGCTCAGCAATCTCGCTCAGGCCTACGAGAACAAAGGCTTCCTGGTTGAGGCCGAAAATTATTACGAGAAAGCCGCCGCGCTTGACAACGCGTACCTCGGCCGGCTGATCTGGTTCCACGACTACAACGGCAATCGCACCCGCGCGCGCGAACTGTTCAAGAAGGAAGTTGAACTTGGGCTGGTCGATCGCGACGTCCAGTTCGATAACTCGCTGCGCCGCGGCGATCTCGAGGGCGCCGCGACGTTGTTATCTGGATTGGAACGGGACTACCCCGAGCGCGCGAGCGATTTCAAAAGCCTGCGTTTCAAGCTGCTGCTCGAACAGCGCAAACTCGACGAGGCCTACTCGCTGCAGAAGCAGGTCTTTGAATCGCAGAAGGAGTACGACCCGAATCGGCGCGCGACACTGCAGTCGCTGGTCGATCTTGCGCTGCGACTCGAGAAGGACGACGACGCGCGCAGCCTCATCTCGGCGTATCTGAAAGACAACCCCGGCGATTTCGATTTCAACCGCCGGCTGCGGGACCTGAGCGGCGAATCGCGCACGCGCTGGTGGGAAGCCTACGACGTCAAAGTTCCGCAGATCGACACCGCGAAGTTCACCCCCGATAAGTTCACCGGCGCCAATTACGCCACGATCGTCGATTTCATGGTGACGAAGATTCTTCCCGACTTCTCACGCGAATCCTACGTTCACATCGCTCACAAAGTCCTGAACACGGAAGGCATTAACAATCTTTCGGAACTGCTGGTGCAGGCGCAGCGGCAGAACATCATTTTCGTGCGCACGCTCAACCCCGACGGCAGCTCCTTCCAGCCGCAGAACGTGCACGATTTCAACCTGCGCCAGACCGCCAGCCTCTACAAAGTCGCTCCCGGCTCGATCCTCGAGCACGCCTATATCGATCGCACCGCCGCCGATAAGGAAGATCCGAACTTCGCGATGGGCTTCAATTTCAACGCGCTGGATGCGCCACGCGCCGTCTCGCGCTGGATCGTGATGGTTCCCGACGAGCTCAAAGACAAACTGAACATCCGCAAGATCCGCCCAGAACTGGTGGACGAGGAGATCCTCGATGGCCCAAAGGGCTACACGGTCTATCAATGGTCGAACAAACAGGTCGAAGGCATCAAGAGCGAACCGTTCATGGCGACGGAGGCGGATCAGGAAGTCATCCCGCTGGTTTTCATCGAAGCACAGGACAAACCCTTTCACGCCAACCGCTGGCTGATGCATCGCGCGCCGGATTACATTCCGCCTGAGGCAATTGACAAGGCTAAGGATCTGACCGCCAAGCTTTCGGGCGAACAGGACAGCGAGAGCGCGCAGTTCGCCGCAATCCTGGACTGGGTGCGCGCGAATATCAAACCGGGCACGGAGTCGCGAACGCTCGACGACGTCTGGTTCTCGAAAGCGGGCAATACCGATCAGATGATGGTGCTCGCGCGCGAAATGTGCCGGGCCGTGAGCTTGAGCGTCTCCAGCGCCTACCTGAACGGTTCGTACAATCTCCAGCGCTGGCACGGCAAGAATGCCAAGCATTTGTGGGAGCCTTCCGAAGTGGCGGGCTTCGGCAATGCCGGCCAGATGCTGGTGCTCGAGCCAAAAATTGGAACCGACCGGTGGGCTCAGTTCATGGGCGCTTCACCGAAGTACTATAATTATTGGGACTCGACCGCGTTTCAGACCGGCGCATACGCCCTGGTCCAGGATCAGAACGTCGCGCGCATCAAGCGCGTGAAAGGCGAGAGCAGCGGAATCAGCAGCGCACGCCAGCGGCTGAGCGTTCAGCTCAACGAGCAAGGCGGCGCCGCGATTGAAGGCCTGGTGCAGTTGTTCGGCGTTTTCGGCGGGCAGATCCGCGACCGGCTCAGCGATCCGCGCATTGGCACGCGCATGAAAGAGCAGATTGCGCGCTCATGGTGGCGCAACCTGCAGGTCGATAAGACCGCGACGGTCAATCAGGAACGCACCGACTTGCCGCTGGGTTTTACATTTAACGGCGTGGCGCAAAATGTCGCCTCAAAGTCCGGATCGGCATTGTTCCTCAACCCCTTCCCGGGGCGGCCGCAGCTCCTCGACCTGCGCGGCACGCCCGAGCGTGAAAACGATCTGCTCTTAAAGAGCGAAGTCGCCGATCTGGATCAAACCCTGACCTACGTCGCGCCGGAAGGCTACGGTTGGGTCGAAGTTCCCGACAGCCTGTTCCTGGTAAGCGAATTTGGCTGGTACATCTCCGACTTCTGCGTGAACGGCCGGACGTTGACCTGCACGCGCTCGTACCTGATGCCGATGCAGCGCGTTGTACCGGAGAAGTATCCCAAGCTGCTGGATTTCCTGAACCAGGTTGGCGTCAGCCAGCAACAGCGCACGGCATACGGTCCGCTGCCGAGTGATTTGCCGGGGAAACCGCAGCCGGTGGTGACAACCGGCTATTCGAGCTTCGGGGAAGATAAGTAACGCCGAAAGCTACTGGTCTGTGGCGGCCCTATGCTCGCATACATCGACCCCAACACTGTACAACACGTCTTCGGCGGACTGGGGCCGATGCTGGCGGGATTTCTGGCGCTCGTGGCCGGGTTCCTGTTCTGGCCGCTGCGCTTCCTGTACAGAAAGCTCAAAGAGTTCTACCATGGCGGTTCGCGCGTCCGCAAAGCAGGCGTGTTGATCTGTGGCGCGCTATTTTTCGTCGCCGCCGGCGCTGGGCTGGCGGAACTCTTCCGGGGAGAACCACCGCCGATGCGCTCAGCAGGCACAGGCTCCATTCCAGCCGGCGCGCCGTTCTCACGGGTGATCGTGCTGGGCATGGACGGGCTCGACCCGGGCATCATCGAACCGATGATGCAAAACGGTGAGCTGCCCAATTTCGCGAAGCTCGCCGCGAGCGGCGCTTATTCGCGGCTGGCCACCAGCAACCCGCCGGAAAGTCCCGTGGCGTGGTCCACGATTGCGACCGGCTGCCAGGCGGGCGAGCACGGCATCTTCGATTTCATTCACCGCGATCCGAAAAACTACATCCCCTATTTATCGCTGCGCAAATCGACGCAGGGCTTCATGGGCCCCAGCTACCAGAAAGCGCGCAAACAGGAAGGCTTCTGGAAATTTACCTCCGCGGCCGGCGTGCCGACCACAGTGATCCGCTGGCCCGTCACCTTTCCGGCCTCTGAGGAAAAAGTCAACGGCCGCGTGCTTTCGGGGTTCGGCGTCCCCGATCTGCTGGGCGGCGAAGGGCGCTACACCTTCTATACGAGCTCGCCTGCGAAGGATGATCCGAAGCCCGGCAGCGTTGTTGAGCTCACGTGGGATGGCCAGTCCGCAAGCACGCGCATCCAAGGCCCGGCCACCGGGCGCGACAGTTTTGCGAAACTCGATCTGAACATCCGCCGCGCGGGCACGGATGCGGTGACGCTTGAGATCCAGGGCGCGACCCCGATCACCGTTAAGAAGGGCGAATGGTCCACGTGGGTTCCACTGCGCTTCAAAATCGGATTCAGCGAAAAGGTGGGCGACATCAAATTCTATCTGACCGAATGCGACGCCAATCTGAAATTGTTCGCCTCGCCGATCCAGATGGACCCATCCAAGCAGGCGTTCCCATTCACCTGCCCCGATTGCTTCGGCAAGGAATTGCAGGACCAGTTCGGCATTTTCCATACGCTGGGCATGCCAGAGCAGATCCATCCGCTCTCCGACGAACGTTACGACTACGATGCGTTCATCGCCGAATGCAATGCGATTCAGGCCGAGCGCCGCAAGATGCTCGATCTGGAACTCAGTCGTTTCGATTCGGGGTTGCTGGCGTTCGTGTTCGATTCGAGCGACCGGATTCAGCACGCGTTCTGGTCGATGCGCGATCCGAAGCATCCGATGTACGACGCCAAGGTCGCCGAGAAGTACGCCGATGTGATTCCGAATGTCTATCGCGAGATGAACAGCGTCCTCGGCAGCGTACTGGCCAGGTGCGATGCGAAGACGGCGCTGATCGTGCTCTCCGATCACGGCTTCAATTCGTTCCGCCGCGCGGTTCACGTCAATCGCTGGCTGATTCAGAATGGTTACATGACGCTGAAAGACGGCAACGATCAGCCCGGACAGGATCTGTTCAAGAATGTCGATTGGTCGCGCACCAAAGCCTATGCGATCGGTTTCACGAATATCTGCATCAACCTCAAAGGCCGCGAAGGCCAGGGCATCGTGGCTGCAAACGACGCACCGGCTCTATCGAAGGAAATCGCCGATAAATTGTGCGAATGGAAAGACCCGGACAGCAACGAGGCGTTGGTGAAGCAGGTTTATCTGGCCACCGAAATCTACCACGGCAAAGCACTGGCCGAGGGTCCTGATCTCGTGGTCGGCCTGACCCCCGGTTACCGGGCGTCTGCACAGACAGTGCTGGGCGGCGCGCCGCTGAACCTGGTCGAAGACAACAAGAAGCGCTGGTCGGGTGACCATCTGATCGATCCGAGCTGCGTGCCTGGCATTCTATTCACCAATCAAAAACTTGGCATCAACAGCCCCGGGCTGACCAATGTCGCGCCGACTGTGCTGAAGTGTCTGGGCGTCAAGATTCCCGAACAGATGAAGGATCCCCCGCTGTTTCCGTAACAATTGACACTCGAATTTTGTCCCGCAAGCCCTAGCCTGTACCTACATTCAAAAACATACGTGGGCGTTCAACGATCATGAAATTTTCGTTCACGCTGGCTTCTGGCCATCCGCGGCTTTGGTTGCGGTCCCGGGAGCTTCAGCGCTTTCTCCGCGACAGCAAGGGATTCCGGCGCAACTTGCGCAAGAAGCTCTTCTCGGCGCTCGACGCCGTGCTGGCCAACCCGGAGGCCGATCCTTACTGGACCACCGGCCCAAATCATGTTGCCCTGGCGCTTGGCCAGGCGTGGCGGATGACAGGCGACGAGCGCTATGGACGCGCCGCCTGGCAGCTCTACGAATCGATCGAACCGCAGGTTGCATCCAACGGCGGCTATTCGGCCTGGGGAACGGCCGCCGAGACCGCGGCGATTCTCTACGATTGGCTCCATCCCTATTGGGTGCAGCGCGGCCTCGAGAAAGAAGCGGCCACGGCGACGCTGCTCTGCGCCCGCCGCGCGCTCGACGATCTGCTCACTCGGTACATCGTTGACGACTGGCACAACTACGGGCTCGGTTTGCAGTCGGGAATTCTTGCCGCGGCACTGGCAATCGGACACGATCACCCCGCGCTCGAAAATGGCGTCTTGCTGCGCGCGATCGAGCAACTCCATCACACCGGCTACCATTACACTGCGACGCGCATTCAGGACATGCACCATACACCGCCGACGCTGATGAATCTGGGCGCCGCGATCGCGGACAATCCCAGTTGCCTGTGGGAAGCGAGTGGCGCGTACCACCGCATCGATGCGCGCGCGATCGTGCTGATGGCCGAGATGTGGACGCGCGCCGCCGCCGATTCGCGGCGCGTGATCTGGCCTGAGCTGGCGCGCGCCGGCGAGGCAATCCTGCACACCACAAGGCCGGGCGGCACGGTGATGACTTGGGCGGACGCCGTCACCGAGCGCTTTGGCTGGCGCGGCGCGGACGTTCTATGTCTGCTTCAGGCGCGCACACCACGGCCGCATTTCGCCGAGAAACTGCGCGAGTGGGACATGGAGCGCAACCATCCATTCCCCGTCTTCCAGTTATTGTATGCGACGCGGGAAATGTTCTCGTCGTCCGCCGCTTCTCGAAAGGCGAAGGCCACAGGAGCTGTCGCGAGTCTGCCGCTGGCCGATCACGTGGGCAGGATCGTGACGATGCGCTCCGGCTGGAAGCCGACCGACACGTTCGTGAGTTTCTCCTGCGGTGACTACGGCGGCTGGCACAATCATCACGATTGGAACACATTCACGATATTCCGCGGCGGCGAGCTCGCGGTGGATACTCCCGGCTGCTACTACATCGGCCCGCACCGATCGAATTACCAGATGCGCACGATCGCACACAACGGCATTCTCGTGCGCAACCCGAAAGAAAAATTCTGGATCGGCCGTTACGGCAAGCCGGTTCCCAACGACGGCGGACACCGCTTCGTCTCACTCAGTTACTCGCCGCCCAACGACCGCACGGGCGGGCCGCATGCCGCGCTGACCATCGACCGCCGCATCCGTTTTCGCGACGAGTTCAACATGGGCAAGCTGGTGGCGTTCGAGCCCGACGAGAGCTTCGACTACGTCGCCGGCGACGCCACGCGCGCGTACACCTATCCGTGGTCGGGAATCGGCGATAACCCCAGCCGCCGAGTGGAAGAGGCCGTGCGCCAGATCGTGTTCCTGAAGCCCGATTGGATCATCATCTTCGATCGCGTCGAAGCCACGCGCGCGGAGTATCTGAAAACGTGGCTGCTGCATACGATCAACGCACCCCGCTGGTTTGCACCGAGAGCCGGCAAAGCCAAGCCGGGCATCACGAAGCTTCCGCCGCAAGGTCCCTTTGAGTTCGAGCAAGAGGATGGCCGCATGACGGTGTGGCCGCTATTGCCGCAGGCGCGAACGGTCCGCGTGGTCGGAGGCCCCGGATATGAATGCTGGATCAACGACGTTGACGGCGTCGCCCGCAATGCGCCACCCAAGGAACGCACGCCCGGGAGCGCCAACTGGCGGCTGGAGATCAGCCCCGCGCGTCCGTCTGTGCGCGATTGCTTCCTGACGATCATTCACGCTGGTTTGCGAAAATCCCCGCCAGTCCGCGACCAATACGATTTCTCGGTGACAGCCGACAAGGATAGCTGCGAGTGCCACATCCGGCGGCGCAAGACCCGCAGCGATATTGTGCGGGTTAAGTTCGGCGTTGCCGGACCGATTACCGCGGAGATCGAGATCCCTGGCGAGGCGGCGTACCATCGCAATAATGCGCCGGAACGGGTACCACAAGCGGCCAAGCGTACGTAATTAGTGTAACGTTGCCGTATGTCTGCGTTCCACTCGAATCGCTTTTGGATTTAGTTGTGCCGCAAGTTTAAAGACGACCAGTTGATTAAGACTCACTCCTTCCTCGCTGGCCTCTTGTTCGAGCGCCGCATGAAGAGTTCTTGGCAGCCGCACGACAAATTTGCCGCTTTTTCGTGGCGTAGCGCCTTCAATGAGCCTTTCGCCACTCATGGCGTCAGTAAGCAATTTCAAGATATGCTTATAATCTGCGGTCTTTTGAAAGGCCTCTCGTTCCCTGCGATTAGGATAGGCCTTGGTGAGCAGTCCATCAGTCGGATTGAACAGAAAGTTGGACAGATCAGCCCAGGTCTCAGCCGCAGCAGCGGCGGCCTGGGCTTGGACGACGACTCGAGCACGGCCCTTTGTAATCATGTTCATTTCCTCTTACGCCTGGGATTCCGTCGCTGGCTTACGCTTCGCCCGCGCACCGGCCTGATAAACTCAACCTCGCTGCTTGTCCGTTCAAAATACATGCTCTCCTGACCGAGTTGGACGGCGAATGCCTGGACGAGACGCCGCAATTCGGGCAGCAACTGTGATTCGACAACGACTGAAATCTTGACGGACTTATCCACTTTCCGTTCGCCAGATCGCATGCGGTAAGCGCCAACAACTTCTCCCTCGATTGTCCAACCGCCGGATAAGATGAATAGCTGGCTGTAGATCTCCTCGAACACTGCTTGTGCGACACGCGAGCCGTCGTTATAGGCAATCGGAATGAGGAGCGTCACCTTCTCGGTCATAGGCGTGATAGTACCATATTTAGTATCAAGATCAACCACGAAGATAAACTCCCAAGGCTTGCGCCTTGGGAGTTTATTCAGTTCTCGTGCAGGCTGGAAGCCTGCGGTACGGTACGGTTACAGCTTGAAGCCGGCGGCCGTCGAGTCCTTCAGGAACGTCTTGACGGTGTCGAGCGACAGCTCGTAGAGGTCCTTGCCGACGCCGCTGAGCTTCTTCAGGACGTCGTGCGGGACGGTGATGATTTTGCAGCCAACCTGGTCGGCCTGGAAGATGTTGTGGAGCTCGCGGGTCGATGCCCACAGCAACTCGCCCTTATCCACCTTCTTGCACAGCCCGGCGCACTCTTTCATCAACGGAATCGGATCGCGGCCGGTGTCGGCCACGCGGCCGGCGAAGACCGAGATGATGCTCGGCGCGCCGCCCTCGAGCGCCGCGCAGACTTCCGCGCACTGCTCGGTCGTCGTGATCGCGGTGACATTCAACTGCACGCCCTGCTTGGTCAGCTTCTTGACCAGCTCGTTGGTCTTGGCGCCCTTCGTGTTGATGACGGGAATCTTGACGTAGACGTTGCTGCCCCAGGTCTTGATCAGCGCGGCCTGCCGTTCCATCTCGGGAATTTCGTCGGAGAACACTTCGAACGAAATCGGGGCCTTGATGACGGTCAGAATGTCCTTGGCGAATGCCATGTAGTCATGGATGCCGGCCTTGGCCATCAGCGTCGGGTTGGTAGTGAAACCCTTCACCCATTCGTTCTTGTTTAGAGCGAGCATACCTTCTTTGTCCGCTCCGTCGGCGTAAATCTTGACCTTAAGATCCTTGAGCGAAGGCGCGTTGCTGGCCATTGTGCGGGTCTCCTTAAATTGGGGTTTTTCAGTCTGTGAGCGGAACGAACGTACCCGCCCATAGATGTGAAAGCAATGAATTTTCAATCCAGAGAATCTTCGAAACAAATTCTACGCAACTGTTGTACACTGCCGCAATCGAAATGTGTTCCCCATGTAAAGCTCTGATAAAGACAGGGGTTATATTTTCAAGATATGGGACCCGCTAAGACTGAGAGTTCCACAGCGCCTGGCAATATTTCAGCGGGCAAGGTTTCGCCATTACTGTCCGGTGTCTCTCTGCGCATCGTGGTGTTTGCACTCTTTTTTGTCTCGGGCGGCTGCGGGTTGATTTATGAAGTGCTGTGGTGCCGGCAGCTAGGCTTGATCTTCGGCAACACGGTGCAAAGTCTCTCGGCGGTGCTGACCGCATTTATGGCCGGGCTCGCGCTGGGAAGCTACGTCGCCGGCCGCATCGCCCACCGAATCAAACGCCCGCTGCTCGCATACGGCTTTCTTGAACTGCTCATCGGAACTTACTGCGCGGCGTTGCCGTGGCTGTTCAGCGATCATGGCCCGGTCGTGCCGCTCTACCGAGCCTTGTATGGTGAGGCCGGCAGCGCCAGCCTTTCGATTGCGCGCTTCGCCATCTGTCTCGGGCTGCTGCTCATCCCGACCACGCTGATGGGCGCGACGCTGCCCGTGCTTTCGCAGTACCTCACTGGAGTCAAGAGCAGCCTCGGCCGCACAGCCGGAGCGCTTTATGCCGTGAACACGTTCGGCGCGGTATTCGGCGCTGCCGTCACGGGATTCTATTTCCTGCCGGCGTTCGGAAAGCTCGACACCAACTGGATCGCCGTGACCTGCAATATTGCCTTGGGCCTCATGGCGATGAATATCGGGTTGCGAGAGACGCCGGCGGGCGTCGATGCGCAAGGTAGCGCGACCCCACCCCCTAACCCCCAGTTCGACTCCGCTCACCGAAATCGCCCCGTGGACGGGGAGGGGGAACCGAGTGCGGGCGTCGTGAGGCTGGCTGTTGCCGCGTTCGCGATCACGGGCTTCGCGGGCATGGCGACGCAGATTGCGTGGACGCGAGCTATCAGTCTCGGCACCGGCAGTTCGACGTATGCGTTCAGCCTGATCGTGTCGGTGTTCATTCTTGGATTGAGCCTCGGCGGCGCATGGGCCGCTCGCGTTGCTCCGAAATTGACAGATCCCGCGGCAATGCTCGGGAAGGTGCTGGTGCTGACTGGATTGATCGGACTGGCGATCACGGTCATCCTCGGCTACGGACCGCTGCTTTTCTTCATTCTGATTGCCTGGACGAGCCAATCGAGCTGGACGGTGCTGCTGATGGCGCAGGCGTTCGGCATCGCGCTGATCATTCTTGTTCCGACATTCCTGATGGGCGCCACGCTGCCGTTGACGATGCAAACCGCCGCGCGCTACCGCGACAGCGCGGGCCGGACCGTCGGCACGCTCTATTCGGTCAACACGGTCGGCGCGATTCTGGGCAGCTTTCTGGGCGGGCTGCTGCTGCTGCCGCTGCTGACCATTCAATACACGCTCATCGTCTCCGCGCTGATGTACGCCGTTCCCGGGTTGCTGCTGCTGCGAGGCAGTTCCGCTTCGGGAAAGCTCACGGCTCGCAGCGGGGTCGTCATCGCGATCGTACTGGTGGGGACGATTGCGGTTTCGCTCCACCGCTGGGATGGGAAGCTGATGAGCAGTGGCATTTACTTGCTGCGCGACCCGCATGCCGCGGCGGCGGTGCGTGAGGGACGAATCTCGCAAGGGCTGCCGAATTTCAAGAAGCGCCATCTGACCTACTACAGGGAAGGCGCGGCGGCGACCGTGGCCGTCACCGAGATCGACGATTACATCTCGCTGAGCATCGGCGGCAAGCCGGACGCGTCGTGCCGCAAGAGCCTCACCGGCAGCGGCGACATGAGCACCCAGATCGGCCTGACTCTCGTGCCTGAAGTGCTGCATCCGACCGGCGCGGAAGATGTGCTGGTGATCGGATTGGGCTCGGGCGTCAGCGCCGGGGCGGCATTGGCGCCGAATACCGTCAAACGCGTCGATGTCATCGAGATGTCTCCAGAAGTCGTAGAAGCCTCGGAGAAGTTCAAACAATTCAACGAGCTTGAATATCAAACCGCACCGGTGTGGCTCCATACGCCGAAAATCGAAGTGCTGGTCAACGACGGCCGCAACCATCTGCTGCTCAGTTCGCGAAAGTACGATGTGATCGCCAGCGAGCCCTCGAACCCGTGGATGGCCGGCGTGGGTAATCTGTTCACCGAGGAAGCCTTCGCGCTGGCGCGCGCGAAACTGAAACCCGGCGGCATCATGTCGCAGTGGGTGCATGGCTATCAGTTGGAGTACCGCGACTTCTGCAGCATCATTCGCACCTTCAACGATGTCTTCCCGTTCACGCAGTTCTGGGCTGTCGGCGACGGCGACTTCCTGCTGATCGGCTCAGACACTGATCTCATCCAGCCGTTGCCGCGTTTGCGCGAGCGCCTGGCGCAGCCGGAGATCAATCGCTGGTTTGCGAAAGTTCATTACGACACTCCCGCGGACTTTCTCGCCGGTTACCTCGCCGGCCGGCCTATTTTAGAAGGAATGGGCAGCCGCAAACCGCTGCACACCGATGACAACATGCTCTTGGAATTCTCGGCGCCGCGCGCGCTGTATACGCCGCACGACCGCTTGAAAGCGAGTGAGATTCTGGCCGCACCCGAGGAGATTCTCGACCTACACGACCTCCCCGTTGCCGAACGCGACAAGTTTCTCGAGGAGTTGGATCTGGCGACCGCGGCGCGCCACCACGAACATATGGGCACTGAAAGTGAGGGCCCGCCCGAACAGCACGCGCAGGTCGCGCTGCAGCTCTGGCCGCATCAACGCTGGGCCACCGAGAACAGCGGCCGGCCCGCGTCACCTCCTCCGCCCGCGCAGATGCTCACGGAGATGCGCACCGAAGCTCAGGCGCTGATCAAGGCAGTCCAGCATGTCGATGACGCCATGCTGATCCTTCGCAACGTGACAAAAGCCGTGCTGATCCTTTCACAACGCTCAGCGTTCATTCCGGCTGACACGCAACTCAAGAAAGATCTGGCCTCAGCAGTGCTCGCAACCTCGCGCGTGACCCCGGCCGAAGGACAGTTGCATCTGGAGCGCGTGGCGCGTTGGTTGGGCCGCGAGATCGAGAAGCTCGGCGGTGGCCGCGAAACGCTGGATGAATCAATAAAGGAGATCGAACACCGTCCCTAATTCAAAACTCAAAACTCAAAACTCAAAACTCAAAACTCAAAACTCAAAACTCTCCTCACCCTCTTAGCATGCCGCGCCGGAATTGATCCGGCGTCATCGAATAGTGTTTGCGGAACAGATGTGCGAAATGGCGCGGATCATCGAATCCGGCGGCAGCGCTGACTTGGCGCACGGTCAATCCCGGCTGGCCGGCCATCAGGCGGCGGCCTTCCTGCAGGCGCAGGCGGATCAGGTGCTGCAGCGGCGAGACGCCCATGTGCTTGCGGAACAGGCGGGAAAAGTAATCTTCCGCCAGGTTCGCGGACGCGGCGATGTCGCCAATCTTGATGCGCTTCTTCAGGTTCTGCTCCATGTACGTGCAAGCTTTGCTCAGGCGGCGATCGATTGGAGCGTCGCCGCTTGAAGCAACCTGGCTCGAAGCTTCTGTCAGGGTCCCCAGCATGGACAGAAGCTCGCCGACCGCTCCAATTTCCCAGCCTGGCCGGCCGGCGGCGTGAAGTTCCAGCAGAATGTCGAAAGCCGAGCAAACTTTCTGTTGAACCTCCGGCGTCATCGGCGTAATTCGAGGCAGCGACAAGCCGGTCGATCCCTTGGCGTCCCAGCCGTCCCAGAGAAATTTCACCCAGCGGCAGATGTACGAACCGCCGTTGGGATCGGACTGTCCGCCGTCGTATTTCTGGCCGGGATGGTAGAGATAGGCGTTGCCCGGACGCGTCTGGTGCGGTTCATCGTCCAGCCTCGCGTTGGCGCTGCCGCCGGTGATGACATTCAGCTCCAACGCTTTCAAAATCGTGCCAGTGTACTTCGTGCCCGCTGGATCGCGGGAAAAGCCGGCATACGTGATGCGCGGCAGCGCACCGGCGCCCAGTGCCACGATCCATGGTTGTTTAGCGAGCGAGCTCATAGAGTGGGGATGACCCTAGCGACAATTGTCGCTAGGGTCATTTGCTCAAAGTTACTTGCGGCGAGCCGACTTCTTGCTGCTGCTGCCGCCGTTGCCATTTGTGCCCGCACCGACCAGCGTGCGGCTTTCGGCATCGGCCTTCAATGCGCCGGCCTTGTCGGTCTTCTCCCAGGTGAAATCGGGATGCGCGCGGCCGAAGTGACCGTTGCGCGCCGTTTCCAGATAGATCGGGCGGCGCAGCTTGAGGTGCTCGATGATCGCACGTGGGCGGAAATCGAAGTGCTTGCGCACGAGCTTGGCGAGCTCTTCATCGTCCATGTGCGCCGTGCCCTTCGTGTCAACCAGCACGCTGACGGGCTCGGCCACGCCGATCGCGTAGGCGACCTGCACCTGCGCTTCGTCGGCCAGACCCGCAGCCACGATGTTCTTGGCGACGTAGCGCGCGAAGTACGCCGCGCTGCGATCGACCTTCGTCGGATCTTTGCCCGAGAACGCGCCGCCGCCGTGCGGGGCATAGCCGCCGTACGTATCGACGATGATCTTGCGGCCCGTCAATCCGCAGTCTCCATGCGGTCCGCCGATCTCGAAGCGGCCGGTCGGGTTCACGTGGTAGATGGTGTCTTTGTCGAGCATCGCGGCGGGGATCGCTTTCTTGACGATCTTCTCGACGACGTCGCGCTTGAGCACCTCTTGTTTCTCGTTCACCTCCGGCGTGTGCTGCAGGCTGACGACCACCGTGTGCACGCGGATCGGTTTGCGGCCCTCGTATTCGATGGTGACCTGGCACTTGCCGTCCGGCCGGAGGTAATCGATGCCGCCCGAGCGGCGAATGTCGAACGCGCGCTGTGAAATCGCGTGCGCCAGCGAGATCGGCAGCGGCATCAGTTCGCGCGTGTCGTTGTTGGCGTAGCCGAACATCATGCCCTGGTCGCCGGCGCCCATCTCCTTCTTCGGGCCCTCGTCCACGCCGCGGGCGATGTCGGCGCTCTGGCGGTCCAGCGAGACGACGACCGCGCAGCTGTCGGCGTCGAAGCCCATGCGCGGATCGACGTAACCGATGTCGCGCACAATCTTGCGGACCACATCGGGAATGTGAACGTACGTCTGCGTCGTGACTTCGCCGGCGATGAAGGCGATGCCGGTGGTCACCAGGGTCTCGCAGGCGACGCGCGAAAGCGGGTCGTCCTTGAGCATGGCGTCCAGAATGGCGTCGGAAATCTGATCGGCGACTTTGTCCGGATGGCCCGGAAAGACCGACTCAGACGTGAACAGCGTGCGGGACATGCAGTACTCCCTTCAGATTGCGTACGGGCGACGGCGGTGAGCGACCAGTCGCCAAAGGAGAAAACAGCAGCCGGGCTCCAGACCTCCCCCATCTGGAGCGGCTCCCTGCACACGCAGGTGAAAGAGTGATCGCGAGTGATTCGCGCGTCTTTAGAGCACTAAATCCAGCGTTTGCGCCGCGTACTGATGGCTGTGCAGCGCCTGTTGCGCAAGGTTCTTGGCGCCTTTCTCGAGTTCGACAGTCGCCCAACCGGAAAATTCGGCTCCCAGCAGCGTGTCCACAAAGTCCTCGAGATGGAGCGTGCCCTTGCCTAACTCCACGGTCTGAAACCTGTCTTCGCCCTTCTTGCGCTTGCCCGGCGCGGGTTTGATGTCCCGCAGATGGACCGCGCCGATGCGCTTCTTGTTCTCTTTGATGAACTTCGCCATCGGGATCTCGGCCTGAGCCAGAAAGGCGACATCGACGCAGAGGCGCATGGCCTGAGCATCTGAATGCTCGATGAACTTCTCCAGCATCTTCTGGTTGTCCACCAGTGTGCCGATTTCCGGGTGCAGACAGGCGAGAATGCCATGCTCCTCGGTGCGCCGCGCGATTTCACCATACGCGGTCGCGGCCGGAATGAGATCGGCCTCGTCTTCCAGCGGCTGATCGGGATTGGGGCGTGGCGGCAGCAGCGTCAGGATCTTCGCGTTGGCGGATTTGAGAAAGCGGACGATGTTGAGGCTGCGCTCAACCTCCTCTTCAAGGCTCATTCCAGGCCACATCGCGCCTCCGGCGGTGATCGCCACCAGATGCATGTGATGCTGCACCAGAATCTCATTGAACACTTCGACCCGGTCTTCAAACTGCTCGACCACGCCGGTCGTCGTTTCAATGCCCTTGAAGCCGGCCTTCTCGATGTCGGCCAGCGCGTTAATAAAGCCATCATCGCCCCACGCGGCGGTGTGGCAGGCTAGTTCAATGTCGGCCATGGTCTGGGGTTAGTTCCTGAATCAAAGCGGATCAAACGTACTGCAACCAAAAGACTATAACGCAGCATTCCCATTGCCGCCACCTCATTTAACTGACGAGCGATCCAAAGTCCAAGCGCCTCAATTCCGATGAGAAATGAGGCGCGCGGGGTCCTCTTAAAGAAAATTGCCTGAGGGTCGAAATGACATACCCCCGGCAAATTTGCCAGCGTGTACTACTTGTTATGTTCACACGTGCGTCGTGGAACATTCGAATCGATTTCATCTGCATTTTACTTGTATGGCGCTTATCCAAAATAATATACTCAACGCATCCATTCGGTTACCACTTCAGCACCAGCCCAGGGCTATGGCGGGGACTTGTAATAGCTCAACCACGAGGAGGAGGGGAAGAATGAATCGCAAATCGGTGTTCATGTTGTTGGGTCTGTGCGTGCTCCTTGGCGCCGCGTTCTGCAGCAACTCGGCCAAGGCGGAAGAACTGAATCTTGATTTCACGCTCGTCAACAGCACGGGCTGGGGCATCAAGGAAATCTACATCGGGCCGAGCTCATCCGACGACTGGGGAGACAATATCCTCAAGGAAGTCTTCAAGGACGGCGAGTCGATAAAGGTCACCTTCCATCCGAAAGCCACGGCGACGAAATGGGATATCATGATCGTGTGGAAGGACGGCGGCGACAAGGTGTACTGGAAAGGTTACAAACTGACCGATATCAGCAAGATCACACTGAAGTACGACGAACAGACAAAGGTGACGTCCGCGTCCACTGAATGAACGAACGCAGGGCGGGGCCAGGGGTCACCCTGGCCCTTGCCCTTTCCACATTTCCTTTATAAGTCGGATGAATTCAAACGATCAGAATCGCCGGCGATGACGAAACTTTTGAGAGCGTGCGGCGTTATTCGAACTTAAATCCGTTCTTGGCCGCTTCCTTCAGCCATTTGACGTACATCGCCTCCAGTTTGTCCGGGGGGCCGAATGCCGAGGTCATCGCTTCGTCTTCGGTCTTGCCGGCCTTGATCATATGGATCATCTTTGGCAGGCTGTCGTGGGGGAAGTTGCGATACAAGAACTCCGTCTTCGACCAGGCAAATGTGTAGCCGACCAGGTCGGTGCCGCCGCCCGGCCGATCCTTCATCTCTTTCCAGCTCGGGATGTCGCCCATCTTGACCAGGCGCGCCATGAACGTCGCCCGCTCGCGCCGGTCCTTGCCGTAGGCGCCGTTCTGCTCACCCTCTTTTTCAACCCAGAATTCCATGAACTGCGCCAGCCCTTCATGCAGCCAGCGGTTGATCGGCACATCTTCGCCGGTGAGCTGCAGGAACGCGTGTGTGCCTTCGTGGACGACGGTGTCGCGAGCGTGGTGCTCAGCCGACGGTACGCCGCCGGCTTTGGCAACGTCAAATGGGATGCAGACGTGGACCTCGCGGCCCTCCGCCGAGAAATAACCGCCCGAATTTCCGGCGCCCGGCGAATGATCGATCTCCGCGGCGAATTTCTGGAACTGCTCAAACTTATCGAAGTAATAAATCGGACATTTATTGTTCCAGAGCTTGCCGCCTTCTTTGTGCTCAAGCAGCCGGCTGACGCGGTCGTAGAACGTCCGTTCGTTCCATTCAACGGCGATGCGCTTGTGGACGTCTTCTTTGATGTTCGCGAAGCAGTAGAAATGCGTGGTCTCGATCATCCGCCACGAGCCGCCGAGGACATCTTCGAGCTCCTTCTTGCGCTTGTCGAGGAAGGCTTTCATCTCTTCGGGTGAGCGCGGCTTCACATCGCGGTGGCGGCCAAACTTCGCCGCTAGATCCTCACCATTTTTCAGAGCCGCCACGAGGTCTCCGGGGCTGATGTCCACGGGCTCGTCGGCTTTCTGAGTCTCCGGCTTTGGTTCGTCTGCCTTGGCGGCCTTGGCCGCTTTGGTGTCCTTCGGATCCGCCGCCGGAGCCGGCTTGCCCGCGCTCTTGCGCGCTAACTCGAGCTTTGGCGCGAGGTCGGTCTCGCGCGATGAATCTATGCGGATCGCTGATTCGAGCTCGGGCACTGAATCGTTGAACAGCTTGTGATCGAGGAAATACAGGCCCATGTCGGCGTGCCAGCCGGCGTCGAAGACGTTTGGCGCGCGTTTGCTGCATTCTAAAACGCCGCGTGCATCGAGTTGATCGAGCGGGAAGGATTTCTCTTTGCCGTCTATTTTCAACTTCGCGCCGTCTTTCGACACTGAGACGACTTCGGCCATCAGCAGCTTGCCATCTTTCATCAGGATGCCGGTAGGTTCGGCGCTCGACGCGCAAACAGTCGCGCAGAGAAAAGCCATGATCAATAAGCGGTGGAAGGGATAAAAAGTGGTGGTGTGCAAGCTTGCCCCCTTCTGATAATGTTCATGCGACTTTATAGCTTGAGTGACCCATGTCAACGCCTCAGCCCTCCACAAATAGCACATTAACACATGCGCTTATCACGTACGTTCTGAGCCACATGACTGTTAAAACGAACGTGTGCAGTTTTCAGAAGCATGAGCATGGTTACACACTGCCCAGCCGCACCGTTCCGGATTATAATTTCATTTTCGTCACACGCGGCCGAGTCGTGTGGGTCGTGGATGGGGTCGATTGTCCGCTCGCCCCCGGCAGTCTGGTAATTGTCCCGCCACATATCGAACACCACGCCCACAGTCTCACCCGCCGGATCACGCTCATCTCGACGCACATTGAAGCCACGCTGCCCGGCGGGCAGGACGTCTTTGAGTTACTCGCGCCGCCGCGGTTACAGACCGTGGCGCCCGGTTGCCCGCTGGATCGCTACATGCGCGAGGCTGCGCTGGAGTATCAGCGCGCCGAGAGCGAAACGCGCGCGATGCTGCCGCTGTGGTCGCCGCTGATCTGCCATGAGCTGTTCCGCCACGATGCCAGGCTGGGCCTGCTCAAATCCCGCAGCGCCGATCCGCTGATCGCGGGGATGCTCGAGGACCTCGAGCGCCGCATCGCCGCCCCGGTGACGCTCGAAGATCTGGCGCGCCGCTCCGGGTTCACGGCTCAGCATCTCAACCGCGTCTTCCAGCGCACGCTCGGCGTCACGCCGCTCCAGTATCTGGCTCGCACGCGCATGGAGCGCGCCGCCGAACTGCTGCGCGAAGGCCGCCTGACCGTGGCCGCCGTAGGCGAGCGCGTCGGATTCGGCGACCCCTACTACTTCAGCCGCCAATTCAGCCAGCATTTCCGCATCAGCCCCAGCCAGTACCGCGAGCAGTCAGGTTCAGATTCTCCATCCCCGGGTTCAGCGGCTCCATTCCGTAATTCGCGACGGAAGCGTAAGGTCTAAGCTGTCGGCCGTGGCCACAGCCCAAACCAAGGAGACGCTTCGCATGTCCCGCCTCATTTCCGATGAACAATGGTGGCAGTACCATCAGCAAGGTTACCTGCATCTCGGCAAGCTGCTGGATGACACGGAGCTTTCGGAACTGCAGCGGCGCATCGACGACATCATGCTCGGCAAGGTCAGCTACGAGCGCATGTACATGCAGCTCGACGCGGGCGGCGCGTACGAGAATCTCTCGTGGGAAAGCACCTTCCAGGGTCCGCGGCTGGATTATCGCAAGATCCAGGATCTCGAGCGCGATCCACTGTTCCTGCGTTACATGCAGCGCGCGCTGTTCCGCGAGATCTGCGATTACCACTACGGCGCGCACGCCGATATCTCTGTGATGCGCTCGATGTTCATGAACAAGCCGGCGCGCAAAGGCACGATTCTCCCCTGGCACCAGGACGGCGGCGACGGCTGGGGCCTCGACCGCGACCCGCTCGCGACTGTGTGGACGGCGCTCGACCCGGCCACTGTGGCTAACGGCTGCGTGCAGGTGATTCCCGGGTCGCACAAACTTGGGCTGCTGAGCAAGAAGGGACACACGCTTTCAAACGAGCACGTCGCTGAGCACTGCCCGGACAACAAGATCGTCTATCTCGAGCTGAAAGCCGGCGAAGTTGTGCTGCTTCACAACCTGCTGATCCATCGCAGCGACGTGAACAAGACCGACATTCCGCGCCGCGCCTTCAGCGTCTGCTACATGGACGCGCGCACCAAGGCCACGAAGAATGGGACGGCGTATCCGGTCGTCTTCGGCGAAAACGCGCTGGTTCCACAGGAGTTGGTAACGGCGTGAGGGGTTGCGTTGGACGTGTGAACCCTGGTGTCACGGCTGTGCCGATTTCTGAGTAAACGAAGAAATCGACGCATCTCTGGCCTGGGAAAGCCCACATTAGTCAAAGCACATTAGTTAAATGGATGTTTCGAAACACCTTCCTGCGTCGTCAGTGAGAACGACCTTCCCGTCATGTATTCCGCGATAAACGTCATTAAAACGTTTTTTTATGTGACCAATTGGAGTCAGGCATTGATTAACAACCAGCACTCCCGCCTCATAAACAATCATCAGGCCTTCAGAACTCTCGGCAAATTCGGTAGACCAATACTCAGCGCAATCCCACGTTCTAAAAAGTCCAATTCGTTCGATGATTTGTTCACCGCTCGATATTGTGTATGCCATTGGTCCGCCAAAAAGTAATAGGCTTTCGCGTGGCGAACCGGCAATGGAGTGTATCCTCGGGTAGTCAGTTGTTTCGCCATTGTCTACGGCGTCGTCCAGTTCGATTTCATTAGCTGTCGGGAACTGGACGCGTAAGACCTCTCTCTTGTCACCGCCCCATTGAGGCGCAGAATATCGCAGCTCCGCTGTCGCACCATCAGGGAAGACCAAGATAGAAGAATCAGTTAGCTCAACTTCAGTTATCTTCATCGCGTTCAACAGCCCCTGCTACTGATTGACTCATCCAGTAGCGCTTTATCGTGAGTCGCCAATGTCATGTCTTGTTCGATGGCAGCGCAGATGAGCAGTAATACGTCTCGTTGACTGCGCGCCCAATTAAACGAACCCCTTCTCGGCCGTTGAAATAGCGTTGTGCGCGACCCCGATAGCGGAGCTATCGGGGCTAAGGGCCCGGCGATAGTTCAGCAGCGCCAACAGGGCGGCCAGAATTCCCACGGCAATCAATCCCGGCCATGGCGCCGCGCTGTTGCCATCGGGCAGCGCTCCATCGAGCGCCGCCGCGGTCGCCGTTCCCGGCGAAAAATTGAGCAGCGCGTGTACAAATGCATACACGGAGCTGTTGGCCTCATACGGCTGCCAGCCGTTGGAACTGGCCTTATCCGCAAAGACGTCGGCCGTGAAGTAGCCGACCATCGGCATGGCGATCACCCAGAAGAACATCACGCCCGAGTACGCTCGCGGCGCCAGTTCACAGAGCATCAGGCAGCAGAACGCGAACGCCGCGGCCCACATCGCCGCCAGCGCGATGCCGCCGGGTTGCAGCGGCGACAGCCTCCCGCAGACCATCAGAAAAAAGCAGAACATGCCGCTCTGCCAGAGCGCCGCGAAGAGCGCTTGAAACAGCGTCAACCGTGGCCGGTCGCTTGAGTTTCCCACGAGAAACGGCGTGGCGAGCGCCGCCAGCGCGATCGTCAATCCACAGAGGATGTGCGGCAGTGAACTGAGCGGGATCATCCCCGACAACGGCAGCCAGGACCCCAATGCACCGGTGATCCAGCAGGCAGTCAGGCCCTCGCACAACGCAATCGCGGCCAGGATCAGTGCCAGACGGGCGGGGAGAAAGCGGGGTTGCGACATAGTCGTCTCTGACTGTGGCTGTTAGCCGTTGGAAAGTGCTGCCGCCGCACACACATTGCAACTACGGCGCCGCATCAGGATTCAGGCGTCGGCGCCAACAGCCGACAAGCTAGAAGCCAACAGCGGCCGTATTATATCGGTTGCAATTACCCAATGTTAGAGCGATTATGAACCGCCAGCATGAGTTCGCCAACAGGGATGAAATGGGCGTCGGCGCTGTGCCTGACGACACAATCCGAGAGCGCGCTGGCGGAAGCGCTGGCGGACGTAAAGTCGCAACTGGCCGGCGCGCGCCCCGACGTCGTCTTCCTGTTCGCCACACCTCACCACCGCACGCATTACGACCTGATCGGCGCCGGCGTCTTCGCCGAACTCAATCCGCGTCACGCGCTGGGTTGCTCTGGCGGCGGCGTCATCGGGGCAGGCCACGAAGCTGAACAGGTTCCCGCGCTTTCCATCACTGCTGCCGTCTTTCCCAGTGTCCAGGTCACGCCGTTTCGCCTCGAAGAGGAGACGCTGCCGGATCCCGACTCCGGCCCTCGCGCCTGGGAAGAAGCGATCGGCGTGAAGGCCGCCGACAATCCACAGTTTGTGCTGCTCGCCGATCCGTACTCGATCCACGCCGATGAGATGCTTGAAGGGCTGGATTTCGCTTACCCCAATTCGGTCAAGATTGGCGGCTTGGCCAGCGGCGCGAACGGGCCCGAGCAAAACGTGCTGTATCTCGACAACAATCGCTACCGCCACGGCGCGGTGGGACTGGCGTTCAGCGGCGAGATATGCATCGATACGCTCGTTGCACAAGGCTGCCGCCCTATCGGAAAGCCGCTGTCGGTTACCAAGTGCCACAAAAACATTCTGGTCGAGCTCAACAAGCGCCGCGCGCTGGAAGTGCTGAGCGAGCTCTACGAATCGTCGAGCGAAGCCGACCAGCAGTTGATCCGCACGCCCAATTTTCTGTTCCTCGGCCTGCTGATGGACCCCTTCAAGCAGGAGCCGCGCACCGGGGACTTCCTGATCCGCAACATCATGGGCTGGGACACCGAAAAGGGCGTGCTGGCCATCTCAACCCTGTTGCGCGAAGGTCAGACCGTGCAGTTCCACCTGCGCGACTCAAAGTCGGCCAGCGACGACCTGCAGGAGATACTGCGGCGCTATTCGACCGAATCGCTGGAGGCCGCTCACGGCGAATCGCTGCCGCCGCCGATCCGGGGCGCGTTGCTGTTCAGTTGCCTGGGACGCGGCAAGCGCTGGTTCGGTCACGCCGACCACGACACCGAGGCCTTCCGCCAGCAGATCGGCGAAATGCCGCTGGGCGGTTTCTTCTGCGGCGGTGAGATCGGCCCGGTTGGCGGCAAGTCGCACATACACGGCTTCACGAGCTGCTTCGGACTGTTCCGCAATAAATGATTTTTCACCGTAGAGGACGCTGAGGACGGAGTTACAGAAATCGGTTTTGCCTATGTCCTCCGCGCCCCCTGCGGTGAAAAAATCCAACTTCGTCATTTTCTTCCTCATCATCGTCGGCATCTGCGGCGCCGCTGGGTTTTTGACGCTCCGATATGTCGCCCTGCAAGGCGTAGCAGCGCGGCGCGCGCAAAGCCGCGAACGTCTGCTGGCGATGGGAAAACTTCTGGCGGATCGAGCCAATACCAACGAAGGCCGCTATCCAGATAAGATCGATGAGGTGCTAGGCGCGCATCAGACTGAGCTCGCCACGAATCCTTCGTGGCCGGACGAAGCGGGCTACGTCTATGTCACGGGCGTGCGGAACAGCGATCCCCCCGAGTCACTTCTGGTCTACGAAAACGTCCCGCCCGAAAAGCGGAAAATCGGCCGGCTGGTTTTACGGCGGGACGCGACAGTCGAATTACTGACGGAAGATCAATTTCAGAAGCGCTTGAGTGATCAGGAAAGCCGCGCGAGTGCGCAGCAGCGGCCATGGCGGACTGAAACTGTGGGCAAGGCCGAGCGTACTACGGAATGACAAAGCGCTTCAGCTTGGGATCCCACGCGCCCTTCGATCCGTTGGCCGTCCACCATCCTTCGGCCACCTCGGCGCTGGACCAGCGGACGTAGAGCACGTCCTGGCCGCCGAGCTGCTCGGTGCGCGTCTTGATCGCGCGCGATTTCTCCTCGGAGCCGCGCGGCGGCAGGTTCGGCGGCAGCTCTTCGTATCTGGAGGCATCCTTCACGTTCTTGATCACGGTCAGGTCTGAAAGCGCGCGCTGGGCCACCTTGCGCAGATCGACATTCGGATCCTTGTTGTCTTTGAGCTCACCCTTCTGCAGACACTTGCGCAGCAGATCGAAATCGGACGCTTCGAACACGCCGCGTGAGGCCAGGAAGAACGAACTGTACGCCGCGATGGTCTTGGCGCTCAAGTTGCCTTCTTTCATCGCGCGCCGGTACACCTCCAACGCCAGTTCGGGGTCGGTCTCGCAGTAAGAGAAATAGTGCGAAAGCTCCGGCTTGTCCTGCTTGATATGAATCACGCCGTAGAGTTCGTTCAATCCGTCATCGGTTTGAGCTTTGCGTTCGGCATTGTTAGGCCGGAAGACCGTCGCCTCACAGTGCTGCAGCGCCTCGAAAGCGTTCGACTTCAGCATCTTCGGCCGCGCGCTGATCACAATCGCGCCGACCGCGATCAGCAGAACACAAATTCCGATGACCGGCTTGGGCAGCAACGATCCCGAATGAACTGGCTGCGGCGCCGGCGCCTCAATGACTGCTTCTTTGGACATGGATCACTCCGCTGACGTATGCAGCGGTTGAATCTCGCATAGAACTGACGTTGATTCAAGTAGAACAGCGAGTGGCCAATGGGGCTCCCGACTCCTAAATGCCCTTGCGTTCCAACTGCGTTCCGCTACCTTAACCTGCTGACAAAAGGATAACGCATGGGGCGCGCCGCGTTTGTCAGAGGGGAAGCGCGCCGGAGCCTTCTTGGGAAGGTTCGAGAGGACAGGAAAGAAATTTGAGTACGCGCGCGCTTTAGAGCCGACGCGGAATAGATCGTGAAGGAGCGAAGCAGAAGCAGTCATGGTGATGATTCCGACCCGCCGCAAGGAACTGATCGAAGGCTACCGCACCAGCTCGAAGGATTCGGGCAGCACGGAAGTGCAGGTGGCGTTGTTGACGGAACGAATCACCTCGATGACCGGGCATCTGAAAACGCACCCCAAGGATCACCATTCCCGCCTGGGCCTGACCAAAATGGTGGCGCGCCGCACCCGCCTGCTGACCTACCTGCGTGACAGGGACGTGGACCGCTATAAGACCCTCATCGAGCGGCTCGGCCTGCGTAAGTAACCGTACCGCGGGCTTCCAACCTGCACGTACGTCAAATGTGATTTTTTGAATACAAGCGACCCTCATCTATCATTCCGCATTCCCGCGGAGCATTCTGTGCTTCTATTCAGCATAGCCCGGGATTGTTTTGCCCCGGCGCTGCGTAAACAAGCGCAAACTCAGTCGCAATCGATCGCTTCCCGCGCCCTTTCAGGGCGCGGTTTTTTTGCTGATTCACGGCTAAAGAAACCTTGCAGGCTAGAAGACTTCGACGAGCTCCGTCGAGTCGCCTGCGGTACGAGAGCAGGCATGAAGCCTGCGCAACAAAGAGGTTTGCAGGCAGGGCCTGCATTTTGAGGAGAATTGCACGTGGCACATGTCATTGTTGAACGCCAGATCGGCGGCAGGACTTTAAAGATCGAGACCGGCAAAATCGCCAAGCAGGCGGGCGGAGCGGCCGTCGTCAGCATGGGCGAGACCGTGGTGCTCGCCGCGGTCACCGACCAGGATGTGAAAGCAGGCACTGATTTCTTCCCGCTCACCGTCGATTATCGCGAGAAAGGCTACGCTTCCGGACTGATCTTCGGCGGCCGGTTTATGAAACGCGAGGGCAAGCCCTCCGACAAAGAGACGCTGACGATGCGCCTGATCGACCGGCCCGTCCGTCCGCTCTGGCCAACCGGCTATGTCCGCGACGTTTTGATTCAGTGCCTGGTGCTTTCGGCCGAGGATGATGTCGATCCGGATATTCTGGCGATGATCGCCGCGTCATCGGCGCTGTCGGTTTCGAATCTACCCTTCAAGGGACCGATGGGGGCCGTGCGCGTCGGATATGTGGACGGCCAGTACAAACTCAACCCGTCGCACACCGAATTGGCCACGAGCACGCTCGAACTGGTGATCGCCGGCAGCCGCAATTCGGTGCTGATGGTCGAGGCCGGCGCTGTCGAACTCTCCGAAGACGCCATGGTCGGCGCGATTGAATTCGGGCATGGAGCGATCAAAGAAATCGTGGCCATGCAGGAAGAGCTCGTGCAGAAAGTGCAGCCCAAGAAAGATCCATTCGTTTCGCCGGTGGCGCATCCGATTGTGGATATCATCGCCAAGGAGTACCTCGATGCGGCCAAGAAGGCCGCGATGACGCCGACCAAGTTCGGCCGCCGCGACGCGCTGAAACAACTCCGCAGCGAACTGGTCGAGAAGTACGCGCGCAAGAGCGAATCCGATACCTCCAAGCCGGACGTGGAAACGGTCAAGGGCGCGTTCGACGTCGTTCACGAACGGGCAATCCGCACCCTGATCCGCGAAGGCGTGCGCTGCGACGGCCGCAAGCGCGACGAAATCCGCCCGATCAGTTGTGAAGTCGGCTGGCTGCCGCGGGCGCACGGTTCGGCGCTGTTCACGCGTGGCGAAACGCAGGCCATTGTCGTCACCACGATGGGCACTGGCGAAGACGCGCAATTGATCGAATCGCTGCGTGGCGAGACCAGCGACAAATTCCTGCTGCATTATAACTTCCCCAGCTTCAGCGTCGGCGAAGTGAAGATGCCCCGCGGGCCGGGACGGCGTGAAATCGGACACGGCCACCTCGCCCGCCGGGCGCTCAAACCGATGCTGCCGGATTTCGAGAAGTTCCCCTACACGCTGCGCGTGGTCAGCGAGATCACCGAGTCGAATGGCTCGAGCTCGATGGCGACCGTCTGTGGCGGAACCCTCGCAATGCTGGACGCCGGAGTTCCCATGAAGGCGCCGGTCGCCGGCATCGCCATGGGCCTGGTGGAAGAGAACAACGAGCACTACATCGTCTCCGACATTCTTGGCGACGAAGACCATTACGGCGACATGGACTTCAAGGTTGCCGGCACGCGCAACGGCGTCACGGCGCTGCAAATGGACTTGAAGAGCATGGGCATCCCGTCTGCGGTGATGCGCCGCGCGCTCGAACAGGCCAAATCCGGCCGCATCTTCATCCTCGACCAGATGGCCAAAGTGCTGGGCGAACCGCGGGCGAACATCAGCCAGCACGCGCCGAAGATCGTGCAGATCCAGGTGGCGGTGGACAAGATCGGCAAGCTGATCGGCCCGGGCGGCAAGACCATCCGCATGCTCGAGGAAAAGTACGGCGTGAAAATCGAAGTGCAGGACGACGGCAAGGTCAACGTCGCCAGTCCCAAGCGCGACGCGGCCGAAGAGGCGCAGCGAGCGATCGAAGGACTGGCCGGCACGCCGGAGGTCGGCAAGATCTACATGGGCGAAGTGGTGAACATCAAGGAGTTCGGCGTCTTCTTCGAAATCCTGCCGGGCACCGACGGCATGTGCCACGTCTCCGAACTGGACGTGAACTACATCAAGAACCCGCAGGAGTTCTGTAAGGTCGGCGACAAGATGGAAGTGAAGCTGCTGGCGATCGATGACCTCGGCCGCCTGAAGCTCTCCCGCAAAGCCGTGATCGCACCCGGCTCTGAAGGCGCGACGCCCGCAGGCGGCGGCGGTGGTGGTGGTGGGGGAGGCGGCGGCGGTGGTCCGCGCAGGGGTGGCGGCGGTGGACGCGACCGCGGAGATCGCCCGCCACGACCTCGTCAGTAACATTTACGTTGAAGAGTTCGCGAAAGACGCCGGCAGTTCGCCGGCGTTTTTCTTTCGATCATGTCATTTGCCGTAGTGACTGCGAGAGTGCGCCCAATGAATCAGCAGACGATCAAAGAGACCGCATGGCTCGGCGAGCAATATGTAAAAGGCCCCATCAAAGGCGTGGTCATCTTCTTCCACGGCCTGGGCCGCCTGGAGATGAAATACGAGCCGACCACGCAGGAACTGGCGTGGGCGGAGGCGGGAGCGTTGGTAGTCCATCCCTATTATGGCGGATGGCACTGGATGAATCGGCAGACGCGCGCGTTCATCGACGATCTGCTCAAATCGATCTACAAGGTTTATAAGCTTCCAGCAGCGACGCCGCTGGTGCTCAATGGTGAAAGCATGGGCGGGCAGTGCGCTCTGCTGTATGCACGCTACGCGAAGGGTCCGATCGCTGCTTGCACGGTTAATTGCCCCGTCTGCGATCTGCAGTTCGCTTTCCACGAACGTTCCGACGTGCCGCGCACGATCCACTTTGCCATCCGCGGATATAAAGGAAGCGTCACCTCGCTGGTCAAAGAGCACTCGCCGCTCGCGCAGGTCGCCAAAATGCCTGACATCCCTTATCTGGTCATTCACGGCGCCAACGACACAGGTGTCGCCAAGAAACCGCACTCGGACCGCATGGTCGCGGCGATGCGCAAGCGCGGCCTGCGGGTCGAATACCTCGAAGTCGCCGAGATGAACCATTGCAGCCCGATGACACCGGCGGTCTGGATGCGGCAGACGGAGTTCGTCCGAAGCCATTTGAGCCGATGAGCCCGCCAGCAACTCTTGTTAGCTCATAACTTTACATCTTTCCGCAAATTCTTTTGGTCAACGTGTTTAGCGTCGATTCATACCGTCGCTATGGATCGCAAACGACGCATCCTGTTCTTCGGCGAAGGCATCACCATGACGCACTTCACGCGTCCGGCGGTGCTGGCGCAGGTGTTGGATGCCGCTGCGTACGACATCTCGTTCTGGACTCCCAAGCGTTATCACCACTTGCTGAGTCAGAACTTCTCGCGGCTCGGCGAGCTGCGCACGATCGATCCTGCTGCGTTTCTGAAATCGCTCGCCAACGGCAGAGTGCTCTACGGGCGCGAGACGTTGCGCGAATACGTGAAAGACGATCTGGCGATCATCGACGAAGTCCGCCCCGATCTCATCATCGGCGATTTCCGGATGTCGCTTAGCATTAGTGCGCCGCTGCGCGGCGTACCGTTCGCCACGGTGTTTAATGCGCAATGGAGCCCTTACCGCCGTCAGCCGGCCATAGTTCCCGAACTTCCCCTGACTCGCTGGTTGCCACCGCGGTTGCTCTCGCCGATTTTCTCCGCGATCCGCCCGGCGATCTACGCCGCGCACGCGCGCCCAGTGAATGAACTCCGCTGCGAATTCGGTCTTCCACGCATCTCCGACGATCTGCGTAAGATCTACACGTCCGGCGATCTGATGCTCTACCCCGACGTTCCTGAATTCACGCCGCTGTCTGGCGCGCCCGCGCACCATCACTTCATTGGCCCGTGCCTCTGGTCGCCGCCCGCCACAAAGCCTGCGTGGTGGAACGAGGTGATGCGTTCGCCGCGGCCGAAGGTGTTCGTGAGCTTGGGCAGCTCCGGCCCGGTCAAAGCGCTGCCCGCGGTGCTCGAGGCCGCTGCGCGCTTGCCGGTCGATGTGATCCTTGCGACCTCCGGCCGCTACAGCCTGGCTGGCCATCCGCACGTCTTCTCTGCCGAACTGCTGCCGTATGAACAGACGGCGCGCAACTGCGCATTCGTGGTCTCACACGGGGGTACGGGCGGCCTGTACGCCACGCTCTGCGCCGGCGCGCCGATGCTGGCGATCCCCAACAACATCGATAACCACCTGTCGTCGGCGCTGCTGGAAGACAACGGCGCCGGACTGAGTGTCCGGGTGGAATCCGCGTCGGTTAAGACGCTTCTCCCCGCGATGGAACGACTACTATCCGAGCGATCTTTCACCGAGGCGGCAGAGGGTTGCGCAAAGACCTTCGCGCGCTACGACACCGCGAAGTTATTCCCTCAGCTCGTGGACAACTGGTTCGCCGGCCGTGAAGCTCAAGCGCCCAAGTCACGAGGAGAACTTGCGCTAACTTGAGCGCGCGATTTCACATTCTATATTTCGAATTCTGAATTATCCTCATTGGCGCTATGAGCGCCGCCTCCTTTCCAGCCGCTTACAACGGTCTCACGCTTCAGGAACTCACGGGCGAGTTCGCCCGCGCGAGTCTATCCGCGCATCAGGCTACGTTGACGTTCAAAGCGATGCACCGTCACGGCGCGCTGGATGCGGCGCAGATGCCGGAGATCAGCGCCGCTTGCCGCAAATTTCTGACGTCGTTGCCCGCGGTGCTTCGGCTGAGCATCGAAGAAGCGCTGCGTGCGGCGGACGGCACGATCAAGCTGCGCGTGAAAACCGGCTCGGGACACGCGGTTGAAGCGGTGGTGATTCCCGCGCGCCGGCGATTGACGCTGTGCGTTTCGAGCCAAGCGGGTTGCGCCGCCGCGTGCGCGTTCTGCCATACGGGGACAATGGGCCTGCTGCGCAATCTGGAGACGTGGGAGATCGTCGATCAGGTTCGCGCGGCGCAAGCGCATCTCAATCAGATTCTCGACAGCGAATGGCTCGGCCCAGAGGTTCCCCGGCGGCTAACCAATGTTGTGTTCATGGGCATGGGCGAGCCGCTCCATAACGAAGAGCCCGTCGTCCGCGCTTGCCGCATCTTAAACGACGGCGCCGGGTTGGGGCTTTCGCGCCGCCATATCGTGATGAGCACCGCCGGAGTGGGCAACCGCATCCGACCATTCTGGGAGCAGGGCGTGGCGTCGCTAGCGCTCAGTCTCCACGCGACAACGGACGAAGCGCGCACCCAGATTGTGCCGCTAAACCGAAGCTGGAATCTCGCCGAGCTGAAAAACATTCTGCAGTCGATCCCGTGGCGCGCGCACGAGTCGGTGACGATCGCTTACTTGCTGCTGGACGGCGTAAACGACACACAAGCCGACGCCGAGCGGCTCTCCCAGTGGGTCGAAGGCCTGCCGGCCAAAGTGAATCTGCTCGAATTCAACCCGTATCCCGGCGCCACATTCAACCGCAGCAGCCACGAACGGCTGGCGCAGTTCCGGCAGTGGCTGTATGAGCTCGGCGTCTTCAACACGCTCCGCCATTCGCGCGGAGATGATGTGATGGCGGCGTGCGGGCAACTGGCGACGACGGGACGAAAGTCGCGAAAGTAATGAGCCGCGTCGCAACGTGTGCCACTGGTGGAAGCTCCGCGGCTGCCGCCGCGAAGCCAAGCCGCCTGTGGCACACGCACAGTCAGTGCGACAACGCATACACAATCGTATTCACTCCCAGCTTGAATGCGTCCTCTCGCTCCACTCCAATACATCCCGTGCAAGGATGATGCTGCCACTCGCAGCCCAGATTGAATTTCGAATATACGATCATCATTCGCCCTTCGCCGTCGCTGACGCCTTCCAGATACGGTGTCGTTCCGATGGTCGGGTTCAGCAGTTTCGCGCTGGATTTGTACGCAACTTTGTCGATGCGATACGGCTCCTGAAAAATGGAGTGCTGCGGGACGATGCGCGTCAGTTCGTGTTCCGGATAGAGCGACGCACACAGCCGCCGGAACGCGGCATCGAATTCCGGCCGGCCGCAGCAAGCGTCGCAAAACAGGAACCCGCCACGGTCGAGGTACGAGCGCAGCGCGCCTTCGGCCGACGGAGTGAGTTGAAAATTCTTGTGGCCGGTCAGATAGAGCACCGGGTAATCGCCCAATTGCGATTCGCCCAGCGTTATCGGATCTTTCTGCGGTGCGATCAGCAGCTTTGTGTTCTCCTTCAAATTTCTGGCGAGACTATTTGGTGCGTCCGGATCGGGGTTCCACTCGCCGCTGTAGCAGATCTGGCCCAGTTTCACTTCGCGTGGATCATTGCGCCGCGGAGCAGGAGGCGGAATGGGCGATACGCCTGCGAGCTTGCCTTTCAGCGTCTGGTAGCGCAGCACATTCGCGATCAGATTGACGCCAAGGTCGCACGCCGTGTCTGCAGGCGGCGCATGCTTATCGAGACAACCCTTGCAGCCGCTCCACGCACAGCAGACATCGTGCGGGGCGTAGAAGACTGCCGGCCTGCATCCAGCGCTCAGGCCTTCGATCTGGAACGCCGATGGATTTTCGATTTTCTTCTGAATTGAGAAGAGCTCATGATCATCCGGCAGCCGCGCCAGTTCGCTCTGAGGAAAGAGTTGTTTCATCTCGGCGCGGAAGCTCGCATCGAATCCAGCGCTCCCGCCACAGCAGGCGGACGCGACGATGAACCCGCCCTGTTCGACAAATGCTTTGAGCTTGGCGCGCAGTTCCGGTGAGAACTCGAACGCCATGCGGCCTTGAAGATAGACAACCGGTGCGGCGCGGAGCTCATCCAGGCTTGCGCTATCCGCGAGAACCTGGGAACACATTGGCGTTCTCAGTTCGCGCGCGGCGCGCGCGGCCAACTCGGACGCATCGTACGGATCGGGATTCCAGTCGCGGCCGTACTGGAGCTTATTGATGACAATTGGCGCGCGGCCCTTCGCCAGAAACAGCAGCGCGAACTCGGTCGCGCGGTCGTCGCCGGTCCAGGTTCCATCCGGATTCTGAGATCTGAGCAGGAATTCGGCGCCTTCGCGATACCAGTCACGGCCGCCGAAGTACTTCTGGCCCAGCAATACGCCCACACGTTCGAGGCTGTACAGGTAGTAATAGTGCCGTGGCTGCGGTGTCTGGATGTTCAGCCGCTTCGCCAGCCAACTGACGCCGCGGTTCAGTTCGGAAGTCTCGTCGGCGGCGCCGCAGACCGGACAATGCTTGCGCGCGTCTTCCAGAACGATATGCAGGCTGCTGACGCCCGCGGCTGTCATGCTGTTGTAGCCGGGCGGCGCCGGTGCGTGATAACCCCAACCGCCGACGCTATTCTGGCGGCGTTCGACGTAGTCGCGCGCTCGTTCAAACGTGATCGGCGCGACGGGAACGCCCAGATCATGCGCCGATTTCAATCCCAGCAGCGCGAACTGCGTGCGGCTGTTGTCGCCCCAGCCGCCGGCTTCGTCCTGCATGTTTTCGAGCTTGCGTGCGAGCGCCGCGGCAAAGCTCGTGTAGCGCGGATCCTTTAACGCAGCCAGCATGTTCAATGTGATGCCGGCTTGATACGTCCCGAGATAGGATTCAGGAATTCCATCCGGGGAAGTGACGATGCGTTGAATTCCTGCCGAGAGCGCACGGTCATCGGCAGCGACGCCGGCATTGAGCAGCGCCAGAAGGGTGAGCGCATCGCCATCTCTGCCGCCTCCAGATGCGCGCAATAACGCCTCACGGCCCCGCGCGACCGCGCGATCGATGTCGTCATCGGTGAGCGCCGCCGCATGAAGTTTCGATCCCGCTATAACAACGAAAACGACGATGACACCTGATAGCCTGCGCGTGTTCATAACGGGGCTGTAGCCTCGCGTGCCTTACATAAAACACGCAAGGAGGCTCTTTAAATGCATGAATCTGGGTGATTATTTCCGGACAAGCTCTTACGGATCGGGCGGCTTTGCGAGTTCGTATTGCGAGAGATGCTGGACGTAAAGCTCGCGCTCGTCAGGCAGCATTTCCTTGGGGAGCATCTCAATTGCCCGCTTCTGTACTTCGTAGGCCTTGCCAGCCTGGCCGTCGTTGAACAACGCCAGCGCCAGCGTGTCCTCGATGCCGGCGTCCTTGTGTTTTGATAAGTCGGAGGCTCTTTGCGCCATCGGCAGGGCGCGTTTGGGATCACGCAAGCTGGCGTCCTTACAGTTGAGTAACTCCCATGACATATTGCAGAGGATGGTCACGGAGTCAGGCTGAATTTTCAGCCAGTGTTCCAGGAACTCCATTTTTCCTTTATAATCCTCCCGCTGCTCGAGAATCTGCGACAACCCCACATAGGCGTACGTCAAGTCAGGATTATCACCGCCACGCTTGATCGCTTCGCGGAAATCTTGTTCCGCCTCTTTGACCCGCTCCTCAACCTGGCGCGACATACCGCGATACATCCAATCAAGCGCCGTCTGTGGCGGCTTTTTCTCGAATGGCCGGCCGTGGTAAAGCGCAAAGCCCCTGCCGGACTCATTTGAAATCCAGGTAGCCCACGCCACGCGCGAATTGTCATCGACCTTGGACAGCGCTGCATCGCGAGCCTTTTGCGCAAGCTCCTTATTCCCCAACGCGTGCGCGAGTATCGATTGCAGAGCAAGCGAGAAATAATCGTTGGGACTGCACTCAACAGCTTTCGTGATATCGGCCATCGACTCTTCATAACGTCCTTGCAACGACTTCACCCAGGCGCGGCCGCGGTAGATCGAAGCATTGTGCGGGTCGAGCAGCAGCGCGCGTTCGTATTCGGCCAGCGCGCCCGCCAGATCCTTTTTCTGGAGCAGCTCGTTGCCGTTTAGAACATGCTTGTTGACTGGGTCGGCCTTCATCGCCTCGACCATCTTTTTCTGCTTCTCTTGAGGCGATTCGTCCGGCTTGGCTGGTTCAACTGGCGCCGGCGGCTTCAGTTTGTCGCGCATCGTTCGAGCGCGCGCGGCGATGATGCTGTCTTTGAAATCCTTTAAGAATGCATCGAGCAACGCCTGTTGCTCATCGTTACTCAGTTTGGAGTCCTGCAGCTTCTCTTCGAGGGCCGCAAAGGCCTTCTTCGCGCGGTTCTCGAGGTCACGCGGATCTTCTGCGGGCTTTTGCGGCTCGGGATCCGGCTGCTTCTGCGGAGTTTGCGTACTCATCTTGTCGTTCGGCGTGTCAGCGCCAGCTTGTTTGTTGGGGCGCGGAGGCTCGCCGCCCTTTTTGCTATCGGGCATGCCGACGACGAAAATGAACACGCCTGCCAGCAGCAGAAACCAGCCGATGATGCCGGCTACCATGATGAATTTGCGGTTGGCGCGCGGCGCCGGCTCGTTGCCGTCATCAACATCGACTTCCGGTTCGTCTTCCGCATCGCGTTCGGCGGTGCGCAGCGGGCCCGACGGACGGCGCGGCGCGGCGCCGGACCCGCGCCGGATCTCTGGACCAGAATCGCGCTTCAGGGGCGGATTGATGGTTGCGCTGGACCCGCGCTTCATCGTCGAGCCTGAGCCGCGCTTGGGCGATTCGCCCGAACCGCGCTTTGGAGCCTCGGTGCCCTGGCGAGGAGAATTGCGCAGTGGCGCCGGCGCGCCGGATCTGGGCGAAGCGCGCTCGGACGGGGCAAAACCCTGTTTGGGGGAGTGCCGGATTGGCTTGGCGGCCGCCGCGGACATGCGCTCCACCCGCCGCTCTTTTTGTTCGCAATCTTTGCAATAAACCAGGCTCTTGGCATTCAAGCCGGGGAGGTGGCCGAGTTCATTCTCGGTCACTTGAGCACCGCAAGTTTGACAGAACCAAATATGCATCGAAAGCCTATTCGTTCCTTGGGACGGATACGTGAACGCTTACTCAAATAAGACTGTGCTTGTGTTCACGTACTACTTATCACGAACCACTTATCACGTACTAAGAGTTGTCATCTTGCCAATCTCTGTGATTAAGGCAAGCTTGGCCGGGTCCAACATTCACAATCGAAGGTGACCCGCGCCGCACAGTCCTACTCAGCATAGCATCTGGAGAGAAGTGGTCAATGCACATTGTGCTTCGCCATCCTTACTTCTTGTTCGCACTACTTTTAATGCGCTGTTGTTGCACATATTCCGCCGATTTCAAAATCGGTCCCGATACCACTCTGGACAGTCTGGCCATCGCCGCTGGACAGAATTCTTATCTCGTTGCCTGGCGAGATCTCTCAGCCGGAACTGACAAGCCGCAGGTCATGGGGGCGTTTGTCTCCACGACTGCGGTCACCAGCTCGGCGTTTCCGATCTCGGACCTCGGCGGTCAGCCGCAAGCTTCGCCGGTCCAACGCAGCACGGCGGCATTTGATGCCACCAATTTCATGGCGGTCTGGGTCGATAACCGCGTCAGTGGCGCCGGCATTCGAGGCGCGCTGATCACGCCGCAGGGCGTAGTCGTCGGCGGCGCGGATTTTCTCATCGCGCCGCTGGCCTCCATGGGCAACAATAATCCGCAGGTTGTCTTCGCGGGAACCACGTACTTCGTCGCCTGGCAGGATACGCCGCAGGGCAGCAGCTCTGGCGCGCAGATCTATTACACGCGCATCTCTACTTCCGGCGCGGCCGTAGCGCCGGTCGCTCTGCCGATCGTCAAAAACTCATCGAGCGCGCAGCAGTCGCTCGAACTGCTCACGGTAGGGCAGGGGACCGAAGCGCTGATCGTCTTCCAGGACTTCGGCGCCTCGCCGGTCGCCACCTATGCCGCGCGCGTGGCCGCGGATAATACGCTCGCCGGCTCAGGTGAGACGTTGCTGTTCAAGCGCGACATCCTCAGTCGCGGCTTCGGATCGCCGGTCGCCGCCGTGTTCGACCAGACGACGACGCAATACCTGATCTTAAGCTCTTTCGGCGCGCAGATGGATTCGACTATCTTCCAGACTCGCTTCCGACTCGACAATTCGGTGCTGAATCCCAGCGTCGGGCTGGCGGAGGTTGCCCAGGGCCAGACCGGCCTGACTGAAGACAATTTTCCGCGCGTTGCCTTCAACGGCAGCGAGTTTCTGTTCCCGCGCAACATCAAATCCGGAAACACTGCATACCATATCTTCATCGATCGCGTGCAGCTCGACGGCACGAATCGCGATCTCAATCCGCGGCCGATCGACTCCGCGCCGCAGGGCATTATCAACGGAGCGGTCGCGGCGCCAATTGGCTCGCAATATCTGCTCGCGTGGATGGACGGCCGCCGCCTGAGCGGCCAACCCGCCGGTCAGGCGAATATTTACGGCGTGCTGCTCGACGACACGGTGGTCGGCGACACGACCAAACCATTTCTCAATGCCGTCGCGCGCGCCGGTCCGCTCAATGGAGTGGCCCCGCTGCCCGTTCAACTATTCGGAGGAGCTTCGAGCGGGATCGTCGATAGCCTCCAGTGGGATTTTGGCGACGGCACCACCGATACGGCTCTCAGTCCCGTGCATACCTACGGCGCCGATGGCGATTACATTGCGGTGCTGTCGCTGTTCAAAGCCGGCTACGCCGTTCACGATTTCGTTCACATCGTTGTCGGCGGATTGCTGCTGGGGGGCGCCGGCGGCCCGGCGCAATCGGTTGGCGGAGCGCTCGGTCCCGTCAGCGCCGGTGTGAATACGAACCTGCTGCTCAACCAGATGGGGGTGGTGCTGAACTTCGCCAAGCCCAATACGGACATGTTGTTCATGAGCGGATTCATCGATCCCAGCGTCGTTCCTGTCTCGGTGATCGGCACGACCGCCACGATTACCGTTGGCTCAACGACCTTTACCGCTGGATTCGACAAGAATGGCAGAGCGACCGCGCCAAAAGGCGCACACTTCTTCATCAATACCTTCTCGGGGTTCTTTACGATCACCAGTAACGGCAATCTGCAGACGCCGCTGGCGCCATTCGGAGCGCTCAACGAGAACGACCCCGCGCCCGGCAAAGACGTCGTGATTCCCGTCTCGATCTCGTATGGAACGACGACGTACACCGCCAACGTGACAGGAAAATATACGGCCAAGCAGGGGAAGGCTGGTAAGTTTGCTTACTTTTTCTCCCACATCGGCAGCACCGACAACGGATTCCTGCAACTCTTCAAGGTCACCGCGAAAGAATCGGGCAAGACGCCCAATCGTGTTCACGCGTTCACTCTGTTCGGCAACTTTGGTCCGGGCGGCAGCGCGCCACTTACCAAAGCCGATACCGGTGTTTGGCGTTTCACATTCGGAAATTACAGCGAAGACATTCCCGTGGCGTCGCTTACCGCGAGCAAGACTTCCTATTCATTCAAGGCGGCGAAAGGAAAGATTGGGATTACTCAGTTCGTTTATCTGCTCAGCAGCGGCCGCTTCGGGATTGCGTTTAACAATCTTCCCGCCGAAGGCGATGCAGCTTCGGGCATGCCCATCGCCACGAGCACCGTCAATAAAGCCGATATGGCGTTCTCGATCGATGCAGCGACCAGCAGCGGGGTGAACTTCCAGGCCAGCGACTACGCGCGGTTTGGCCGCATCAAACCGGGGAAAGGCAATTGGAAGCAGCGCTGAAGGCGTGGCACGGGCAATCTCAGCGACATTCTTGCAGAATGTCGCTGGGCCTGCCCGTGCCACAAAGTGGCACACTTAGTGATGCATATCCAGCGTCGTGAACTTGCGGATCTGGTATGCCTTCGAGGCGTACAGTTGCGCCTGGCTTGAATTGCCGGCCGCCTCTGCCTGCTCTGCGGCCTGAGTGTAGAGGTCAGCGGCGCGTGCCGGGTTCGACTTCACTAACCCGTCGGCCTGTCCCGCCAGCTCAGAGTAATTATAGTTGACCTGCGTGGTCGTCGTCTGCTTCTTGGGTTCGGCCTTGGTTTTCCCGCCGAACGCCGCGACGCAGACCACCAGCAGGATGATGCCGACGACTCCGCCGCCGATCATCATCATGTTCATGTTGTCGCCGCCGCGTTTGCCGCCGCGTCCGCGCTCTTCGCCCTTCTCGCCCTTCTCGCCCTTTTCACCGCGGATGGATTTGTTGCTTCCGCCCGCCCCGGCGCCCCGCTTGGCGGCTTTCATGCGGCGCGATGAATGCCGTGGCGCGCCAACCGCAATGCCGCGCTTGCTGTCCGAAGGCTTGGGCTCCGACTCGACTGGCGCCAGCTCGTCCACCTCAGGCGCGGGTTCCGGTTCGAGTTCAGCCTTCGGCGCGGCCGGGGTCATCTTGATGCGCGACGACGCCGACGGCTTGCCCAAGCGGCCGCTCGGCCGCGGGCCAGCTCGCTCCATTCGGCGCGAGGGCTTCCTGACCGGAGGTTCGGGCTCTACTGCTTCTTCTTGCGGCTCAGGTTCCGGCTCCGGAGGTTTGGGCGCTGGAATGGTGCGAAATTGCGGCTTGTCGGGAGGATCTTTCACCGCGTTCATCCGGCCGCTGGGCTTCACGCCGTTGCGGCCCGAGTTGGAGCGCTTCTCTGGCTCGGCGCGTTTGGAGATCGATGTGCCGCCCTTCTTCTTGTCGCGCACGGCAACGGCTGCGCCACCCCCGCTCGCGACTGGACCGGGCTTGGCGCTCGCCTGCTTGAACCAATCGTCGTCGTCCACTCTGCGCTCCTTCGAAGGGGGAGGGCCTTCAGCCTTGATGCTGTATTCTTCAACGACCTCGACCATGCCCTTTGGCGACCCGACAATGGTTTTCTTCCGCGCGTCGGGAACCTGCTCGATCGATTGTTCCAGTTCTGGATCGGGCAACTCGATGTCTTCGGCTCCGCGATCCGTATCGGGATCGAGGATCATCCGGGCACATTCTGAGCAGTAGACTTTGCCGCCGTGACGAACAGGCTTTTCCCGCTTGGAAAGCTGGGAGATCTCGCAAAAGCAGACTGCGCAAGTCTCGGCCATTGCGGAGGCGCTCTCCCCAGACGGAGCTCACTGCACATCGCGCTGCGCCCCTACCACCCAGAGCGGTCGGCGCGGGCCGCGATACAGTGCACTCTGAGTGATATGGCATAGCCGAACGCCCCAGAAGTTCAAGTGGGACGTGGTTGCAAATAGCGTTGCTAGAAGGTATTTCACTTCCCTGTGACTTTCGCGCTGGCCCACCTGTAAGAGGCATGATTCGCCGGATGTTCCCTACGTGCGAAGTTCGTGGCTCGAGCAATTTCACAATGAGTGGTTCCACCTTAAGATCTTTCGCGATCGTTCTCTTCGTGGTGCAAGTTGCCGTTTGTGCTGCCGAGCCCGTCGATCCCAGGCAAGAACTGGAAGCCACCTCGGCCGCTTCATTAACGCCGCAGGATGAGAAAACTTGCCGCGAACTGTTCAAGCAGATCGCCAGCGATGATCAGGACGTACGCGAGCAGGCGGTCAGCAAACTGATCGCGAAAGGCCCGGCGGTCCTCAAAATCGCCGCCGAATATGAACACGACGCCGACGCGGAAATCGCCAACGCCGCCCGCAGCCTCTCGGTGCGGATTGTCCGCGAGTTCGACGGCTATCTGCCCATCCGTCCAGAGCTCACCGAGGCGCTGCGCAAAATGGTCACGGTGACCGGGTTGCCCAAATCGATCAAGGACGTCGAGAAACTTGCCGCGGACGCCGGCATTCAGTTGTTGGTCGATCCGCACGCCGATTATCAGCCTGTCCAGTTCGATACCGGTGAGGAGCAGCCTGAACGGAAGGTGAACGCCGGCGAAGCGCTCTCGCTATACGCACAGGTCGGCGGCTGCGTCGGTGTGCCGCGCGGCGGCGTCTACCTGATCACCGACCACGATACCGCCGATCGGCTCTCGCACCGCCGCCAGAAGTTCGATTGGAGCGGCCTGCAGCTCAATCGCGATGAGGCGACCGATCTGACCCAGTCACTGCTGAGCTTCTTTCCGCCGCAATCCACGGAACTTCACGCCGGCGGCGAGATGCTCGTCATTCAGGGCAGCGATGCGTCGGTGATCCGCGCCGCGCGACTAGTTTCATTGCTGCAACCGGCGTCTGGCGATCTGGTCTGGCCGGCGCTGCCGCACACGGCCACGTCGATGCAGGAGCTCGAAGAAAAGCTGAGCGCTCCGGTCTCGCTTGCAGTCAACAGCGACACGCCCGTCAATATGCTCGAGGCGCTGAAGTCCAAGGGCCACCCGGTCGCGCTGGTGCGCTCAGGCGCCCCCGACGGCGATCCAGTCGAGCTTAAACAACTGCGCGACTACACGGTCTTCAAACAGGATCCGGCGCTGGCCGAATTCCATGAGTTCTCAAACCTGAAGGTCAACGTTCGCGACATGCCGCTGGGACTGGCGCTGCGCTGGATCGAGCGGCGATGCCGGTTCCTGAACGAGAACCAGACACCGCGCATGCTCGCCTTCGAAACCGGACCGAACACACGGCTGCAGTTCCGGATCGTCCCCAAACCGCGCCCATTCGCCGACCTCGCGATCGGCGGCGCCGATGTCACATTCCTCTATCCCGCCGACGCAAAGCTGACGTGGACCAACGATAAGGAAGCCGCCCAGAAGCTCTACAAGATGCTCGAATCGCACCTGCTGCTGTTCCCGTCGTTCCAGCCGCAGCGCGAACTCTGCGTGATCCACGGCCGTATGCTGATTGCCGCACCGTGGCCGACCGCGCAACGCGCCGTGGAGCTGGTCCACGCCTGGCGCGAGACCGCCAAAGAGCCGGAAATCGCCGCGTGGCAACAGAAGCTGCAGGGCAGTCTCGAGACCAAAGTCGCGTGGGACGGCCAAGGGCTCACCGGCGGCACCGTGATCCGCCGCATCGCCGACAAATTCAGCTTCAACATCATGATGGAGGACGCCGCCGACGGCCGCGCCCCAGACTTCTCACTCACCCGCAAAGACGCCGCCGCGCTGGTCAATCCCGGCGATCACAGCGGCAAAGAACTCCTCGACGCCCTCGCAGACAAGGTGAACGCCGAATGGAGGGTCGAATTGGGCGCGATCGTGTTGACGCCGAAGTCCGAAGCTACGGCGGAGAAGAAGAAGGGCGAGGGGTTCTAGATCATATCACCCCGAAGACGTGAATAAACTAATCGTGCGCTTTATTGGCGGTGTTCTCCCGCTTGCTCGCCGCCACCAGGTACTCGCGGTTCATCCGGGCGATGTTGGCGAGTGAAATCTCCTTTGGGCACTTTGCTTCGCATTCGCCTTCGTTGGTGCAGTTGCCGAAGCCTTCGGCGTCCATGGTCGCCACCATTTTCAGCGCGCGTGCTCGCCGTTCGGGGATGCCCTGGGGCAGCAGCACCAGGTGTGAGATCTTGGCGCTGGTGAATAGCATCGCCGAGGCGTTCTTGCAGGACGCCACGCAGGCGCCGCAGCCGATGCATTCGGCGGCGTCGAAGGCTCTGTCGGCGTCAGGCTTCGGCACCGGCAGCGCATTGCCGTCCTGCGCATTGCCCACGTTCACGGAGATGAATCCGCCGCTCTTGATGATGCGGTCGAACGCCGCGCGATCGACCACGAGGTCCTTGATGACGGGGAACGCCTTGGCGCGGAAGGGCTCGACGTAGATCGTTGCGCCGTCGTGGAAATTGCGCATGTACAACTGGCAAGTGGTAACGCCGCGCTCGGGTCCGTGCGCCAGGCCGTCGATCATCATCCCGCAGCTTCCGCAAATGCCTTCGCGGCAGTCGTGCTCGAACGCGATCGGCTCTTTGCCGCTGGATTCCAGCTCATTGTTGACGATGTCGAGCATTTCCAGGAACGACGCATCCGGCGAAATGTTTTTCGCCGAGTACTGTTCCATGCGCCCCGCATCGCGCGCGTTTTTCTGACGCCAGACTTGAAGTGTAAAGTTCATGCCATCTCTCGTTTCCGGCTAGCCCCTAACCCCTCACCCCTAGCCCCTTACTTGTAACTTCGCGTGGCCAGCTTCACGTTCTCGAACTTTAGCTCTTCCTTGTGCATGACTGGCGCCTGGCCTTCGCCTTTGTATTCCCACGCGGCGACGTAGCAGAACTTTTCATCGTCGCGCTTGGCTTCGCCCTCTTCCTGGAACTCCTCGCGGAAGTGGCCGCCGCAGGATTCGCGCCGCTCCAGCGCATCCAGCGCCAGAAGCTCACCGAACTCAAGGAAATCCGCGACGCGGCCGGCGCGTTCGAGCACCTGGTTGAGCTCACCCTGATCGCCGGTGACGCTGACGTTCTTCCAGAACTCTTCGCGCAGCGCGGGGATCTGCCTAAGCAGTTCTTTGAGGCCCGCTTCGTTGCGAGCCATACCGCATTTTTCCCACATGATGAGGCCGAGCTCTTTGTGGAAGCTGTCCACGCTGCGGCGGCCCTTGATCGACATCAGTTTCTTGATGCGGTTGTGCGTATCGTCTTCGGCCTGCTTGACGGCGGGATGGCTGGTGTCGATCTTCACGTGCTTGGAGGTCGCGCACCAGTTCGCGATGCTGAACGGAGTGACGAAATAGCCGTCTGCAAGCCCCTGCATCAGCGCGCTGGCGCCCAGACGATTGGCGCCGTGATCTGAGAAATTCGCCTCGCCCATCACGAAAAGTCCCGGCAGGTTGCTCATCAAATTGTAATCGACCCACAGCCCGCCCATGGTGTAGTGGACGGCTGGGTAGATGCGCATGGGCTGCTTGTATGCGTTCTCGCCGGTGATCTCGTTGTACATCTGAAAGAGATTGCCGTACTTCTCTTCGACCTTCGGCTGGCCGTCGCGCTTGATCACGTCGCGGAAGTCGAGATACACGCCCTTGCCGCCCGGTCCGACGCCGCGGCCGGCGTCGCACTGCTCTTTGGCGGCGCGCGAGGCGATATCGCGTGGCGCCAGGTTGCCGAACGACGGATATTTGCGCTCGAGGAAGTAATCGCGTTCGTCGTCGGGGATCTGGTCGGGCTTGCGCGTGTCGCCGCCCTTCTTCGGCACCCAGACGCGGCCGTCGTTGCGCAGGCTCTCGCTCATCAACGTCAGCTTGGACTGGTAATCGCCGGTGACCGGGATGCAGGTCGGATGGATCTGTGTGTAGCAGGGGTTGGCCATGAACGCGCCCCGCTTATAAGCGCGCCAGATGGCGGTAACGTTGCAGCCCTTCGCGTTGGTCGAGAGGTAGAAGACGTTGCCGTAACCGCCGGTGGCCAGACAGACGGCGTCGGCGACGAATGATTCGAGCTTCCCGGTTTCGAGGTCGCGCGTGACGATGCCGCGCGCGATGCCGTCAACGACGATCAGGTCGAGCATCTCGTGGCGGGTGAATGTCTTCACGCGCCCGGCGGCGACCTGGCGCATCATCGCACTGTACGCGCCCAGCAGCAGTTGCTGTCCGGTCTGACCACGAGCGTAGAATGTGCGTGAGACCTGCGAGCCGCCGAATGAGCGGTTGGCCAGCAGTCCGCCATATTCGCGAGCGAACGGAACACCGATGGCTACGCAGTGATCGATGATCTTTACCGAAAGCTGCGCGAGACGATAGACATTGGCTTCGCGCGCGCGGAAGTCGCCGCCCTTGACGGTGTCGTAAAAGAGCCGGAAGATGCTGTCGCCGTCGTTCTGGTAATTCTTGGCCGCATTGATGCCGCCCTGCGCCGCGATGCTGTGCGCGCGCCGAGGCGAATCCTGGAAGCAGAACGACAATACGTTGTAACCGAGTTCACCGAGGCTGGCTGCGGCCGAGGCGCCTGCCAATCCCGTGCCGACAATGATGACGGAGTACTTGCGGCGATTGGCCGGGTTGACCAACTTGGTTTCGAACTGACGGTTCTCCCATTTTTTCTCGATGGGGCCGTCGGGGATGTGGGCGTCGAGCGTCATTTTGCGTGTCCTGACTCAAATGCTGAATACTGCGTTGTTGTCGTTGTTACTGGTGGCGGCGTGGGCTTGGCAAAGATCGCGTAGAGCGGCATTGAGGCAAAACCGAGCGCGATGATCCAGCCGATCACCGCGCCGATCCTGCGGCTGCGATGCCGCCAGTCGGGCTTGATCGCGCCCATGCTCTGCAGGCTGCTGGCCAAACCATGGCTCAGATGGAAGCCCAACAAGATCATCGCCAGCACATACCAGACGACGACCAGCGGATTCTGGAACGTCTTAATGACGAGTTCCCAGAGTTCCAACTTTCCAGCGACCTTCTTTTCACCGAATTTGAACGCGTAGACATGCAGAATCACGAACACCAGGATGATCACGCCGCTATAGATCATTGTTCGCGAAGCCAACGTGGACTCACCCATGGTCTTACGGTGCTGATAATCGATCGGCCGCGCGGCATTGTTCTCGCCGGTGAGCTTTATCGCCATGATCAGGTGAACCAGAAAGATTCCCAGCAGGACGATCTCAGCCGGGATCAGCAGCGGATTGTGCTCCAGTATCGCCGCGTATCCGTTGAATTCGTTGGGCCCCGAGAAGATGAATAGATTTCCGGCCAGATGCAGGACCAGGAAGATGGATAAACCTATTCCTGTGATGGCCATCAAGACTTTTTTAACGATCGAGCTCATTGTCGTTCCAAAACCGATCCAAGAAAAAGGCGCAGGCTTAATTCAACGACGTGCAGTAAATCGCTGGATTGAACAGCTTGCGTTGTCAAAGGGCGTGCGTCAGGCAGGCGTTGTGTGCTTGCCCTATCAATTGATATTGAAAAATGGGCGCGTCGTCAAGGTTACGATTCGGCATTGATCAGGCATAGATAGCTATTTCTGCATGTGACTTGCTCCGAGGTCCATGGTTAATTGAGGCGCTTATGGCGATCAACAGGACGCTCCTTTTAATTGTGATCGGCGGCCTCGCTCTGGCGCACATTGCAGCCAGCATCGGCGAGTCGATGATTCGGCGTGGCGCACTGGTCCTCGATCGAGAGACTGTCGAGCGAGTCTATGCGCGCGAGCAGCGCTACGCGTCGATCTGGAAATGGTGCGAGACCCTTGCAGGCATTGCCATCATCGTGGGGCTGTTGAAAGCCTGGGGCATCGCCGGCGGCACGGGCGCATGGGGAATTCCCACAGTTGCGGTCGGCTTCGGGCTGTTCTGTGCATCGAGTGTTCTCCGCGCCTGGCTGTGCCATCGCGCCTTTGCGGTTGAGGCTCCGCGAACACAGGCCACGCGCGGAGCGCTGGTGGCGGGACTGCTGACCACGCTGGCCGAGTGCGCTGTGGGATTCGCAGTGTGCGGCTATCTGTTCAATCCAAAGCTGTTCTCCTTCTCGCATAAGCCATCACAGGTGGCAAGTTCGACATCGACTTCCACATCAACCGGAACAGGCGTGTCGCCATTGCCAACACCGACTCCCACTCCCGCGCCGCCCACGCAAAATCCGAGAACCTTTATCACCGAGCGTGACGCGCTCGCGCTGTTGCCCGGCAAGGATGCGCAGTACCTGCGCGCGCTTGCCGATCAGAAGTGGATCCGTTCAGAGAAGAACGGCGACACGCGCCTCTACCATCGCGACGACATCATCAAGCAGAAAGCGGCCGGCCTTCCCGGACCCGACGAGTTGAAGGTCGAGCCGGTTGTGAAGAGCGACGAGCAGGACAAGCCCGAGAAAGTCGAACCGTAATCTCTACGTCAGCTTTGTACCTCTATATAACTCAACCTCCGACCCGTCCGCCACGAATGCTGACTGCGGCGGGGCGCTCAGGCAGTTCACGAATGCGTCGCCGTAGATCCGCGGAACATCGCACTTAAACTCCGATGTGGCCGCCGGCCAGACACGCCAGCGCGGATGGGCGACTTCGTACTCAACGCTGCCTCCGTTGCGTTGCCGCGCATATCCCCAGTAATGCTCAGTGATAAACTGCTCCAGCGAGCCCTCTTTCGCCAGCTCCGGCGCCCCGCTAAGCGTCCCGCGCAGCATGTTCCACTGGCCGCGATGCCGCCAGCCGTACTCCACTTCCGATCCGGCGCTTATTTCTCCACGCTGCAGCACGACCGTGTGGCGCATGGGCATGCTCGCGTAGTTCTCGTTGTAGAACACGCGGGCGACGGTCGCGATCGCCCAGCGCGGCACGATCTCGCGCACGAAGACGACGCCGCGCCGGATGCCTTCGGACGTCTGCCGGCGCACATAGAAGCGCAGGTTCACCTCCTCGAAATTCTGATGCAGCGGCATGCGCACTCCGAGCACGCGCGTGTTCAGGAACATGAACCCGACCATGCTGACGTACGTGCGGCCCTCGAACCGATCGAGTTCCGTGCCGACCGGTGTGAGCGGCTTGAGCACCGACGGATCGATGCTGTAGTTGAGCACAAGTAGGTGCCGCCACTCGGCGGTCAGGAAGACGCGCCGTGCTCGATCTTTTTGCGGCGCGACGGACGTCATCCCCGGAAAGTTCCCGTGACGAGCTTGAGCGCTTTGCTGACCTTGTCGCCGGCTTTCGCCAACTTAATCAGCGTCTTGGGCGGCAGTCCTTTCATCTGCCCGAACAGCATATCCATGGTTTCAAAGAACAGCAGCAGTTCCGCCAGGCGCTCGCGGTTGTGCGCTTCGGCCGAGCCGCCCTTCTGCGCCTCGGCGACGCATTCGCGCAGCACGCTGACCGTCGGATCGATCTCGCGCCGTTTGCGCTCCATCAAAACGATGCGGAACATCTCGAAGACGTCCTTCATCGATTCAAAATGATCGCGCCGGTCGCCCATCACGTGGACGACGCGGACGATGCCCCAGCCTTGAAGCTCGCGCAGGCTGGTGCTGACGTTGGAGCGCGCGACCGAGAGCGTCTCGGTGATCTCCTCGGCGTGCATCGGCCGCGGCGAGATGTAGAGCAGCGCGTGGACCTGCGCCACCGTGCGGTTGACGCCCCAGCGCGTGCCCATTTCGCCCCAATGCAGGACGAACTTCTCAGCGATTGGCGAGAGCTTTGACATTGACGGTCCCTCTGAAAGATTCTGTTTTGACAGAATTATCTGAAGGACGAATGCCTGTCAAGAAAGCTCCGCTCTTCCAAAATCCTCCTTTACCAGAACATGAACGCGCCCCGCGACATGAAACTCATGATCTGCCGGGCGCTTGGAAAGAATTCGCGTTTCGGACCCTTGCGTTCGTACATCGGATAGAAGTAGCCCTGCAAACCAAACTTGCGCGCGTGCTTCTTGGCTTCGGTTGCGGTTCTGAAGTGGTTGTCCGCATGTTCCATTGTCTCTTCATCGATCCGGACGACAACGTAGCAGACGCGGCGATACTCGCCCATGTTGCGCGCCTGACGAGCGACGGCGAGACACAATTTCTGCGGCGTAACGCTTGGCATGGAATTCCCCCTTTGATAAAACGACGACTTCCACGATATTCAGGCGATTCGATAACATCGCGCTCACGCGTTTCGAGGACATTTGAACAAAGTTCCTGAAAAAAATTCATTCAAAACACGACGTGCAACGCTTCTCAGATTTGCGAATGAATGTATGTGCCGCCCTGCGATCGGATACAGATTATTTTGACGATCGATTTCGGAGCAACCATGCGAACCCTCGCCATTTTCACAGTTTGTTTTCTCGCTACGCGCCTCCTTTCCGGCGAACCGAATCCCGAGCCCGCGTACGTGTTGACGATCGAGTCCGAGGGCACGATGCATACGCCGCCGAGCACCGACAACAAACTCACCACCAAAACCGAGATCCACTACCGCTGCATCGCTCGCGGCGAGCTGCTGGCCATGTACCAGGTCTCGCACTACTCCAAGCGCAGCATGGACGGCAAGCTGCTCGAGGAGTCCACCGCAACGAAGGACAAACTCATTCGCACCACGCCCAAGGAACGGACAGAACTGACCGTCGCCAATGCGAAGCAGGAGTTCCGCGACTATGTCGCCGCCGTCTTCGAACAGCCCGTCTGCGTACTGACGCTCGACGCGGACGGAAAGCCCGAGAAAGTTACGATCCCCGAATCACCGGCTTCCAAAGCGCCCGAGACGCAGGAACTCGCCAGCAACCTTCAGTTCTTCCACGCGCCCTTTCCAGCTTCGAAGGACCGCTGGGAGCAGGAGCGCAAGCTCAGCTTCGGTCTGGACCATCCCAGCGGGACGCTGAGCTACGAAAAACGCGCTCCGGCCGCCGACAAACCCGACCTGATCCCCGTCGCCGTCTCCGGGTCGCTAACCTTCGTGCTGGCCGGCAAGAACGGCGACAAACTCACGATCACCTATACGCTCAGCGGCGAGCAAATCTATGATCGCGCTGCCAAACAGTGGGTTTCCGGCAAGCACGAACTCAAGTTCACCAGCGCCGCAGAGCCGGGCAATAAGATCGCCGGCGAATACACCGGCACGGCCACGATCATCCTCGCACCGCAGAAGTGACCCGGATTTTTCACCGTGGGGGACGCAGGGGACTGATCAAGAATTCGAATCGTCGCGCTGTCCTATTTCTCAAGTCCTTCGTGCTTTCCTCTGCGTTCCCCGCGTCCTCAGCGGTGAAAAATTCAGTTCGGCCAGTTCATCGCCTTGTGATACGCGAGATACTCCGGCGTATCCACGCTGTCGTGGAGCGTTGCGCGCTTGCGGTACGGCGCGTAGTTGCCGATGTGCCACATCACATTGCGGTAGAGCGCCAGGTCGCCGGCGTTGAGTTGCACTTGCACGGCGCCGGGCATGCGTCGGCAGTAGTCGAGCGCGCGCACTTCGGCCTCTTCGGGCGTGGTGTTCTCGAAATTCGGAGGCGGAACGGGGACGGAACCGAACGCCGCAACCTCGCTGGGTAGATCGAAGCGCAAGTGGCTGCCGGGCACGACCCACGTGCTCCCGTCCTCGTACAGTGCGCAGTTGATCTGATTGAACAGGTTCCAGTCGCACATCTGCGCGATCGGCATTTTCGCCGCTTCCTTCTTGTGATGAATCCAATCGCGATGCCAGGGCGTGCAGTACGGCCGGTGGACCGGCTCGAGCAGTACGCCGAGCGTTACATTTGGATCGCCAGGGACGTGGCGCGGCGAGAGCACTTTCGCATACGCGTCGCGCAGCGGTTGGAGATCGCAGAAGCTGCGGAACGCCTGTTGCTCGATCTCGAATTTCCCCACGGGCTGAAAGCGCTGGGCCTGCGGATCTTTCTTGTGGATGATCGCCGCGCCCTGATCGCAGGCGCGCCGCAGGTCAGCGATCAGCGCCGGCGGCACGATACTGCGAAAGACGGTGAAGCCCTGCGTGTAGAACTGCTGGATGTGTTCCTCAGAAAACGTAAACGCCATAAGCATGATCTCCGAAGCGGGTTGTCATCAACATACGCTTCGAAGTCCAGTGGCGATACGCGGCAAAACCGGTGAAAGCGGGGCGGAAAACGGAGCACCTTGTCTTGCCGCACACGCAACACGCAACCGTTCATCACCCCATCAGCTTCTTCACATCCATCTTCTCCAGATTCTCACGGATGGTGCGCAGGAAGCTGGCGGCGTGGGAGCCGTTGAAGGGGCGATGATCGAAGACCAACTTCAGATTCAGCAGCATGCGCGGCTCGAGGCTGCGCTTCTTGCCGCCATCGACGTAGCGCGGACGCTCCAGGATCGAGCCGGCGGTGAGCATCCCGAGCTGGCCGGGGATCACGAACGGTGTGCCGCGCGTGGCTTCGAAGGCTCCGATGTTCGTCAGCGTAAGGCTCGCGCCCTGGAAGTCGGCGGCTTCGAGTTTGCCGGAACGCACTTTGTCAGTGAGTTCCTGGACTTTGCGCACGAACGCGGGGAAGTCGAGCGCGTCGGCTTGCTTGACGGCCGGCGAGTACAGATTCTCGCTCGGGCCCACAGCGGCGAAGCCAACGTTGACGTGCGGATCGATCTGCAGCGCGTCGCCGCTGGACGTCAGCCGGCCACGCCACGCGGCGTGCTGCGTGGACTTCATTGCTTCCACCAGCGCCCAGAGAATGAAGTGCGTGTAGGTGGGCTTCAGTTTGTGCTTGGCGACGAACGCGTCCTTGGTCGCTTCGCGCTGTTTGACCAGTTCGGTGACGTCGGCTTCGCATTCGACATCGACGGTCGGAATCTCGAGCTGGCTCTTGAGGGCAAGCGCGCCGACCTGCACCTGGGCGGGGCTGAGTTTCACTTCCTGCACGGCGGCGGTTTCGGCTTTCTTCGGCGGCGCGGCGACCGCGGTGGCGCCTCCGGCTCCGCCATCCACTTCCAGCGTCACCAGCGGCGTCTCGACGCGTACGCGGTCGCCGTCTTTGGCGTGAAACTTTGTCACGACGCCTTCGTGGGTTGCTTCGAGATCGAACGAACCCTTGTTGGCTTCCATCTCGGCGAGCGGCTGGCCGACTTTCACGCGCTGTCCGACTTTCACGTGGAAGCGCACGACCTGTGCGTCTTCGTCGGTCGGGGACTGGCGGGGGACTTCGACGTCGATCGGATGTTTGCCAGCGGGAGCGACCTTGGGCGCGCTCCCACCGTTCCCGGCGACCGCGGCGCCGGTCCGTTGAGCGGACCCCACCCCCAGCCCCTCCCCGTGGACGGGGAGGGGAGCCGAAGCAGCGGCGCGCGTAGCGCTTCCGACGCTTGTACGCAGATCCTGGCGGCACTGGTGACGGATAGCTTCGAGCACTCCTTCCACGCTCGGCAGAATCGCGAGTTCCAGCGCGTAGTTGAATGGGTTGTGGTCGTCGGTCTTGGTTACACGCGAAGGGACGGCGCGCAGGCGGTCGAAGGCGAGGTTCACGATTTCCGAGACGATCTCGGCGCCGAAACCGCAGGTCTTCGCGTCCTCGTGCACGGCCAGCAGGCGGCCAGTCTTGCGGACCGACGCGAGCACCGTATCCACGTCCCAGGGGCTGACAGTGCGCAGGTCGATGATCTCGACGGACATCCCTTCCTTCGCGGCCTTCTCGGCGGCGTTCGAACAGAGCGTCACGCAGTTGCCCCACGTCGCGATGGTCAGATCAGCTCCCTGCCGCACGATGCGCGCGTTGCCGAACGGCACGATGCAATCGGCACTCGGTTCGTGCACGGTGTCGTCGGCGCCGTGCAGCAGCGCTTTGGGATAAAGGTAGAGCACCGGGCGGTTGCAGCGCAGCGCGTAACGCAGCAGGCCGGCCGCGTCGCCAGGGTTCGAGGGGATGGCGATATGCATGCCGGGCATGTGCGCGTAAATCGCTTCGTTGGTCTGACTGTGCCACGGCCCGAGGCCCGGGAGGTACGCGCCGCACGGCGCCATGATGATCATCGGGCAGTTCCAGACGCCTTTGGAGCGCCAGTAGAACGTCAGCACCTCATTAAAGAGCTGATTCAGTCCCGGGCCCATGAAGTCGATGAACTGGATCGCGGAGACTGGCAGATCGCCCAGCAGTGCACGGCCGACCGCGCTGCCGACGATGGTCGCTTCAGCCAGCGGGGAATTCTTCACCCGGCCGGGATATTGCTTCGACAGGCCGCGCGTCGTCCCGAACACGTCGCCCTTCGGATCTTCGATGTCTTCGCCGTAGAGGCAGACGCGCGGATTGCGCCTCATCTCCTGTTCGAGCACCAGGTCGATGCACTGCGCCATGGTCATGCCGCCCGAACGCTTGGCCAGCAGCGCGGGCATGTGCTGTTCTTTTGTTGGAAGCCCCGATGGCAGCGGCGCGAACGCGCTGTTCTTCACACTCTCGGGATCGGGCTCGGGCGCCGCGCGCGCCTTCTCGATTGCGGCATCGACGTCGGACTTGATCTGCGCGGTCAGTTTGTCCAGATCGGCCTGCGTCAGCACCTTCTCTTTGATGCAGCGCTCGGTGTAGCGCTTGACCGGGTCTTTGGTCAGCAGGTCCTTGAGTTCTTCGGCGCTGCGGTATTGGCGCTGATCGTCGGAGCTGGAATGGCTCTTCAAGCGTTCGAGTTTCGCGACCAGACACGTCGGTCCCTGTCCCGCGCGCGCGCGTTCGATCGCGTTCTTGCCGGCCTCATACAGGGCCACCGGGTCGAGACCATCGACGATCTCGACGCGGCAGCCGTGGAACCAGAGCGTATCGCCTTCGCCCTTGGCGAGGCTGTTCGGGATCGTCCAGAAGGTCTTGCCTTCCGTGCGCGTGGAGATGCCGTAACCGTTGTCCTCGATCAGGAAGACGATTGGCAGCTTATCGACGACCGCCTGCGCGATCGCCTCAAGCGACTCGCCTTCGCGCGTGGACGCATCGCCGATCGAAGCGACGACGACTTCGGGAATCTTGTGTTCTTTCAGCGACATGGCCATGCCGACGGCCTGGAGCATGTTGGTCGCGACGGGACTGGAGAGGCATACGACGCGCAGTTGGTGCGAATTGTAGTGCACGGGCATCTGCCGGCCGTTGGAAGGGCCGCCGAGCTTGCTGAAATAGTCGAGAAAGAATTGTTCGTGGGTGACGCCGCGGCCGAGGACGATGGCGCGGTCGCGATAATGCGGATGGAGCCAGTCCTCAGGCTTCATGGCGAAGGCGATGGCCGCGAGGGCTTCGTGGCCTTCCGAAGACATCTGGAAATGCCCCTGCCCGCGGCGCTTGAGCGCCTGTTCGCCCTCATCGTTCATGCGCGAATTGAGCATGAGCTTGAGCAGGTTGAGTTTGAGCGTGTTATCTGCCGTGGCGGCCGCCATGCGTGGAAGACCCCTCGTTGCCGTTCTTGATCTGTTGAGCGCCAGATTAGAGCAGGATGTGCCCGGATGCCAAGGCTGTTTACGCAGGGCAGGCAGCTTGCCTGCAAGTGACGGCCTGGGTTCCCATCGCGAAAGTGAGTTCCGGTGTGTTTGAATATTGGGAATGCCCGCGCAGTGCGCGGAAAGGGTTGAAAAAATAACGTCTCTACTCGAAGTCGTGCGCACGCTTCCCCATCAACAAGGGCGCGGTCTCACGGGCAACCCGAAATCCATTCTTGCAGAATGGATTTCGTGCTGCCCGTGCCACAACGACTCGCGCACGTGTGCAACAAATATCTCTTTCGATCACGATTCGGATTTCCGTTTTTCTCATCTAAGAAAATTGCGCGCGTGCTTGTCTGTGCGCCGCTCTAAAGCATTGCTGCAAAAGCATATCTATCAGAAAGAACTTTGAAAAAAAGTTAGGCTGCACCACGCGTTTCAAGTCAACTCGTTCGAACATCAACATGGGAGGTTCCATGCGAACGTTTTGTCTTGCAGTGCTCGTTGCAGTCAGTGCGAACGCGGCAGTTTTTGCAGAGACGGTTTCCGATCATGCGGTGCAGGTCAGCGCGACGGTGAGCAAATCGCCGGCGTCGATCACGCTGAGCTGGCCGGCGCCGACGTACTCGGTGTCGCAGTACCGTATCTACCGCAAATCCGAAAACGACGGCAGCTTCGGCGGCACGGTCGCTACGATTGCGGGAAACTCGACGAGCTGGACGGACACCAACGTCAGCGTCGGCTCGGCGTACGAATACAAGATCGACACGAACGGCGGCTACGGCGTCGGATACATCTTCGCCGGGATCGAGGCGCCGCTGGTCGAGGACCGTGGCAAGGTCGTGCTGCTGGTCGATAACTCGATGGCCCAGCCGCTCAGCGGCGAGCTCTCGCGCTTGCAGCAGGACCTGACCGGCGACGGCTGGACGGTGATCCGGCACGACGTCGGCCGCACCGCCAGTCTGCCACAGATCAAGCAGACGGTGCAGAGCGACTACAACGCCGATCCGAACAACGTCAAAGCGCTGTTCATCTTCGGGCACGTGCCTGTGCCGTACTCGGGCGACCTCAACCCGGACGGGCACGGTGAACATAAAGGCGCATGGCCGTCCGATACGTACTTTGCCAACATCGACGGCGGCTGGTCGGACAACTCCGTCAATGACACCCGCGCGACGGCGCGCACCGACGACATCAAAGCCAACTGGAACACGCCCGGCGACGGCAAGTTCGATCCCTCGGGGATGCCCGGTGATGCGAAGCTGCAGGTCGGCCGCGTCGATCTGTGGAACATGCCGACGTTCAACACCGATGAGACGTCGCTGCTGCGCAACTACTTGAACAAAGATCACAATTTCCGCATGGGCGGCATGAATGCTCAGCGCCGCGGCATCCTCTGCGATAATTTCGGCACGTTCAACGGCGAGGCGTTTGCCGGGAGCGGCTGGCGCGCGTTTGCGCCGTTGATGGGCGCCAACTCGGTTGATGTCGTGCCCGACGAGAACGGGTTCGTCAGCAAACTGAAATCGAACACCTATCTGTGGGGCTATGGCTGCGGGCCCGGCTACTGGTTCTCGGTCGGCAACGTGGTCACGACCGACGACTTCCATTACAGCGATCCACACGTCGTCTTCTGCATGCTCTTCGGCAGCTTCTTCGGCGACTGGGACTGCCAGAACAACGTCATGCGCTCGGTGCTGGCCACGAACTCTTGCGGCCTGGCAACGATGTGGGCCGGCCGGCCGCACTGGAACGTTCATCACATGGCGCTGGGCAGAAACATCGGCTACAGCGCGAAGCTGACGCAGAACAACACCGGCCTATATCTGACCGGCAGTTCGCCGCACTCGGTTCACGTGACGCTGCTGGGCGATCCGACGCTGCGCATGCATCCGGTCTTTGCACCGGGAAATCTTGGCGCGCAGCCGGTCAGCTCCAATTCGGTGACGCTGTCGTGGGGCGCATCGGCGGACACGATCGTCGGCTATCACGTCTATCGCTCGGGATCGAGCAGCGGGCCGTTCTCGCGTATCACGAATGCTCCGATTACGACCACGAACTACACGGATACGACCGTCTCGCCGGGAACCTACACGTATATGGTGCGAGCGATCAAGCTGGAGACTTCAGGCGGCGGCAGCTATTACAACCCCAGCCAGGGCGTGTTCGCGAACGTCACCGTGACCAGCGGCGGTTCGACGAACAATGCGCCGACGATCACTTCGGCGGCGAGCGCCACGCCGAATCCTTCAACCGCGGGACAGAGCGTGAATTTGAGCGTGTCGGCGAGCGATCCTGACAACGACACGCTGACGTACGCGTGGGATTTCGGCGACGGCAATTCGGGTTCGGGCGCCAGCACGAGCCACACCTACACGACCGCCGGTACGTACACTGCGACCGCATCGGTAAGCGACGGGCACGGCCACACCGTGACCAGCAGCAAGACGGTGACCGTCAACGGCGGCAACTCGACAAACAATCCGCCGACGATCACCGCCGCGGCCAGCGCGACGCCCAATCCACTGACGGCCGGGCAGAGTTCCAATTTCAGCGTGTCGGCAAGCGATGCCGACAACGATGCGCTGACGTATTCGTGGAATTTCGGCGACGGTAATACGGGCTCGAATGCCAGCGTCAGCCATACATACGCCAACGCCGGAACGTACAATGCGACTGTATCCGTGAACGACGGGCACGGCCACACTGTCACCAGTAGCGTGTCGGTGACCGTGAATTCGAACAACAACAACAACACGGGCGTAACTTTCCAGCACAGTGGGATCCGAAGCTTGGAATTCACGTGACTTGAAGTCGCGGC
>JADMIO011113504.1_pt1 | contig 66381 bp, 67 predicted proteins | sample 8958161 | NCBI WGS metagenome assembly JADMIO01 (sample SAMN16585339, study PRJNA669376) | soil metagenome | isolation source: Crop rotation soil | place: USA: Cullars Rotation, Alabama | collected 2011 | reverse complement strand
GCCGCGACTTCAAGTCACGTGAATTCCAAGCTTCGGATCCCACTGTGCTGGAAAGGCCATCGGATTTGTCGCCAAGCGCTTCCCGGCGCATTTCAAAGGCTGGGGCCCGAAGTGGATCGAGGAGATCGAATTCCGTGCCGTCAAGGACACCAACACGCGCGTGCTCGGCCTGATGCGCGGCGATTTCAACGGCATCGGCGGCTATCTGCAGACCGACCAGCTCAACCGCATCAAGTCCAACCCTGCAACGCAGGTGCTTGAGGCGGAGTCGATGCGCGTCATGATGGCCCAGATCAATACGACACGTGCGCCGTTCAACGACGTCCATGTTCGTCGCGGGATCAACTACGCCTTCGACTACGACGGCTTCAACAAGGACATTCTCGGCGGTCTGGTCGAGCGCAATCCGACCCCGCTGCCGAACACGATCTGGGGCGTCCCCAAGGACGTCAAAGGCTATGCATTCGATATCGAGAAGGCGAAGGCCGAATTCGCACAAGCCAAGGTCAAACTCGACAAGCCGATCGAGCTTGCCTACCTGACCGGCTTCCAGCAGTCCGAGCAGGCGGCTCAGTTGCTGCAGAACGGACTGACCAAAGCCGGCGTGCAGTCGAAGGTGGTCGGGTATCCCTGGCCCACGATCGTGGAGCGGTTCAAGGATCCCAACACCACGCCCGACCTGTCGATCTACTGGATCTCGACCTACTACGCCGATCCGCACAATTGGGTCGGCGAGATGTTCTCGTCATCGACCGCCGGGACGTTCAAGAACGCCTCGCACTACAAGAACCCCAAGGTCGATGATCTCTTGAACAAGGCGTTGCGTTCCACCGATCAGGCCGAGCGCACCAAGCTCTACGAGGAGGCGACTCGCATCGTCGTCGACGAGGCCGCGGGGCTCTGGATCTACAATACCAAGTGGTACGGCCCCTACTCCGGCAAGCTCAAGGGCATCGTGTTCTGTCCGATCGGCTCGGCGCAGGAGATGCGGACCGCTTACTACGAGAGCTGATGTTGCGCGAGGCGGCGGTGTGTCTGCCGCCTCGGCACACCGCCAGCTTCGATGCCAACCTATCGGTGGACGGCGGGTCCACCCGATGTGAGTAGCCACGTAATGCCGCTGAGATGAACGCAACCTGATGCGGATTTTGGCGCTCATCCTTCAGCGCATCGCGTGGCTCGTCCCGACGCTTGCTGGCCTTGTCGCGGTGGTGTTCTTCATCTCGCGCGTCATTCCGGCGGACCCCGTCGCCAAGCTGGCGGGCGAGACGGCATCGCGCGCGCAGATCGAACTGCTGCGCCAGAAGCTCGGACTGGACCGGCCGCTGCTGATCCAGCTTGCCGACTACTATCATCAACTTCTGTCAGGCGATCTTGGCACCAGCCTGTTCACGACCCGGCCGGTCTGGGACGATCTCTATGCCCGCCTGCCGGCGACGATCGAGCTGACGATTGTCGCGATGATCATTGCGGTCGTGCTCGGCATCCCGCTCGGTGTTGTCTCCGCGCTCTACCGCAACACCGTCATCGACCACATCCTGCGCATCGTCACGGTCGCGGGACTGGCGGTGGCGAGCTTCTGGCTTGCGCTGCTGCTGCAGCTCTATTTCGCGATGGACCTCGGCTGGCTTCCGCTCCAGGCGCGGATCACCGGCTTTCCGCCGCCCTCGATCACAGGATTCTACGTCCTCGATGCGTTGCTGGAAGGCAACTTCGCGCGCCTTCGCAACGTGCTGGCTCACCTCACCCTGCCGGCCTTGACGCTGGCGTTTCCGGCGTTGGCCACCGTGGTGCGGTTCACCCGCGCCGGCGTCCTGGAGACGTTGCAGAAGAATTTCGTCGTCTATCAGCGCGCCATGGGCATCCCGTCCGGCCTGATTGTCTGGAAATACGTGCTGCGTAACTCGCTGATTTCCACGGTGACGCAGATTGGGCTGCTGTTCGGCATTCTGCTTGCCGGTACGGTCGTGATCGAAACCGTCTTTCAGTGGCCTGGCATTGGTGCGTATGCGTTCGAAGCGATCCTGCAATCCGATTACGCCGCCGTGATGGGCTTCACGGTCTATGCCGGTGTGGTGTTCGGCCTTGTCAATCTCATCGTCGATATCGGCCACGCCATGCTGGACCCACGCGGGGCCGGCGCATGAAGGCGGCGTCCGACATTCTGCGCAAGCTGCTCCGGGACCCGTCCGCGGCGCTCGGGCTGCTGATCATCCTGCTGCTGGTCCTGACGGCGATCTTCGCGCCTCTGCTGTCCACGCATCCCGAAGCGGTCTGGGACATGAACCCGCGACAGCGATTGCTGCCGCCCTCCCACACTTTCATGTTCGGCACCGATCGGATGGGTGCCGACATCTACAGCCGCATCCTGTTCGGCGCCCGCATCACCATGGTGATCGCGAGCGTCGCGGTCGGCGTAGCACTGCTGATCGGGGTGCCGATCGGTTTGATCTCCGGCTGGACGAAAAATTGGCTGGGCGAAGCGTTGATGCGGGTTTCGGATGTCTTCCTGGCCGTGCCGCAGATCGTGCTTGCCATAGCGATCTCGCAGACCTTGGGGCCATCGATCGAGAACGTGATCCTAGCCTTATCGGTGACCTATTGGCCGTGGTTCACGCGCCTCGTCCACGCCGAGGTCCGCGCGCTCAAGAACGAGACCTTCATCGAGGCGGCGATTGCGCTTGGGGTACCGACTTGGCGGATCGTGCTGCTGCATGTCCTGCCGAACGTCGCATCGCCGATCATTGTGCGGACGTCGATCGGCATGGGCTTCACGATCCTCACCGCTAGCGCGCTCGGCTTCCTCGGCCTCGGCGCGCCGCCCCCGGCACCCGAGTGGGGCCGGATGATCGCGGAATCGCGCGAATTCCTGCCTGGGGCGTGGTGGTACGCGCTGGCTCCCGGCCTTGCGATCTTCCTTGTCGTCATGGGCTTCAATCTGCTGGGTGACGGCCTGCGCGACGTTCTCGATCCGCGGATAAGGCGTGATGGCGCCCGGCGATAATCTTCTCGACGTCGAAAATCTGCGGATCTCGTTCGGGACCGAAAGCGGAACCGCGAAGGTGCTCGACGGCGTCAACCTCACGATCCGCCGCGGCGAGATCATGGGACTTGTGGGCGAATCGGGCTGCGGCAAGAGCACGCTGGCGCGTGCGATCCTCGGCATCCTGCCGCCGAATGCACGTCGCGAGAGCGGTTCGATCCGGTTCGGCGGCGAAGACCTGATGACGATGTCGCCTCGTCGCGTGGACGATCAGATCCGCGGCAGACGTATCACCTTCATCCCGCAGGACCCCTTCGCCTCGTTCAATCCGCTGTTCCCCATCGGATCGCAGGCGCGCGAGGTGATGAAGTGGAAGTCCCCGCGCCGCCCCGAGAATGCCGGACGCGGGATGTTTGGCTTTTTCAGCCGCTATCCGCGGGCACGCCGCAAGGCGGACGAAGCCGACGCACTCGAGATGATGCGGACGGTGCAAATCCCGCACGCGAACGAGGCCTTCGGCAAGCTGCCGCATGAGTTTTCCGGCGGCCAACGGCAACGGCTCATGATCGCGCTCGCCCTGATGCCGCAGCCGGACCTTGTCATCGCGGACGAGCCGACAACCGCGCTCGACGTCACCATTCAGGCGCAGATCCTCAAGTTGCTGAAGCGGCTCGCCAAGGAGCGCGGCGTCTCGGTGCTGTTCACCACGCACGACCTCGGCACTGCGTATGAAATCTGCGACCGCATCACGGTCATGTACGCCGGCCAGGAAGTCGAGATGGCGCCGGTCGACGATTTCTTTCAACGCCCGAGCCATCCCTATACGGCGCGGCTGCTGGACAGCCTTCCCAAGCCCGGCCGCGAACTGCGCGAGATTGGCGGCGAGATACCCGGACTGATCGACCCGCCCGCCGGCTGCCGCTTCCACCCGCGCTGCACGCGGGCGACCGATATCTGCCGGCAGGAGCGGCCGCAGACGACAAACGTCAGCCCGGCGCACGATCTGCGTTGCTATCATCCGATCAGCGCTGCGGTACCGGCATGAGCATTGCGCCGGCAAGCGAAAGCCCGATCCTGAAGGTCGAGGACCTGTCGCGCCATTTTCCGGTGCGCAATGCGTTCGGCTTGAAGACCGGCACCGTTCGCGCGCTCGATGGCGTGTCTTTCGAGGTTCAGCCCGGCGAGACACTGGGTATCGTCGGCGAGTCCGGGTGCGGCAAGTCCACGCTCGGCAAGGCGCTGGCCGGCATTCATCCGCTTAGCGGCGGCGACATCGAGTTTGAGGGCGAGCGCATCAGCGACCTGTCGGTGCGCGAGCGCCGCGCCGTCGCGCCGCGGCTGCAATACTGTCATCAGGACCCCGGCAACTCGCTCGACCCGCGCTGGACAATCCGCCGCTCGCTTGAGGAGCCGCTCATTGTTCACACAGAGCTGAAGGCCGGCGAGCGCGCGGCTCGCATTCGCGAGCTGTTGCGGCAGGTGGGCCTGCCGCAGACGCATCTCGATCTCTACCCGCACGAGCTGTCGGGCGGGCAGCAGCGCCGCGTCGGGCTCGCGCGCATTCTCGCGCTGCATCCGCGGCTGGTGGTGCTCGACGAACCGACCTCCGGGCTCGACATGTCGGTGCAGGCGACCGTGCTCAAGCTGTTCGACGAACTGCGCAAGGCTTTTGCGCTGACATATCTTTTCATCTCGCACGACCTGTCGGTGGTGCGCATGATGTGCGATCGGGTCGCCGTCATGTATCTCGGCCGCATCGTCGAGATCTCGCCGACCGAAGATCTCTTCCGCGCGCCGCAGCACCCCTACACGCAGTCGCTGCTCTCGGCGATTCCCGACATCAGCGGGCGGCGTGTCACCGATACGTTCACGCTCGAAGGCGAACCGCCTGATCCGGCGCGACTTCCCAGCGGCTGCCGCTTCCGCACCCGCTGCCCCCGCGCAATCCCGGCTTGCGCCGAAACCGACCCTGCCCTGCGGGCACTTCTTCCTGATCACGCGGCCGCGTGCATTCTCGCGGGCTAGCGGCTGGGCCCCTCGTCGCCGAAACCGTCTCTCATTGCGGAGCCTGTGAAATGACCGAGCCTCGTCCCCTGGCGATTGTCACCGGCGCCGCCCGTGGCCTCGGCCGCGCGATTGCGCACACGCTGCACCAGAAGGGATTCAACGTCGCGGTGACCGACATCGACGCGAGCGAGGCCGCATCGGTGGCGCAGTCGCTGTCGTCACAGGGGACCACCGCCCGCGCCTACGGGCTCGATGTGAGCTCCGCTCAACAGGTTGCGGATGTGTTCGCGGCGATTGCCCGCGATCTCGGGCTGCCCGACGCGCTTGTGAACAATGCCGGCATCTATCCGAACCATTCCGTTCTCGACATGCCCGAGGCCGCATGGGATCGCGTTCTCGACATCAACCTGAAAGGCTCCTTCCTGTGCAGCCAGGCGTTCGCCCGCATGCGGTTGGCAAGCGGCGGCGGCGCCATCGTCAATCTCGCGTCGACAGCGGCCTTTTCGGCGCGGGTTGGCGCCGCGCATTACAGCGCATCAAAAGCCGGCATCGTGATGTTGACCAAGTCGCTGGCTCAGGAACTCGGCCCCCACGGCATTCGCGTGAACGCAGTCGCGCCCGGCCTCATCGACGTCGACACCGCGCACGTCACGCCTGAATACAAAGAGATGTTTCGCAAGATGATCCCGCGCGCGCGAACTGGTCGCCCGGAGGACGTGGCGAACGCCGTCGCGTTTCTTCTCGGTGAGGGCTCGGACTTCATCAACGGCGAATGCATCGCCATCGATGGCGGCTTCCTGGCCGGCCGCACGCTGTTGCGTTCCACCTGAGGCATCGGCACTTGAGGCAACCGAGATGAAGGTCCGAAGCCGCCAATACCGCGTGATGGAACCCGGCGGCACGCAACCGGTTTCAGTCTCCGATCCATCGCACCAAGGGAGGCTGACGTGGGTTTATTCAGCAAGGACATCCAGTCGTTCGAGGACCTGTTCATGCACGGTCTGCAGGACCTCTTCTATGCCGAGAACCAGATCCTGCAGGCACTGCCCGGCATGATCGACAAGGCACCGAGCGCCGAGCTGCGCGCGGGCTTCGAGAAGCACCGCAAGGAGACCGAGGGACACGTGCAGCGGCTGCGCCAGGTGTTCGATCTGCTCGATACGGAGCCGAAAGGCGAGAAGTGCCCCGCCATTGACGGCATCCTGAAGGAGGGCAAGGACCTGATGGGCGAGATCGAGGGCGATGACGTGATGAACGTCGGCCTGATCGCCGCCGCGCAGGCGGTCGAGCACTACGAGATCACCCGCTACGGCGCGCTGATTGCATGGGCCGGCGAGCTCGGGCGCACCGACCTCATTCCGCTCTTCAAGGCCAACCTCGCCGACGAAAAAGCGACCGACCAGAAGCTGACATCGCTCGCCGAGAAGCGCTTCAATCCGCAGGCGGAAAAGAAGACCAGCGCTTCAAAGCCGAAGAGCACCGCGCGGCGCAAGACCGCAAAGCCCTCGCGTGCGCCCGCGAAGGCGAAGCGCGCGTTGGCGCGCAAGAAACGGGCGGGCTAGGCGGCGCCATGAACGCCGAGCTGAACAGGCTCGCCAACGACCTGCTTGGGCAGGCCAAGCGGGCAGGACTGACCATCGTGACGGCCGAGTCCTGCACCGCGGGCCTGCTCTCGCAGGTCCTCTCTGACGCGGAAGGCGCCGCGGAGCATTTCGACGGCGGCTTCGTGACCTATACCAAAGGCCATAAGACCTGCGCACTCGGCGTGCCCGGCGCACTATTGCAGGGAAAGCAAGGCGCGGTATGCGGTGAGGTTGCGCGCGCGATGGCGGACGGGGCGCTGCTGCATTCGACCGCGACGCTCAGCGCCGCGATTACCGGCGTCGCAGGACCGGCGCCCGACGAAGACGGCAATCCGGTCGGGCGCGTGTGCATCGCGGTCGCGCGGCGCGGCCAGCCGACCCGCGACTTTGAGCGCAACTACGGCGATCTCGGCCGCGACGTTATTCGGGAGCGCGCGGTCGCGGATGCGCTGCGGGCGCTGAGCGAGGCCGCCGCGTCTGTGTCCGCGGCGGCGTAAGCGGGGCTTTAAGACTTCTTGCTTTTTTTCTTCCCGCCCTTCTTGCGCGGCACCTTCTTGCCTTCCCGCCGCGCCTCCGACAGGCCGATCGCGATCGCCTGCTTCTTGCTCGTGACCTTCTTTCCGCTCCGCCCGCTCTTGAGCGTGCCCTTCTTGCGCTTGTGCATCGCGCGCTTCACCTTCTTGGAAGCACCCTTGGAATATTTGCGGGCCATCACGGCTCCTCCGGCAGTTGACGATCTGGAAGCAACCATCGATCGGGTTGCAGGTTCCGTCGCGTCGCTGCGCGAGAGGATCAGGCCGACTTCTTCCCGCGAGCCGGCGGCTGCTCCCAGCCGAACACGCTGCGTCCGCCGTAAAGGTGCGACCGCTCGCGCTCCTGCGCGATCAGGTCCTGCACGCTCGGGCCCCTTGAGTCGCTCCGCTCCAGCACGCGGGCCTGATCGTCGAGCCGCTTGATCGCGCCGAGCGCCTCCTCGCGCCCGAGCTTCGCGTTGGTCACGGCCGACTTCAGGACGCGGATGGTCTCGTCATAGACCTTCAGCGGCACCGAATAGGGATGGCGGTCCTTGCCGCCATGCGCGAAGGAGAACCGCGCCGGATCCTCGAAGCGATAGGGTGCGCCGTGCACCACTTCGGCCACCATCGCGAGCGCCTTCACGGTGCGGGCGCCGACGCCGGGTGTCAGCAGCAGCTCAGGAAAGTCCTGGGGGCCGCGATCCGCCGCCGACGCGAGCGTGGCGCGCAGGCGCCGCCCATGGACGTCGCTGGCACGCACATCGTGATGCGCCGGCATGATGAGATGCGGCAGCATCGGCTGCGCCTCCGGCACTTGCGGCGCGCGGGCCGGCGCTTCCAACCGCGCAATTTCGGCGACGATGCGGTCCGGCCCGAGTTGGCCGAGGAGATCGAGTTGGCGCGTCCGCGAAGGCTGTGCGCGGCGGTCCGTCAGATTGACGATGACACCTTGGTCTGGTCCGTCGATCGCGCTGTGCGGCGCCTCGACGAAGCTTGTCAGTCCCTCGGAAAGCCAGTGATAGCGCCGCGCCTGACGTGCGTCGCCGTTCATGCCCTGCTGCACCACGATCCACTGCCCGGTGTCCGTGACGATGAAGCCGTGCAGATAGAGGTCGAAGCCGTCCTGCACGGCCGCGCTGTCGACCTTGGCAACCAGCCGGCTCGCGGTCGCGAGCGCTGTGCCGTCGAGGCCGGTTCGCTCGCCGACGGCGAGAAGCTCGTCTGGTGTCCTGCGTGAGTGCTTTCCGCGTCCGCCGCAGACAAAAATGCCAAGCTCGTCCTGCAGCGGATTGAGGCCGCGCTTGAGCGCTCCGAGAACACTGGTGGTGATGCCGGATGAATGCCAGTCCATTCCCATCACAGCGCCGAACGACTGAAACCAGAATGGATGTGCGAGCCGCCGCAACAGCTCGTCGCGGCCATAATGATGCACGATCGCCTGGCTGATGATCGCGCCGAGCCGCGTCATGCGCTCGCCGAGCCATGGCGGCACCCGCCCTCCATGCAGGGGCAGATCGGCACTGCCGCTGCGCCGGCTCATGACGTCGAATCCATCTCGGCAGCCTACCGCGCCATCGCGCTTCAGCCGAATGAACTTGCGTCAATGTCTAGTGGATGAGAACGGGGCCCGTCTCGCACTGGAACGGCGCCATGACGCCGCGCCGATAGAGATCGCTGTAGCGATCGACGTGGAGCGTCTGGCAAACCGGGCACGCGACCGAAACGGCCTGCTCCCAGTACGTTGGAAGGTCGCGCTCGTCGGCGGGCAGGTCGATCGCCAGCTCGGCGTGGGTCAAGGGACAGATAACCGTGGTCTGCATGTGCATGCCGAATCAACGATCATCCACCATTGCGGGTTCCGCCGAACTCGTCATCGGGGCAAAACCTTAGGCGACTTTGCGGAGGCTTTCGCTGATGTGCAACCAACACGATACGCATGGGCCTTGCGTAACGCGCTGTTCCGACGGTGCCCGGTGTTCACGGCACCCCGCGCCAGAGGAGAATCGTTGGCCGAGCGCCGGTGGGGCCGCGCGGCCACCACTCGCGTGACCGGCGCGAGTGGCGTCCGGATACACCGCCGTGCGACTGTGCATTTTACTGCAAGACGTTGATCTCACGGGAATATCCGGCACACTCATGCCGTCCTGCCCGGAACCGAATAGTGGGTTTCCGCCCTGCCGTGCCTACCCCTAGCGGCTGGACTTCGCCCCGGCCCGGGGGCATTCAGGAAACGTCCTTAGCCCTCCAAGCAGTAGGACAAAGTGCGTTGGAAAACCCCGCTTCGGCGGGGTTTTCTTATGGTCTGGGTCGCGTCCTCAAGTGCCGAACGCGTAAAGATCGGCGTCCGGATCACGCTCGCCAGTCAGCGCGGAGCGCAGGATTTCGGCGGCGATGCGGCTGTAGGTGATGCCATTGCCACCGTAGCCGAGCGCGACCCAGCAATTCTTGTGGCGTGGAATCTCTCCGATGGTCGGCAGGCCGGTCGCGGTCTCGCCGAAGGAGGCGGCCCAGGAGAACTCCGGTTCGGTATCGAGCTTTGGAAACAGCTTGGCGAGCTTTCCGCGCAGCCGCACGATCTTGCGCGCCATCAGCGCGCCCTCCTGCGGGTCGTCGGGCCGGTCCTCGTCCTCACCGCCGCAGAGCACACGCCCGTCCGCCGTCGTGCGCGCATAGAGATAAGGCTGGGCCGCCTCCCAAATCAGGCATTGCTCCGGCCAGAGCCTGCGCGGCTGCGGCTTGGTCGCGAATGCCCAAGTGGTCGTGATGCGGTGACCGCGCACCGGAACGATCCTGGGAAACTCGTAGCCCGAGGCGAGCACCAGCGATTTCGCCCGGATCGTGCCGCCGTCGCGCGCTGTTGCGACGATACCGTTGCGGCTGCTCGCGACGTCGACGATGTCGACCGGCGCGTACAGTCGCGCACCGTGCTGCCGCGCGTGCTCCAGAAGGCGAGCGGCTGCGTCACGCGGATTGATCGCCAGATTATCGAAACCGAGCAACGCCGCGCTGCGAGCGACACCGAACCGCGCGCGCAGCGCCGTTCGATCAAGATACAGCGTTTCGAATCCCGCGACCTGCCGCATCTCATGCTCACGCTTGAGATCGAGCGCGCCGAGCCGGTTGCCGGCGAGATAGAGCGCGTCGCGGCTCGCCGCCTCGATGCCGCGTTCGCGAAAGACAGGCCCGAGCGACGAGGCCGCAAGCCGGGAGCGCCGCCACGCACGAATCGTATCGCGCTTGCCGATCCTGGCGGCGAGCTCAATCATCGGCGCGTCGATCTCGTATTGAACCAGTGCGGTACTTGCGACGGTCGAGCCCTTCGTCGGCTCGCGCCGGTCCACCACGATGGTGTCGAGACCGCTTTCCGCGAGTGCATCCGCGATCATCGCGCCCGTGATGCCTCCGCCCACCACCAGGACCTCTGCCCGCAACACACGCGAGAGTGCCCGGTAGGCGACACGCGGCGCGCGCACGTGAAGCCACAGCGGGCCGGACGTGCGAACTCTCTTGTACGGCGTGACCATGCGGGACCTGGATGGAAGAGCGCGACGACGTTTGGGCGAGACGTCGGTTTCATCGTAGCCAGTCCCCGGACGCGCGAAAGCCCCGGCCGTGAGGCCGGAACTTTCATCGTCGTCACAGAAGAACGATCAGGCGTCGCGTTCGCGGCCGCCTTCGACTGCTCCGATCCCGGCGGCGAGACCACCGGCAAGCAGCGCGGCCGCCAGCCAGAGCGCCAGCTTCGCGGCGGCCTTGCGGGCGTCGTCGGCCGCGGCTCGCGCCTGATTGACGACCGCGTCGACGCGTTGCTCGGCCTCCTGCTGCGTGATGCCGGTGCGCATCGCGACGAGCTGCGCGAGGCGCGCGCGATCCGTCGCCGCGAGATCGACGCCCGGCGTCACCGCGCGTGTGAGGAGGCGCGAGGCTTCGGGGATTCCGGCCTGATTGTCGTTCTGGGCGAGCTTGTCGCTGCGGAACAGAAGGTCCGTGTAGTAGTCGTTGCGCCCGGAGGTCGAGGCGTTCGCCGTGGCCCCTGCGGTCACGCCCTGCGTGACGCTGCTGGCGAGCCCCGCTGCCGCCGAGGCGAGCACCGAGGCGGTCAGAATGGTCGCGAAGGCCCAGGTCGCCAGGCCGTGGGCGGTATCGCGGAAGTACGTCTCGTCGCCGTGAATGCCGACCCACCGCGTGCGCAGACGCCCCGCGAGGTAGCCGCCGAGCGCGGAGGCCATCACCGCCATGGCGAGCAGCGCGATACCGCTGCTGACCTTGAAAGTCGTCGCGGAGACGCCGGAGCCCGGCCACGGGCTGACAGCGAGAAGGCCGAGGCCGGCCAGCAGATGGCTCAGAAACAGGCTGAAGGCGCAGGCCGCAACCGCGCCCGCCGCGATGGCGGCCCATGAGACGGCGGATCTGTGGGATTCGTTCGGAATGACGGTCGCTTCGACCCCGGCAACGGTAACCATTTGGCAGCTCCTCCGAAGGGATATGCTGCTGCAACCGGGGTCCGCCGCATTGGTTCCGCGGCGGCGGGCGGCGGTACCGCGCGACAGGCGGCTCGGGTTACCCGCCGAGCGACTTCCAGACCCCGTTCGCGGTCGCGACCATCCGTGGGCCGACCATCAGCTCTCCGCTCATGAAGATGAGCGAGCGTGTGCGCCGCACGACCTTCGCCCGCATCTCGACGAACTCGCCGATCTGCACGCCATCGACGAAATGCACGTCGAGATGAACGGTGGCCTGCGGCTTCTTCTCGTTGGCGTACCACGCCGTCATGCCGAGCGAACGGTCTGCGAAAGTCATCAGCATGCCGCCCTGCACGACCCCGCGGCGATTGTGGTGCTTGTGCTCCGCCAGGAACGCGAATTGCGGCGTGTCGCCCTGCTGGCGCATCCAGAACGGGCCGACCAAACCGATGAAGCCATCATCCCGGTAGGGCTCCCAGCCCGCCGCGGCGGGATCGATCGGCACGATCTTCTCTTTGACGGAGTTGGTCGCCATTGCGAGCTTTTCCAGATGCTTCTTAAGGACCGTGTGCTTAGCATCGCGGCGCAGCTTCTGCCACGATCCGCATGCGCATGTGAGGGTTACCAAAGCGGTCCGTTCTCAATCGCCGCATGATCGCGTATCTTCGGCCAGCATGCAGTTCACGCCCGCGCCTCACACCACACAGAACTGGCACCTCGAAAAGCCTGCAGCCTCCGGCAAACGCGGCATGGTGGTGTCGCAGACCAAAAGCGCCGCCGAGGCCGGCGTCGCGGTTCTCGATGCCGGCGGCAACGCGATCGATGCCGCGCTCGCGACGGCGCTTTGCCTTGCGGCGGTCGAGCCGTGGAATTCCGGGCTCGGCGGCATCGGCCACGCGGTCGTGCATCGCGCCGGGCAGGCGCGCGCCGAGACCGTCGATTTCGGACCGACTGCGCCGGCCGGGCTCGATCCCTCGCGCTTCAAGCTCACCGGCCGCGTCGCATCCGACCTGTTCGCATGGCCCGAGGTCGAGGGCGACACCAACATCCACGGCCCGCTGTCGTTCGTGATCCCGTCCGCGGTCGCCGGCTATGCCGAGATGCATGCGCGCTGGGGCAAGCTGCCACTTGCCGAGATCGCGACGCCCGCCATCGCGCTCGCGAAGCGCGGCCTGCCGCAGGACTGGTACACGACGCTGAAGGTCGCGAACTCCGCCGCCATCCTGCGCAACTATGCGGAAAGCGCGCGCATCTATCTGCGCGATGGACTCCCGCCGCTCGCGCCCTATCAGGGCGCCTTGAGCTATTTCCCGCTCGGCAATCTCGCCGTCACGCTCGAACAACTCCAGCGCGCCGGGTGGCGCGACCTCTACGACGGCGAGATCGCCGCGCAGATCGTCGCCGACGTGAAGCAGATGGGCGGTGTGCTCTCGGCCGAGGATTTGCGCGGGTACAAGGCGCGCGTCTCACCCGCGACCGAAATGCCGTGGCGCGGCCGCACGCTCCAGCTCGCAGGCCCCCTCACCGCCGCTCCGACCGCGATGGACGTGCTGCGCCGGATGGCCGACGTGCGCTTCGGCGCCGCGCCCGATGCCGCCTGGTACGTGGCGCTCGCCCGTGCGCTGAAATCGGCCTACGCGCAGCGCCTGACATCGTTGGGCGATGCCGAGCCGCTGGCGGCCGAAAGCTGCACCACCCACATCACGGCCTGTGACGCCGACGGCACCACTGTGGCGATCACCACGACGTTGCTCTCCTCAATGGGAAGTCGCGTCGTGCTTCCGTCCACCGGCATCCTGATGAACAACGGCGTGATGTGGTTCGACCCCTCTGTCGGCAAGCCGAACTCGATCGGCCCGGGCAAGCGGCCGCTCACCAACATGTTTCCCGTCATCCTGCGCGAGGGCGATGCCCCCTTCATCGCCGCCGGTGCCTCGGGCGGTCGGCGCATCATGGCGGCGGTGTTGCAGGTCATGTCGTTCGTCGCCGATTTTGGCATGAGCCCGGAAGCCGCCGCGCACCAGCCACGCATCGACGTGTCCGGCCCCGACAAAGTCACCGCCGACCGCAGGCTCGCGCCCGACATCCTGGCGGCACTCGCGGATGACGGGCCAACCGAAGTGGTCGAGCACGGCGTGCTGCCGCTCAATTTCGCGTGCCCCAATCTGATCTGGCTGGCCGGCGGCACACGCACGGGCATCGGCGACGCCGCCTCGCCCTGGTCGGCGGCGGTGGCGCAGGCCTGACGCAAACGTCGCCGCTCACCCTCATGTTGGACGCTGAACCGCCCTTGAGGTACGGCCCGGCCGATTGCCGTAAGCCGGCCCATTGACCGACCGCGCGCAAAGCCAATAGCCTTCCGGTGGGCGGCAAGACCAAAGCACCGGCGGAGCGGCTGCGTTCCGCGTGGCGGCGTGCATCGGGGGACGTGCTCTGGACGCGAGCGTGCGCGAGAACGCGCCGGCCACGGCCCGCGACCTCATCGCCATTCGCCATCTGTCGAAGATTTATGGGGCCGGCGCGGGCGGCGTCACCGCGCTGAGCGACATCGACTGCGCGGTTGCGGACGGCGAGTTTCTGGCCATTGTCGGCCCGTCCGGCTGCGGAAAGTCCACTTTGCTAAAGATTTTGGCCGGTCTGATGCCGGCAACCAGCGGACAGGCGCTGCTCAACGGCACCCCGATCGACGGACCGCGCCGCGACATCGGCGTTGTATTCCAGTCGCCGGTCCTGTTCCCGTGGCGTACGGTGCTCGGCAATGTGCTGTTGCCGGCTGATGTTCAGGGGCTCGGCCGCGACGCCATGAGCAAGCGCGCCCTCAACCTGCTCACTCTCGTCGGCCTCGCCGGATTCGAGCACCGCTATCCCTGGCAGCTCTCCGGCGGCATGCAGCAGCGCGTCGCACTCGTGCGGGCCCTCATTCACGACCCGGCCCTGCTGCTGATGGACGAGCCATTCGGTGCGCTCGACGCGCTCACCCGCGAGGCGATGAACGTGGAACTCCAGCGCATCTGGCTGGAGCGGCGCAAGACCGTGGTGTTCATCACGCACTCGACCAGCGAAGCGGTGTTCCTCGCCGACCGCGTGATGGTGATGACGCCGCGGCCCGGCAAGGTCGGCGATCTGTTCGCCGTCGACCTGCCGCGTCCGCGCCCGCTCGACGTCATGAACACACCCGAGTTCGGCACCTACGTGCGGCGCGTGCGCAACGCCCTCAATGCCGGCGGAGGCCTCGAATGATCGGCGGCCCGAAGAACTTCATGCTGCGGCTGCTGCTGATCTTCGCCTTCCTGTGCGCCTGGGAAGGGTTTGTGCGCCTGCTGGCGATCCCGGCCTTCATCCTCCCGACGCCGACGAGTGTGTTCATCGCGCTCTATCGCGGCTTCGCGAGCTGGCTCTATATCGACCACATCTGGATCACCGTGACTGAAACCCTGATGGGCTTCGTGCTCGGGACCGCATTGGCCTTCATGCTCGGCACCGTGATCGCGCTCTCGCGCCCGGTCGAATATTTCCTCTACCCGTTCGTCGTGATGTTCCAGGCGATGCCAAAGGTCGCGCTCGCCCCGCTCATCATCGTGTGGTTCGGACTGGGGCTGACCTCCAAGGTCGTGAACGCCGCGCTGGTCGCGTTCTTCCCGCTGATGGTCAACACCATCGTGGGGCTGCGCTCGGCCGAGGAAGACAAGGTCAACCTGATGCGCTCGCTCGCGGCCTCGCGCACGCAGATTTTCTGGATGCTGCAACTGCCGAACGCAATGCCCTACATCTTTGCCGGACTGGAGATCGCGATGATCTTCGCGCTCATCGGAGCGATCGTCGCCGAGTTCGTCGGCGCCCAGGCGGGCCTCGGCATGCTGATCCAGAGCATGAACTTCACGATGGACGTGGCTGGACAATTCTCGGTGCTGCTGCTGCTGTCGATCATCGGTCTTGCGCTGAACTGGATCGTCATCGCGGTGCGCAAGCGCGTGTTGTTCTGGGATGCATCGCAAAAATTCAGCGACGAAGCGGCGAAGAAAGAAACGGCCTGACCAGAAGGGAGAGACAGATGAAGCGGACAGCCATCCTTGCCTCGGTGCTCTTGCTCGCCGGCATCGCCAGCGCCGCAGCGCAAACGACCGTGCGGGTCGCGTGGTGCGCGCGCACGGTATCGTCGGCCGCGGCACCCTACGCGATCGCCACCAAGATGGGCTGGTACAAGGATGCGGGCATCAAGGTGGAGCTGGTGCCGATGCCGGGCTCGACCGACTGCGTGAAGGCCGTTGCGACGAAGGACGTGCAGTACGGTCTGCCGTCGATCGAACCGGTCGCGATCATCCGGCCGCAGGGCGTGAAGATCAAGAATTACTACACAGCCTACCAGGCCAATATCTACGGCATCGCGGTGCCGGAAAACTCTCCGATCAAGACCTTCGCGGATCTGAAGGGCAAGAAGATCGGCGTCACCTCGATGGCGTCGGCCGGCGTGATCGTGGCGCGCGCGCTCGCCGCCAATAACGGATTCAATCCTGACAAGGACGTCACGATCGTGGTCGCCGGCGAGGCGGCGCAGACCGCCGCGCTGCTGCGCGGAAACCAGATCGACGCGCTGTCGCAGTTCGACACGCAATACGCGCTGACCGAGAACGCCGGCGCGAAGCTGCGAATGCTCGACACCAAGGACATCGCCAACTTCCCGTCGAACGGCTTCATCGCGCTGGAGGAGCGGCTCGCGAACAACCGCGCAGAGGCGGTCGCGCTGGTCCAGGGCTACGCCAAGGGCACGATTTTCGCGATCAACAATCCCGAGGCCGCGATCCGGATCCTGTGGGAGGTTTTTCCGCAGACCAAGGCGACCGGCAAGGACGAGGCGACCGCGATGCGCGACGACGTGAAGACCCTGGAGGCGCGTGCCAAAAGCTGGCGGCTTGAATCGGTCGGCGCCACGCGGTGGGGCGACAATCTCGTGGCGAACTATGACGCCTACGTGGACTTTCTGGTGAAGAACGGCGTGCTGAAGGAGAAGGTGCCGGCCAGCGAACTCGTCACCAACGACCTGATCGACGACATCAACAAGTTCGATCCGGCGCCGATCATCAAGGCCGCCAAGGACTGGAAGGGGTGATTTCCTTCTCCCCGCGAAGCGGGGAGAAGGTGCCCGAGCGAAGCGAGGGCGGATGAGGGGCCCCTCACCCGACGCGCCGCTTTGCGGCGCGCCACCCTCTCCTCGTTTCACGGGGAGAGGGAAAGAAGGGAGCGACCTCTATCTCTTGATCACGCGCTTTGGCGTTCCGGCCATCCACGCCTGGATGTTCTCGACCATCTCGGCATAATAGACCTTGTAGTTCTCCTGCGTCACATAGCCGAGATGCGGCGTGAGCACGACATTGTCGAGCTTGCGCAGCGGGTGCGCGACCGGCAGCGGCTCGATGTCGAACGTATCGAGGCCCGCGCCCGCGATTCGGCGCTGGCCGAGTGCGGAGAGCAGCGCTGCCTCTTCGATGATCGGCCCCCGCGACGTGTTGACGATGAAGGCCGTCGGCTTCATCAGCGCGAGATCCTGCGCGCCGACGAGCCCGCGCGAGCGGTCGCTCAGCACCAGGTGGATGGACAGGAAGTCGGACTGCCGGAACAGCTCCTCCTTCGAGACCAGCGTGGCGCCGCCTTCCTTCGCTTTCTCAGGCGTGAGGTTCTGGCTCCATGCGATCAGGTTCATGCCGATCGCCCGACCGATCTCGCCGACCTTGGAGCCAAGCTTGCCGAAGCCGAGCAGCCCCAGCGTCTTGCCGCCAAGCTCGATGCCGAGCGTCGATTGCCACGGCACGCCGGACTTCATGCGGGCGTGCTCGTAGCCGATCTTGCGCGCGAGCTCGAGCATCAGGCCGATCGCAAGCTCCGCGGTCGGCTGGCCGACGCTGCCGGTGCCGCACACCGTGATGCCGCGCTCCGCCGCGTACTCGACGTCGATCGAGGCGTTGCGCGCGCCCGAGGTCATCAGCAGCTTCAGGTTCGGCAACTGCTCCAGCGTGGCTTTCCGGAATGGCGTGCGCTCGCGCATCATGCAGACGATGTCGAAGCCCTTCAGCGCAGCCACCGCCGCCTTCTGGTCGGCGAAGGGCTCGTTGAACACCTTGATCTCGACGTCGCTTGAGAGTGGCGACCAGTCGGCAATCTTGAGTGCGACGTTCTGGTAATCGTCGAGGATCGCGCAGCGGTGCTTCATCGGGCTTCCCTGGAACGGCTAGTTACATTTGCGCATGATCTTATCCGAAAACCGGTTCCCATCCCTGATCAAGTCCGGGACACGCTTTTCGGGATCATGCGCGCTTGACGATGCGGAAGACGAACAGGCCGGAGTCGTTCGTGTTGTCTTCCAGTACGTCACCCGTTTCGCGGAGCAGGTTCGGAATGTCGATGGTGGCGAGCGGGTCGGTACACTCGACCACGAGCCGGTCGCCAGCCGCAAGCCGGGTCAGCGCCTTTCGGGTCTTCAGTGCGGGCAGTGGGCAGCGCAGCCCACGCAGGTCGAGTGTGGTGTCGGACATCGGCGCAATGGACTTGGCCGATCGTTCAACGTCAAGGGCATGCTTGACCTCGCGGTTGCGGCGCGCTCACAAGGGCACATGGATAGCGAGATAAGGCAGCGGCTTCCCGCGCTGACGCCGATCGGGCTGGTGCTCGCGCGCGTCGACGCGCTGGCGCGGCCGGTGACGCCGCGCGAGGCGGCCGTCGCGGACGCCGAGGGGCGCGTGCTCGCCGCGGACGCTGCAGTGGGCAAGCCGCACCCTCCCGCCGCGGTCGCGCTGCGCGACGGCTGGGCGGTGCACGCCGAGAGCATCGCGGACGCCGGGCCCTATACGCCGATGCCGGTGACGCCGGTCTGGGTCGATGCCGGCGCGTCGATGCCGGGCGGCACCGACGCCGTCCTGCCGCATGATGCCGTGATGCTCGGCGGCGCGAGTGCCGAGGCGCTCCAGCCCGCCACCGCGGGCGATGGCATTCTCATCGCGGGCGTCGATGCGTCTCCCGACGTGCCGCTGCGCCGTGCGGGCGCGCGGCTGCGTGCGGCCGATGTCGCCGCATTGCAGGCGGCCGGAATTGGTCGCGTAAGCGTGCGCGAGCCGCGCGTGCGGGTCGTCGCCACGCCGGGATGTGACTCCGTCGCGCTCGCGATCTCGCGCGCGGCCTCCGCGCATGGCGTGGTGGTGATTTTCGTGCGTGCGCTGGAGCGTGCGCTCGCGGACGAGCAGACCGACATGGTCATCACGGTCGGCGGCGCCGGCGAAGGGCAGAACGACGCCAGCGTCGCGATGCTGGCCCGCATGGGGCAGGTGGACATCTTTGGCTTCGGCATCGCGCCGGGCGAGAGAGCCGCGCTCGGCGCCGTCAAGGGCCATCCGGTGCTGATGCTGCCCGCGCGGCTCGATGGCGCGCTTGCGGCCTATCTCCTCGTCGGCGAGCCGCTGCTCGAACGGCTGACCGGGCTGACGACGCGCGAGCCCGGCATGCCGGTGACGTTGACGCGGAAGATCGTCTCGACCGTCGGCATCGCCGAGGTCGTGCCGGTTCGGCGCGTCGCGGGTGGCGCGGAGCCGCTCGCATCCGGCCACTGGCCTTTGCAGGCGCTGACGCGCGCCGACGGTTACGTGATGATCCCGCCCGAGAGCGAAGGGCTGGCGGCCGGCAGCATCGCCGAGATGCGGGCGTTTCCATGAACGACGCGCGCAGGACGCCGCACTCCGCGCTGCTCGATGCGGTGCGCGCCGCCGCCCGCCAAGAGCAGTTCCTCGCCGTGGTTTCGGCCGAGGACGCGAAGGCGCGCTTCGAAGCACATCTCGATCTTGCCCCCCTCCCCGCCGAAACGGTCGCGCTCGCGGCCTCGCTCGGTCGTGTGCTCGCCCATGATGTTGCGGCGCCGACCGACGTGCCGCCGTTCGACCGTTCCAACGTCGACGGGTTCGCGCTGCGCGCCGCCGACACCGCGGGCGCGACCGAAGCAGCGCCGCGCCGCCTTGCCCTCAATGCCGAGGTGCTGACTTGCGGAGCCGCCCCGCAGCTTGCCGTGACGCCCGGCACCGCCACTGCGATCGCGACCGGCGGCATGATCCCGCGCGGTGCCGACGCCGTCACGATGATCGAGCACACCGAACTGGTGGACAGCGCGGCGCCCGCGATCGACCTGCGCCGCGCCGTGGCACCCGGACAATTCGTCTCCTATGCGGGCTCCGACATTGCGCGCGGCGAGACGCTGCTGCGCCGCGGCGCGCGCATCTCGTCGCGGGAGATCGGCATGCTGGCGGCATGCGGCTTCGAGCACGTCGACGTCGTGCGGCGGCCGCGTGTCGCCGTCCTGTCGACCGGCGATGAACTGACGGCGCCCGGCGCCACGCTGCGGCCCGGCGCGGTCTACGACTCGAATGGCGCAATCGTCGCGGCCGCGGTCGCGGAAGCAGGCGGCGAGCCGGTCGCCTTCGGCGCCTTCCCGGACGACGAAACTGCGCTCGCCGCCGCAGTCACGCGCGCGCTTGCCGAATGCGACATGGTGGCGCTCTCCGGCGGCACCTCGAAGGGCGCGGGCGATCTCTCGTATCGCATCGTCTCGCGCCTCGGCGCGCCCGGCGTCGTTGTGCATGGCGTTGCGCTGAAGCCCGGCAAGCCGCTCTGCCTTGCGGTGGCGCAACGCAAGCCGATCGCGGTGCTGCCCGGCTTCCCGACCTCGGCGATCTTCACGTTCCACGCCTTTGTGGCGCCGGTGATCCGCGCGAAGGCTGGCCTGCCGGCCGAAGCCGCCGTGACGGTCGACGCGACGGTACCGATGCGCATCCCCTCCGAACTTGGCCGCAAGGAGTTCGTGCTGGTCGCGCTGGTCGAAGGCGCGGACGGCCGCATCGCGTTCCCGCTGCCGAAGGGCTCGGGCGCCGTGACGGCCTTTTCGCAAGCCGACGGCTTCCTGGAGGTCGACGCGCTTGCAAGCGCGGTCGATGCCGGAACCCGCGCGACGGTGACGCTGATCGGTCAGGCGGGTGCGCCGGACCTCGTGATCGCCGGCAGTCATTGCGTCGCGCTCGACGCGGTGCTCTCCGCGCTGTCATCGCAAGGCCTGTCGGCGCGCACCATCGCGATCGGCAGCATGGGCGGGGTCGCGGCGGCGCGGCGCGGCGAATGCGATCTCGCGCCGATCCACCTGATGGACCCGGCGACCGGCATCTATAATGAGCAATACGCGCGCGATGGTCTTACGCTGGTGCGCGGCTGGCAGCGCATGCAGGGCGTTGTGTTCCGGCCCGGCGATGCGCGCTTTGCGGGTCGAGACGCGCAGGCGGCTGTGCAAGCCGCCCTCGCGGACCCCGACTGTATCATGGTCAACCGCAACGCGGGCGCGGGGACGCGCGTGCTGATCGACCGGTTGCTCGGCGCCGCGCGGCCCGCCGGCTACGGCAACCAGCCGCGTTCGCATAACGCGGTCGCGGCTGCTGTGGCGCAGGGCCGCGCCGACTGGGGCATCGCGATCGCATCGGTCGCCGCGATGTACGGCTTGGGCTTCCTGCCGCTCTCGCCGGAGAATTACGATTTCCTTCTGGTGGAAAGCCGCCGCGAGCGGCCTGCCGTCGCGGCATTTCTCGCCGCGCTGCGCGATCCCGTTGTACGAGAGCAAATCGCCGCGCTCGGCATGACGCCGGCGTAAGCCTATATTGACCGCATGCGCATCATCGGGATCGCGGGCTGGAGCGGGGCGGGCAAGACCACCTTGCTGACGCGCGTCATCCCGCGCCTGGTCGCGCGGGGCTATCGCGTCTCGACCGTCAAGCACGCGCATCATGAATTCGACGTGGACCATCCCGGCAAGGATTCGCACACGCACCGCAGGGCGGGCGCGACCGAGGTGCTGGTGTCGTCCGCCCATCGCTGGGCGCTGATGCGTGAGCTGCGCGGCGGCGCCGAAGGGCCACTCGATGCGCTTTTGGAAAAGCTTTCCGAGGTCGATCTCGTGCTGGTCGAGGGCTTCAAGCGCGAGGGGCATCCCAAGCTCGAGGTATATCGCGCCGCGGTCGGCAAGCCGCCGCTCTATCCTGAGGACGAGAACATCGTGGCGGTCGCAAGCGACGGTCCGGTGACGGCGCGCGTGCCGGTCGTCGCACTCGACGACACGGAAGGCGTCGCCGACATTCTGGTCGCGAGGGCCATGCCGCTCGATACGCTCGTGGCGCGAATGCGGAGCGCCTGATGGCCCAGCTCACCGACGACTGCTTCGCGTTCGGCGGCCCGCTGCTCGCCATCGACGACATGGAACGGCTGATTGCCGAGCGCGTCACGCCGGTTTCCGAGACCGAGCGTGTGACGCTCGACGGCGCCGCCGGACGCGTGCTCGCCGCCGACCTGATCGCGCCGATCGATCTGCCGCCGTTCGACAATTCGGCGGTCGACGGTTATGCGGTTCGCCACGCGGACCTGGGAACGAGCGAAACAGCGCTCGCCATCGTAGACCGCCTCACCGCGGGTCGGGCCGCGGCGCGCGAGGCCGGTGCCGGCGAAGCGATCCGCATCTTCACCGGCGCGCCGATGCCAAACGGCGCCGACACGGTGTTCATGCAGGAGGATGTGCGGCTCGAAGGGCCGGCCGTGATCGTGCCGCCCGGCCTCAAACGCGGCGCGAACCGCCGGCTTGCCGGCGAAGACGTGCGGCGCGGCGCAGTGGCCCTGCCGGCGGGGCGGCGGCTTTCGCCGCAGGATCTCAGCATGGCGGCGGCGCTTGGCCTGCAGGCGATCACCGTGCGGCGGCGCCTGCGCGTCGCGCTGTTCTCCACCGGCGACGAGGTTGTCGAGCCCGGCACGCCGCTGCCCCCCGCGGGCCTTTACGATGCAAACCGCCGCCTGCTCGCGGGGCTGCTCGCGCGCCTCGGCGCCGAGGTCACCGATCTTGGCATCTTGCGCGACGATCCCGAAAAGCTGACCGCGCGTCTCTCTGCAGCAGCGAAGAACCACGATCTGGTGCTGACTTCCGGCGGCGTATCAACCGGCGAAGCCGACTACGTGAAGGACGCCATCGAGGCAGCCGGTTCGCTCGTGTTCTGGCGCGTCGCCATCAAGCCGGGGCGGCCGGTTGCGATGGGCGTCCTTGGCGGCACAGCTTTCGTCGGACTGCCCGGAAATCCGGTAGCCGTCTTCGTCACCTTCGCGCGCGTGGTGCGGCCGTTGCTGCTGCGGCTTGGGGGAGCCAACCCCGAACCGCTGATCGCGCTGCCGGTGAAATCGGGATTTGCGTACAAGAAGAAAAAGGGCCGCCGCGAGTACGTGCGCGTCTCATTGGCGCGACAGGCCGACGGATCGTTCGTCGCCAGCAAGCACCCGCAGGACGGCGCAGGCGTGATCTCGTCGCTCACCGCCACCGATGGGCTCGCCGAGCTTGATGACGAGGTGACCGAAATCGTGCCGGGCGAAACGATCGGTTTCTTGCCGTATTCGGTGCTGGCGGGTTGATTTTCTTTCGTCTTTGCGAGCGAAGCGAAGCAGTCCAGAGATCTAGAGGCTGGATTGCTTCGTCGCTTACGCTCCTCGCAATGACGAAGCCAAGCCCGTCGCCCGCTCCACATCCTCCGGCGTATTCACGTTGAAGAACGGATCGACCGGCTCGGTCGGCCAGTCCGCCAACGCGATGCCATGGCGCGCGGTCCACACCTCGATCTTGCGCAGGTCTTCGTCGACGATCGCGCGTCGCAAGTCCTCACGCAGCGCGACCTGCCACAGCCCGACCACTGGATGACGCCAGTCGCCGGAATGCGCGCAGGCAAGCGGCTTGTTCTCCGCGATGCGCGCATCGTGCAGACGCGACACAAGATCGCGCGGCAGAAACGGACAATCGCCCGGCACGCTCGCGACCCACTCGATGCCGGGCCGGTTCGCCGCGACCCAGTCGAGGCCTGCGAGGATGCCGGCGAGCGGGCCTGCGAAATCCGGCACGCTGTCCGCCACCACCGGCAATCCGAACGCCACAAAGCGCGCCGGATCGCCGTTTGCGTTGAGCACGATGCCGCTGACCTGCGGCGTCAGTCGCGCCAGCGTGCGCTCAAGGATGGTCTCCTGGCCGATGCGGATCAGCGCCTTGTCGCCGCCGCCCATGCGGCGCGCGAGCCCGCCCGCCAGAACGAGGCCGAACGTCTCAGTCGTCATGCACCGCCGCCTTGCGCCGGTGCTTGCCGCTCTCCTCCTCGACGTAGGACAGGTCCTGGTCGAACACGATGCGATCCTCGCCGGCGAGCGCAACGAAGCGCTTGCCCCGCGCGCGGCCGATCAGCGTCAGTCCGGCCTTGCGGGCAAGCTCAACGCCCCATGCGGTGAAGCCCGAGCGCGAGACCAGGATGGGAATGCCCATCCGCACGGTCTTGATCACCATCTCCGAGGTGAGCCGCCCGGTGGTGTAGAAGATCTTGTCGTGCGCGGGCACGCGACTCTGGAACATCCAGCCGGCGATCTTGTCAACCGCGTTGTGGCGGCCGACGTCCTCCATGTAGACCAGCGGACGGTCTTCATGCGCGAGCACGCAGCCATGGATCGCGCCGGCTTCGAGATAGAGCGAAGGCGTGGTGTTGATCGCGTGGGTCAACGCGTAAAGCCATGACGTGCGCAAGGTCGCAGCGGGGAGCTTGACGCCTTCGACCAGCTCCATCAGGTCGCCGAATGCCGTGCCCTGTGCACAGCCCGAGGTCTGTGTGCGCTTCTTGAGCTTGTCCTCGTAGTCGGTCTGCCGCTCGGTGCGCACGACCGCAACGGCGAGGTCCTCGTCGTAGTCGACGCCGGTGACGACATCGTCCGGCCGCAGCATGTTCTGATTGAGCAGGTAGCCGATCGCCAGATAGTCGGGGTAGTCGCCGATCGTCATCGCGGTGACGATCTCCTGCGCGTTCAGGTAGATCGTGAGCGCCTGCTCGACCGTCACTGAGGTGGTCACGGCTGAGCCGGTCTGGTCGACGCCCGACACGCGCTCTGTCAGCCGCGGGTCCGCGGGGTTGGGGCGGATGAGGTAGGGGTCGGCCGAGATCGGCGCAGGTCGGACGGCGTCTCGGGCGCTCATCGGAGGTCTCGCATCGTCGGACAATACAGTGGTTCGGCGTGAGCCGCAGTCTTGCCAATGCGAAGACCATGGCTTAAGTTATAACCGATGTTATAACTAGGAGCTTTCCATGCTTACCCTGAAGATCACCAAGATCGGCAATTCACTTGGCGTGATCCTTCCGAAGGAAGCTTTGGCCCGCCTCAAGGTCGATCAAGGGGACTCGCTCTTTCTAACCGAGGCGCCTGACGGATATCGCATCACCCTCTACGACGAGGAACTCGGCGCCCAATTAGCCGAAGCGCGGGAGGTCATGCGCAAGCGCCGCAATGCTTTGCGCGAGCTTGCAAAGTGAAGGAGCCAATCTGGCTGCGGTTGGAAGCGATCCTGGCGGCTCATGACGAACAGCTCGTTGAGCATGGCGGTGGCGGCGGAATACGCGATCAGGGCCTTCTGGAGTCGGCACTCGCCCGGCCGTTAAACCTTTACGCCTATGGCGAGCCCGCTCTGCCCAAGCTGGCCGCCGCCTACGCGTTTGGTATCGCCAAAAACCATCCCTTCGTGGACGGCAACAAACGAACCGCACTGGTAGCGACGGAATTTTTTCTCGGGCTGAACGGCGTCGACCTGACGGCGACGGACCTTCAGTGCGTTGAGACCTTCCTCGCACTCGCCGCCGGCGAGATCACTGAAGAGGAACTCGCGGCCTGGATCGACCGCAACATTCGAAAGCGTCGGAAATAGAGAGGATCAGGCCGAAACGTTGGCCATGCCGCGCAGGTCGGGCTCGCCATGGGCAGCGCGGGCGTGCTTGGCGTGCCACTTGGGGCCGGGGCCGCGCATGTAATGGCGCTCCGGGTGGTAAGTCCCGAACAGGTCGGTGGTCATGCCGCGCCACAGGTCGAGGACGGCCTTGCCGATGCTCGGGGCTGTGGTCTTGGTCGCCATGACACGGATCCTGTTGCTCCAGGTGGTCCCGACTGCCGGGTCCGCTTTTTGGTCGCGACGGATGTCCGCCTGGTTCAGCGACCATGATGCGGTCGAATTGGTTAAAATTCGTTACAACTTCGCTGGCGTTCCGCGCCGAATTTGTCCTCATCCTTTATGAAGTTTTACTGTAGTCGCAGGCACAACCGCTCTCCGGCGAGATACGCGCGAAGCCCACGCGGCGTTTCGGAAATGACGGGAGGCTCGCGGTCACGTGAGCACGCGTGATTGCGCGCGATACAACATTCTCGGACGGGCAATACTTTGTATCGGCGGCCGCGCGGCCGCCGCAAGGCCGCGGGCCCTACTCCACCTTGGCGCCGGACTCCTTCACCACCCGGCCCCACTTCTCGATCTGGGTCCGGATGTGCTCGGCGAAGCGCTCGGGCGGGCCACCGGCCGGGTTGACGCCCTGATCGGCGAATTTCTGCTTCACGTCCGGCATCGCCAGAATCCTGTTGAGTTCCGCGTTGAGCTTGGCGAGCACGTCCGGCGGTGTCGCTGCCGGCGCCACCATCCCGAACCAGACGCCGACCTCGTAGCCGGGCACGCCGGCTTCGGCGACCGTCGGAATGTCGGGCAGCGCGGGATCGCGCGCGGGGCTGGTGATCGCCAGCGCGCGCAGCTTGCCGGCCTTCACCTGCGTTACGACGTTTGGCACGTTGTCGAAGGCGACCTGCACATGACCGCCGAGCAGGTCGGTCACCATCGGGGCCGAGCCCTTGTAGGGCACGTGGATCATGCTGGTCGCCGTCATCAGGCGAAACAGCTCCATGGAGAGATGGTTCGACGAACCGCTGCCGGTCGAGCCGTAGCTCATCGTGCCGGGCTTGGCCTTCACGGCGTCGATCAGCTCCTTCACGGATTTCACCGGTACGTCGTTGTTGACCACCAGCAGGTTCGCGGCCTGCCCGGCGAGGATCAGCGGCGCAAAATCCTTCAGCGTGTCGTAGGGAAGCTTCGCGTACAGCGTCGGGTTCACGGCGAACGGGAACGCCACGACGAGCAGCGTGTAGCCGTCGGGTGGCGCCTTCGCGACGGCCTCAGTGCCGATCAGCGTGCCGCCGCCCGGGCGGTTCTCGACGACGGCCGTGACTCCCCAGTCGTCGGCGAACTTCTGCGCCACGATGCGGCCGAGCGTGTCGTTGAAGCCGCCCGGCGTGTAGGGCACCACGATGCGGATCGTCTTGGTCTTGTCGGGGAAGTCGGCGAGCGCGGCTGAGGCCAGGAACGTGGCGGCAAGAACAAGACCCAGCAGGCGTATCGTTCGCATCATTCTCTCCTCTTGATCCGCTCATGCCCGCGGAAGCGGGCATCCAGTTCTTTCTTGCCTTTGGCAAAGAACTGGGTCCCCGCATTCGCGGGGACGAACGGAGTTGACCTCATACATACCCGGGCCCTTCGATCGGCGGGTGCTTGGCGAGAAAATCCTCGTTCACCTCGACGCCGATGCCGGGCTTCTCCAGCGGCCAGACGTTTCCATCCTTGTCGACTTTGTAAGGCGAACTGGTCAGCTCATCGCGGAACAGATTGTTCTTCGAGACATCACCCTCGAAGTAGCCGCCGTTGTCGATGGCTCCGAGCACATGGATCGTCGCCGCCATGTTGAGGCCGGTCATGCAGGTGTGCGGATGGATGGGCAACTTGTAGGCCGACGCCATCGCGGCGATGCGGACGATTTCGGTGATGCCGCCTGTTTTTGAGAGGTCCGGCTGCAGGATCGTGACCGCGCCCTCCTCGATCACGCGGCTGAACTCGAAGCGCGTGAAATGGTTCTCGCCGGTCGCAAGGGGCACCTGCCCGAAGGTCTGCGCAAGCTCGTAGCTGCGATAGTCGTGCGGCGGGAATGGCTCCTCCAACCAGCCGACGCCGAACTCGTCCATGCCGGGCATCACGGCGCGCGCGTCCTTCACCGAATAGGCCGTGTTGGCATCGGTGAGGATGTCGATGCCGTCGCCCACCGCCTTGCGCACTGCGGCGATCCGGGCGAGATCGCGCGCGGGTGAATCGCCGACGCGCAGCTTCACGGCCTTGTAGCCAGCCGCCAGATGCGGCTGCACCTCGTCGACCAGCGCGGAGGGCTCCTGATAGCCGAGCGAGACGCCGCCCGCGTAAGCCGGGATTGCCTTGCGCGCGCCGCCGAGCAGCCGGTAGAGCGGCCAGCCCGTCGCCTTGCCGCGGATGTCCCACAGCGCCATGTCGATGCCGCTCATCGCCATCGCGGCGCCGGCGCCCATACCGTGGCTTGCGAGCTGGCGCGAGTAGATGCGGTTCCAGCAACCGACCACGTCGGCGGCGCTCATGCCGAGGATGAGTTGGCGCAAGGTCGTGTTGACGAGCTGTGCGATTGCCGTGTGGGCACGGCCGTGATGCGACTCGCCGTAGCCGACGAGCCCGCCTTCGGTCGTCACCTTCACCACCACGGCGTCGCGCTTGACCGCGCGGCCGATGCCGAGCGTCACGCTTTCGCCTGGCGGGATGGGGTAGGACGTGGCGTAGGCCTTCACGTCCCTGATGCGCAAATCGTTGTCCGTTGAGCCCGGATCTTCGGCCACCGATTTCCTCCCGCACGCTGATTTTGGTGCGGTTATCGCATCGGAAGATGCCGGTCGCCAGTAGCGGCTTGCCCTTCCCTCGCCCGCTCGCTACATCAGCGCGAATTTCCCGACATTTTTCGGAAGGACAGGGCGAATGGCCCGACAGTTCATCTATCACATGCAGGGCCTCACCAAGACTTATCCGGGCAACCGCAAGGTCTTGGAAAACATCCATTTGTCGTTCTATCCGGACGCCAAGATCGGTGTGCTCGGCGTCAACGGCTCGGGCAAGTCGACGCTGTTGCGCATCATGGCCGGCATCGACACCGACTATGTCGGCGAGGGCTGGGTCGCCGAGGGTGCGCGCGTCGGCTATCTGCAGCAGGAGCCGCAGCTCGACGAGACGAAGACGGTCCGCGAGAACGTGATGGAGGGCGTTGCGCCCAAGAAGGCGCTGGTCGACCGCTATAACGAGATCGCGGCGAACTATTCCGACGAGACCGCCGACGAAATGTCGAAGCTGCAAGACGAGATCGATTCCAAGAATCTCTGGGATCTCGACAGCCAGGTCGACCTTGCTATGGACGCGCTGCGCTGTCCGCCGGACGACGCCGACGTCACCAAGCTCTCGGGCGGCGAGCGGCGCCGTGTCGCGCTGTGCAGGCTGCTGCTGGAGCAGCCGGACCTTCTGCTGCTCGACGAGCCGACCAACCACCTCGACGCCGAAAGCGTCGCCTGGCTCGAAGGGCACCTGCGCAATTACCCGGGTGCGATCCTGATCGTCACCCACGACCGCTACTTCCTCGACAACGTCACCGGCTGGATCCTCGAGCTCGATCGCGGCAGAGGCATTCCCTACGAGGGCAACTACTCGGCGTGGCTGGTGCAGAAGCAGAAACGCCTCGCGCAGGAAGGCCGCGAGGAAGAGAGCCGCCAGCGCACGCTGCAGCGCGAGCAGGAGTGGGTCGCCGCCTCGCCGAAAGCCCGGCAGGCGAAGTCCAAGGCGCGCTACCAGCGTTACGAGGACCTGCTCAAGCAGGCGAGCGAGAAGCAAACCACCACCGCGCAGATCGTCATTCCGGTCTCCGAGCGGCTCGGTCAGAACGTCGTCGAGTTCACCGACCTCAAGAAGGGCTTCGGCGACAACCTGCTGATCGACGGGCTCACGTTCAAGCTGCCGCCGGGCGGTATCGTCGGCGTCATCGGCCCCAACGGCGCCGGCAAGACCACGCTGTTCCGCATGATCACCGGCGAGGACAAACCGGACGAAGGCACGATCAAGATCGGCGAGTCCGTGCATCTCGGCTACGTAAACCAGAGCCGTGATGCGCTCGACGGCTCCAAGAATGTCTGGGAGGAGATCTCAGGCGGCCTCGACCAGCTCATGCTCGGCAAGAAGGAAGTGAACTCGCGCGGCTACGTCTCGGCCTTCAATTTCAAGGGCGGCGACCAGCAAAAGAAGGTCGGCAACCTCTCGGGCGGCGAACGCAATCGCGTGCATCTGGCGAAGATGCTAAAGTCCGGCGCCAACCTGCTGCTGCTTGACGAGCCGACCAACGACCTCGACGTCGACACGCTGCGCGCGCTGGAAGAGGCGCTCGAGGATTTCGCAGGCTGCGCCGTGATCATCAGCCACGACCGCTGGTTCCTCGATCGCATCGCGACCCACATGCTCGCGTTCGAGGGCGACAGCCACGTCGAGTGGTTCGAGGGCAACTTCCAGGACTACGAGGAAGACAAGAAGCGGCGGCTGGGGATCGATTCAACGATTCCGCATCGGATCAAGTACAAGAAGTTCTCGCGCTGAGGATCGGAGCTGATCCGTTTCAGGACAACGGTATCCTGGTCTACCCGGGGTTGCGAACGGGTTGAACCGTGATCGCATCGGCGCTATTCTACCTTCCATTGCAGGAAGGATACGACCCATGCGCGGCGCTTTACCGTTGGCCTTTGCGCTCGCTATGACCGCGGAGGTCGCACACGAGACGTTGGCGGACCTCCACAACCCGACGACTCCCTTGCGGGTCGGGATCTTGTCGTCGCTGACGGACGCGATGTTTGCCGCGGACAAAAATCTGCCCGGAGAGCCCGCCGCAACGACGCGAGAGCGGCTGGCGCAGTTCTATCCCAACCGCAACTGCTTCAGTAACAATTTCCAGAATTGTAAATGATGCGATGCTTGCCGAGCCGCGGCTGATCGTTCTTCAACCGACGCCCTACTGCAACATTGCCTGCTCGTATTGCTACTTGGGAAATCGCGACGACAAGCGATTGATGTCGAACGACGTCATCGATGCGGTGCGCGACAAGCTATTGGCCCGACTGTCGAGGGACGCGACGCCCATGGTCGTCTGGCACGCGGGCGAACCAACCGCGGCTCCGATCCGCTGGTACGAGAACGCCTACGGCCGGTTCGCCGATGCGGCGCCCGCCGGCACGACCTTCTCGATGCAATCCAACGGCATCGGAATCGACGGGCGATGGATCGATCTTTTTCGCCGCACCAATACGAAGATCAGCATCAGCATCGACGGCCCGGAACATTTCCACGACCGGCGGCGGCGCACCCGCAACGGCAAGCCCACCTGGGCCATGGCGGTGCGTGGCTTGAGGCGGCTGCAGCGGGCCGGGCTCGAGCCGGGCGTCATCACCGTCCTGCATCCGGACGGCCTGGACCGCGCAGGCGAGTATTTCGACTTCTACCGCGCGCATGACCTGACCGACGTGAGCCTCAGCATCGACGAGGTCGAGGGCGCCAATCGGGAATCGGGATTCTCCGGCCGCGACCACAAGGCCGCCGTGACGCGCTTCCTGGTGACGGTGCTCGAACTGGCCTACCGCAGCGACTATCCGTTGCGGGTGCGCGGCATCGAGCGGATGGCGCAGATGCTGGCCGGTACCCCTGCTCCGAGCAATGAACTCGCCGTGCCCTGGGCAGCCATCGTGGTCGCAGCCGACGGGCGTGTGTCGACGTTCTCTCCCGAACTGACCGAGGCATCCGCTGCCGAATACGGCGACTTCGTTTTCGGCAATATCCTCGACGGCGAGATCGACCAGTTTGGCCACACCGACGTCTTCAGGCGCGTTGCGGCACGGGTGGCCGCGGGCGTGGCCGCCTGCAAGGCGACCTGCCGGTATTTCGAACTCTGCGGCGGCGGAAGCCCGGTCAACAAGTTCTCCGAAAAGCACGATCTCGGCGCGACCGAAACCGAATACTGCCGCTTGACGACACAGGCCTCAGCCGACGCGCTCATCGCCTTCCTGTCGCAGCGTCGCCGCCCGACCGCCGTCGTTCCCGTCGAAAATCCTCTGTTGCAGCCGCAGAGCAGGATCGCGTCATGAATTTCGGTCTTGGCTTGTTGAGCGCGTGGGGTCCGAAGTCATGGACCGTCTATGTCCTCGGGCTGGTGATCATCGTTCTGTACGCCAAGGACAAGTTCAATGTGCCGACCTACGACAAGGATGCCATGGGCTCGTTCGCCCAGTTACCCCCGCAATTCCTCACCGTCGACAGCCGCTACCGCCGCGGAAAGCTGATCTATCTCGGCTTGATGATCTGCCTGTACACGGCCCTTTGCATCGTGGGGCCGACCACGTTTTCAAGTCTCGGATTGAGCAGCGTTGCAAGTCAGCTCGGCCCCGTCGGGCCCTCGATGGAGAACAGCGAAATCTGGCCCGTCGTGTCCGCAACCTTCCTGATATCGACTGCCGCAGCCAAAGATACATCCATTCTCGGGCGCATCGAGCTGTTCATCCGCCAGTACGCTCACCGCGCCGCCTATATACCGAGTGCCGTCAGCGAACTCGCGTTCAGCCTGCGGAATTTCGACATCAAGCAGTGGCTGATCTCAAGCCCATACCTCGACAAGAACGAATTTCAGGAACGAAAGGAGGCGATCGCGGAGCTCGCAGGTCAACAGGCCTTCGACAAGATCACCGAACATCCGGAGCAGGAAGGTGAATTGACCGGGTGGATACGCGCCAACGTACTGTTCTATGCGCTGCAGCAGCTCTTCACCAAGCGGCAGGCTCTCTCCAGCACGAAGCTAGATTATCTCATCGACCTCGCCGAGAATCGCGACCACTTCGAGCGTATTCAGGCTGACCGCAACGCGCTCGCCGCTAAAGTCGTCGCCGAGGGTGAAAGCGCCGCGGCCTTGGAACAGATCTATCCCGAGGTTCAGCGGTTGATCAAAACCACCTCGATCATGCTAGCTGTCCTCCTCTCGCAAGCCGCGCGGAATTCGAACTATCTGAGCGGCCACCTGAACCAGCTTGGGTTTCAGGGGCTCGACCTGCGGGATCGATCCGATCACTTTGTCTATGTGAGCTTCGTGAATATCTTCATCCTTCTCGGCGCGATGATGTCGCTCCTGGTCGTCGTCGCTCTGGTCGTGTTTCCCCCGAACCTGTCATCCGAGCATTATTTCCCAGCTGCGATTTCGGTCGCCACGGGGGCACTCGCATATATCGTGCTGTTTCGAATCCTGGACTACTCGCGAGACAGCCAGCTGGAGTCGCTGGATTGGCGGGAGCGCCTCGACAGCTATCTCAAGACCGTGATCACGTGCGGCATCATTACCGCGCTCGTCTGCATGATCCTGACCATTCTGGTGTTTTCGATTTCCGACGTGCTGAAGGAATACCTGAGCCCGCTCACCATTGCCCAGATGCTGGTATTCCAGATCATCGTCGCGGGGCTCGGCGCTGCGTTTGGAATTCTCTATGCGCGGCGCGCCGCCCGGCTTCCATTCTCGAAGTTGGCTTTCTGGAACCCTGCCGTCATTAAGCTCCCTTTGATTCACGCGGTCTGTGCGACGATCCTCGTCGGCGGTCTGAATTACTTCATAAACTACCAGAATATCGAGAATGCGCCGCAGATGATCAGCGGCGGGATCCGGGCGCAGGTCGCCTATTATCGAGCCAATCTGGACAAGCTCTCCGGCGGCACGAGCTGGTTTTCCGGAAAAGAGGTGAAGCACGTCAGCCAGTTGCTCGGTCTCATCGACGATGGACTTGTCAGAAGCAATTATTGGGAAACGCAACGCGGTCTCACTTCGGGGGCGCGCCGGGCAAGGCAGAAAGATGCGATCGCGACGTCGTGTGCCGAGCTGCAGCGTTTTGTAGTGGAGTTCGGTCAAGACCTTTTTTCTGATCCGGCCCGGTGCCGCCTCGCCGAATACGTCGAGCCGAAGGACGACGGCGATCGCCGGTTCATGGCCCTGGTGGGCTCCCTGACCTCGCTGATCGACGCCCTGGATCCCGTCGAGACCTCCAGCGTGTCGACTCACATGCCTTGGCTGTTTCCGGCCGTGACGGCCTTCATCCTCGCCTTGATGTACGGAATTGGCTTCATCTACGGGCGAGGGTGGTGGCTCTATAACGAATGCAGCCGCGAAGACGGACAGATCGCCAAGTTGAAGGAACAGGCGGAAAAGGCCGTTGGCGCGAGCATCGACTTCGACAGATGGCTGATCACGCCACTGCCGTCGCTCAGCTTCCTGACCCCGATCGAGGCGGTTCGCTACGAGGACTTTCGGGGCAAGCTGTTCTCCAGCGTACAGCGCAGGAAGATCGACATGAGCCGCTTCGTCATCAAGCCAGCCGACGAGCCTCACCCTGAAGAGATGCCCAGGCGGAAAATGGACGCCGCCGCCTAGTCTAGGGTCTTCAGGCGCGATACCGGTCAAGCATCGCGCGATCGATCTCCACGCCGAGCCCCGGCCTGTCCGGGATCTGCACCCAGCCGCCCACCTGCTGGACCGGTTCGCGCACGAGCTGCTGGCGGAACGGGTGCGAGGAGCGGTCGTATTCGAGCACCGGCTCCTGCGGGTAAAGCGAATGATGCGCGACCGGCACGGCGGCGATCACCTGCAGCGAAGCTGCTTGTGCCACCGCCGATCCCCACACATGAGGATTGACCTGCACGCCGTGCGACTGCGCCAGCGTCATGATGTGGCGCGCCGCCGTGATGCCGCCGCATGAGCCGATGTCGGGCTGCGCGATGTCGACCGCACCGGCGGCCAGAAACTCGCGGAAACCGAACAGCGTGTGCTCGTTCTCCCCGCCCGCGATCGGCATCGAGAGCTTGGCGCGCATCTCGACATAGCCCGCGATATCCTCCGGCGCGACAGGCTCCTCGTACCAGCGCAGATCATGCTCCTCCAGCGCGCGGCCGAGCCGCAGCGCCTCGGCGCGGCCGTAGGCGTGATTGGTATCGACCATGAGGGTGATCGGCTTGCCCTGGATGGCGCGGCCGATCTCGCGCATGCAGGCGATGTCGTCCGCGACGCCATAGCCGAGCTTCACCTTCATCAGCGAGAAGCCGGCCTCGAAGTGACGGATGGCTTCCTCGGCGAGACGCTTGCCTTCGCCCTGCCCGGTGATCCGGTAGAAGCCGGTGGCGTAGGGCTGCACTTTCGTGCGGAAGGCGCCGCCGAGCAGCTTGTAGATCGGCGCGTCGTAGAATTTTCCGGCGATGTCCCATAGCGCCATGTCGATCGCGCTGATCGCCGCGACGACCGAGCCCTTGCGGCCGTAGTCGCGCGTCATGTGGTACATCCTGTGCCACAGCACTTCGGTGTCGAGCGGATCGGCGCCGGTCACCAGCGGCCGCAGCGCCTTGTCGATCACGGTGGCGGCGATCTCAGGCGGCTCCAACCCTTGCGCAAACGCCTCGCCCCAGCCGCTGACGCCTTCGTCGGTGAGCACTTCAACCAGCGTCGCGGAGCGCTGCCTGACCCAGCCCTGCGAGAAGGCGAACGGCTCCGCAAGCGGGCTTTTCAGGACATGGATCGCGATATCGGTGATCTTCATGAAGCGCAGAATCGCACGGCGCCGCGCCCTTCGGCAACGCACCGTTCGTCATTGCGAGGAGGCGTAGCCGACGAAGCAATCCAGTCGTGTCGGGTGCTGGATTGCTTCGCGGAGCCTGTCATCGGGCCGCGCGAAGCGCGGACCCGTTGGCTCGCATGACGAAAGGCGCTCACGCCTTCGCGAGCGCGTCGATCTCCAGGTCGGTCGGGAAGCGGCCGAGCGACGTCTTGGAGAATTTGAGCTGACCGTTGACGAATATCTCGAACACCCCGCCGCTTCCGCGGACAAGTTCGACATCGGCATCAGTCAGCTTCTGCAGTCGTGCCCTCGCACCGAGGGCTTTGGGCTCGTAGCCTCAACTGCCGCAGTAGTGGATGACGATTTTCATGGATAAGGCGCTCCTGATCCCGCGATCATAACGGTCTCCTGAGCCGGGTGCCATGCCCCGCAGGAAACTCGGCCGCAAGGGCGTGGCCCTTGTGCGTCACTGCGGCGCAAGCCGCTGCGCTTCAACACCACGTCATCGAATCAAATATAACGGTCCCATCGGGACCAGGGTCCCGCAGAACCGCCGGTGATTGCAATGAGCATGGCCCCCGAGACGCCGATCCCGCCTTACGGAGGCCTGCGGCCACTGCCGATGCTCATCTTCTCGTCCCGCTGGCTGCAGCTTCCCCTCTACCTCGGCCTGATCGTGGCGCAAGGCGTCTATGTCATCCTGTTCCTGAAGGAGCTGTGGCACCTCTTTACCGAGGCGTTCCGGATCACCGAACAGGCGATCATGCTGGCGGTGCTCGGCCTGATCGACGTGGTGATGATCTCGAACCTGCTCGTGATGGTGATCGTCGGCGGCTACGAGACTTTCGTGTCGCGGCTGAACCTGGAGGGCCATCCGGATCAGCCCGAGTGGCTCTCCCACGTCAATGCCAGCGTGCTCAAGATCAAGCTCGCAATGGCGATCATCGGCATCTCGTCGATCCATCTGCTGCGCACCTTCATCGAGGCCGGTTCGCTCGGGTCGGGAGGCACGAAGTACACGGAGACCGGCGTGATGTGGCAGACCATCATCCATTGCGTGTTCATTCTTTCGGCGATCGGCATTGCGGCGGTGGACCGGTTGGGACAGTCGCTCGAGCCGAAACACCATTGAGATGGCCCGGCGCGCGCTCGCTGCCGTCCTTTGGCTCGGCCTGCTCGGCGCCGCGGCGGGGCCCGCGCACGCGGCCGATGCGGCGTTCCAGAAATGGCTCAGCGGCATTTGGCCGGAGGCGCAGCAGCAAGGCGTTACGCGCGCGACGTTCGACCGCGCGACGCGCGATCTCGAGCCCGATCTGTCGCTGCCCGACCTTGACCTTCCCGGCCGGCCGATCACCGGCGCCGCGCAGGCCGAGTTCGTGCAGACGCCGGCCGAGTATCTGAAGGAATCCTCTTTCGACCGGCTTGCCGAGCGCGGACGCAGGCTGCTCGACCAGCACCGCGCCACGCTCACCAGGATCGAGCGCCAGTTCGGCGTGCCGCCCGGCATCGTGCTGGCGATCTGGGGCCGCGAGACCGGTTACGGCTCGGCGAAAATGCCTTATCCGGCGATCCGCGCGCTCGCGACCCAGGCCTATCTCGGCCGCCGCAAGGATTTCTTCCGCAACGAGTTCCTGCTGGCGCTGAAGATCGTGCAGGAAGGCCACGTCTCGCTTGCCGACATGCGCTCGTCCTGGGCCGGCGCGATGGGTCACGCACAGATCCTGCCCTCGGGTTTCTACAAGTACGCGGTCGACCTCGACGGCGACGGCAAGCGCGATATCTGGACCTCGGTGCCGGATGCGCTCGCGACGCTTGCCAATCATCTGGCGACCGACGGCTGGCAGCGCGGCAAGCGCTGGGCCTACGAGGTGCGCGTGCCGAAAGGCGTCGACTGCACCATCGCGGAGCCGTCGGTCACGCGGACCCTCGGCGAATGGGTACAGCAAGGCTATGCGCTGGCCGGCGACCGCAAGCTGAGCGCCGCCGAAGCGGACGAAAAAGCCTCGCTGCTGATGCCGGCCGGGCTCTACGGGCCGGCATTCCTGACGCCGAAGAATTATTTCGTGCTCAAGGACTATAACTTCTCCGACCTCTACGTGCTGTTCGTCGGGCACCTTGGTGACCGCATCGCCGATCCGGCACCGTTCGAGCGGCCGTGGGGCAAGGTCACGCAGCTCAAGAGCCGCGACCTCGAAGCGATGCAGAAGCGCCTCTCGGAGCTCGGGGTCTATCGCGACAAGATCGACGGCAAGGCCGGCATGCTGACGCGCTCCGCGCTTGGCGCCTACCAGAAGCAGAACGGGCTGAAGGTCGATTGCTGGCCGACCGCGGCGGTTCTCGACCACATGCGGGCGCGGCGCTGACAGCAAAAAACCCGGCGCGGGCTGCGCCGGGTGTTCTCTAGCTCACAGGCAAGCCAGCAAAGCCGCCGGCATGCCGTCCCGGATCAATAGCCTTCCGGGCAGAAGAAGCGCGGCCGGCTGTAGCGGGCGTTGCCCCACTGATCGACGACTTGGCGGCGGGCCCAATAGCCGCCGGGGCAATCGACGGGACCACGCGCGCGATACACCGGATAGGGATCCCAGCCGTCCTCGACGACGTACTGATTGCCGTAGCGGCTGGCGATGATCGAGCCGGCGACGATGCCGCCGAGGATGCCGAGGCCGATCGCCGGACCCCAGCGCCGCTGAGCGCTCGCTTCGGTGGTGGTGGCCACGGTCGCCGCGGCAATCATTGCGACCGCGAGGACGGCGGCGAGGATCTTCTTCATCGTGATCTCCAAGTTGCGGTCGGCCGTGCGCCGAATCGCGATGCCCCGGCGAACCATCCGCAGGGCAGGTGCGTTGAATAGGCCTTGCCAATTTGGCCGAAATTTGAAGCCGCACTGCGGAAAATATGAACGGTTAGTCAGCTTTCGCCACGCTGGCGCCGCCGCCTTGGTCTTGGGGTCCGGTTTTCGGGCCGGCGCGCAACGCGGTATAGTGGATACATGGCCGCCCTGACGAAAACCCGCATGACGGTGGACGAATATCTCGCCTGGGCGGCACACAACCCGGGCCGTTACGAACTGCTCGACGGCGAGATCCATGCCATGTCGCCGGAAGGCGCCCGGCACGCCGAGATCAAGGCTTCGGTCCATGCCGCACTTTTGAAGGGCATCCGCACCGGTCGCCTATCGTGTTACGCATTGCCCGACGGCATGACTGTCCGCATCGACCACGTCACTGCCTACGAACCAGACGCGCTGGTCTATTGCGGGCCGAAGCTCGCGCCGCGCGCGACCGAAGTCCCGAGTCCGATTGTGCTGGTGGAGGTGCTGTCACCCTCGACACGCCATATCGACGCGGCGGCAAAGCTCGGCGGCTATTTCCGCCTGCCGGGCGTGATGCACTATCTGATCGTCGACCCGCTGAAGCCCCTGATCCTGCACCACGCTCGGCAGGCCGACAGCGACGCCATCTTGACGCGGGTCGTCACCGACGGGGCCATCACGCTCGATCCGCCCGGGATCGCCTTGACGGTGGCGGATATCTACGGCGACACGAGCGCCTAGACGCGCCCGTCCCCTACTTCGCGCTCCAGGCCTTGAAGTCGGCCTCCGAGACATCGGGCAGCTTCTTCAGGAACGCGACGACCGACCAGATCTCCGGATCTTCCATGCCGGTCGCGCCGAAGCTCGGCATGCCGGTCATGTTGATGCCGTTCTTGATCACCCAGAACAAATGACGCGGCTCGCGCTCCTTGACGATCTTGGTGAGATCGGGCGGATCGGGCCGCAGCCCCTCGGAAAACTTCTGCCACTCGACGCCGGGTGCGCCGTGGCAATTCGTGCAGCCGCGCGCGAGATAAGCCTTCGCGCCGGCCTGGACCTTGTCGGCTGCGTCGTATCCGGCCGGCGGGCGCGCGGTCGCATTGCGGTCGACCGAGGCCATCCGCACCTTGATCAGCGCCCAGGACACCGGCGCGGGCTCCGGATTGGTCGCCGCGACGTTGAAGAAACCGCCGAAGAAAAAGACTCCCGCCGCGACCGCGACGACGAGCCCAATGGCCCCGATGAGTGCGAGCAGCCGCATGGATGCCTCCGCTTAAACCGTTCTACGAGGGATCGTAGGCCAATTGCCGGACGCCGCAAGGCGTGCGCAGCACGAGATCACGGCCCTGTTAAGCGACGTGCCCGGGGTCGATCGGTTTCGGATTCTGGAACGCCTCGTCACTCTTGAACTGCGGCTTCGCCTTGCCGGGGACTCCCTGCTGGCCGACGCTCTCGCGCGCGATGTCGTCCTCGGTCGGCCGTCCGTCGTCGCGGCCGGCGCGGATTTTTCCCTGTGTGAGCGGATCGATTGGCATGGCTGCCTCCTCCGGCGCAACGCCATGTGCGCCCAGGCGGTTCCCTCTCTTGCGGCAGACGCGCCCTCCTCTCTATCATCGCCGCGATGGAGGCCTGAATGGCGCCGTTTGCCGCGTTTCTTTGCCTGTTCTGCTCGGTCGTCGAGCCGCCCGCGCCCGACATGGCGCATGCGGCAGGGGACATCTGGTACCGCCACGAGGCGCTGTCGGGCCGCAAGCATCTGCTGCGCCTCTCCACCACCGACCTGATCCTCGACACGAACGGCTGGCGCAAGCAGCGCATGGCCGCCTTCGCGGAAGATTTCGCGGCACGAACCTGCGACGGCCGCTACAAGATGATCGGCGGCGACCGGATCACCACCTATGCGGCGAACGTCATCTTCCGCTGCGTGTAAGAAGCGCGGCGACGCCACCAACATAACGCAACCAAGACAACCAAGGAGAATACGCAGATGGCCAAGGCCTATTGGGTCGCGACCTATCGGTCGATTTCAAATCCGGATGCGCTTGCCGCTTACGCCAAGCTGGCGGGACCATCGATCCAGGCGGCGGGCGGGAAATTCCTCGCGCGCGGCATGCCGTCGAAGACCTACGAGGCGGGCCTCAACCAGCGCACCGTGCTGATCGAGTTCGAGAGCGTCGCGGCTGCGACCGCGGCGCACGACAGCGCCGGCTACAAGGCCGCGCTCGATGCGCTCGGCAACGGCGCGGAGCGCGACATCCGCATCATCGAGGCGGTCTAGCCCACCGATGGACAAGCGCACGCTCGGCCGCACCGGCCTCTCCGTCTCGGTCCTCACCTTCGGCTGCGGCGCCGTCGGCGGACTGATGACGCGCGGCGATCCGGCCGATCAGGAGCGCGCGGTGGCGCGCGCGCTTGCCGCCGGCATCAACCATTTCGATACGGCGCCCGCCTACGGCAATGGCGCCTCTGAACAGAACACCGGTCGCGTGCTCGCGAAGCTCAAGCCCGACATCGTGCTCAGCACCAAGGTGCGCCTGGCCGCCGAGGACCGCGGCCGCATCGGCGCGGCGGTCGCGGCCTCGATGGAGGCAAGCCTGCGGCGGCTCGGCCGCGATCACGTCGACCTCTACCAGTTTCACAACGCGGTCGGGGCGGGCCCCGACGGTGCGACTTTCGGCGTCGACGAAATCCTGACCGACGTGCTGGCAGCATTCACGCGGCTGCGCGAGCAGGGCAAGACCCGCTTCATCGGCTTCACGGCGATCGGCGACACCGCCGCATTGCACCGCCTCGTCGGCTCCGGCGCGTTCGACACCGCGCAGGTGCCCTACAACGCGCTCAATCCGAGCGCGGGCGCGGCGCTGCCGACGAATTATCCCGCGCAGGACTACGGCGCGGTGCTTAGCGCCACCAGGGCCGCGAACATGGGTACCATCGGTATCCGCGTGCTTGCGGGCGGTGCGCTCTCAGGCCGCGAGGACCGCCATCCGCTCGGCCTTCCCGTCGTGGAGCCGATCGGGTCCGGCGGGAGCTATGCGTCGGATGCGGCGCGCGCACGGCGCCTGTCGCCGATGGTGAGCGAGGGCCACGCATCGAGCCTCACCGAGATGGCGATGCGCTTCGTGCTCGCGCACCCGGGACTGACGACCACCGAGATCGGGCTTGCGACGACCGGCGAACTCGACGCCGCCATCGCTGCGATCGAGAAGGGCCCGCTGACGCCGGCCGCGCTGGCGCGGCTGAAAGACCTGCAGGCGTCGTTCGCCGGCGAGCCGCGGTAACGTTTCGCTCATGCCCGTCCCCGTCTGCGCAGGGACAGGCTCCAGCGGGCTTCCAGTTCTTTATCTCGGCCCGACTCTGGGTCTCCGCTTCCGCGGGGACGAGCGGCAGCGGCGTCCATTGCGCGCCCTGCCCGGCTTCTTCATCATCCGGTCAACCATAACGAGACCGGGTGGAAACGATGATCAGCAAATTCCACGTCCTCTATGTGGGTCAGATCGACCTCGACAATGTCGGCTTGAACGGCACGCCGGCGAACGAGCGGCGCTACACGAACGAGCGTCTCATCGAAGGCTTCGCGACCGCGCGCGATGTCGCGCAGCACATGGACGCGCTTGGCTACGATGTGCTGTGGACCGCCGAGCATCATTTCCAGCGCGAAGGCTATGAGGTCTTCCCCAACCTGATCCAGCTCGGCCTCTGGCTCGCGACGCAAACCAAGCGGCTGAAGTTCGGCTGCGGCTTCAACGTGCTGCCGATGTGGCACCCGATCCGCCTCGCCGAGGATTATGCGATGGCCGACATCGTGACTGACGGGCGCGTCATCATGGGGGTCGGGCGCGGCTATCATACACGCGAAGTTGAAAGCTTCGGCGCGCCGCTGCTCGACACCAACGCCAATCGCGAGATCTTCGAGGAAGGGCTGGAGCTGCTGCTGAAATGCTTCAACGAGGAGCAGTTCAGCCATAAGGGAAAATATTTCACGGCGCCGCCGCCGGTGCCGTATCGCGGCTACACCGTGCAGGACATCACGCTGGTGCCGCGGCCGAAGCACCTGCCGGTCGAGATCTACATGCCGATCGCGAGTGGCAAGACCATCGACATGATGGCAAAGAACGGCCTCAAGGCGATGGTGACGCTGAACGGCGAGAAGATCCTCGACGACGTGCTGCGCGCCTATCACGAGGCTTGCCTCAAACACGGGCGCGACAAGAAGCTCGGCGAGGACGTGATCTGGGGCGCGGGCGTCTGTCTCGGCGCGAGCCAAGCCGAGGCGATGCGCACGATCGAGCCGGCCCACGACGAGCGCTACAAGTGGTTCGCGCCGTTCGGCTTCGTGCGCTACGCCGACGAGCAGGGCCGCACCTGGGGCACGCCTGGCGCGCCGGCGACGATCCCGACGCTCGCCGAGGGCGTCAAGCAGAAGGCATGGTTCTGCGGCACACCCAAGGATGTGATCGACGGCATCAAGTCGATCGAGGCGAAATATCCCGGCCTCGAGCACTTCATGATGCACTGGGCCGAGGGCATGAGCCCGAAGGACTTCAAGGACCAGCTCACCTGGTTTGCCAAGGACGTGATGCCGGCGTTCCGGACGTAGCGCTGCGCATCACGCGTGAAACTTCAATCCATCGACCACCTTGTCGATGACTTTGCGGTCGGCGCGAAACGCGAGACCGACCAGATTGAGATCGTGGCGCGCGATCGCCGCGACGGCGGCGCGGTTGGCCGCGTCATGCGTCGTTGCGAACATCTCTTCAGTGTAGACGGCGGGCTTCACGTCGCGCGCCAATGCCCGGTCGAGCGCGCGGGCAAGCGCGGCCTTGTCGGCGCCGTAGATCAGGATCGGCTGGCCGATCAGCGCGTGATACGGCGTGCCTGAGCCGTCTGCGTAGGGCTCGCCGATGCTGCCAGGAAACGCCGCCGCGATCCCGCTCGCCAGGAACGCAGCCACGTTCAGCTTTTGCCAGGTCGCAAGGTCGCTGCGGATCGCGATGGCAATCTTGGTGTCGAACTGCATGAGGCTTGGGCGCGAGAAGTCAGTTGAACATCCGCTCGCCGCTTTGATCGACGATCTGGCGCGCCTTGGCGAGCGAGAACTCGACCGCGTCATCGTAGGAGGCATGGCGGTCGGCGCGGATGAACTTGTGCTCCTTCAGCGCGCCGCCCACCGCCTTGGTGATGACACCGGCGGTCTGGTACTGCCCCTCGGCCTTGTAGGGTGCGGCTTGGATCGTGAAGCCGTTATAGTCGACCGGCTCGCTCGGCTTCTCGGTGCCGGCGGACGAGCCGCCGCCGAAGAGTGATTTCCAGAAGGACATGGGAGCCTCGCGCTGATCTGTAACGGCCGCGAGTATAGCGGCATTGGCGGCCTTAAGGCAGCGGCGGAATGGCGCGCGGGCGCCCATCATCCCCGACGTGCACGAAGGTGAAGGTCGCGTCCGTCACCTTGTCGCGATGATGCGTCTGGAAGCGCTGCGCCCAGGCTTCGACGTGGATCTTCATCGAGGTGCGGCCGACCTTCACGACCTCGGTATAGACCTCCAGCACGTCACCGACCCGCATCGGCTGGATGAAGGTCATCGCCTCGACCGCGATGGTCACCACCCGGCCCTGCGCGCGCTCGACGCCCGCGATGCCGCAGGCTTGGTCCATGTGCGCCATCACCCAGCCGCCGAAAATGTCGCCGTTTGCATTGGTGTCGGCCGGCATCGCGATGGTGCGCACGGTGAGATCGCCGCGCGGCGCGGCGTTTCCGGCTGTTCTCGCTGGCGCGCTCGCATCCGCCATGATTGCTCCCCGGGGGCCGCCGGTCCGGCGCCAGAAACGAAGTGATGACGGGGATTTACCTCAAGGGCAAGGCGCCCCTCGGCACGATTGCAATGCGCCGCCGCACATCCTAGATAACCCCCGGTCGCGGACCGGGCTTGAACCCGATTCACCAGAGCAACGTTAGCGATTGCGGCGCGCGAAAGCGGCGCGGGACGCGGGGGCGTCCAAAACCATTCGCCGAGCCAACTCCGGCGACATACAAGGGAACAAGAACATGGCGCGCAAACCGACGCCCCGCAGCGAATTCGTGCTGTTCAACGTCTATTACGAGGACGGCTCGCAGCGCTCCAACCGCCGCGTCCCGGCTGACCTCCTCGGCGGCATCGACGGCGACGAGCCGGCGCGGGCCTTGATCGAGGAGCAGGACCGCGAGATCAGCGCGAAATCCGGGCTGCCTCCGCTCACGATCGCGCGGATGGTCCGGGTGGACGACGACGTGAAGCAGCGCGACCGGGACACCCGCCGCGCCAGCGAGCGGCGCGCCGGGGCGCGCTGACCCGCATCAGATTTTCAGGCGATCCCTTCCGCTCCATCCAGTCGCGCAGCAGCGCCATGTTGCGGCGGTTGGCGCGGAACGCGACGTCGAACGCATCGCCGACCAGCGGAACGGCGCCGACGAAGCCGTCGAGCGCCACGTTGGCGACCATGCGGGCAAGGACGTGTGAGGGTGCGCCGAGCTGATGCGCCTCATGCACGATATAGAGCGACATCGCGGTGGTGAGCACATCGCCGAAGCCGGGGACAAGCCCGATCAGCGCGTCAAGACCGAAGCGAATATTCGTGCCGGGCAGGATGAACGCCGTATCGAGCAGCGTCGCGAGCGCGTCGATCCGCGCGACGCGATCGCGGCGGGAGGTGCCGCCCCAGGACTGATAGCCGAAGGAACCCGTGCCGGTGCGTGTCATGCGCCGTTAGATGGGACGCGCGCCGCAAAACGCAAGCGGCACGCGTCAGGCCGGCACGGCTTTGGCCAGATACTCCACCGCCGCCGTCATGCCGCCCTTGCCGTGCGGCAGACCGAGCGCCGAGAGCGCCATCTCGATCACGCTGAGCGTACCGAGGATCATCGGCGCATTGACGTGGCCCATGTGGGCAATGCGAAACGCCTTGCCGCCGAGTGGACCCAGGCCCACGCCGAGCACCACGCCGCACTTCTCGCGGCAATAATCGATCAGCGGCTGCGCGCTCTCGCCCTCGCGCGTGATGACGGTCGTCACCGTATTGGAGCGCTCCTCGGGCTCGGCGATATTGAAGGCGATCGCCTGCCCCTCGGCCCAGACGCCGACGGCGCGGCGCGTCGCCTCCGCGAGCAGGCGGTGGCGCCGAAACACGTTCTCCCCCCCTTCGGCGAAGATCATGTCGAGCGCGGTGCGTAACGCGAACAGCAGGTGCTCCGGCGGCGTACCGCAATACTTGTGGTAATGCAGCTCGCCCTCGCGAAAGGTCCAGTCCCAATAGGGCGAGCGCAGATTCGCGCGCTTGTGCGCCTCGCGGGCGCGTGCGCCCGCGGCCACGAAGCCGAGACCGGGCGGCGTCATCAGGCCCTTCTGCGAGCCCGACATCGCGACATCGACGCCCCACGCATCCATCTCGAACGGCATGCAGGCGAGCGAGGCGACCGCGTCGACCATGAGCAGCGCGTCGTGACCGGCCGCGCGGATCGCCTGCCCTACGCCAGCAATGTCGTTATGGACCCCCGACGCGGTATCGACCTGCGTGACCAAAATGGCCTTGATCTCGCCCTTCGCGTCCGCCTTCAGCCGCGCCTCGACCGCCTCGGGCCGCACCGCGCGGCGGAAATCCCCCGGCAGCACCTCGACCTCGCAGCCGAGCATCTTGGCGGCCTCGCCCCAGCCGATCGCGAAGCGCCCGCTTTCCAGCACCAGCACCTTGTCGCCGCGCGACAGCACATTGGTGAGCGCGCCTTCCCAGGCGCCATGGCCGTTCGCGATATAGATGTAGCTCTTGCCCGCGGTGCGGAAGATCTTCGAGAGGTCGGCGAGCAGCGAGTCCGTGATCGCGACCAGCGGACCCGAATAGATGTCGACCGCGGGCCGCTGCATGGCGGCGAGCACGGCATCTGGAATGACGGTCGGACCCGGGATCGAGAGAAATTCACGGCCGGCGGAAACGGACATTGGGAGCCTTTGACCTATCTCCGCTCATGCCCGCGAACGCGGGCATCCAGAGCCAAGAACTGGGTCCCCGCTTTCGCGGGGACGAGCGGCCGTCGGTAGGTAGCATGTTTCGGCGCGGCGCCGGATCAAAGAAATTGAACGACCGATCAATTGCAGTGGTTCGTCATGCCCGGCCTTGTGCCGGGCATCCACGTCTTGCTTCGCGTTCCTGAACACGTGGATGGCCGGCTGTCAGGGCGTCTACGCCCGTCTTCGACGGGCTATGCCCGGCCATGACGCGTGAGGGTGCCGCGCCTCTACTGCTGCAGCCGCTCCGAAAACAACACGATGGTCTTGCGGTAAAGCTCCGAGCGATTCCACTCGCGCATCACCTGGAAATTCGCCGTGCCCTCGCCGTAAGGCGCGCCGCGCTGCCAGCCGTTCGTCTTGAGCAGGTTCGCCGTGGAGGCGAGCACGTCCGGGATGCTGTGACGCAGGTCGACGTGGCCGTTGCCGTCATAGTCGACGCCCCACTTGATATAGGACGACGGCAGAAACTGCGTCTGCCCGATCTCGCCCGCGTGCGCGCCGCGCAGGTCGTTCAGCGTCAGGTCGCCGCGATCCACGATCTTCAGCGCGGCGAGCAGCTCGCCCTGGAACAGCTCGGTGCGGCGGCAGTCGTGCGCCAGCGTCGCGACGGTGCGCACCACCGAGAGCTTGCCGAGGTCGCCCGCGCCGTATTCGCTCTCCAGCCCCCAGATCGCCACGACCACGAACTTCGGCACGCCGAACTGCGCCTCGATGCGATCGAGCAGCGCGGCGTGGCGCACCAGCATCTGCTTGCCGCGCTTGATGCGATAATCGGCGACGCGCGTGCGCGCGTATTCGTTGAAGTCCATGCGGAACGTTCCGCGCTGACGCCGGTCGAACGTGATCGTTGCCGGATCGTGCGTGATGCCGGCGAAGGCAGACTGGATGGTCGCCTGCGAGACGCCCGCTGCTGCCGCCTCGCGCGACATCGCGTCGATGAAGGTGTTGAAGTCGCCGCCGCACTGGGCGGCGAGCGCGGGTGTGCCAAGCGCGGCCGCGAGGCCAAGCGCTGCGAAAGAATGACGGAACATCGAGGAGAAGGAGCGCGTCATCAGACCTGCCTAACATATTCGCGGGCCTTGCGATCAAGCACCTTCGCGGCGGAACGATGACGCGACCATCAGACACAGCTCCGCATCCCCTTTCGGTGAGGGCGCCGGGTTGCCCTTCCCTGTTTCCGTGCCCTCTCGCGAGGGCGATGGAGCGCCGGGAGGCGCCAGGGCTTGCGAGGCCCTCGGGCCGCCCCCTTGCGATCGGGGGCGGTTTGCGCGCCGCGGACCTTGCCTGCGGAGTCACCCGCAAGCGCCGTCCGGTTGTCCGGAATGGGTTTGCGAGGCCCATCCCGTGGCGCGCGCGTCCCGCAGTGGTGAGTTTGCGAGGCTCACCGCCCGGACGCTGCGCCTCCCGGCGCTCCACCTGCACCGCCAATGGGGCGGTGCGGAGTTGGCTGACCAGCGGCGCGTCATGAGCGCGTCGTCCAGTCTGCTGTCAACGACTATATTCCCATTTCCCAGGAACGGCAACTGAAATCACAAGCAAAAGCTAGGTAAAGCGCACGACCCGTCTGTGAGACCCTTTCTAAACCGTACACCTCGTTGTACAATCTAACCGACTATATTCCCCCACAAGAGAACTATCGCTTTGCCCACACCGTCGTACGAATTGACTAAGCTGGATGCCAATACGTTCGAGCATCTTGCAAACGCGCTGGCTTTAAAAGTCCTAGGCGCTGGCCATACCGGATTCGGACCCGGCTCCGATGGGGGGCGGGACGGTTACTTCGAAGGGCGGGCACCTTATCCGAGCTCTAACAGCGAATGGTCGGGCATCTGGTACATACAATCAAAGTTTCTCGCACCACATTTAAGTACCAATCCACAAAAGTGGCTTCTGACGCAGATCACCGCCGAGCTAGAGTCATTCTCAACACCTAGCTCGCGACGAGTTTGGCCAGACAATTGGATCATCGTCACTAACGTTGATCCCTCCGGAAACCCTGAAACCGGATCGTTTGATCGCGCTCTTAAGATCGTCAAACAAGCACGTCCTGAACTCGCGACGCGCTTCCACATTTGGGGGGGGACGCAAGGTACTCGATCTACTGTCCGCGCACCCAGATATTGGCGAGTATTATGCCGAATTTCTAACATCGGGTCAGGTCCTCTCTCGGCTCTATTCACAAGCTTTAGATGCGCACGCTCAAATCGACCAAATCGTTCGCTATCTTGTCGTTACTCAGTTTAACGAGCAGCAGTATACGAAATTAGAGCAAGCCGGATCAACCACAGATAATCGACCCGGGATACAAAAGCTTTTTGCAGATATTCCATTCTATTCTCCAACATACAAATTTAAAGACATGGCCGCCGCGACCCTTGCCCGAACCCTAGCACAAAACCACCGGATAGACTTCTCCTCGCCGGAGCTACCTCTGTGGAGTGTTTGGCAACAACATCCAACCCGCTCCCGCGTTTGGTTCATTAAAGGTGGCCCAGGGCAGGGAAAGTCAACCCTAACCCAGTATATGAGTCAGATTCAGCGAGCAGCTTTAATTCTTTCTCCAGCTGGCCCAGTCGTAACACCTTCGCAGCGGTCATTAGCTGAAGAAATACGTGACACGGCTTCGAAAGATGGCTTCTGGCCAATCGCCCCGCGCATTCCCGTCGTCATCGATTTGAAGGAGTTTGCTTTTTGGTTCGGTCAAAAAGCACAGGGTTCGACGGACCGTATCATCGGCTTCCTGACCGAGCGCCTTTCTCATCAAATTGGAGAAGAGGTCAAAGCCGGCACGCTAAGACGTGCATTTGCGTCGGCTCGCTGGCTCTTCATTTTTGACGGGCTAGACGAAGTTCCGGGCGACGTCAAAGACGCGGTAGCGAACGAAGTAACGCACTTTACAGATGACGCGCTGGTCGGCTGCAGCTCTGACGCCGCCATCGTCTGTACGTCGCGACCCCAGGGCTACTCTGGCCAATTTTCCAACCTCGAAGCCGCGTTGGTTGAGCTCACCAGTCTGTCGCGGGAGCAGGCCCTCGCCTGCGCCGCTCCTCTGCTGGCCCTGGATCGCTCCGAGAACGAGCGGAATAGCTACATTGCGACCCTTCGGTCCGCCTTACAATCGCCGGCCATTTCGGCGATAATGACGACGCCTCTCCAAGCTCATATTATGGCCGTCATCGTGAGAGATGGAGGAAAACCTCCAGAACGAAAATGGCAACTTTTCGATACCTTTTATCAAGTAATCAAAAAGCGTGAAGCCAATAGAAATCTGCCTGATCAGGAGCTCGCCAGACTCTTGAGAGAAGGCGACAAGCTGCTGAAAGCCCTCCATAATCGCCTGGGATTCGAGCTGCATGCGCGAGCCGAGACAAGCCAAGGGGCTCAAACTTCTTTGGCGCGCGGTGAATTACAGCTCATTGTGCAGGAGGTCGTCTCACAGCTCCAAGACAATTTTATAGCAGAAACCGTCGCGACGTTGATGCGGGCGACGACTGAACGCCTTGTACTTGTGAACACACCAGAGAATGGCGAACATGTTCGCTTCGATATCAGACCTCTGCAGGAGTTCTTTGCTGCAGAGCATATCTACCAATCGGGCGAGGCCAGTGTTTTCGTTGATCGAGTGAGAGCTGTCGCGGGAGACTCGCATTGGCGGGAAGTAATGCACTTCCTATTGAGCGCGCTAGTTGAGAACAATCGCAAGAGTGAGTTGGCCATTGCCGTTACCGTCCTGACACAAGTCGATGATAGCGGGGACGGAGGAATACGATTGCTCAACCGACGCCTTGCGCGAGGTGGACTTATAGCAGCCCGCCTGCTTGCGGAAGGCGTGCTTGAGCAAGATAAGCGAGTGCGCGAGCAGTTTCGTGGTTGTATCCTTCCTTTGCTTGGATGTATTGATGCTCACTCTTACTTGTCGAATATTGCCTCCAATCATTCGCGCAGTTGGCTATGCGATGTCCTCTTAGCCAACCTGAAAGAGCAAGCCGAGCCAGAAACTATTGGCGCGGCGATTAGCTTGGCTTACCTTTTAGAGGATACTGACCACCGACACATTGCTGCCAAGCAGGCGATTCTGGCGTCATCATTCAGATATCTGATTTGTTTCTGCGAAGTAGTTTCGAACGACTTCGATCGAGAGCCTGCGGCGCAACCACAGATTCCTGCATGGGTGGTTGAAATTGCGTTGTCGCTATTACTTAAAGATTGCTGGTGGTCAGCAGGCTCGGTGGCGCTAAGAGCGATCAGTAAGATATTAGAGATTGGAAATACACAAATTGCGAAAGTAGCACGAGATTTAGGCATTAAGGACGAGGCGATAGGTGTAATTGTTCCAATTCTATGTATAGAACGCGGGGCGCGCGGAAGCAGGGCTTCAAGTCACAAAGAGCGACGGTATCGCGTTCTTGAGGTTTCGTATTTCGAACCCGTAGCCGCGCTTGATTGGAGGAAATGGTCAGCGGAAACCTGGACGGCCCTTAGTTCATCGACCGGCATGTTGCAGGCCGCATATAGAGTTTTTGACCTCCTACGAGCCCGTACGCCCGACGCAGTGAAAGCACTGTTGGTGTCAGTTGGGGGGAAGCCAAGCAACCTTGCCCTCTTGCCGGAAAGCGTTCGATCCTTCATTACTCAAAAGTTTGACAATTCCAATCTTGCGGATTGTAACATCGACGAGCTTATTGAGCGGAGTTGGCCCGGGTATACTCAGGTGCTGACTCTTCAGGCTGAAGCTAACATCCCTGAGTGGGCGACGCTGATCGAAGAGCAGCCTTGGCTGGTATCATATTTTCTGATCGAAAACCGGCATGGCGCTCGCGAGGCGTTTACGGACCCTCAGCATCAGCGGTCGCTAATCGAAGCGGCTGCGGCTGGGGACTTTCTGCTATACTTCGTTCCCCAATGGGGTACCTTATTCAAGCTTCCTGGCGAGCTTGGCGCCCAGCTCCGTAGCCTTGCGATCCAGATTTCTGGCGAGCATCCAAGGGAGCAACACCTTCACCTTAGTTCCGTTGCTCCGTTTATCCTCGACTTACCCCGGGAGGCGGCACTTCTTCCTCACGTCTTGCATGCGCTAATCACCCTTGCCTCATCACCAAGGCCAACGTTTGCAGACGAGGGGATCTCGTCTCGAGAAAAAATTGATCGATTAGTCGAGCAATATGTCCCCGATCCGGCCCCGCTCCACACAATAATTGACGATGCAAAACTCTCAAAATGTGTGCGTGCCGCGGCGACTGTCCTTTATTATCTCCATCCGAAGATAAACGGAGTTACTGAGCCATTGCCCTCGAAAGCTCGGCTCCTCGATTTATATGAACTTGGTGCGGGTAGGTGGTACCTTCCAGGCGTCGGGTTGATGACAAATGACGCGGTAGCAGCCAATCGGCAGGAAGCCTTGGACCTAATGGGCACGCTGATCGACATGTCAGCGGGAGATTACGAAGTACGACAGGCGGTCAACTTCATTCTCAAAAATTGGCGCGAACTTGCGCGGGCCCCAGTTCATCACCTCGGGTCGCCCGCGCTATGGATTTAGTCTTCTAAATATTCGAAGAGGTTTTCTTGCTCCAGCTAGATACTTCACCCCCGGATCAGCCTCGCGCTGTCCCGGGGCTAAAGACTCAGTTATCGAGGAAGCTCCGCAGCTTCCGGCTGCGGCTCGGATGCTTCAGCTTGCGCAGCGCCTTCGCCTCGATCTGACGAATACGCTCGCGCGTCACCGAGAACTGCTGGCCGACTTCCTCCAGCGTGTGGTCGGTGTTCATGCCGATGCCGAAGCGCATGCGCAGCACGCGCTCCTCGCGCGGGGTGAGCGAGGCGAGCACGCGGGTCGTGGTCTCGCGCAGGTTCGACTGGATCGCGGCGTCGATCGGCAGGATCGCGTTCTTGTCCTCGATGAAGTCGCCGAGGTGTGAATCCTCCTCGTCGCCGATCGGCGTTTCGAGGCTGATCGGCTCCTTGGCGATCTTGAGAACCTTGCGCACCTTCTCGAGCGGCATCGCCAGCTTCTCGGCGAGCTCCTCGGGCGTCGGCTCGCGGCCGATCTCGTGCAGCATCTGGCGCGAGGTGCGCACGATCTTGTTGATCGTCTCGATCATGTGCACCGGGATGCGGATGGTGCGTGCCTGATCGGCGATCGAGCGCGTGATCGCCTGCCGGATCCACCACGTCGCGTAGGTCGAGAACTTGTAGCCGCGGCGGTACTCGAACTTGTCGACCGCCTTCATCAGCCCGATGTTGCCTTCCTGGATCAGGTCGAGGAACTGCAGGCCGCGGTTGGTGTATTTCTTGGCGATCGAGATGACGAGGCGCAGGTTCGCCTCCACCATCTCCTTCTTGGCCTGGCGCGCCTCGCGCTCGCCCTTCTGCACCATGTGGACGATCTTGCGATACTCGCCGATCTCCAGGCCCGTCTCGCTCGCGAGCGTCTGGATGTCGGTGCGGATCTGCTTGATGCGGTCCTTCTCGCGCGCGACGAAGTTCTTCCAGCCCTTGGCGGAGAGGTGCGCGACGCGGTTGAGCCAGCGCGGGTCGAGCTCGGCGCCCTGGTGGTTGCGCAGGAATTCCTCGCGCGGCACGCCGTAGCTTTCCGCGAGCCGCATCATGCGGCCCTCGTAGGAGATGATCTTGCGGTTGATGTCGTAGAGCTGCTCGACCAGGCTATCGATGCGCGCCTGGTTGAGGCGCAGCGACTTCACCTCGGTGACGAGCTCCTCCTTGATCTTCTTGTACTTGCGCTCCTGCGCAGGAGAGAGCGACTCGTTCTGGAGCTGGTTGGCGATGTCCTGGTCCTGCAGACGGCGCAGCCGCTTGTACTCGTTGGCGATCTTGTCGAACGCCTCCATCACCTTGGGCTTCAGCTCGGCCTCGATCTGGGCGAGCGGGAGCGAACCCTCCATGTCGTCGTCGTCATCGCCCTCGGGCGCCGCACCTTCGGCGGCACCCTCCTCAGCCCCGGGGCCGCGCGGCGGTGCGGAACGGAACGGGGTTGCGGCCGGCGGCGCCGACGGTGGCGCGGCGACCATCGCGGACGACGATCCGTTGCCGTTGCCGGCACCATTGCCGGCGCCTTCGGCGGCCGGTCCGCCGGGAACGCCCGGGCCTCCGGGCGCACCGGGGTTCGGCATGCCCTTCACGGCGTCGGGGCCGGCGTAGGTTGCTTCGAGGTCGATGATGTCGCGCAGGAAGATCTTGTTGTCGTTCAACTCATCGCGCCAGATGATGACCGCCTGGAACGTCAGCGGGCTTTCGCACAGCCCGGCGATCATCGCCTCGCGGCCGGCCTCGATGCGCTTGGCGATCGCGATCTCGCCCTCGCGCGAAAGGAGCTCCACCGAACCCATCTCGCGCAGATACATGCGGACGGGATCGTCGGTGCGCTCACCCGGCTCGGATTTCTTGGTCTCGGAGACCGGCTTCTGCGCCACCTCGACGAGATCGCCGCCCGCGTCATCGTCGTCGTCGTCCTCTTCCTTCTCCTCGTCCTCGCCGGCCTCCTCCGACTCCACCACGTTGATGCCCATGTCGTTGAGCATCGCGAGCACGTCCTCGATCTTCTCGGAGGTCACCTCCTCGGAGGGGAGCACGTCGTTGAGCTGTTCGTAGGTGACGTAGCCGCGCTTCTTGGCGTTCTTGATCATCTTGCGGACGGCGGCGTCCGACATGTCGAGAAGCGGGCTGTCGGTGATCTCGGCGGCGTCCTTGTCGGCGGCCGCAGGCGCGACCGCGCCTTTCGCGGCGGCCTTGATGGCGACGGCCTTGATCGCCTCGACATTGCTGATCGGCGCCTTGCCGGGCTTCGGCGCAGCGGACTTGCCGTTACTGGTCTTTCCAACCGGAGCCTTGGCGGCGGCGGCAGGCTTGGCGGGCGGCTTGGCGGTCACCTTGGGCGGCGCAGGGCGCTTCGCGGCCGCCTTGGCGGGAACAGTCTTGGTCTTGGCTTTCTGAGCAGCTTTCGTCGGCATAATGTTCCTCTGCGCCGCCCTGCCGGGCCGACGGATCGTCAAAATGGTGCCTCGTTACCGGCGGCCCGGAAACGAATCAAGCGCCGTAGTCTCGGGCGGGGCGATTAAGCCCCCATTAACCCTGAAAACAACGGCCGAAGATGGCCTGCCCCTTCGCGACCGCCCAGTGGGTGCGAGCCTGCGAAAAACAGCCCCCTACCCTATGCGGGGAGTCTCGGTTTTTTTGAGCGCCCGATGGCGGCGCCTAAAAGCTTCGTACCGGCCTGCCGGACGGAACTCCAAAACCGTCGATCAACGCCTCCGCGCCTTCCAGCGCCGTCAGCCGCCCCTGAACGTCGCGCAGCCAAGCAAGGTTCTCCTCGCTCGGCTCGGTGCCCAATGCGGCTTCGGCGTCTTTGAGCTCCTTATTTAACGTTCGCGACTTGCGATGCAAGCTGACGACGTGGGTCCACCAGCGCGAAACGTCCTCCTCGGCGGCACCCGGCCGCGCCGGCCAGTCGGACGCGTGGGTGATGCTGCCTTCGACGCGAGCGAGCAGCGCACCCAGTTCGCGCGCCTTGATGGCGTCGCGCATCGCGGCCGGCGTCAGCGCATGGGCCGCGCCCGCATCCAGGATCGCGCGCCGCAGCCGGTCGCCGTCGAGGTGGCGGAATTCCAGCTCGGCCAGATCCTCCGCATGGGTCTCCAGCAGCCATGGATGATTGATGACGGTGAGCAGGATCAGCGCCTCGCGCGGCGCCAGCGCACTGCGCATGCCGCGCACGATCGGGCTCACGGCAAGGCGCGCGCTTGAAGGACTGAGCACCTCGCGCGGGCCCGGCATGCGGCCACCGCGCCGGCCCTTCTGCCAGCTCTGGCCGCCGGCGGAGCGCCCAGCCTCGAAACGCCGCCCGCCCTGCTGATTCTGCTCGGCCGGGGCAAACAGCCGCGCGATCCGTGCGTCGAGGTCCTGGCGATAATATTTGCGTACCGAGGGATCGGCGATCGCGTTGGTGACCTCCGCGATGCGCTGGTCGAGCGCCGCGCGCCGCTCCGGCGTGTCGAAACCCCCGCTTTCGGTCTCGCGCTGCCACAGCATGTCCGCGAGCCCGCGCGCGGAGGCGAGCACGTCGGCGACCGCCTCGCGCCCGCCGGAGCGCACGAGGTCGTCCGGGTCCTGACCTTCCGGGAGCGTCGCGAACTTGAGGCTCTTGCCCGGTCCGATGTGAGGCAGCGCCAGTTCGACCGCCCGATAGGCTGCGCGCTTCCCGGCGCCGTCACCGTCAAAGCAAAGAAGCGGCTCGTCCGCCATCTTCCACAGCAGCGCGAGCTGTTCTTCGGTCAACGCGGTGCCGAGCGGCGCGACGGTTGCGGGAAAGCCCGCGCTTACCATCGCGATCACGTCGACATAGCCCTCGACCACGATGAGCTGGCCACCCTCGTGCGCGGCCTTCCGCGCCATCGCGCCGTTGTAGAGGTTGGCCCCCTTGTGAAAGAGCGGCGTCTCCGGCGAATTCAGGTACTTCGCGGCGACGTCCTTTTCGAGCGCGCGCCCGCCGAACGCGATGATGCGGCCGCGGAAATCGGCGATCGGAAACATCACCCGGTCGCGAAAGCGATCGTATGGGACCGGGATATCGTCCCCCGCCACGAGCAGGCCGGTCTCGACCATGTCTCCGACCGGGATGCCGAGCGAACCCAGATGCTCCTTCAGGGCGAAGCGATCGGGCGGCGCGTAGCCGATGCGGAATTGCAACTGCGTGCCCGGCTCGATGCCGCGATCGGCGAGATAGCCGCGGCCCTTCGCGCCATTGCGGGACTGCAGCGTCGCCTCGAAGAACTTCGCCGCCAGTTCGACCACCTCGTGCAACGTCTTGCGACGCTCCTCGCGCGCCTCGGCTTCGGGCGTGACGTGCGGCAGCGCCATCCCGGCCATCGAGGCGAGCCGCTCCACGGCTTCGGGGAACGTCACGCCCTCGGTCTGCATCACGAAGTCGAAGATGCTGCCGTTCTTGCCGGACGAGAAGTCGAACCATGCCGCCTTCTGGTCATTGACGAAGAAGGACGGCGTCTTCTCCTTGTTGAACGGCGATAGCCCTCGCCACTCGCGTCCGGACTTCTTCAACTTGACGCGCTTGCCCACCACCTCCGACACCGGGAGGCGCGCCTTCAGATCGTCGAGGAACGAGGGCGTAAAGCGCATGGTTGCTTGGTCTAGGACGGATTGTCCTGAATATAGAGGCCACCGACGACGGCGCGATGCGAAACTTATCCACAGTCATCACTGTCATTCCGGGCCGCGACAAAGGCGCGAGCCCGGAAATCCATACTCCCAGGCGGTGAGAGTGATGTGTGGCCGCGAGAACAAGGACTATGGATCCCGGGCGCCGGCCTTTCGGCCGGCCCCGGAATGACAGCGCCCTACCCGCCCCCGCTCAGCATCTTCTTCACCGCCGCACTCGCCTTGGTGAAGTCGAGCTTGCCGGCGTAGCGCTCCTTCAGCGCCGCCATGACCTTGCCCATGTCCTTCATGGTCTGCGCGTTGATCTCGTGCACGATGCCGGCGATCACGCCGCCCGCCTCGACGTCGGACATCTGCTTGGGCAGATAGCCCGCGATGATGTCGATCTCGGCCTGCTCTTGCGCGGCAAGCTCGGGCCGCCCGCCCTTCTGGTACAGCGCGATCGAATCCTCGCGCTGCTTGATCATCTTCTGGAACAGCGAGGCCAGTTCGTCGTCGCCGAGAGGACCCTTGCCGTTGCCGCGCGCTTCGATGTCGGCGTTCTTGATCCCCGAATTGACCAGACGCAGCGTCGAGACGCGGCGTTCGTCGCGCGCCTTCATGGCGTCCTTCAGGGCATTGTTGATTGCGTCGCGCAGCACGTCGCCCTCACTGTCTCGCCAGTTTCGTCTTCACCCGAAAGCGCCAGAGCGCGACCAGCGCCCATACCACCTCCACCAACCCGAACGGCCATGCGCCCTGCAGGAACCCGTAAGCCGAGCCGAGCGCACACGCTACCGCGAACGCCAGAACATACCACGGACTGCGGTCTTCCAGCGCATAGAAGAGCAGCATCGCCGTCACGGAGAACAGGCCGAAGGCCGAAAGCCACTCCATTCCGGCCTCTTTGACGACCGCGCGGCGTGCCGCTATCTAGGCCGCTCATGAGCCTCAAACAAGACGATTCCGGCTGGACCGAACCCACGGTCACCGCCCTCCTGGTGCTCGCCGACGGCACGGTGCTGCAAGGCTATGGTCTGGGCGCGGCCGGCCACGCGGTCGGCGAAGTGTGTTTCAACACCGCGATGACGGGCTACGAGGAGATCCTCACCGACCCGTCGTATGCGGGGCAGCTCATCACCTTCACGTTCCCGCATATCGGCAATGTCGGCACCAACGAGGACGACATCGAAACCGTCAACATGGCGGCGACGCCGGGTGCGCGCGGCGTCATCCTGCGCACCGCCATCACCCAGCCCTCGAACTACCGGGCGACGCAGCATCTCGACCAGTGGCTGAAGCGGCGCGGCATTGTGGGCTTAGCCGGCATCGATACGCGCGCGCTCACCAGCCTGATCCGCACCAAGGGCATGCCAAACGCCGTGATCGCACACGAGCCTTCGGGCAAGTTCGATCTCGAGGCACTCAAGAAGGAAGCGCGCGAGTGGCCGGGGCTCGAAGGCATGGACCTCGTCCCGATGGTAACGAGCGGCCAGCGCTTTTCCTGGGACGAGACCGAGTGGAAATGGAATGAGGGCTACGGCCGCCAGCAGAACGGCGAATTCCATGTCGTGGCGATCGACTACGGCATCAAGCGCAACATCCTGCGACTTCTCGCCGGCACCGCCGGCAAGGTGACGGTCGTTCCCGCGACCACGCCCGCCGAGGACATCCTGGCGATGAAGCCGGACGGTGTGTTCCTGTCGAACGGTCCGGGCGACCCGGCGGCGACCGGGCAATACGCGGTGCCCGTCATCAAGGAGCTGATCGACTCAGGCACGCCGACGTTCGGCATCTGCCTCGGGCACCAGATGCTCGGGCTCGCGCTCGGCGGCCGCACCATAAAGATGCATCAGGGCCACCATGGGGCAAACCATCCGGTGAAGGACCTCACCACCGGCAAGGTCGAGATCACCTCCATGAACCACGGCTTCGCGGTCGACAAGGAAACGCTGCCCGGCAATGTCGAGCAGACGCATGTGTCGCTGTTTGACGGTTCCAACTGCGGCCTAGCGCTGAAGGACAAGCCGGTGTTCTCGGTGCAGTACCACCCCGAAGCCTCTCCGGGACCGCGCGACAGCCACTATCTCTTCCAGCGCTTTGTCGACCTGATGAAGGCGCGCAAGGAGAGGTAACGGAACCTTCCGCGCAGGCTGTCGGTTTTCCCCACCGACCACCCGCGGGAGTTCCGTCATGTACGTCACCGAGACCCTCAAGCGAGCCTACGAGCGCGTGACCGGCCAAGGCAAACCGACCGTCCGTCAGGCACGCGGTACCGTCGCGCGGCGGCGGCCGAAGACCTTCATGTTCGCCGACGACGGCACGATCCCGAACAATCCCGACGTGCCCGTGCTGTTCTATCCGCAGGTCGTCGACCTGACGGGCACGCACGATCCCGCCGCCGTGTTCGAGGAATTGTTCACCGCCAACGACTGGGGCTCGTCGTGGCGCAACGGCATCTACGACTACGTCCACTATCACTCGGCGATCCACGAGGTGCTCGGCATCGCGCGCGGGCAGGCGCGTGTGCGGCTCGGCGGCGACAAGGGCGAGGAGATCGACTTGAACGCGGGCGACGTCGTCGTGCTGCCCGCCGGCACCGGGCACCAGAACCTGATGCAGAGCGAGGATTTTCTCGTGGTCGGCGCCTATCCGCCCTCGGGCGAATACGATCTGTGCCGCGGCAGCAAGGCCGATCACGAGAAGGCGCTCGCGTCGATCCCGCTCTGTCCGCCGCCCAACCTCGATCCGGTCTACGGCAAGAGCGGACCGCTGACCCGCCACTGGCGTGACAAGCTCGCCCACAAGACCTCGCCTCGACGCAGTGGCCGCAAACAGTCGTAAACAACTGCGCGAACGCGTGGTTGGCTGGGTGCGAGCTTTCCGTTACGAGGGTGCCGACGTCCAATGCGCTCGGAAGCGGCTGCCCTCACATGACCACCTGGCGGGAGTTCTGGGACAATCCGCATTCGATCTACGTCAACGATCGCCACAAGCACGTCCATTATCGCGACATCGCTGAGCAGGTGGCGGCCTTCGTGCCGAACGCGAACGCGCGCGTGCTCGATTATGGCTGCGGGGAGGCGATGCATGCCGACATCGTCGCGGCTGCCGCCGCGTCGGTCACACTGAGCGATGCAGCGCCCAGCGTGCGTGCCGCGATTGCCGCACGGTTTGCGGCGAATCCGAAGATCGCGGTGCTCTCGCCCGAAGAGGTCGAACGCCTCCCCGACGCTTCCTTCGACCTGATCGTGGCGAACTCGCTGGTGCAATACCTGAGCGGCCACGAACTCGACCGCGTGCTTGCGCTCTGGCGCCGCCTGCTTGGCGCCGACGGCACGCTGATCGTCGCCGACGTGATCCCGCCGAACGTCGGCCCCTTGAACGACGGCCTCGCGCTGCTGCGCTACGCCGCCACGAATGGATTCCTGCTCGCAGCGATCACCGGCATGATGCGCACCGCGGCCTCGCGCTATCTGCGGCTGCGCAGCGCGCTCGGCATCGCGCGCTATCGCGAAGCGGAGTTTCTCTCTATCCTGCGCGCCGCACGCTTTGAGGCCGAGCGGCTGCCGCGCAATCTCGAGCACAATCACGCCCGCATGACGTTCCGCGCACGGCGGGCCAGCGACCCACGGGCGAATTAACCTTCGCTTTACCTTTCAGGTGCGTGCCGCGGCGGTTCTGGGATACTTGCGTCGGCCCGGTGGCGGAGTGTGTACGCGGGGGCGATGCATCGCCCCTCACCCTGGTTCAATTCCAGGCCGGGCCTCCAACCTTTGCTCCTTACCAGCGACGGTCGCCAAGCCACGAAGGCAACGGCGGACACTCTTTAATCCTGCGCGGCGCCCACCGTATCGGCCATCACGGCGCCGCGGGCGCCGAGCGGCTTTTCCGTTCCGACGGTGGAGTCGCGCGCGGTCTGATGCTCGATCTCCGAATTGAGCTCGGCTCCGACCAGCACGACCAGCGTCGAAATCCACATCCACATCATCAGCCCGATCACTGCGCCGAGCGAGCCATAGGTCGCGTTGTAGTCGGCAAAGCGCGAGAGATACCAGGAGAAGGCCAGCGACACCGCGATCGAGGTGACCGCCGCGAACACGCTGCCCGGCGTGAGCCAGCGCCACTTCGCGGAGCGGCGCGACGGTCCGAACCGATAGAGCAGCGCCAGCCCCAGCATCATCAGCAGAAACAGCGCCGGCCAGCGCAGCAGCGGCAGCGCGCCCGCATAGGATTCCGCCTTGAAGCCGACGACGGCGAGCACCAGCGGCAGCACCACCACCGCGCCGAGCGCCAGCAGCAGCGACACGATCGCGCCGGCGGTGAACGTCAGCGACACGAGATTGAGCTTGATGATGCCGCGCTTCTCGTCCTCGTCGTAGACGATGTTGAGCGCATCGAAGATCGCCTTGATGCCGGCATTCGCGCTCCAGAGCGCGATGCCGAGGCCCAGGCCGAATGCGAAGGTCAGCTTGCCGTCGCTGTTGCCGGCGATGCGCGTCACCTGATCGCTGATCAGCGCATAGCTGGTCGCCGGCATGACGGTGGAGAGGAATTCGAGCTGCGCGCTGATCGTGCTGGCCTTGGTGAACAGCCCATACATGGACACCAGCGCGGTGATCGCCGGGACCACGGCGAGCATGGCGTAGAACACGACGCCCGCCGCGATCAGCATCAGACGGTCAGCGAAGATCTGCTCGTAGGTGCGCCAGAGGATGTCCTTCCAGCCCTGCCACGGAATGCGGGCTGGCTTGTCGGCGGTGCGGCCGCGCCCCGGCTGGGTGGCGCGCGCCTCCTGCACGATAGCCGGCTCCTCGGCCGCCCGTTGGGTCCCAAGCGGCGCCCGGTCCGGGCTGGTGCGCCGCTTCGGGCCGTCGAGGCGGGACAACGTCGTGGCGAGTGCAAAGCCCGCGAGCGCCGCCATGACGCCGGAAAGCCTGACGCGCGTGGAATTGTGCACCGGATCGCCCCGCCAACGGGTTCAGCCCGCTTCCCTAACGCGCAATTCTGCTTTCGTTTCCAAGCGCGTACCGCTGCCTTCTGGATGGCCGGGCTTTAACCCTTCCCTGCCCCCCGATTCTGGTCTAGACACCGCCCGCGCGGGGCCGGGCCCTGTCGCCGGGGAGCGCGTCCAGCGCGCCCCTTTTTTGTGCGCATGAGCATGATCCCGAAAAGCGGGTACCGGTTTTCGGACAAGGTCATGCTCGAAACCAAGGGCCTCTAACCCGAAGGCGGCATGCCGAAACGCACCGACATCAAGTCGATCATGATCATCGGCGCCGGCCCGATCGTTATCGGGCAGGCCTGCGAGTTCGACTATTCGGGGACCCAGGCCTGCAAGGCGCTGAAGGAAGAGGGCTACCGGATCGTCCTGGTGAATTCCAACCCGGCGACGATCATGACCGACCCGGACCTCGCCGACGCCACCTACATCGAGCCGATCACGCCCGAGATCGTCGCCAAGATCATCGAGAAGGAGCGGCCCGACGCCCTGCTCCCGACCATGGGCGGACAGACCGCGCTCAATTGCGCGCTGTCGCTGCGGAAAATGGGCACGCTGGATGAATTCGGCGTCCAGATGATCGGCGCGACCGCGGACGCGATCGACAAGGCCGAGGACCGCGAACGCTTCCGCGACGCGATGACCAAGATCGGGCTGGCGACCCCGCGCTCGCACCAGATCAAGACGCTGGCCGAGGCGCTGGACGCACTAAAGGACATCGGGCTGCCGGCGATCATCCGGCCGAGCTTCACGCTCGGCGGCACCGGCGGCGGCATAGCCTACAACAAGGACGAGTTCATCGACATCGTCGAGCGCGGCATCGACGCCTCGCCGACCAGCGAGGTGCTGATCGAGGAGAGCGTGCTCGGTTGGAAGGAGTTCGAGATGGAGGTCGTCCGCGACAAGGCGGACAACTGCATCATCATCTGCTCGATCGAGAACCTCGACCCGATGGGCGTGCACACCGGCGACTCGATCACCATCGCGCCGGCGCTCACCCTCACCGACAAAGAATACCAGATCATGCGCGACGCCTCGATCGCGGTGCTGCGCGAAATCGGGGTGGAGACCGGCGGCTCGAACGTGCAGTTCGCCGTCAACCCGGAGGACGGGCGTCTCATTGTGATCGAGATGAACCCGCGCGTGTCGCGCTCGTCCGCGTTGGCCTCCAAGGCGACAGGATTCCCGATCGCCAAGGTGGCGGCGAAACTGGCGGTCGGCTACACGCTCGACGAGATCGCCAACGACATCACGGGCGGTGCGACGCCGGCCTCGTTCGAGCCGACCATTGATTACGTCGTCACCAAGATCCCGCGTTTCGCATTCGAGAAATTCCAGGGCGCGAGCGAGACGCTGACCACTTCGATGAAGTCGGTCGGCGAGGTGATGGCGATCGGCCGCACGTTCCAGGAGAGCCTGCAGAAGGCGCTGCGCTCGATGGAGACCGGCCTCACCGGCCTCGACGAGATGGAGATCGAAGGGTTCGACACCGCAAAGGACGTCGACGACAACGAGAACAAGAACGCGCTGCGCGCCGCACTCGGCACGCCTAAGCCGGATCGCTTGCTGAAAGTCGCCCAGGCGATGCGCCTGGGGGCGACCGACGAATTGATCCACAACGCCTGCCGCATCGATCCGTGGTTCCTGGCCGAGCTGCGCGGCATCGTCGACGCCGAAGCGCAAATCCGGCGCAAGGGCCTGCCGGTGACGGCCGGCCCGTTCCGACAGTTGAAGGCACTGGGGTTCTCGGATGCGCGGCTCGCCAGGCTCGCGAACGTCAGCCTCAGCGAGGCGACGCAGCGCCGACGCGCGCTCGATGTCAGGCCGGTGTTCAAGCGCATCGACACCTGCGCGGCCGAGTTCGCCTCGCCCACAGCCTACATGTATTCGACCTACGAGACGCCGTTCGCAGGCCGCGTCGCCGACGAGGCGCAGCCGTCCGACAAGAAGAAGGTCGTGATCCTCGGCGGCGGCCCGAACCGCATCGGTCAGGGCATCGAGTTCGACTACTGCTGCTGCCATGCCTGCTTTGCGCTGAAGGAGGCGGGCTACGAGACCATCATGGTCAACTGCAATCCCGAGACCGTGTCGACCGACTACGATACCTCGGACCGCCTCTACTTCGAGCCGCTGACGCCCGAGGACGTGCTGGAGATCATCGACACCGAGCGCAGCAGCGGCACGCTGCACGGCGTGATCGTGCAATTCGGCGGCCAGACCCCGCTCAAGCTCGCCGAGTCGCTGGAGCGCGCGAATGTGCCGATCCTCGGCACCTCGCCCGACGCCATCGACCTTGCCGAGGATCGCGACCGCTTCAAGCAGCTCATCAACACCCTCGGGCTGCGACAACCACAGAGCGGCATCGCGACCTCGCCCGGCGAGGCGCGCAAGATCGCCGACGGCATCGGCTATCCGATCGTGATCCGGCCGTCCTATGTGCTCGGCGGGCGCGCGATGGAGATCGTGCGCGAGGGCAAGCAGCTCGACAATTACCTCGCGCGCCTGACCGCCGACCTCGGTCGGCCGTCCGAGCTTGTCGTGTCGGAGAAGCGTCCGCTGCTGATCGACCGCTATCTGACCGACGCCACCGAGGTCGACGTCGACTGTCTTGCCGACGGCACCGACACCATGATCGCCGGGATCATGGAGCACATCGAGGAGGCCGGCATCCATTCGGGCGACTCGGCCTGCTCGCTGCCGCCGCATTCGCTGAGCCGCGAGACGATCGCCGAGCTGGAGAAGCAGACACGCGCGCTCGCGCTGGCGCTCAAGGTCGGCGGGCTGATGAACGTGCAGTACGCGATCAAGAACGGCGACATCTACGTGCTGGAGGTGAACCCGCGCGCCTCGCGCACGGTGCCGTTCGTCGCCAAGGTGGTCGGGCTGCCGTTCGCCAAAATCGCGGCGCGCATCATGGCGGGCGAGTCGCTCAAGAGCCTCGGGTTGAAGCTTCCGCAGATCGAACATGTCGGCGTGAAGGAAGCGGTGTTTCCGTTCGCGCGCTTCCCGGGCGTCGACACCGTGCTCGGGCCGGAGATGAAATCGACCGGCGAGGTCATGGGCCTCGATCGTTCGTTTGCCGTCGCGTTCGCCAAGAGCCAGATCGGGGGCGGCACCAATTTACCGCGCGCCGGCACGGTGTTCGTGTCGGTACGAGACGCGGACAAGCCGCGCATCCTCGACACCATCAGGCTCCTGGAAAAGCTCGCCTTCAAGGTGATCGCGACCGGCGGAACCCAGCGCTACCTCGCCGAGCAGGGCGTCAGTGCCGAACGGGTCAACAAGGTGCTGGAAGGCCGCCCGCACATCGTCGACCGCATCAAGAACGGCGGCGTCCAGCTCGTCTTCAACACCACCGAAGGGGTCGCGGCGCTGGCCGACAGCCGCTCGCTGCGGCGGGAAGCCCTCTTGCATAAAGTGCCGTACTACACCACTCTTTCGGGTGCCGTCGCGGCGGCACTGGGTATTAAGGCCTATCTGGAAGGCGATCTCGAAGTCCGCTCGCTACAGAGTCATTTCGGCGGCAGAGCCTGAACCTAAGTTAAGGCTTTGCCGTTACAGACGGCACGTTTGGGAAAGAGTCTGCGGTCGCGGAGCCGGACCATCGGCCCGCGATCTCACTTTTTTCGTCAAGTCGGAGGAATTGGAGGCGATGGAAAAGATACCGATGACCGCCGCCGGCTACACGCTGCTCGAGAACGAGCTGAAGCATTGCCAGGCTGAGCGGCCGCGCATCATCCAGCAGATCAGCGAGGCGCGCACGCACGGCGATCTCTCCGAGAATGCCGAGTACCACGCCGCCAAGGAGTCGCAGTCCATCAACGAGGGCCGCATTGCGGAGCTTGAGGACAAGCTCGCGCGCGCCGAGGTGATCGACGTGTCGAAACTGTCGGGCGAGACCATCAAGTTCGGCGCGACCGTGACGCTGATCGACGAGGACACCGAGAAGAAGCAGGTGTGGCAGATCGTCGGGGAGCCCGAAGCCGATGCCAAATCTGGCCGCATCTCGATCACCTCGCCGCTCGCGCGTGCGCTGATCGGCAAGACCAAAGGCGTCTCGGTCGAGGTCATGACCCCGAGCGGTGCCAAGGCCTACGAGGTCAAGAAGGTCGAGTGGCGGTAGCGGTCATCTCCGCGCTCATTCCGCGCAAGCGGGAATCCAGTTCTGCTTTCTTTTGGCTCTGGATCCCCGCTTGCGCGCGGACAAGCGGATGAGGGCCGAACTACAACCCGAGCTTCACCTCGGTCCACTTCATCACCGCGTCGACGTTGAGCAGCGCCAGCACCGCACCCTCGAACGCCGCCGGGTCCGCGTGCGCGACGTGCGCAGTCGCGACCATCACGTCGCAGCGTTCGTTAAAGGCGACCGCGAGCACCCGCGCACGCGACGCTGCCTGCACCACGTAAGGCCGGCTGCGGCCTTCCATGCGACCGACCCGGATGGCGCGGCCCTCGGCGAGCGGCTTGTAGCGGTCGTCGAGCAGGCTCACGTCGGCGACCCGCTCCAGTTCGGCGTCGTCGGAGACGCCGGTGGCGCAATTGCAGAACCCGATCTTGGGACGCAGATACACCGAGATCTCGGCGCCGCAGTCGGCGGCGTTGCAGCGGTACGCCGCGCCCTTGCCCCACTGATCCATCGGAAACGGCCACGCGATCTCCGTCCAGCCGGGCGCGCCCGGCGCCTTGGCGGCGCTGTAGCGGGTCCAGTGGAAGACGCCGAGCGCAGCGAGGATCGCGAGCACCACCGCGCCTTCGATGATCTTGCGCGCGCGCCACCTAGTCATGCCGCGCAAGCTCGAGCGGCACCATCGCGTCATCCTTGGAATTGCGCAGCACCAGCGAGGTCTTCACGTTGCGCACGTTCGGCGCCGCGGTCAGCTCCGCGACGAAGGCCTGAAACGCCGCGAGGTTGGGCGCGACGCATTTGAGGATGAAGTCGGTCTCGCCCGACAGCATCCAGCATTCGCGCACGATCGGCGCCTTGCGGACGAATGCCTCGAATGCCGCGAGATCGCCTTCCGCCTGGCTCGACAGGTGCACGCTCGCGAACACCGCGACCTCGAAGCCGAGCAGCTTCTCGTCGAGCAGCCCGCGGTAGCCGCGGATGAACCCCGCCTCCTCCAGGGCTCGTACGCGCCGCAGGCAGGGCGGCGCCGAGATGCCGACACGCCGCGCCAGCTCTACATTGGTCATGCGGCCGTCGGCCTGGAGCTCCTTCAGGATCTTCCAGTCGATGGCATCAAGGCGCGCGTGCAAAGGACAGGCTCCCGGGGACAAGGTGCGGCCAAACGACCGCGGCTGTGGATCGCGCCTTATCATTATCCGGAACGGCAAAGGCGCGAAAGAATATTGCGCGAGTGTCCGAACCTTTCCAGCACATTGGGATCCTAAGCTTAGAATTCCACGTGGACAAGTTGTCGCG
>JADMIO010970514.1_pt1 | contig 66382 bp, 54 predicted proteins | sample 8958161 | NCBI WGS metagenome assembly JADMIO01 (sample SAMN16585339, study PRJNA669376) | soil metagenome | isolation source: Crop rotation soil | place: USA: Cullars Rotation, Alabama | collected 2011 | reverse complement strand
TTCCCCGCCAGCATCGTTATGGTTCTCGATGAAACCAAGGGTGCCGATGCCGTGGTAGCCTATGAAAAGGCGCTGGGCAGCGTTCAGGACCTGAATGATCCCGCCGCAAAAATCATCCTGACACCCAATTCTCCGAGCGAGTTTCTGGCGCGGGTGGTGCTGGCACATTTCAGTCTGCCGCGATTAAAGGAAGATTGGATGGGCTCCGCCGACGGCGCGAGTGAAGTATACCGTCAGTTTCGCAGCGCCAAGCCCACCGAAAAGAAAGCCTTCGTGCTCTGGGAGCCCTACGTGTCGCGCGCGTTGCAACAACCGGGCGCCCGCGTGCTGCTCGATAGCGGCAAACTCAAGGGCTACATCGTGGATGTGCTCGTTGCGCAGCGGGAGTTCCTGCGGGACAAGCCGGAGATCGTGAAGCGCGTGGTCGAAGCTTATGCCCGTGCGGCGTATCGTTACGCTGCGGAGCCGGACGGCATGACGAAGCTCGTCGTGGAGGATGCTAAGCAAACCGGCGCCGAGACGTTGGATACTGCTCAAGCCAAGCGTATCGTGGAAGGCATCCAATGGAAGAATACACTGGAGAATTACGCTCACTTCGGGCTGGCCAGTGGAGCCGATCAAGGCGGATTGCCGACGCTGGAGGACATGATTGGTAATATCACTGATGTCTTGCTCAAGACTAAAGCTATCGCGGGTGATCCTCTGGGGGGTAAGCCGACGACCTTATTTTATGATCGGATTCTTTCCGAGATGCGCGTGGCGCACTTTCATCCGGGACAGGGATTGAATGTAATGCCGGGGGTTGCCGGCCCGGTGGAGTCGGTGCGACCTGAAAAGGAGTTGCCGGCGCTGACACCGGAGCAATGGACCGCGTTGCGTCCGGTGGGTGAGTTGCGGTTGGCGCCGATTTCGTTCGGCCGGGCGTCGGCGACATTGACCTTGGACAGTGAGCGGGAATTACAGGATCTGGCGCGGCGACTAAAAACGTTTCCGCAATTCTATCTGACTGTCGTGGGACACGCGCGAGCGGAAGGTGATCCCGAGGCAAACCGGGCTTTGGCGCAGAGTCGTGCGGAGGCGACAACGGTTTATCTGACCGGGCAGGGCGTCGCGGCATCGCGGCTGCGAACCGAGACGGGCCCGGCAGCCCAGGCCGGTGGCGAGGCCCAGGCCGTTTCCTTTGCCGTGGGCCAACCGGCGTATTGATGAATGCCACTTGGAATATCCAGTTTGGCACGGCGGACATCGCCGGATTGGCGAGTGACTTGCATTCCGCCCGAGGCCGGTGGTTGGTCGCTTTCTGCTGTTCTGGGCGAAGTGATTCGGTCACACTCCGGCGCGACACAGAACCACCCATCCTCATGAACGAAGGCCAACTGCGGCGCAGAATCTTCCTGCGGATGCTGGGGCATCCGCTGGTGGTGGCCCCGTTCGTCCTCGGCCTCACGGCTGCCACGGCGGTCTGGGTGTTTAACTGGCCCACGGCGTTGGGATTATTCTGCATGGCGGCTGGCGCGTTGGGCAGCGCGGGAGTTTATTTGACGCGCCTAGTCCTCGACGGCGGGAAAACCGCCGCTGCCGTATTAGCCGATGGCGAGCAAGCGGACCGCCAAGCAGCGGAGGCAGCGCTGGACTTGCTCGAACGGCGCTTGACGAAGGCCGACAATGATCCACGGCCGGAGACCGCATTGCGCGACTTGCGCGCGTTGGTGCGCGCCATGGATGATTACGCGAAGAGTGCGGATGAATTGCGCAGCCCGGCGGTGATCGATGTCCGATCGCGCGTGCAGCAGATTTTTGATTCCTCAGTGCGTTCGCTCGAACAAACGCTGCAACTGGGAGACACCGCCAAGATTTTGCAATTGCCCGAAGCGCGGCAGCCCCTGCTGGAACAGCGGGAAAGAATCATCGCGGATATCCAGGACGGGGTAAGACAATTGGGGACAACGCTGGCGGCGCTGCAACAATTGGGGACGGGCGCGCAATCGACGCGCGAATTGTCGCGCTTGCGGGATGAGCTGGACCAGAGCCTGGCCATTGCGAGTCGCGTGGAGGAACGGTTGAGCACGTTTCTCGATGAGAACACCCAAAATATTCGCTTGGAGCCGCCGCGAATTAACTTAGTGAACAACCAGAAAGGAAACTGACTATGTTTGGTGCCATTGGACGTTGGATAAAAGCCGTGGGCTATTTGCTGACCGGCCAGATTGATTCCGCGCGCCGCACGCTTGACCAGAACCCGCATGTGGTTCGGGCCAAGTATGACGCGATCATCACGGAGAAAATTTCGCGCATCCAGACTTACAAGCAGGCGGTGGCCGGCCTGATCGCCCAGCAGGAGAACAAGCTGGCGGCCGTCAAGAATCTCACCGAAGAGGTAGGTAATCTCGAGCGGCTCAAAGCCGGCGCCCTCGCCAAGGCCAAGCAGACCGTCGAAAAACTCAAGGCCGGAGGGAAGACTGATGAGGAGGTCAAGTCGAACGAAGACTACAAACGTTGTCTCGCGGCGTACAACGATTTCTCCTCAACGCTGGCGGAGAAACAGGCGCGCATTGCCGAGAACGAAGCGGACATTGAGACGTATCGGAAAAATATTGGCGATCACAAGGTGCAATTGCAGCAGTTGCTCCGGGATGTAGAGAAGGTCAAATCCGAATCCAGCGATGCGGTCGCGGACGTCGTCACGGCGAAACAGGAGAAAGACATTGCCGACATGCTTTCGGGCATTGCACAGGACGGGACCGCGAAGGAACTGCAGGACTTGCGGCAGATGCGGCAGGAATTGAAAGCGGAGGCACGCATTTCGAAAGAAATGGCCGGCACCGATACGAAAGCGCAGGAAGCGGAATTCCTTGAGTACGCACGCACCACGCAATCGAATACCGAGTTTGACAACCTGATTGGTCTCAGTGGGACCAAGGTGGCACCGGCTCCGGCCGCAAAAGAGAAGGGGACGGCATTGCCCGAATGAAAGGGCTGTGAGGTGATTTGGTGCGTCGCTGGCACATGCACAAGCTTGGAATCCTGCGATGAAGTTGTAATAGCACAATGTAGCAACCGGACGCTAAATAAGCGCTGGTTCGATAAGTCTATAAACTTTGGATTGTGAATTATGAAAACGTCCTTCCCAACTTTGAAATCGTTGGCCGCCCTGGCCTTTGCCGCTGCGGCGACTGTCAGCGTGCCGGCGGCAGCACCGTCCTTCTCGCTTGCTTGGAGTGAGTATCCCTCCTGGAGTGTGTTTGGCGTCGCGAGCGAATTGAAACTCATTGACGGCGCCGAGGGCAAGCAGGGGCCGCTCGAAAAGAAATGGAATGTCGATATCGTGCTGAAAGAGGCGGAGTATGATCCGTGCCTGACGATGTATGGTGCTGCGCAATGCGATGCGGTGTGCATTACCACGCTCGATGCGTTGAATCCTTCGTTGAGCCGTCCCTCGGTGGTGATCTTGCCCACCTCAACTAGCTATGGCGCAGATGCGCTCATTGTGCCGAAAACCATCACCGACGTGAAGCAACTCAAAGGGAAGAAGATTCATGGGCTCGCCAAAAGCGTTTCCGAGTATTGCTTCAATCGCAACCTGGAGTTGGTTGGTGAAAAGTCGACGGACTACAAGTTTACCAACATGGACCCTGGGGCCGCTGCCGTAGCGTTTCAGCAGAAGCAGGCCGAGATTGAAGCCATCATTGTTTGGAATCCCTTCGTGATGGAGACGTTGAACAAACGGAAGGATGCGCACGTGCTGTTTGATTCGACTAAGCTTCCCAACGAAATCATTGATTCCGTAGTGGTGGCGCAATCGACATTGGACAAACCGGGCGGCAAGGATTTTGCCTGCGCGGTCATCGATACTTACTACGCGATCAATAAGCGCATCGCGGATCCGGCCACGCGCGATGACACCTTGGTGGCGCTTGGGGAGAAATTCAGCCATCTCGACCTTGCGGCCATGAAAAGGGTGGTGCAGCAAACCAAATTTTACAGCACGCCGAGCGAAGCGGTGAGCCTGCTGACCGGTACGGAGATTAAATCACTCACGGCGAAGGTCACTGACTTTTGCGTGAAACAGGAGATTACCGCCTCCGCGCCGAAAGTGGGCTATGGCGCAAAGTCGGACGCCCCCGGGGTGAACCTGCGGCTTGACCCAAGTTACATCAAGCTGGTCCAGACAAAGCAGTGATCCGCCGCCCCATCCAGCGTTCCACGGCGATTCTCTTGGGAATCGCTTCATTGTTGTTGCTGCTCGGAAGCTACACCTGGCTTTCCTATCGCCAGCATCGCAGCAATCCGGACGACACGACCATCCCGACGTGGTCGCAAATCGGGCACGGCGTGGTGCAGGTTTTTGAGGTCAACAAGCGTTCGCAGGAGCGCTGGGTGGTGGTGGATTTAAAAGCTACTGCGACCCGCTATTTTCTGGGTCTGGCGGCGGGGGCGACCGCAGCATTATTCATTGGGTTGGCGATGGGATGTTTCGCGCGGGTCGAGGCATTTTTGCAACCGCCGCTTTCTTTGCTGGCGCAAGTGCCGCCGACGGCCGCGTTGGCGGTGTTCTTCGTTTTGGTTGGGACAGGACAGAATATGTACGTGACGATGATTGCCTTCGGGGTGTTGCCGGCGATGGCGCAAACGGTTTACCTCGAAGTGAAGGAATTTCCCGAAGAGCTTTTGTTCAAGACTTACACGCTGGGAGCGAGCCGTATGGAGGTGATTTTTTCGATCATCTTTCCGCAAGTGCTGCCGCGACTGCTGGATTCGCTGCGTTTGGTGATTGGTCCGGCGTTGGTCTATTTGATCGCGGCGGAAATGGTGGTGGGCGACGTCGGTTTTGGTTACCGCATCCGTCTGCAATCAAAACTCATGAACATGAGCGTGGTGTATCCTTATCTGGCGTTGCTGGCGGGATTCGGGTTCTCGATGGATTACTTGCTGCGCCGGATTCAGCGCAAGCTCTGTCCCTGGTATAATCCGGTGCAATGAACCATGAGTCTCGCGCTTCATTGTCAAAAGATCAGCCACTGGTTCGGCGGCAAACGTGTGCTGCATGAGGTGGAACTCCAGGTGCCGCGGGGACAATTTCTTTCCCTCGTCGGTCCGAGCGGCTGCGGTAAGTCCACTTTGTTGCGGGCCATTATTGGGACCCACCTGCCGCGCCAAGGTTCGGTGCAAGTGTGGCAGCCCGGCGCGTCTCAGGGGTTCGTGGTTCAGGGCCCGGGGCCGGATCGTGGCATCGTTTACCAGCAGTATTCGCTATACCCTTTTCTCACCGCGCGGGAAAATGTGGCGGTGGGTCTGATGCTGGATCAAACCTCGTTTCCGTTTCGCGTTTTTCAATGGCCCAAGTGGCGCAAGCTGCGAAAGCAACATCTGGCCGAGGCCGAAGCGATGTTGGAACGCGTCCGGCTCGCCGATGCGTTCGATCTGTATCCGCACGAAATGTCCGGCGGCATGAGACAGCGCGTCGCCTTGGCCCAGGCGCTCGTCATGAAACCCGAAATCATTTTGCTGGATGAGCCCTTCGGTGCGTTGGATGAAGCGACGCGCGAAGACCTGCAAAAACTCCTGCTTTCCTTGCGCGAGGAGAATCTGGCGCTGGCGCGGTTGGGTACTCCACCAGCTTATACTTTGATCATCGTGACCCACGAATTGAACGAGGCGCTATTGGTCGGGGATCGCATCGTCGGCCTGTCCCAATATTGGGATTGGAAGTCCGAGACTCACACCTTGTGTCCCGGCGCCACGGTAATTTACGACAAAGCGGCCCCGGTTTTCAAAACGGAGCACTGTGAGGAGCGCGAAGAGTTTGCGCGTCAGCGGGAGGAAATCCGGCAGGTGGTTTTCGCGCCGGAAATTCTGAGCAAACGCACCCAGCATATCGTTCCGATTGTCGTGCCAGCACCGCAACCGCCCGTCGCTGAAATGCCTCCCACTCGAGCAAAGTAACCCCTTCATCGCGCATGAAAACTGTTCCCCCCTTCCTCAAGCAGGCCGGCCGCGTGTTGAACTCAGGACAGGCGCGCACCATTTTGCTGACCGGCAACATCAACGATTTGTTCGCGCCTCCAGTGAATGATCAGGATTATGTGCCATTGTTGAATTTGCTCACGGCGCAATGGGATTTGCCGGATTACATCCTGATTGTTTATGAATTGAACGGCCCCATCCGGTTCGTGCGCGAGGCCGATGCGGCCAAGGTGCGTGATGCGTGGCTGAAATGGCGCAGCGGTTATGATGAGAATGAACTGGCCATCAAACGCATGCTCGCCAAAGGCAAAGCGGCGGCGGACCTCGATAACCTGCTCGACACGTATGATGATTCCCTGCGTAAGAGCATTCAGATGCCCACACTCGCGCTCGAGTTATTACGGCAAATGTGCCTTTGTGCGCGGACGCAGATGGGCGGCAAACGGTTGTTGAGCCAGAACCTGCTCATCATCATCGAAGGCGCGGATATGCTCCTGCCGGATGCACCGATCCACAGCCTGTCCGACATGGATCGCCAGCGCGTGACGGTGTGTCATGATTGGTTCACGGATCCCGGTTTCACTTCCGGCGGCGATTCAGTGGTGCTCATTGCCGAATCGCGCAGCCTGATTCACCAGCGCGTCGGGCGTTCACCGCAATTACTGGAGGTGGAAATCCCCGCGCCGGATGAAGGCGCGCGGCTGGAATTTATCAATCGATTTCTGACACTGAGCGGCATGGCGGCGCCCAAGTTGTGGAGCACGCCCGCGGACCTCGCCAAGTTGACCGCCGGCTTGAGCCTGCATGCATTGGCGCAATTGCTCAAAGCGGCCCTTCATGAAAAGCGGCCGCTGACGCAGGCCGAGGCGGTTGCCAAGGTGGAGGAATTCATCCAAAGCCAGTTGGGCGAGGACATTGTGGAGTTTAAGAAACCAACGCATCGGCTGGAGGATTGCGTTGGCTTCACGGGCTTGAAGCGCTTTCTTCGCGAAGAGTTCATGCCTCGGATTGCGGCGTCCGGCCCGGAAGCATTGCCCGGTGCAGCGGTGTGCGGTCCGATTGGCGGCGGCAAAACATTTCTTTTCGAAGCAGTGGCTTCCGAGTTGGACATGGTGGTGCTGGTGTTGAAAAACATCCGCAGCCAGTGGTTCGGGCAGACAGACGTGATCTTTGAGCGCTTACGCCGGGTGCTGCTGGCGCTGGCAAAGGTCATTATTTTTGTGGACGAGGCGGACACGCAATTCGGCGGGGTTGGCTCGGACACTCACGAAACGGAGCGGCGCCTGACTGGCAAACTCCAGGCAATGATGTCGGACCCCGCACTGCGAGGTCGGGTAGCCTGGTTGTTAATTACGGCGCGCATTCATCAGTTAAGTCCCGACATTCGTCGTCCCGGACGCGTCGGCGATTTAATTATTCCCATCCTCGATCCCGAGGGCGCGGACCGGGAGGAATTTCTCCGATGGACCGTGAAAGGCTCGATCCCGGGCGAATTGAGCGCGGAGCAAATGCAACAACTGGTGGCGGCAACGAGTAAGTTTAGCACCGCTGGTTTTGCCGCCTTGCGCAGCGAACTCAAGGCCAAAGCGAAACAGGGCGGAGGCGCCTTAAGCTTCGAGCAAATGTTAGGTGTGGTGAAAGATTTGTTACCTCCGGCCATCGAGGAAACCCGTCGTTACCAAACGCTGCAAGCGCTGGTGAATTGCACGCGGCGCAGTTTGCTGCCCGACCCGGCGGTCACGGAACAACAACGGCAAGAATGGGCTGGCGAACTACGGGGGCTGGAAGCCAAAGGCGTGAGTTGATAGTATCCTGGCGCGATGAACGACACGATCACCTGGAAAGACTGGCACATCCCGTATTCGCAGGATCAAGTCACCTTGCGCGAGGCGAAGGAGAACCTGGCCCAGCTTGGTGCGAAGCAGGAGGACATCCCGCTGATGATCCAGTTGGTGGAGAACCCGCGCTATAACATTCCTGGCTTCGATTTTTTCCACGGTGCGGTCGATCTTGCGACGCATGATTCCATCCACATCCTGCTGGGACGGGGACTGCTTCCGAAGGATGAAGCGTTCGTGATCGGTTTCACCATGGGCAGCACGGATCAAGTGACGACGATGGAGGAGAATCTTTACGCCGCGTTCTCGAAACACCTGTATCCGAAGGTGTATCAATTCAAGGACGAGGAAATCCGGATTTTCAAAGACGCGACCAAGCTCGGTTTCATTTCCGATTGCCGCCCGTTGGACAAAGTGGATTACTCCAAATATCTCGACTGGAAGCTGGGCGACATCCGTCGCGACATCGGGTTGGAAAACGATCTGATCGTAGCGTATTACCGGATCGAGCAGAAGCGCTTTCCCAATTCCAAGGCGAGCCAGCGGTTGCTGCGATAGTTCGCGTGTTTCAGCGTTTTACTTTTTCTTCCGCGCTGTCTTCTTGGGCGCGGGTGTAGTCTTTTTGCGCGGGACGCTGGCTTTCGGTTTGGCCGGCTCAGCGGCCGGAGGTGGTGGTGTCGGAGTTGATGCGCCGGCTTCCGCGTTGGGCGCCGTGGCTTCGTGAATGGCCTGGCGCAAACCATCGAGCTTCTGGTCCACTTTGGTCTTGGCTTTCTCCACTCCCTTTTGCGTGGTGTTGATCGTGTCCGTCAGAAGATCGCAGGCGCGATTGATTCGCTGGGAGTAGGTGCCTTCCGTCAGTTCCACGCCCTTGGATTTCAGAAAGCCGCTAAGGTTTTGAAAGAGTTCGTCTTTTTTAATCGGTTTCATATTTCGCTTTCGACTACCGGTCACCTTAAACCGGTTCGTTGGGATTTCCATTATAGAGTTGGCGGTGCTTTGTAGCCTGGGAAGGAGTCAGGATCATACGATGATCAAGCAGATCTGAGCCTTCTGAAATATGGCTACTGCATCAGAATTTCATTAGCACAGCGGCTTTAGCCCGGTGGGCTTGGGACATGAGGAATTTGGGCCGTTTTAACGGCCTTTGTGGTCAACCATGTAGAAGCCGTTGAAACGGCTGGAAGTGTGTTCGGGCGGTCCTGGCACCGGGCTAAAGCGGCGGTGTTAATGAGAGCAAATAATAAATGTATTCGGCGCATTCTTACGCCTCAGAGAAATGCCTCGTTGCGTGATTGGTTGGTTGGAGCTTGGCTTGAACTTTCTGAGTTGCCACGCCTAACGCTTTGCTTCATATGACAGGACGTTTTTCACCCCAGCATAACCTATGAAGCGATATTTCAATCCGTCCCTGTTCCTGTTGGCATTGATGTTGAAAGCTTTGGTCACCAATTGCACCGCGGCTGCAACTGAAGCTCCGGCCAGTCCCGAAGTGACCGCGGCCATGCAGCCGTACCTGGACACCTACAAACTGGCGGGAATCGTTGGCATCATCGCGGACAAGACCGGCAAAATTCACCACAAGAATCTGCTCGGTTATGCCGATGTGGAGAAGCAGCAGCCGATCAGTGAAGACAACGTGTTCTGGATTGCTTCAATGACCAAGATGTTTATTGGCGCGTCCATCATGATGTTAGTGGATGAGGGAAAAATCAGCTTGGAGGATCCGGTCACCAAGTACATCCCGCAACTCGACAAATGGATGGTCATTGCTGAGAAGGACGACACGCACCTCCTGCTGAAACCGGTAGCACGCCCCGTCACGATCCGGCATATTTTGAGCCACACCAGCGGCCTGCTTGGTTCCTCCGAATTACAAAAGGAGACTGGTGCGGACAGCACGCCGTTGAAAGCGCGGGCCCTGAGCACAGTAACCGGTCCGCTGCAATGGCAGCCGGGCGACAAATATTCCTATGGCAATCAGGGAATGAATATTGCCGCTCGTATCGTCGAGATTATTACCGGGCAACCTTACGAGGACTTTCTTCAGAAACGCTTTTTCGATCCGCTGGGAATGGCCGAAACAACGTTTTGGCCGAGTGAAGCGCAGATTGCGCGGTTGGCAGGCGCTTATGGTCCGAACAAGGAGAAGAATGGCTACGCCCGTGGTACGGTCAGCTTCCTGACGAAACCTTACAGCGATCGGGTTCATCGTTTCCCGGAGGCGGCCGGCGGCTTGTTTTCCACGACGCACGACATTCTTCGTTATGGCCTTTTACTGGCCAACGACGGTGAGCTGGACGGGAAGCGTTACCTGTCTCACGCGGCCATGGATGAATTACGAAAAGAACAAACCGGAACAACGAAGGTGAATTACAGTTTCGGCTATCATCTGCGCAACGGCATGTTTGGTCACGACGGCGCGTATGGCACCGATCTATCAGTCAATCCTACTAACGGAATGGTGGCGGTTTTCATGGTGCAATGCACCAGTGGCGATCAGTGGGCGGCGCGCGATCTATTTCTTAAGACCGCGACGGAAGTTTACAAGAATGACGCCCACTGATGAAAAAAAGCGGAGGCTATCTACCTCCGCCATGGTTCATGGGCCAGGTTGAACTCAGGCCTTGCGGCGCAGGAACATCAAACCCGCCATGCTCAATCCAAGCAGGCCCGAAGTGGCACCACCATCGGGCGTTGGTGTGGATGTGCTTTTGGGAGCGTAAAACCGGTATTCCGTGAGCGGCAGACTGCTACCGAAGGATGCGCTGACCTCCATTCCAACGTAATACGCCTGCCAGTTGCCAGTCAGATCATCGCCCCAATGCAAGGCCAGAAAATTGTAGCCTGACAAGGGCAACGTGATCGAAAATGTGTTCAGGCCAAAACCAGGCAATGATCCAGCCCCATCGGGATCCACATTGTTATTGGAGGCTTTAATTGCCGAGGTGGTCCCGCTGATTGGCGGCACGATGGCCGATGGTATGACATACCAGCTGCGATTATAATTCAGCTTGTTGATCCAGGCTAGCACGGCCGATTCGCTTGAATCTACCGGATCTGCTCCCACCGTGGGGGGATAAACACCTGGCGGAGCAGAGTAATGCGCTATATCCAACTGTTCGGGAATTGCCTGTGCCGAGAGGGCCAAAACATAGGCGCTGGCACAAATAAAATAGCCAAATTTTTGCATAAAGGCTTCGTAAATAGAGATTAATGAAAGTTTGTCAAATAATTTGAGGAATTTTATTACCTTTTGGCTTTAAAAGCAGGACCACCAAGAAGAAACGGAAACTGGATTAGGTTGCGCTGTGTTGCAGGCGGCGGCGATATTCGCGAGGGGTCAGCCTCGTGATTTCTCGAAAGCGGCGATTGAAATTCGCCAGGTTTTGAAAGCCGCATTCCAAGGCGACGTCGGTCACCTTGACTTGTTCATTGGCCAGGAGGGAGCACGCGCGACCAACGCGTAGTTCATTGATGTAGCGCGGCAGGGTTTTGCCGGTACGGAGTTTGAAAAAGCGGCTGAAGGCCCCGGCGCTCAAGTGCGCTTCTGCTGCGACCGCCGCACGATCAATCGGTTCTGTCAGGTGGCGGTGAATGAATGCCATCACGCGTTCCACGCGGCGCTGGTCACCGCTCGCGAGGACCGGCGCGAAACCTGGGCTGGCGATAGGTTGCAAATCATCCGAGGTGGCTAGTTGCGATAGAATCGTTATCAACGCGGCGACCCGCTCCACACCGTCGAGCTCCGGAAGCGCCTTCAAACTGGCCGCGACTTTGTCGCGAGTTTTGCCACTGACGGACAGGCCGCGACTCGCGCGTTGCAGGAGGCGGCGCAACGCTTCAGCCTCGGGTATTTGCAGAAACTCGGCGCCGAGGAAATGTTCCTGAAACCTCACGATAATGGCGTGAACAGGATGTCGGTTCGTCCGAGGCACTTTATCTTGATGCCACACGTGAGGGAGGATGGAGCCGACCAGGACGAGATCGCCCGCGCGCAAGGGAGTGATGTTATCACCCACCATCCGATAGCCGTTGCTTTTGAGAACCAGGGTCAGTTGATACTCGGGATGGTAATGCCAAGTTGAGTTGTAGCTATTACCCCGCAGGACTTCGCAATGAAACGATTCCCATTGGCGCCGTGGGGTTTGCTCGAACGCAGGCTTCACACGAGCTTCGGAGCTATTTCAGCGATAGATGTCCACAAGAAACACCAATGCCTCCTGCTTTCCGACATTGATGATCGCGTGCGGTACGTCGGCACGATAGCTGACGGAATCACCGGGGCTGAGGGTCTCGCTGTCCGTGCTGGATTCCACCCGCACCTGACCTGCCTCAACGGTTAAGAATTCCCGCGTACCCTCGAAATGCCCCGCGCTGCGTAACGCTCCACTAGGCTGCAATTGGACTTCGTAAAATTCCACGTCCTTTTCGAGATTCAAAGGCGAGAGCGTGCGGATGCGGCAATTCTTGTCCGAGCGATAGTGATAGGCGCGGTCATCCGCCCGTATGACGGTAATGGAAGAGGACGCGCCGGGAAGCTCCAGCAGGTCGCCCAGACTCATGCTGAAGGCTTGGGCGATGCGTTGGGTAACGGCCAGGGTGGGATTGGCCTCTTCGCGCTCAATCTGGCTGAGCATGGAGCGGCTTACGCCGCTGGCGCCGGCCAGCGTTTCAAGGGACCAACGGCGCTCGGCCCGCAATTGTTTGACGCGGGCGCCCAAATGGCGCGAGAGCGGATCAACCTCAGGGCGGAGTGGGGGCGCGGCTTCTTTCAGCTTTTTCATCATGTGCGATATACCGGAATTAGGTCTTGCATACCGGACAGGCTATTCTAGGATGCTGGAAGACATTTCCAATATGGTGGAGATGATGCGGTGGGTCATCTGAGTTGGCAATCCTTTTGGTTCAGTGGCCGTGACGGGCTGCCGCAGAAAGCGCAACACAACAATGAAAGCACTGGTCAAACGGCATTCGCAACCTGGTCTCTGGCTGGAGGACGTTCCTGAGCCGACGATTGGCATTAACGACGTCCTGATCCGCGTCGATCGCACCGGCATTTGCGGCACGGACCTGCACATCTACAAATGGGATGCCTGGGCGCAAAAGACGATTCCCGTGCCCATGGTCGTGGGGCATGAGTTCGTGGGAACTATCGAGCAGGTCGGCTCGAATGTTTATGATTTCAAACCCGGTGATATCGTCAGCGGTGAAGGTCATGTGGTCTGCGGGCGCTGTCGGAATTGCCTGGCGGGGCGGCGGCATTTGTGCGCTGATACGAAGGGAGTGGGCGTTAACCGTCCCGGAGCATTCGCCGAGTTGCTTTCCCTGCCGATGACGAACGCGTGGCACCACGCGCCGGGCATCGACCTGGACGTGGCCTCCATCTTCGATCCCTTCGGCAACGCGGTGCATACCGCGCTTTCATTTCCGCTGCTGGGCGAGGATGTGCTCATCACCGGGGCCGGGCCGATTGGTATCATGGCTGTAGCCATTGCCAAACAAGCCGGAGCGCGGTTTGTAGTGATTACTGATGTGAACAATTACCGGCTGGATCTCGCCCGTCAGATGGGCGCAACCCGGGCCATTAACGTTCGGACCAACGGCGATTTGCGGCAGGTCCAAAAGGAGCTGGGCATGGCAGAGGGCTTCGACGTCGGGCTTGAGATGTCCGGCAATGCCCAAGCGTTTGGGAGCATGATCGAAAACATGGCCCACGGCGGGAAAATTGCCATGCTCGGCATTCCCCCGGAGCCGATGGCAATCGACTGGAATCGGGTCGTTTTCAACATGCTCACGATCAAAGGAATTTACGGTCGCGAAATGTACGAGACGTGGTACAAGATGACGGTCATGCTCCAGAGCGGACTCGACATCAAGCCGGTGATCACGCATCGCTACCACTACACCGAATTTGAAAAAGGCTTCGAAGCGATGAAGACCGGGCAATCCGGCAAGGTGATTCTCGACTGGAAGCATTAATCTCCCGCCACATGACAACGCAACCCTTCCACGACCATCTGCAGCAGCAAATCGCCGCTGTGCGCGCTGCCGGGACCTATAAATCCGAACGCGTCATCAGCACTCCACAAAATACGCGTGTCCGCGTGGCCGGCGGCGAGGCGGTGCTGGTGTTGTGCGCCAATAATTACCTCGGGCTGGCACAGCACCCGGAAGTCCGCGCCGCCGCGCAAGCCGCATTGGAACAGTGGGGCTACGGCATGGCGAGCGTTCGTTTCATTTGCGGCACGCAATCGCCCCACAAGCAACTGGAACAAAAACTCAGCGAGTTTCTTGGTACGGAAGACACGATCCTTTACTCCTCCTGCTTCGATGCCAACGGCGGATTGTTCGAAACCTTACTGGGCGAGGAGGATGCCATCATCTCGGACGAATTAAACCACGCCAGCATCATTGACGGTGTGCGGTTGTGCAAAGCGCGGCGGTTCCGCTATCGCAACAATGACATGGCCGACCTCGAAGCGAAGTTAAAGGAGGCATCAGGGGCGCGCTTCAAAATGATCGCCACCGACGGAGTATTCTCGATGGACGGCTACATCGCCAATCTCTCAGCCATCTGTGATCTTGCGGAAAAGCATGGCGCGCTGGTGATGGTGGATGATTCGCATGCGGTGGGCTTCATGGGCAAGCATGGGCGCGGCACCCACGAGCATTGCGGCGTAATGGGGCGGGTGGACATTCTGACGGGCACGATGGGCAAGGCCCTCGGCGGCGCGAGTGGCGGCTACACGAGCGGGCGCAAAGAAATCATCGAATTTCTGCGGCAACGTTCGCGGCCTTATTTGTTCTCCAATACGCTGGCGCCTGCCATCGTAGGCGGCACGCTCAAGACGCTGGAACTGTTGACGCGTTCGACGGAACTACGCGATCGCCTGGAAGCGAATACGCGTTTCTTCCGCGAGGGCATGACTAAAGCGGGCTTCGACATTTTGCCCGGCGAACATCCGATTGTGCCGATCATGTTTTATGATTCGGCACGAGCCGCACGCTTTGCCGAGCACATGTTGGCAAAAGGGGTGTATGTGATCGCGTTCAGCTATCCGGTGGTCCCGCAAGGCAAGGCCCGCATCCGCACGCAAATTTCAGCAGCGCACACCCGGGAGGACCTGGCTTTCGCCGTCGATCAATTCGCGGCAGTGAAGCGCGAACTGGGAAATGCATCCTAGCACGGGCCCAAAAGGTAGTCGTTTTCGCGCTGCGAAAACGCCGCCCGCGTATTAGCGGGCGGTAGGAAAACCTGCGACCGTGACACCAAGGCGTTGCGCCGCTGTACGCGGCGCTGGTTTTCGCGGCGCGAAAACCTCTACCACATGGGTGATCGAACATCGGAATTAATGAAAGGGTGCGCGTGAAGTCAGTACGTAAAAAGTTTGAGTTGCGTCCCGATTCTCTGCTGGCCGGCTGGCTCGCCCGAGGAATCTGAAACGCAACTCAACTGCAACCAAATCGATTGCCGAAGCGTTTACCGAGGTCAATTACACCCCCGGCGGAATTTCGTCCGTCACGACTTCGGTCGTGCCGCCGGTAATATCGACCGTGCCAATCAGAACCATCGCCGCGCCGTTTTTATCGCCGCTGCCGGAGACTTCCGCGTTGAGTTCGAGGCGGCCATTGTCACCGCGGGTGATGTTGTCAATGCTCAGGCCGCGCACGTCGAAATGCAGTGTCAGGGCCGAACCGAACGCATCCTGAAGCACCAGGTGCTGAATGCTGTAGGTAGTGTGGTTGGAATTTCCGTTGCGCAAGTTGGTCGTGCCTTGCGTGACCGCGGCGCCGACTTGTTCAAAAACAAAGAAAGCTGTGACATCCACTTTGGAGTTGCCGTCGCGAACTTCGACCTTGGAGTTTCCGCCGCCGACCGGAGTAACCATGACCAGGCGGGCCGTGGGCGCGAAGTTGTTTCCGGTGACCGGACCGAGGGCTGCGGTGATGTCGCGATTATTGATCACCTCAGTGTTGACGGAGGTAGTCACGACGTTGCGGTTGGTGCTCGTTCCGCCTTGTTTGAGGGCTTGCAAACGAACCTGAAGCGCCTGCACGAAGTTGGTTTGGTCGGCGCGTACTTGGGAGATTACCGTAACCAAGGCAAAGGTCAGGGCAATGGTTTTGAGCGTTTTCATGATTTAGTCCTATCCTTGTTTTTAGCTTTTTCAGCTTCTGAATCCGGGGCGGATTCACGAATGGGGAGGATTGCACCTTTCATGCCAAGGAATTGGACGGGCGGTGCCGCGCGGGTGCCTGGAACTGAAGTGAGTCGAACTACCCGTAAAATCCGCTGAAAGTGTGAGGAGATTACGGAGGAATCAATCCTCCGTACAAAACCATCCGGAAGTAAGGCACCCGACGGGCGGAGCTGTACCAAACTGTCCTAATTCCTTCGAAGTGTCACAAAACGAGTCAAAATCCGGCATGCAAAACGCGCGATTGGCATCGCGACGCGGGCGAATGATGAGCGCTCCGCTTGGAAGTAGCCGCCGACGTGAGGAGGCGGATGGCGCTCCAGTCGATTCGAAAAATCCGCCTCCTCACGTCGGCGGCTATATCGTTGGTTGGCTTCGTTGAACCGGCTGCTATTGTTGCCCGCCGCGCTGCAAGGGATCCCAGTAGCGGGAGTTGATCAGTGCCTGGGCGCTGCGGTCGGCCGGGTTGGCCGGAGGATTGATCCGTTCGCTTTTCCGCGCTTCGGCGTGACCATCATTGAAGGAGATCACGGCCTGACCGAGGTGGCGTTTGGGTTCGACGCCTTCGTAGGTCGGAAAGGAGCTCCCGGCCACGACCGCCGGGTTCATGCAGGCGGATTCCCACCACAGGCTGCTGCTCCATAGCGGGGGATTGCCATAAGGTTGCTTGTCGCCGATGACCAGGTTTTCAGAAGGGCGGCGAATGGTGCTCCGTTTGAAGGTTTCGTCCGTGTTAAAGACTATGCCTCCCACGGTGATGCTGGCTGCTCCATAGGGGTGTCGTCCTAGAAAATAACCGTTGTAGCCGTAGCCGACGAGGTCACAATCGAAATTCCAAAGCCAGGCCGTCCCGTTGTCGAGCCGTTTACCATTGATCGCCGGATCGTGGAAGAGATTACTGCGTCCGCCGCCATAATTCACGATGGTCGTGCCCCACCAATTATTGACCGAATAACTGTGATCGGTCGAAACCACGCCTTGGTTGCGATGTGCCGGGAAGACGTCGTTATTCTCGTCGGTGTAAAACTGCATGAACATCCCGATTTGGCGGAGGTTGTTCATGCAGGACGTTTGCAGGGCTTTCCCTTTGGCCCGGGTCAAGGCGGGCAATAGCATCGCCGCGAGGATGGCGATGATGGCAATTACCACGAGTAGTTCGATCAAGGTGAAGGCAGGCGTCAGGCCGAGGCGTCGCACCAATCGCCGACGGATTTCCATCGCTGGATCTTTGAGGACGTGCGCCATGGGTATGCCGAACTTTATTGCGACCGCAATCGTGACGCAAGGTTTCCGCAGGAATTTTCAGCGCCGACGCTGCTGAATCATTTTGTTTTTCGCATCTTATTAACACCGGTGCTTTAGCCCGGTGTAGAAATTCGCGAACGCAACCTCAGCCGTTTCAACGGCTTTGGTCGGAGTCATCCGAAGCCGTTAAAACGGCTTAAGACGCATGGATTTGTCGCCGCACCGGGCTAAAGCCGCGGTGTTAATGAGAATTCAGTGCATTTGAGTCAATCCAATTTTAAGAACTTCAACCGCAAAAATCCCTCGCTTGCCATCCGGAGTTATGAAACGTCCCGACGTGACGCCTTGACGCCATTTCCATGTCATTTCGATGACGTCAACAATTCGTGAGGTTGCTGTAACCAAAACGACACGGTCGTCACCATAACGTCAATTGGCGCCAAGGAGTGTGGGTGCAAGATACGCAGGCACGGCACCTTTATGTGAAGGCGTCCGAAACCGAACCCAGGTATTCCGAGAAGCAGAAGTAGTACGTCCAGATTGTATGAAGCATTTTACCGCACCTGCCATTTTTACGAAGGTCCGACGGTCGTTGGCACCGGCGAGGTTGATATTGACCGTGGTCCTTGCCGGGGCACTCCCCGCGGCGCGGGCCGTCGAAGCGCCACCGCATCACATTGCGGCGGCAAATTTTGTTGTCGTCCAAAATGACACGGGCAACACCGTCAACTCGGTCAACGTAACGGCCAGTCTGTCGATCAACGACCTGCGGGTGCGGACCGGTTCGAACCGCGGCGATTACAATTTTCAAGTGGGTGACATCGCGGCGGATGATATGACGAATGGCATGCCGCTCGTGGCCATTTCTCAAAATGGCCGGGACAATGGTGAACTCCCGGACGAACAAAAGAATTACGCCGCACCGGCGTTCGATGCCGGGGCGGCAGGATACTGGGCGGTGGTTCAGGATCTGACCACCGATCGCGCGGAGTATAACATCAACTGCGCCGTGGCCTATTTCCGCTATAGCGACTATCTGTGCGGCTGGGCGCGTAACGCGACAGCGGCGAACGGTGGCACGAACAACCTTTTCACCGCCTCGCCCGGCATCGTGTTGGGCACGCATTTCAAGGGCATCAGCGGCGGCCGGTCGCGCGTGGATTTGCGCTCCTTCGGGATTTATTCGACCAACTCGTTCGCCACTAACACAGGCGTGCTCTTGGTGAATCATGCGAAGAATGAAGGCAACTATTCGTCGTCTTCGGCGAACGCCGACGGCACTTGGGAGGTCTTCGTCAAAGACAATTTTGGTAATAATAACAGCTTGGAACAGGACCCGACCGCGTTCGTCTTCATTCCCAAGACGAACACCACGGTCGTTTCCGGAAAGTTCGGGTTGGATGCCACGGGCACGAATGCGGTTATTCTGATTTACAGCGGTAATGCACCCGCCTTTGCAGTGACCAATTTTGATGTAGGTCGTTTTCGTCTCACCATCCCTGGCGCCACGCCGAATTCGGGAGTTTTGATTATTTCCGGCGATAGTACCTTAAGCACGCCGAACATGGATAACGCGGTGAGCTACGAGCCGGATGGCGACGGTTGGATCATCGAATCGCGCGACGTGGGGGCGTTTCCGCCGGCGCTCGAATCTACGACGAACCAAGCGGTCGCGTCGTTCCTCTTTATTCCGGCGGCCTCGCCCGGCTTTGCGATCGCACCCACGAACACGCTCACGACGAGCGAATTTGGTCTGGCCGCCACCTTTACGGTGCAATTGGATTTGGCCCCGACCAACGATGTCACGATTGATGTCAGCTCCAGCAATCCTGCGGAAGGCCTGGTGTCGCCGAACTCCCTCACGTTTAATTCCACCAACTGGAATGTTCCCCAAGTCGTGACGGTTACGGGTCAGGATGATGGCATTGCGGATGGCCCGGTCGGCTACAAAGTGGTGCTGGCTCCTGCTGTCAGTGGTGATTTTAACTACAATGGACTGGACCCGAAGGATGTGTCGGTCATTAACGTGGATGACGAGCAGCCCGGCATCACGGTCACTCCCACGAATGGATTGTTCACCACCGAAGTGGGCGGCAGCACTGCCTTTGCCGTGTTCCTCAATAAACAACCCGCGGATGACGTCGTCATTGGCTTGAGTTCGGATAATGTCGCCGAAGGAACGGTAACGCCGGCCTCGCTGGTTTTCTCGCCCACGAATTGGAGCATCCCGCAAGTCGTTACGGTCACCGGTGTGGATGACCCGCGCAAGGATGGCGACAAGGTTTACCATATTGTTACGGCGCCGGCGGTCAGCGCTGACCTGAACTATCAGGGAATCAATCCTCCGGACGCATTGGTTGTTAACGTGGACAACGATATTCCGGCCATTATTTACAACTATTCCGCGCTTCCCATTCAGGTCGCTGAAGGCGCCACGACCAATTACTCCGTCGTGCTGGCCACGCAGCCGGACTCGAACGTGGTGATTGCGGTTTCCTCCAGCGCCACCGGCATTGCGACGGTTTCGCCCACCAATTTGACCTTCACGCCGTCGGATTGGAGCACGCCGAAGATCGTGACGATCACGGCCATTGACGATTTGGTGACCAACGGAGCGGTCAGTTTCAATGTGCTGAACGCGGTTACTTCGACCGATCCGTTGTATGCGGACTTCGCCGGGATTCGGACTTTGCAAGGTGTCCGATTGGACAATGAGACGCAATTAATCCTGCCGGGCGGGGATATCTTCTACGGCTTGGGAATGCCGGCAATTACGATCGATGGGCAGGCTCATATCGCGGACGTGGACGCGGTCACCTTCAATAACGGTTCATTGACGGTCACCTTGAGCGCCAATGGCAATGCGAATGATGCATTGGGAATTCGCGATGCCGGGACGAACGCGGGCCAGCTTAGCGTGAGCGGGGCGGACGTGGCGTACGAGGGGAATTTCATTGGTGGTTTCACGGGTGGCACGAACGGCACTCCGCTCGTTATTACACTCAATTCCAATGCCACCGTGGCGGCAGTACAGCGGTTGATTCGTTCCGTCACGTTTGTCACACCCACCAACGTTACTTCGCAGGCAACGCGCACCGTGGCGTTTGCTCTTGATGATGGTGTGGGTGGTTCCGCGACGGCAGCCAAGCTGGTCCATGTGGGGACGATGCGGTTAACGCAATACCAAGAAGGTGGCGACTATGGTTACGGCAGTTATACAGGTGCTGCGGACATTGCGCTGTCCGAAGCCGGGCATGACCGACCCTGGCCCGCAGGCCGCACGCCGGCGCCGCAGGAGGGCTTGTTGATCGATTGGCCGGATGGCGGCACGCCGAACGAGTCCCAAGTGCTGTTGCGCTTTGATAATTTCGTGGGCACGAACACCTGGCAGGTGCCGAGCAATGCGATTGTGGTATCCGCCGAATTGTTGATTCAGGTCAATAACACGGGTGACGGTGGACGCTTCTTCCGTATGTTGCTGCCTTGGGATGCCATGAACGACACGTGGGATGTTTGGGGCGGCATTCACGCGGATGACTACATGGCGCGCTCGGTTTATGAGGCACAATTGGGAGTCGAAGACGGTAGCGGCGCCACGGGCACGGGAATCATTTCCGTGGGAGTGACCCCGGACGTGCAGGCGTGGGTTGATGGCCAGACCAATTTCGGCTGGGTCATCATCGGCTGGCCGTTGATGACGGACGGCACGGGTTTCAGCCCGTCTGAAGTCCCGACAGTGGAGGAACGTCCCCGGTTGCGCATCTATTGGCTTGAGCGCAAATACTCGGAGGTCAGCTTCCGTCAGGGAGCGAATGACTATACGAATGCCCATGACGTGAATATTCGTCAGGCCAACCCCACGCTGAATTACATCACTGATTTGACCTTGTTCAGCGATGCGAACGATGTCGGTAGCACCAACAACACCCAGTTCTTGATGCGGTTCGACAATATCATTGGCGCGGAGACGAATCAGATTCCGCCGGGTGCGAAGATTCATGCCGCGATGTTGGAATTGCCCTGTGTTGCCCCGGATTCGATGGGTGATGGCGGTCGGTTCTACGCCATGTTGCAGCCGTGGGACGATACCACGGTCACGTGGAGCACGTTTGGTCCGGATGGCGTCCTGCCTGACGGTGTGCAAGCCGCAATGGTTCCGACGGTGTTGGCGGGCAACGCGACTTTAAATCCCGATGTGCAAGGCACCGTGAATACTTATGATGTCACTTCGGATGTCCAGGCGTGGGCCAATGGCACGCGACCGAACTATGGCTGGGCGTGCTTGCCATGGCCGGGCGGCGCTAATGGTTGGGGCACGCGGTCTTCGAAGTTCAATAGCTTGTTGTATGGCGATCCGGCCAGCCAGCGCCCGCGGTTGCGGGTGTATTACACGGCCTCGCTGTTGCCGATGGCTGCGATTGTTCAACCGCCGGTGGTGAGTGGGACGCAGGTGCAGGTGAAGTTTGCTGGGACGGCGAGCAAAACCTACACGGTGTTGCGCGCGCCAGCCGTCACGGGTCCTTGGGGTTCCATTGGCACGGCTACGACCGATTCCAGTGGCCAGGCCAGTTTCATTGATCCGGCGCCGCTGCCGGGCGGCGCGTTCTATCAGGTCGTTTATCCGTGAGACATGCATCCGTCACAGGCCGGTGCGTTTCCCCGCACCGGCCTGATGACTTAAAACCGAAACCAATTTTAGACTCGAATTTCCATTCCATGAAGTTGTCAACTGACCTGCGGAATATTTTGCACGCCCCCGTCCGAACGTTGCCGGGCCGAGCCCGGGTGGCGGCCTTTACTTTGATTGAACTGCTGGTGGTCATTGCGATTATCGCCATCCTCGCCGCAATGCTGTTGCCGGCGTTGACCAAGGCGAAAGCCAAGGCGCAGCGCATTGGTTGTTTAAGCAATCTGAAACAGCTTGGTTACGCCTCGGTGTTGTACGCGCAGGATTTCAATGGCCAATTGACCGCGCCCAGTTGGATTCCGAAGGAAATCAGCAATAACAAGACGAATCAATACACCGACCGCAGTGGCTCGGATGATGATGCCACGTGGCTATATCCCACGTACCTCCGGCCATTTGGCAGTTACGTCTGTCCCGCGACGCATAATTACATTCGACCGGACGTTAATACCAAACCGTTCTCGGTGGAGACGTATGTGGGTGACTTGACGGACAATGCAGTGAACAAAGAAACGCATGGCACGAGTTACGAGATTTTTGGCACCTTTGCCGCCAACGATACCGATGCCAGCGGGTCCTATCCCGCAGTCAAGAAGACCGAACGATCAGTGAATTCCAAAATTGTGAGAAGATACACGGAAGGCCTCGGCATGCGGCCGGGTGCGTCCCAGGTTTTATTGTTCCTGGACGAGGATGATACCGCGGGCGAGGACTTGGGCACGATCAACAACAATTGGCCGGATCCGAAGGACGCTCATGGCGCCGCCGGCACCTGCATGAATTTCTGCGACGGCCACGCGCAGTGGGTCAAGCGCACGGACTATTTGAAGACCGTGAACCTGAGCCAGGATGGGAACGCTAAGGAGCCGGCGAACTGAACCGGATGATTTTGCAGCCGGACTGAAACAAACCAACAAGTCGAATTTTCTTAGGTGGGTTGTACCCTGCGGTTGCCTTGCGGCAGCCGCAGGTTTTTATTTCACTTGGATTCGTATAATGAGCCGCGATCAAGGAACGGGCTGATCATTTGGCTTGAGGAAAGGGTTTTCAAAACGAACGACGTGGCTCGCCTCACAGTCTGCGGGTGTTTCTTGGGTGGTCGATGTTTTGGTTCCTTGCCGATTCCGGTTCATGAAGTTGTAGCCGCTCTGCTTTTCTTTCTTACTCAGCCGGTCTCTGAAATTGCATCATTGCGTGTCGGTCTGTGGAAATTCCCTCTATAACCCCTCCTGAATCAAACCACTTACAGCAAACGCGAAATATAAACAGATAGTTCTCTTTTCATGCGCTGCATCTGTTATGATCACAGGCTGCGATAAAACGCCATCACCACGCAGCAGCTTGAAAGAGTACCAGGGCGGACTCCAACAAAGGCGTACGAAATAGTGAAAAATTTGGTTGGTCACAAATCATCATGAATGCCGAACTGGTCCAGAAAGCTCTCGAAAAAGTGGGTAACCCCCACGTTTTAATCAACATGGTGTCGCGCCGCGTACGCCAGCTCAATTCCGGCGGCGGCGGTCTGAGTCGTCCTTTGCTGGCGAATGTCGACACTTTGGGCGTGGCGGACATTGCCTTGCGGGAAATCATTGAAGACCGCCTCGGCTGGGACGTGCCGGAGTTGGAGCCTGTGATGCGTCCGGTGAAGCGTAAGATTCGCCCGATTCGCGCGACAGCGGCAACGTTGCGTGCGGCAGCCTGAATGGCGCGGTCGGAGTGACGAGCCGGCGGTCCACCCCGTTCCAGCTCTTTAGCCGCTATGAATCCGCTGAAATCTATTTTGCGCGCACTCTTTCGGTTGCTCAAAAGTGTCGTCCTGCTTCCCCAGAACATCCGGGTGGCTCTCCAGCGGCGGCAGGACCAGGTGGCGGTGAACGAGCGCGAAGCCGAACGCCTCGACCGGATTCGCAATCCCTCGAAGTATCTCGGCAAACCGTAGAAGCCGAGCGGGCCATGGGCCAAAGCCCTTGAAAAACTGTCCTCATGAATACCAAATTATTTGTGGAAAATCTGACCCCCTCCGTCACGTACAACGAATTGATGGAGCTGTTTTCGATTCATGGCAATGTCTCCGAGATGAACCTTCCGATGGACCGCGCCGGGGGACGAACGCGTGGTTTCGGATTTGTCACGATGGCGGCGGAAGGCGCCGGTGCCGCCATCGCCGCGCTGGATGGTAAAGAAATCGGCACTCACAACCTGAGAGTGATTTGCGCACCGCTCGAGAAGCGTGAGCTGGCCTCTTTGTCCCGCCGCAACCCGCGCCGGAGTTTTCGCAGTCTTTATTGAATTGGCCTTACGGTTGCCATTTCCAGCGTAAAAATTCAGCGGCTGAATTGGTTGCGGGAATCGTTACGGCAACGGTGTGAAATACAACGCCGTCCATGCTTTGCGTGGCGAGCAATGATTCGGAGATATTTGTCGCCGCAGACCATTGAATGAGATCCGGGGAAGTGACGAATTGGTAGGGCACCTTGGGCAGCCCCGCCCGGCGGGGGAAAACCAGACGTAGCGCCTTGCCGACGGAATTGGTGCTGAGCGACATTTGCTGCGGATTGGGCGAATAAGCGAGGGGTGAGGTGCCGAACAGGTATTCCTGGAACAGGGTGAGACCGTCGCTGTCCGAGTCGCTTGCCGGGTCCAGATCGAGACGATTGAAGTAGGTGGCTTCCCAGTTATCAGCGATTCCGTCACCGTTGGAATCAATATCAGCGGGGATCAGGCCGGACCAACGGGCAATCGAAATCGTTGCATCGTTACCGAGCACCGCGAAACCATCGAGACCCCAACGCGCGCAAGTCTCCGGAATATAGGATGAAAGCGCACCGGGTATTCCAAGTGTTTGGACATCGTACACCCAATCGTCGGGCCGGAGGCCCGATTTTACGGTAGGCAAGGATGTCTGGTACGACGGGGGCAGCGTGTGGATCTACCTGCGGCGTTAAGTGATGCTGAGACCATTGTTTGAAAGCGTGAATCCGAAAACCCGTTGATGAGATGGGTTGTAATAAAACAACACGATCAAAACTGGTCTTCCTTGTCCTTGAACAAAATATTGAACGTGGTCATCGAGCCGTAGCAGCGGGTGATATATTGCTGCATCTCAATTTTTTCGGCGTCGGAAAGTTTCTCGTGCGCGTTGATTTTTTGTTCGAGGACGCGGAGTTGGTTGCGGATCATCACGATCTTGTGGAAGAAGACCTCCAGTTCCACTTCCTTGGTTTGCAGGGTGGGATCGGCGGGATGCATCACGATTTTGCCGCGATGCCAGCGCAGGCCCAGTTTGCCGATCACGGCATCGGGTTTGTCCAGGCCCAGTTTGCCGGAAACCGCTTCGACGGTTTGTTCAATGAGTTGCTTGAGCGGCAGGCTCAGGCTGGAGAGGTCGGCCTGCGCCTCGGCAGGCTGGAGCCCGGCCGCCTCGGGTGCAATCGTGCGCTTGCCGTCGGTGAATTGAATTTCCGCAGTGCTTTCCGAAATGGTTTTTACCGTGCCCAACCCGTATTGCGGATGGCGCACGGACAAGCCGATGTGGAGGGATTGAATCTTCATTAAAGTCTTGGCGTTGAATGGTTGGAGCCGAAGCTCCGGTTACATATGGCTTCTTGTTAACGGAAATGATGAAGAGTGGAAATTACAAAGTAGTTGGGATTTTTTGGACGGTTGTCAAATTCGCTCATCGTGATTTTAAGCATCGTTATCAAATCTGCATTTCGAGAACGAGGCCGAGTAGGAGGGCGGACGAATGGAGGGGGGCGTTTTCCTTTGACATCATCCGCCAAAGGCTGTGCCATGCGCGGCGCTAGCAAATCAATTGACACAGATGAAAAAGTTCAACGTTGGAATCATCGGTTATGGTTGGGTTGCCTCGGCGCATATCGCCGCGATCAATGCCACGGCGCACGCCCAGGTGACGGCGGTATTTTCTTCGCGACCGCTCGATGAAACCGAACTCAGCGCGCGGCATGGCAGCACCATCACGGTTTATGACCGACTCGAAGCCATGCTGGCCAATCCAAGCATCGATGTGGTTTCGATTTGCAGTTATCCGCAGCAACACGCGGCGCAAGCGATGCAGGCAGCGCGGGCGGGCAAGCATTTGATCATTGAGAAGCCGCTGTGTTTTTCGCAGAAGGAACTGCGTGCCTTGGAAACCGCGATTAAGAAGGCGGGCGTGAAGACCTGCGTGTGTTTTGAGTGCCGTTATTCCAGCCAGTTCCTGGCCACCAAGGCGGTGATTGACCAGGGCTTGTTGGGATCGCTGCACTATGGCGAGGTGGATTATTATCACGGCATCGGGCCGTGGTACGGGCAATTCCGGTGGAACACGCGCAAGGATGCCGGCGGAAGCGCCTTGTTGACGGCGGGTTGTCACGCCCTGGACGCGCTCTTGTTGTGCATGGGCGGCGACGTGGCGGAGGTGACGAGTTATGCTTCAAAATCCCGCAGCAAGACGTTCGCGCCATATGAGTATCCGACGAGCAGCGTCACGATCTTGAAGTTTAAAAACGGGGCGGTTGGCAAATGCGCGGCGAGCGTGGATTGCTTTCAACCCTATTATTTTCACACGCACTTGGTTGGCAGCGAGGGGAGTTTGCTCGATAATAAATTCCACTCGATGAAGCTGGGAACTGACCGGCATCAGTGGAGCGCGCTGGCGATGAAGATGCTCGATTCCGGCGACGTGTCGGATCATCCTTACACGACACAGTTCGAGGCGTTTTTCAAGGCACTGGCGGCCGGACGTGAAATGCCCTTGACCAGCCTGGCGGAGGCGGCGCGGACGCATGAAGTGATTTTTGCAGCAGATCGTTCCGCGGAAACCGGGAAACCGGTGCGGTTGGGGTAGCCGCCAACATGGGACGGCTAAGCCCAGCGCAGGATCACGGTCAGCAAGCAGATCCCGGCTTCAAAATCGGGCGCGAAACGGCGTAAGAAATACCCAAGTACCTAAGTACCCAAATACCCAAACCGTGGCGTTACTAAATTTAGGTATTTGGGTCCTTGGGTATTTGGGTACTTAGGTAGTTAATCCTCCCGCAAAGCCCGCCCCACACAGAGCGAGTCTCCGGTCGTATTAAGAACCCACCGCTCCCAGCGGCTTGCCAGCAGGGGCCATTCTTGTTATGAACCTAGCAACCCGGTCTTGGTTTTCGATTTCCGCGAAGCGTATGACCGCATTGAATTTAGAGAACCACCCGCAGCACCACATACTCACCGGATACGTGGGCGCGCTCCTGTTTGTTTCTGCAGCGGCAGCGGTCACGGTATTGCTCTGGAAAATATTTCCCGGGCTTTCTATTTCGTTGTTCTTCTGTGCCGTCATGCTGAGCTCCTGGCGTGGTGGATGGGGGCCGGGTTTGTTGGCCAGTCTTCTCGCCAGTGCGGCGTTCACATTGTGGGTGTCACCTCCAGGGCCCATTCAGGAGACGCCCTGGCAATCGGTGCCGCAGATTGGCATGCTTTTTTTCGCGAGCCTCTTTATCAGTTGGCTCATGTCCCAGCAGAAACGACTTCAGGCTGAATTGCAGCGCGCCCGGGATGAGTTGGAGCAGAAAGTCGGCAAGCGCACGAGCGAACTGACCGCAACGAATGTGGCGTTGAAAGCTGAAATTGCCGAGCGCAAGCACACCGAGGCGTTATTGGATGGCCAAAGGCAGGTGCTGGAAATGTTGGCGGCTGACGCGCCGCTGTCGGAATCGTTGGGCCGGCTGATGCGTTGCATTGAGGAACGTGCGCCGGGCATGCTGGGCTCGGTTCTGCTCCTCGATGAACATGGAGTTCATTTGCGGCATGGCGCGGCGCCAAGCCTGCCCCTGGAATATTTGCGGGCGATTGATGGCGTGACCATCGGGCCAACGGTTGGCTCCTGTGGTACGGCGGCTTATCTCAAGGAGTCCGTCATTGTGGAGGACATCGCCTCAGATCCTCGATGGGAAAAATATCGGGAAGTCGCGCTGCCGCATGGCTTACGAGCGTGCTGGTCCACGCCCATCTTTGATGCCCGGCGCAGCGTGCTGGGAACCTTTGCGATGTATTATCGGCAGCCGGCGCTGCCCGAGCCGGAGCATTTGCGGTTGATTGAAATGGCCACGCACATCGCCGCGCTGGCCATCAGCCGCCACAACGCTCAACTCGTGCTTCGTGCCAGTGAAGCGAAGTTAAAAGAAGCCCAGAGTCTCGCGCAGCTTGGCTATTGGGAAAGGGATGTCGTCAATGATCGCATCACCTGGCCGGAGGAAACCTGCCGCCTTTGGGGGCTGCCAGAAAAATCGCTCACCCTGTCCCAGGCCGACTTGGAAAAAATGATCCACCCGGACGACCGCCAGCTCCAAAGCGATGCGTTGGTCGCTGTGATGAAAGGATGCCGTCGCTACGACTTGGAATACCGGATCATCCGCCCCAGCGGCGAAGTTCGTTTTATCCACGTGCGAGACGACGTCGATCATGATGAAGCGGGCCGGCCGATCCGGATTTTCGGCACGGTGCAGGATATCACGGAGCGCAAACGGATGGAAAATGCGCTGCGCGAAAGTGAGAGCCAGCTCCGGCTGGTGGTGGACACCATTCCCGCGATGGCGTGGATTGTCCGGCCGGATGGCAGCCTGGATTTCATTAACCAAACCTGGCTGAATTATTCGGGTCTTACTTTGCAGGAGGCATTGAATGATCCGACACGCACCATGCATCCTGACGACATAGCGGGTGCCATAGAAAGGTGGTCGGTGAACCTGGCTTCCGGGCAGCCTTACGAGCAGGAAATGCGTTTGCGCCGCGCGGACGGACAATTTCACTGGTTTCTCGTCCGCACCGTACCCTTCCGCGACGAGGGGGGCAGGATCATCCGATGGTACGGGACGAGCACGGACATTGAAGACCGCAAGCGGGCGGAGGAGGCCGTGCGGGAGAGCCAGCAACTGCTGAATTTGGTCCTGGCCACGCTGCCGGTAGGCGTGGCGGTAACGGATCGGGCGGGCGACATCGTTCTTGCTAACGCGGCGTCAAAACGAATCTGGGGCAACGTCATTGGTTCCGGTCAGGACCGGTGGGCGCAAAGCAAGGGATTTTGGCACGAATCCGGCAAGCCGATTGGCGCGGCGGACTGGCCTTCCGTCCGGGCGCTTCGTGAGGGACAAACCAGCCTCAACGAGTTAATTGACATCGAAACCTTCGATGGTCAGCGCAAGACCATACAGAATTCCACGGCCCCCATCCACAATGCCGAAACTCAGATTGTTGGCGCTTTAATTGTCAACGAAGACGTCACCGAACGCGTGCGCGTGGAGGAAGCGTTGCGTCAAACCCAGGCCGACCTGGCGCGGGTCGGGCGATTGACGATGATGGGCGAACTCGCAGCCTCCATCGCGCATGAAGTCAACCAACCGTTGGCTGCGGTGGTTACCAACGCAAACGCAGCGTTGCGCTGGCTGGCCGCGGAACCGCCAAATCTCGGAGAAGCGCGCGAAGGCGTGCGGCGCATTGTGCGCGACGGAAACCGGGCGGGAGACGTTATTGCGCGGATTCGCACCCTGCTGAAGAAAGGTGAGCCCGTGCGCCTCCCCATCAACGTGAACGACGTGATCCGGGAAACCATCACCTTTACGCGACCAGATTTAAGGCGGCACAAGGTGACCTTGGAAACGGAGCTGGATCCAAAATTACCCTTGGTCCATGCCGATTCCGTTCAATTGCAACAGGTGCTGTTGAATCTACTGGTGAACGCGCTTGATTCCATGAGCGCGGTGGCGGATCGGCCGCGCGTCCTTGGCATTCGAAGCGATCATTCGGAGCCGAATGTCATCCGCGTCGCAGTGCGGGATACCGGCACTGGCGTTGACGCGACGCAAGCGGATCATTTATTCCAGGCCTTTTTCACCACCAAGCCGCATGGCTTGGGAATGGGGCTCGCGATCAGTCGCTCGATTATTGAGGCACATGGAGGACGGCTTTGGATGACCTCGAACGATGGGCCGGGGGTTACGTTTCTATTTACCATGCCGGCCCGGAACGGAGGATCGACGTGAAAACCGCGACCCCGTCTGAGGCTCCGGTGGTCTTCGTCGTGGATGACGACGCGGCAGTGCGCGAGGCCCTTGATAGTCTGATGCGCTCCGTCGGCCTGTCCGTCGCAAGCTACGCGTCGGCTTGGGAGTTTCTGCGACAGAAAATGCCCGAGGCGCCCGCCTGTCTCGTGCTGGATGTCCGCTTGCCGGGCTTGAACGGACTTGACCTGCAGCGCGAGTTGCTGCGAGCTGAAAGAAGCATCCCGATTATTTTCATCACCGGGCATGGCGACATTCCCATGAGTGTGCGCGCGATGAAGGCCGGCGCGGTCGAATTTTTGACCAAGCCATTTCGGGATCAGGATTTGCTCGACGCCGTGCAGCACGCCCTCGAGCGGGACCGCGCGGTGTTGGAACAGCGCGCCGAACTCGCGGAATTGCGGGCGCGTTACGAGTTGATTACGCCACGGGAACGTGAAGTGATGGGATTGGTCGTCGCAGGCCGGTTGAACAAGCAAATTGCCGACCGCTTGGGCACTACCGAAATTACGGTCAAGATTCAGCGCGGCAATGTGATGAAAAAGATGAAGGCTACCTCAGTGGCCGATTTGGTGCGGCTCGCTGAAAAATTGGGCGTCGCGTCGCTGCAACGACTCTAGGCACTTAGGACGGTTGAGCTCATTTTCAGTTTCCTAGTGGGGCCATTTCTTCTTTTGCCAGTGGGCAGAAATGACCCTTAAATCCTGCAACGGAAGAAGAGCTTCAAACCAAGGTATAATTGTGGGCCCCCGCCATTAGGGGCAACTTCCTTGGTTATGAAGGCAGAAATTCCGACGGCAATGCAGTCCCTCCAACCGTTGGTGGCGATTGTTGACGATGACCGATCGGTTCGCGAAGCCACCGAGGGTTTGATGCGGAGCATCGGCTATCGCGCCGCAGGTTTTGCTTCCGCTGAAGAATTTCTCAGCGCCGGAGCACGGGAGGAAATTCACTGCCTGATCCTCGACTTGAAATTGACCGGCATGAATGGCCTGGCATTACAGCGCCGGCTCGTGACCACGAATATCCACATCCCCATCATTTTCATTACGGCGCATTGGAGTGAAGCCGCGTGCGCGCAAGCTTTGCGACTCGGCGCTGTGGATTTTCTCCACAAGCCATGCGACGAAGACTCATTGCTTCACGCCATCAACCTGGCTTTAAAGGGCCAGGCACTGGGAGGCCGCCGGTAATGAACCACGAACTGCAAATCCTGGGCGAAAACGTGCGTCGCTTGCGCGGCAACCTCAAGCTGTCCCAAGCAGAGTTGGCGGTGCGATCCGGATTACACCGCACTTACTTGAGCGGGGTTGAGCGCGGTCAGCGAAACCCGAGTTTTTTTTCGTTGGTGGCATTGGCCCGTGCCTTGGAAGCAAGCCTTTCGGAACTCACCCGGGGTGTGGAATCGGGCCGCCCGGAGAATCACGCTCGGGAACTTCTGACTTGTCCCGGGGCGCAGTCCCCGGACGTAATCACTCAAGACAAGACTGCGACCGCTATCATCCCGCTCACACATCGGGTCGCATGAATGAACCGTTTCGGATCCTTTATCTGGAAGACGAGCCCTCGGACCGGCAGTTGGTCGCTGGCGCCTTGCGCCGCGATGGTCTCGCTTGTGAATTTGTATATGCCGCGACGGAGCACGAGTTTCGGGAGGCTTTGAACCAGTCTCCTTGTGATCTCATTTTATCAGATTTCACGCTGCCAGCGTTCAGTGGTGCGACCGCGCTGATACTGGCACGGGCCGCCCAGCCGGAGGTTCCTTTCCTCTTCGTCTCCGGAACCATTGGGGAGGAACGCGCCGTGAAAAGCTTGAAGGATGGCGCCACCGATTACGTTCTGAAACACAATCTCACCCGACTGGGACCTGCCGTGCGGCGTGCTTTGAGCGAAGCAGCAGAGCGCCGCCAGCGACTTCATGCGGAACAAGCGTTGCAGTTGCAAACGACGGCGTTGGAAGCGGCGGCCAATGGCATTTTAATCACGGCTCGCGACGGTACGATCCTTACGGCCAACCCAGCATTCTGTGCCATGACGGGTTACGCGTCAGACGAGGTTATTGGGCGAAAGCCCAGCTTGTTGAAGTCTGGCCAGCATGAACCGAAGGTTTACGAACAGATGTGGCAGACGATTTGCGCGGGTGACGTCTGGCAGGGGGAATTGGTGAATCGGCGCAAGGACGGGAGCTTATACCATGAGGAAATGACCATCACGCCGGTACGCGCGGCCGGTGGCGATATTTCCCACTTCATCGCGGTCAAGCAGGACGTGAGTCGCAAAAAAGCGGAACAGCGGGCCGTGACATTGTTTCGCACTCTCATTGACCGGACCAATGACGCCATCGAAGTTATTGACCCGGAGACTGGACGCATCCTGGACGTGAACGAACGGGCCTGCCAGTCGCACGGATACACCCGCGAAGAGTACCTGGCTTTGAGGCTCCCGGATTTGGTCCCGGCCATGGCGGCACAGCCGTGGGCGGAAATCAGGGAAGAACTGCAGCGCGCCGGTTCCCGTGTGATTGAAAGTCACCACTGGCGCAAGGACGGGTCCGTCTTCCCGATTGAGGTCAATGTCACCCATATTCATCTGGACCGTGATTACCTCCTCGCGGTGGTTCGTGACATCTCCGAACGCAAACAGGCCGAGGAGACGCTGCGTTGGCGAACCGCTTTCTTTGAGGCGCTGGCAGAATCCGAACTGGATGGAATCGTCGTCGTGGATCGTGAGGGCAAGATTATTTATCAAAACCGGCGGTCGATTGACTTGTGGAAGATTCCCGAAACTATCGTCGCCGCTGCCGATGACACCAAACAAGTTCAACACGCTGCCAGTCGCACGAAACACCCGCAGGCGTTTATCGACAAAGTCGCCTACCTCTCGGCGCACAACGATGAGTCAAGTCGCGAAGAGATCGAACTCAACGACGGGACCGTGCTGGACCGGTACTCGTCGCCCGTCGTTGGCAAGAATGGCGATTATTACGGAAGAATCTGGACCTTTCGAGACATCACCGAACACAAGCGTCTTGAGGCGCAGCTACGACAAGCGGTGAAGATGGAGGCGGTGGGGCAGCTCGCCGGCGGCGTGGCCCACGATTTCAACAATATTTTGGCCACTGTGATGATGCATCTCGGGCTGCTGCAGCAGAGTCCGGGACTAACCGCGGATGCCAGGGAATCGCTCAAGGAGCTTGAAACGGAGGCCACGCGAGCGGCGGGTTTGGCGCGTCAACTCCTGCTCTTCAGCCGCCGCGAAGTGGCGCATCCCAAGCCGCTGGACCTGAACGAACTGGTTCAAAATCTCCTTAAGATGCTACGCCGGCTTCTCGGCGAGAATATGGATATTGTTTTCCGACCGAGCTCGGATGCCGTGTGGCTGGCCGCCGATGCGGGAATGATCGAACAGGTCGTCATGAATCTTTGCGTTAACGCGCGCGACGCCATGCCCAATGGGGGACAACTCGACCTGGCCATCTCACTCATCGAACTACGCTCGGGTCCCCCGCGGCCCAATTCATCAGCGAGGAGTTTCGCTTGCCTGTCGGTGAATGATTCCGGGTGCGGTATGGACGCGGCGGTCCTGCAACGCATCTTTGAACCGTTCTTCACAACAAAGGAAGCGGGCAAGGGGACGGGTTTGGGATTGGCCACCGTTTACGGCATTGTGAAACAGCACCAGGGATGGATCGAAGTAGACAGCGAAGAAGGAAAGGGAAGTTCGTTCCGGATTTTTCTTCCGGCTCTAAAAGAAGCAATGGAGAAACCTAAAGCCGCTGTCACCGAGCATCCGGATGAGGCGCCGCGCGGATCGGAAACCATCTTACTCGTGGAGGATGACGAATCCGTGCGACGCATGGCGGCCTTGTGTCTGCGCAAGCTCGGCTATGAAGTGCTGGAGACGGCGTCCGGTGTGGAAGCGCTGGAGTCCTGGAGAAAACATCGGCAACGCATCAAACTGCTCTTCACTGACCTGATCATGCCGGGGACCATGACGGGTTTGGGTCTGGCCCAGCGCTTGAGGCAGGAACGGCCCGATCTCAAGGTTATTATTTCGAGTGGCTATGATTCGGAACGAACCGCGCCGTCTTCAATCGTCAATCAACCATTCACGCATTGCGCCAAGCCCTATAGCACCTTCGCGCTCGCCAAGATCGTGAGGCAATGCCTTGACGAGCCAACGAATTAACCTACGGCCAGGCGCAAGGCTTCGTTCGCGAGATGCGATAGGGGCAGGATTTTATCCACGCCGCCGAGTTTGATGGCTTCAGCGGGCATACCGAAGACGACGCAACTGGCTTCATCCTGGGCAAGATTCACGGCGCCGCCTTCTTTCATTTCCAACATACCGCGCGCACCATCGTCGCCCATGCCGGTCATAATGACGCCCACGGCATTTTTACCGGCGTAACGGGCGACCGAGCGAAAGAGGACATCGACTGATGGGCGGTGCCGCGTGACGAGGGGACCGTCGCGGACTTCGACGAAATAGCGCGCGCCACTGCGTTTGAGCAGAGTATGACGATTACCCGGCGCGATCAAAGCCTGGCCGCGAATGACCGAATCGCCATCAGCGGCTTCCTTGACCGTGAGCGCGCAGAGCTGATTCAACCGTTGCGCGAAGCTGGCGGTGAATTTTTCCGGCATGTGTTGCACGATGACGACGCCAGGAGCGTCGGCGGGTAAAGCCTGCAAAAATTCCCGGAGCGCCTCCGTCCCCCCAGTCGAGGCGCCGACCGCGATGATTTTTTCCGTGGTCTGGATCATCGCGTGGGAGCCAGGTTTGGCGATGATGGCGTCGGCGGTCAGTTTGGGCGCGGGTTTGAATTGTGGAGCGGCCGCCTTGCGTTCGCGCACGCGAACCTGGGCGGCGGATTTGACGACGTCGCAGATGCGCACGCACGATTCCTGAAAGAACTGCCGCGTGCCCAGCTTGGGTTTGGTGATGATGTCGACCGCGCCTTTTTCCAGTGCGGCCAGCGCGGTTTCCGAACCTTTCTCCGTGAGCGTGGAGCAGATGACCACGGGGATCGGATGCTGGGACATCAATTTGCCGAGGAAGGTGATGCCGTCCATGCGCGGCATTTCCACGTCGAGGGTGATGACGTCAGGCACCTCGCTCTTGATGCGCTCGACGGCTACGTAAGGATCGCTCGCCGTGGCCATGACTTCGATGTCGGGGTCGGTTTCCAACACATCTTTCATGGCTTGGCGCACCGTGGCGCTGTCGTCCACCACGAGGACCCGAATTTTGCGAGCACTCATGAAGCCTCCCTTCCCTCGATCGGGCCGAGATGTTTGTGCCGGACCCGGCCGTTGGTCGTATCGAAAATTAATTTGTGCCCGCGCACTCCTCCGACATTGGCCGCGGCCACCTGCATTCCCTCTGCCGCCAGCAATTCGCGCGCAGTCACTACATTGGTATTACCGATATGGCGGGGATCGATGGGGCCGGGATGCGGATGGAGGGTGACGTGTGCGCCGCCAAACATTTTGACCTCGACGGTGGCAGGGCAGACGCCGTGCCGGCGGAATTGCGCCGCCATGTAGGGAACGGCTTCACTGAGATATTTGAAACGGTCCGCAGGAACGTTGCCGGCATGCAAGCGACGCCCGGGCCGGGGCAGCATGGCGTGGCAGATTGCGGCGAGTCCATGCAGGGCGCTGAACATGGTCACGGCCACGCAGGAGCCCAGCAGCGTTACGATCAAGGTCGGTTCGTGGGTGATGACCAGTTCGCCGGGGCGCAGGTGTCGCTGCGGTAATTGTTCAGTCAATGCGATCATGCAGGTTTTCGGAAAATCGCGGTGCCGACCGGTTGCACGGGGACGCGCAGTCCGGCGAGGGATTCCGAATGACCGACAAAAAGGTAACCGCCCGGGACGAGGTTGCGACACAGTTTTTCGATCACCGCCTCCTGCGTAGCCTTGTCGAAATAGATCATGACGTTGCGGAAGAAGATGACCTCGAACTGGTCCTTCACGCGATAGTCCTCATCCATGAAATTCAATTGATGAAAACTTACTTTGCGCCGCAATTCGGGAATCACGCGGACGACACCCCGGGCCGCGTTCTTGCTGCGGAGAAAATAGCGGGGCCGCAGGTCGGAGCGGACGGGGTCGATACGGGATTCGTCGTAGATGGCTTGCTTCGCGTGATCGAGCACGCGCGTGGAAATATCCGTGGCGAGAATGGCGAAGTCGAAACCAGGATTGAGCCGCGCGTGTTCGGCGAGCACGATGGACTGGGTGTAAGGTTCCTCGCCGGAGGAACAGCCGGCGCACCACAGTTTGAAGCGCCAGTTCGGGCCGCCATGGCGGCGTGCGAGTTCGGGGAGAGCCGTGCGCGTCAGGTAATCGAAGTGCTGCGGCTCGCGGAAGAAATCGGTTTTATTGGTCGTGACGGCGTTGATGAAATGCGTGCGCTCCGCCTCGGCGTTAGGGGAATTAAAAAGGTAGTCCTGGTATTCCCCCAAGGAATGCAAATGAAGTTCCCGGAGGCGGCGCATCAGCCGGCTTTGCAGCATGGGCACTTTGTTCTCGGACATTTTGATGCCGAGTTCCCTCGTGATGAAGGTCGCGAATTTCGCGAAGCTGGCCCGCGTGAGTTGCAGGCTTGGTGCGGCGGTATCTTCAGTTGTGGACATGGGCGCCGTTCCTTTCCATGCCGTTGGCCGGCTGACGCGAGTTACGTTCAGCGGCTTCCAGGACTGCAGAAACTTCGGCGAGCAATTGCTCGCGGGTGAATGGTTTGGGCAGTGTGCTGACGGCGCCGAGGGCCCGGGCGATATCGAAAAGATTTAGGCGTCCCTCCTTGGAACTCATCACAATGATCGGAACGCTGGGCTGGATCCGGCGCGCGAGGCGCACTACATCCAAGCCGTCGAGTTCCGGCATATACATGTCAGTCAGGATCAAGTCCACCGGCTGGTCGCGCAGGCGTTGGAGTCCTTTACGGCCATCGGTGGCGGTGATCACATCGAGGCTGGCGTCGAGCAGGATTTGCTCGACGAAGACCAGCACAGTTTTGGAATCGTCAATGACGAGAACGAGCGGCATCCGGATTTCTTAGTATTGTGTGAATTCACGGTCCTGCGCGTCCGCTTCGCCGTTGCCCAGGTTCAGGTCGATGCCGCCGCTACTGGCGGGGCGGACACCGCGTGGAGGCAGGGGAGTGCCCGGCTTGCCATTTTTGGGCAATGCCGTATTGCGTGTCGTCTTGGCGGGAGCGGCTTTTCCCTTTGCTGGAGTGATGCTGCGGGCGCCGGCGCCTTCCAATTTAAAGAAGGCAATCGAGTTCTGGAGTTGTTCGGCCTGACTGGAAAGTTCCTCAGCGGTGGAGGCCATTTCTTCAGAGGCGGAACTATTCTGCTGGATCACCTGATCAAGTTGCTGGATGGCCTTGTTGATCTGGGCGGCGCCAGTGTTTTGCTCATTGCTGGCGGCGTTGATTTCCTGCACGAGTTCGGCGGTCTTCCGGATGTCCGGTACTAATTTGGTCAGCAGGTTGCCGGCGCCATCGGCCACGGCCACGCCTTCGGAGGTGAGCTTGCTGATTTCGGCGGCAGCGTTCTGGCTGCGCTCGGCGAGCTTGCGCACCTCGGAGGCCACGACGGCGAAACCTTTGCCGTGTTCCCCGGCGCGGGCAGCTTCCACTGCGGCATTGAGCGCCAGCAGGTCGGTCTTGCGGGCGATTTCCTCGATGATCGTGATTTTTTCAGAAATCTGGCGCATGGCCGTGACGGTGCGAACCACCGCTTCGCCACCGGTGCGAGCATCTTCGGCGGCTTTGGACGCGATCTTGTCGGTTTGCTTGGCGTTATCAGCGTTCTGTTGAATGCTGGAGGACATTTCCTCCATCGACGACGTGGTTTCCTCTGCGGAAGCGGCTTGTTCGGAAGCGCCCTGCGAAAGCTGTTGCGCGGTGGCGCTCATTTCTTCGCTGCCGGAGGCCACATTGGTGGCGGCCTGCGTCACTTCACCTACCACGCTGCGGAGACTTTCAACCATGCGTTTGAGCGAATTGCCAAGTGTATCCTGTTCGGACAGGACGTTGGGATTAGCGGTGAGGTCACCAGTGGAAATTTTTTCCGCCACGCCGGCGGTGGCCTGCAGGTTCAGAACCATTTGATTCAAGGAGGCGGCAAGCTGGCCGACTTCATCGCGTTGTTGGAGGTCGAGCTGTTGGCTCAAATCACCGACCGCCACGCGATTGGCCAGGCCCACCGCACTTTGCAGGCCCTTGACGATGCTGCGGCTGATGAGGAACGCAACGAGGGCCCCGACTACCAGCGCGATGATCGCGAAGACGATGCTGAAGTGAATCGCGCTTTGTTCGTGCGCGGAAGCTGAAGCGATGGAGTTATCCACCAAGTGCGCCAGTTTATTCGTGCTGAACTCGTCCAGCACCTTCTGCAGGGAATCCTCGGCTTGATAAACCTTTTCATCGGCGGCGTCGGCTTCCTGAATCTTGCCTTCCTGGTAGAATTTCAGGACCACTTTGATTTCGTTTTCGTAGGCGGTCTGGCAGTCGTCGATGCGCTTGATTTCCTTGGCGACCTCTTGGTATTCGGCACGGCTGGCGCTGTCCGCGGCGGTTTGAACGGCGTGTTCCGCGAGGGTTTCGGCGCGCTTGATGGCCTCATCAAACTGGCGGGTATGCACATCGAGATTCTTTTCGTTCTCGGCGAATTGCTTTGCGGCGGATTCATTCGACGAGAATTTTTCCCCGAGCCGGATCAACCGCTCAAAGCCCTGCGCCTGCTCGCCTTGCTCGAGCACGGCGAGTTCAGTGGCGGTTTTCAAGGGCACCAGAGTCGTGCCGATTTCGGTGACTTCATCGCCCACCGATTTGACTTTGACGAGGCAAATGCCAATGGCCGTGCCCATCAACACGAGGATGGTGGCGGCGATCCCGAGGATCTTGATGCCGATTTTGATGTTTTTCATGATTTTAAATGAGAGGGTTTCAGGGTTCAGGGCAGGAATTCCACGACGCCGGTGTCGAGGTCATAACGGGCGCCGACAATTTTCAGTTTTCCGGATTTCACGGCCTCGTTGAGGATGGGGCCGGCGGCTTGAAGTTGTTTGACGACCCGCTGCACGTTGGCGCGGACCGCGTTGTCCAGAGCGTCGCCGGGCTGGCCTTTGGTGCTGGTCACGGCGGAGCTGACGGCGGTGACGAGAGTTTGCACGTGACCGGAGGCAGCGCCGCCCTCGAGGGCCGCTTTCATCACGCCACAGCGTTCGTGACCAAGCACGACCAACAATGGCGTGTGCAGGTGCGCCACTGCGTATTCGATACTGCCCAGGCCGGAATCTTCGACGACATTGCCGGCGACCCGGATCACAAACAAATCACCGAGACCTTGGTCAAAGACGACCTCGGGACTGACGCGCGAATCGGCACAGCCCAGAATGGTTGCGAACGGCGCCTGACTCTGCGCGACCTCGGTGCGGCGGGCGGCGCTCTGGTTGGAATGAGTCGCCGTCCCCGCTACGTACCGCTCATTGCCAGCCACCAAACGTTTGATTGAATCTTCGATCGGCTTGGGATTGTCGGCATGCGCAATGACCAGGGCGCCGGCGATCAGGCCCAGGAGCAGAAAATGCTGGCCGGGCCAGCGGGTAGATTTTGGGACGGGATTCATGAGATTGGGGCGTCGAAATTATTCGGTGGCGTTTTGCACGAGGGCGATCTCCTCGGTGGAGAAGACGGCGTTGATGTCGAGAATGATGATGAACTCTTCGCCGCGACGGCCCATGCCTTGAATGAATTCGGTGCGCCAACGCATGGCGATGCGGGGCGGGGGATTGATCTGGCCGGGTTCGAGTTCAATGACTTCATGCACGCTGTCGGCGATTCCGCCGACGACGGTGGTTTCACCGTCGAGTTCCAGTTCCATGACCACGATGCGGCTGTTCAACGTGTCCTTGGCGGATGGCAGGCCGAATTTGAGGCGCAGGTCTACTACAGGGATCGCCTTGCCGCGGACGTTGACGACGCCCCGCATGTAATCCGGGGCACTGGGTACCCGCGTGATTTGGGTCAATTCCAAAACCTCGCGCACCTGCGCGACGTTGATGGCGAAGCTTTCATCGCCCAGCTTGAAGGTAATGTACTGGCCGATTTCGGTGACGGTGTTATTCATGGCGACAGTTTAGTAAGTGGTGAATTCGTTATCCTCTGCGTCGCCTCGGGTGTGGCCATTGCCATTGGAATGACCGAGGGAGATGACAGCACCGGCGGGAGTCGTGCCGCGGTGGTTTCCGTTGCTGCGCGCTGGTAAGGCCGAACTGGCAGGCTTGGCCGATTTGCCGTTCGATGCCGGCTTGGTATTCGTCGTGCGGGTGGGGGCTGATTCGCCCACCTTGAAGAAGGCAATGGAGCTCTGTAATTGTTCGGCCTGGCTGGAAAGCTCCTCGGCGGTCGAGGCCATTTCTTCGGCGGCGGAGCTATTCTGCTGGATGACTTGGTCGAGTTGTTGGATCGCTTTGTTGATTTGCGAGGCCCCGGTATTTTGTTCGTTGCTCGCGGCGTTGATTTCCTGGACCAGTTCAGCGGTCTTGCGAATATCCGGAACGAGCTTGGTCAACATGGCGCCGGCGCCTTCGGCGGTGCGGACGCCACCAGCGGTGAGCTTGCTGATTTCAGCAGCGGCATTCTGGCTGCGTTCGGCGAGTTTGCGGACTTCCGAAGCGACGACCGCGAAGCCCTTGCCGTGTTCACCGGCGCGCGCGGCTTCGACTGCGGCGTTGAGGGCCAGCAGATCAGTCTTCCGGGCAATCTCCTCGATGATGATGATTTTCTCCGCAATTTCCTTCATCGCGTGGACGGTCTGAATTACGGCGTCGCCGCTGGATTTCGCATCATCGGCGGCCTTGGAGGCAATTTTGTCGGTTTGCTTGGCGTTATCCGCGTTTTGCTGGATGCTGGAGGACATTTCCTCCATGGAGGAAGTGGTTTCCTCAGCCGAAGCGGCCTGCTCGGAAGCGCCCTGGGAAAGTTGTTGCGCCGTGGCGCTCATTTCCTCGCTGCCGGAGGCGACATTGCTGGCCGCCTGAGTGATTTCTCCCACGACGCCGCGCAGGCTCTGGACCATTTGATTGAGACACTCGACCATCTGGCCGACTTCGTCCTGGGACTTGGCGGCGAGGGTGACCGTCAAATCGCCCGTGGACGTTTTGCGAACGAGTTCCATGGCCTCGAGCAGGGGACGTGTAATAATGCGAGTGATGACCATCGCCACGACCACGCCGATCACGAGGGCGGCAAGCACTGAGGCGAGTGTCACGTGTGAAGATTGGGTCAGGCTGATGGTCGCCTGCTTCGAGATCGTCATGGCGCCGGCTTGAGCAGCCTCGCTTAATACGTTGGCGAATTCATCCAATTCACTCGATGCTTTGCTGCGCCGTTCTGCCAATTCCGTCAGCTTCTCCGTCAGTTTCAGTTGCGTGCCTAACTGGGTGGCATAAGCGTCGAGTTCTTTCCTGGTGTTTTCCAATTCGCGAAGGTCTTCCGCTTTTTTGAGCCGGGCACCGAGTTCCGCCAGGTCCTTCTCGATCGCACCATACTTGGCGATGGCTTCCTGAAGCGGTTTGACATTACGTTCAGCCTGCGACTGAGAATTCCCCAGGCGCATCTCCAAAAAACTCGTGCGGATGTCATTAACGAAATTCAACTTCGCGAGCCGGTCAGCCAGCGCATCAGTTTTGAGATCGTTGGTGAGCTCGATGGCAAACGACCGCTCCTGGCTTTGAAAAAGCTTCTCTAAACCGGCGAGCGCATCCTCGGCCGTCTGGCGGGTGGAGACTTGGAGTTCTTTGGATTCCTTGATGGCGCGTTCTGTGTCATTCACCGCCGTGACGTAAGCCGCGTAGAGTGCGGGCGCGGTTTTCATTTGTTCCTTCAGCTTCACCAGCTTGGTGGTCTTGGCAGCGAGCGCTTCGGCTTCCTTGAAGGCGGTGTCAAACTGGGCGATGGCCGCGCGGCATTTTTCGAGGTAAGCGGGATCGCCGGTCAGGCCGTAGCTGCGGGAATTGAGGTTGGCGTGGCCCATTGCGTCGCCGAGCTTGTCCGCAATGTCGAGTTCGGGGACGTAATCTTCCGACAGGTAAGTGGAGTCCACGACCGCGTGGCGCATGTTGACGATGCAATAACCCCCTGTCAGCCCGAGAATGGCGAGGAGGCTCGCAAAACCGAGGCCGATTTTTTTTCCAATGGTTAGTTTCATGACGTTATCAATGATTTTCGATTTGGGGGTGAACGGAAGAATGCGAGGACGGCGTTGCCGCCGCCGCGGCGCGCAATAGACCGGCAAGGTCCAGGATCAATGCCACGCGGCCATCGCCCATGATGGTCGCGCCGGAGACGCTGGTGATATTGCGATAAAACTTGCCGAGCGATTGGATCACAGTCTGGTGACTGCCCAAGACCCGATCCACGACGAGGCCGACGCGTTGGTCTTCGTGCCGAACGATGACCACTTTTTCCACGTCGAGTTCGGGGGAGGCGCTGCCGAAAAGATCGCGCAGGCGCAAATACGGGATGAGTTCGCCACGGACGGCCACGACGTTGCGGCCATTATTGCGACCACGGTCGGCGCGGCTGAGGTCCACATTTTCCAGCACCAGGGACATGGGAATGATGAACTGGTCATCACCAAGGCTGACGAGCAGGCCGTCGATGATGGCGAGTGTCAGCGGCAGCGTCAGTGCGATGGTCGTGCCCTGACCGAGTTCGCTGCGGATTGCAATCGAACCACGCAAGCCATCGATCTGGCGTTTCACCACATCCATGCCGACACCACGACCGGAGACGCTGGTGATTTGCTTCGCGGTGGAGAAGCCGGGCAGGAAGATGAGATTGAAAGTTTCCTTTTCACTCAGGACCGCGTCCGGGGCAATCAGTTGCTTCTCGATGGCCTTGGCGCGAAGGGCGGTGGTATCAAGGCCCTTGCCGTCGTCGGAGATGGTGACGATGACGTTGGAGCCGACGTGCGTGGCGGCGAGGCGGATAGTGCCCTGGCGCGGCTTGCCGGCAGCGGCACGCGCATCGCCGCATTCGATGCCGTGATCGATGCTATTGCGAATGAGATGCACCAAGGGATCGCCGAGTTGATCAATAACGGTCTTGTCGAGTTCGGTCTCCGCACCCTCGGTGACGAGTTCGATTTCCTTGCCGAGTTCGCGGGAGAGATCGTGAACGAGCCGCTTGAAGCGACTGAAAGTCGTACCGATGGGCATCATGCGGATGCCGAGGACATTGTCCCGCAATTCCGAGACAAGGCGTTCTATTTCTTCAACGGGAACCGCGAGATCGGGCAGATTGCAGCGACCGGCCACTTGAGTGAGCCGGGACTGATTCATGACGAGTTCGCCGACGAGATTGACGAGGCGGTCCAGTTTTTCGGAAGGAACGCGCACTGTGGCGTCGCGCGTTGCACTGGCGCGAGCAGTGGCGGGAACTTCCGAGGCGGCGCGGGAAGGTGCGGGCGTAATGCTGCGCGCCGGGGCGAACGTTTGTGGTGCGGCAGTCGGCTCCGGCAGTGGAGACGGCTCTGGCTCAATCGATTTTGCCGAAACCGATTGCGGTTGCGCCGTGATTGTCAGTTCGCTTCCGTCCTCCACAAAGATGAAAACATCCTTGATGGCGTTGAGACCGCGGTCCGTCGTCAGGAGAATTTCCCAGGCCAAATAGCATTGATCGGGTTGAAGCTCTTCCAACGCGGGAACCGCATCCGCGTTTGCGGTGATTTGACAGACGCCAAGTCCACGAAGCTCTTGCAAGAGCGCCAGCGGGTTGGTGCCGGCGGCGAGGATGCCGCGCTCCGGACGAAAACGAATGCGATATTCCTGAGTCGCAGTAACGGGGGCTGGCGCTGGCGCCACGGGCAGCGGTGTCGTTGCTACGGCAGGCGTTGGGTTGCCGAGGCGGCCCAATTCGACGATCAATTTCTCTCCGGCAGCAATCGGCGTGGGAGCGCCCGACTGCGACGCTTGAAAGAGCGCCTGGATGTGGTCCTTGGCGCCGAGCACCAATGCGAGTAATTCCCGACTCAAGCCCAACCGACCTTCCCGAACTTGATCCAACGCCGTTTCCACGTGGTGGGTGAACGAAGCCACGGCGTCGAAGCCAAACATGGAGCCGGAGCCCTTGATGGTATGGAACGCGCGGAACAGCCGGTTGATGGCTTCGCCATCGGGTGCGGCGGGGTTCAACTCCAACGTCACCTCTTCGATCTGAGTCAACAGATCTTCGGCTTCCAGCAGGAAGGTATTGACGGGGTTGGGAGCAGCCATGGCGCGATTTAGTTGGGGAAAAATTTCTTCGCGACGGCCACGAGTTGTTCCGCCCGGAACGGCTTTACAATCCAGCCACTGGCGCCGGCCGCCCGGCCCGCCTGTTTCTTTTCATCCTGTGATTCCGTGGTGAGCATCACGATCGGGATATATTTGTACTGGGGCAGGGTGCGGACCTGGCGAATGAGCCCGATGCCATCCAGGTTGGGCATGTTCAAATCGGTGATGAGCATCTGGACGGGAGTGCCCGCGAGCTTGGCGAGGGCGTCCTGTCCGTCCACGGCTTCGACGACATTGAAGCCGGCGTTGCGCAGCGTGAAGGCAATCATCTCCCGCATGCTGGCGGAGTCGTCGGCGGTGAGGATGGTCTGGTTCATGATTCAACGGGGATGGGTGATGGCAAACCGGGCTTCGGGCAGGCCCAGCGCCGTTGCGGCTTCTGTGACAGCGGTGGAAACAGCGTGAAAAACCAAGGGTTTGCCTTGAGCGGCGGCGCTCCGTTGCGCAGCGCATAATAGTTGCACGGCGACCAGGTCGCAGCTTTCGGCGGCGCCGAGATCCAAAGTTACCGTGGACGATTCGCGCAAGGCTTGCAGCAACGCCTCACGCAGGGCGTCGGCGGAATAAATGTCCAGCGCGCCCGCGAGTTGCAGCGTGCCATCAGATTCGGATTTTATGATTTGCAGGCTCATGCGCTTAGAAGAGTTCCACGTTGTCACCCAAATCGGTGGCCGTCGCTGCAAGCGCGACTCCAGCAGGTGCCGGTTCCGATGCGGTTGCAGGCGGGAGGGGCGGAGTCGGAGCGTCAAAGAATTCAAAGTCCGCGACTTCCGCGACGACAGGTTTGGGCGTTGGTGCCGGTGGCGGTGTTGTGCCAGTGAGCGTGTGAATGATGCGGCGATGCACTTCGCGTTCACTCTCCATGGTGTAGTTACGGATCAGGGCATCCGTTTCCACGTCCCGATAAGCGGCGGGCTTCGCCGAACCGAATTCCTCCCGGATGGCGTTGCCGGTGGTGACCACGGCCTGCAATTCCGCGCTGAGGCGATCGAAAAATTCCAGGCGCGCGCGCGCGGCGGTGAGTTGCTCCTGTTGGCGCTGGGCGATGCTTAAAGAAGCTTGGGCGGTGGCTTGGAACGTTTGCGGGATACCGAGGATTTGGGCCAGGCTGGAGCGGATTTCGACGGACGATTGCATGTTGCTCGCGGCGGCCAGGGAGCCGCAAGCTTGTTCGCGAATGCGTTCCAGCAATTGTGCGGTGCTTTTGACGATATTTTTCGATTCGTCGGAAATGGAATGCACATGGCTGGACAGAACTCCCAGTGTCACGCCTTCTTCGCCGAGCAGCGCAGTTTTGACGATGGCGTTCAGGGCCTGAAGGTGCATGTCGCGATTGACGGCTTGAACCTGTTCCAGGAACTCAGCGAGCTTTGCGGAATATTCGGCGGCTTCACGCGTGAGCTTTTGCGCTTCGGCACAGAGTTGCCGACCCCGGGCGTGCCAGGTGTCAAGACGGAGAAGCGCATCCTTAAGCTTCGCGAACAAATCTCCGGCGGGGCCGGTGGAGTGTTGGTCGGTGCCGGCCAATTGGCCCGCCTCGTGGACAAGGCCATCTGTTTGCTCGGCCAATCCGGTGAATGCTGCGGTTAGTTCCGCTTGCGCGCTGCTAATTTCCGAACGGATCATTTCCAATTGACCCACTTGGATCGCAACAATGAGATCGGCTTCGACACTGCCGCGTTGGCGGGAGGTGCGCGTCGCAGCATCGGCTGCGTCCAAACCGGCGACGACGTGTTCCAGCTTCTGCCGGACAATGTCACCGAATTGCAAATGGTAGGCGGCGGCGTTGGCGTGCCGGGCGACTTCCCGCGCACGGGCATCAGATTGCTGCAGCGCGTTCCAGGAGGAATCCAGCAGTTGCTGCACGCGCTCCGAGGTTTGATGGACCGCTTGCTCCGAGCTTTGAACGAGTTGATGCAGCTCAGCGAGATCGTTGCGGAGGGAGCGTGTAATACGCACGACCTGTTGTTGAATGCCTTGGGATTGGTCGCCAATGACGCCGCCGAGTTGCTGGATTTTTTCGGCGAGTTGGCGCAATTCGGTGACGAAAGCGCCGAAAGCCTGCTGGCAGGCGGCGGAGCGGGCGCTCTCGATGGCGAAAACGGAACTCGAAGTGCGCAACATGCGAGCCATGCGCTCCATGTGGCGGGTTTGCACTTGCAATTGATCGAGCACGCCGCTCATCCGGCCCAGGGCTTCCAAATCGTGGGCGGCTTCATCCAGTCCAGCGCGGAGTTCGGCCAGGGAACGCGCCGTCAAGCCATCCGCCCCGACGAGGCGACCTTCAAGCAATGCCTGCCGCGCGGAAGTCACACTGGCACTGGTGGATTGACTGAGTTCGGCGGCGCCGGCGTGGAGCGATTTCAAATCGGCCGCCAATTGCGTGAAGTCCGGGTCCATTTGCCGGGCAATGGCCTGAACGGAATCCAAAGTTTCCCGCAAGGTATCGACGGTCCGGGTTTTTGCGCTGGAGCGCTTCAAAGGCAATGACCGCGCATGATGGCTCAACCGACCGAGCCAGTGGGTCAAAGGACGTAAACTAAAGCGACGGGGAATGGTCGCGCGACCAGTCCGGGATTCCTGATCCGTGGCCGCCGCGTCCGTGGCATCGTTCAGGGGAAGCGCGAGCCCGGAATCGAAATCACTGCCCGACCCATCAGGGTGGGCGTAATCGTTCATGCGCGGACCATTCACGTTTCGTTCGATGCTTTGCAGGCCGGTTCAAGCAGACCCGTCATGCGGTGCAATTGACCTTGTTTCATCACCGGCGCCGGCCTCCCATTCGAGGGATTGACAATTCCGATTGCCATCAAGTCTGGCGCCAGTATTCAGGATTTCTTCGGCAGGAAAGGCACGAGGGTTAATTACAATTTGAGATGCCCCATCGGGCTGCAGGATTTTGGCAGGCTCGTGTCAGGGAAAAACGCCGAGATGTTCCGAAATTCCTGACAGACCAGTCGAATTGACTTATATCGTAGAGCGATATATTCTGGGTTCGATAATGCAATCAAGACGTTTGGATTCGAGTTTGGCGAACGAAATAAATACCGAAGTACCGCCATTGGCGGACTTTAGCACGGACCGCCGCGTGTTGTTGTTGAGCGTGATGGCGGTCGGAATCGGAATCATCAGTGCGTTTGTGGCTGCGGCGCTATTGTGGTTAATCGCCATGATTACGAACGTGGCGTTTTATCATCGATTTTCCAGTTTGTCCGCTGTGCCACAGGGACATGCGCTGGGTTATGCGGTGGTGTTGGTCCCGGTGGCGGGCGCCCTGGTGATCGGGCTAATGGCGCGCTACGGTTCGGAAAAGATCCGGGGGCACGGCATTCCCGAGGCCCTGGAAGCGATTTTATTGGGACGCAGCCGTATCTCACCCAAGGTGGCGATCTTAAAACCGATCTCCGCCGCCATCTCGATCGGCACCGGGGGGCCTTTCGGTGCGGAAGGCCCGATCATCATGACGGGCGGAGCGTTCGGCTCAATTTTCGCGCAGCAATTCCGGCTCAGCGCGGCCGAGCGTAAGACGTTGCTGGTGGCTGGAGCGGCAGCAGGCATGGCGGCCGTATTTGCCACGCCAGTAGCGGCGGTGTTGCTGGCGGTGGAGTTGTTACTCTTTGAATGGAAGCCGCGCAGTTTTATTCCCGTGGCCATTGCAGCGATTGTAGCTGCCATGATGCGGGTGCCCTTGTTGGGACCCGGACCAATCTTTCCTGTAGTGGCGCACGGGCCGCCGGATGCGACGCAATTGATTGCTGGCTTTGGCGTGGGATTGCTGGCGGGGTTTGGCTCGGGGCTGCTCACGATGCTCGTGTACGCTTGCGAGGACCTGTTCCAAAAAGTGCCATGTCATTGGATGTGGTGGCCGGCCCTTGGCGCGGTGGGAATCGGAGTCGGCGGAATTATTGAACCGCGCGTTTTGGGCGTAGGTTATGACACGATTCACAGTTTGCTGCGCGGCGAATTGATCGGCCCTGCGCTGGCGGGATTGATGATCGCGAAGGCCTTGGTATGGTCCATCGCGTTGGGCTCCGGAACTTCGGGCGGAGTGCTGGCGCCCTTGCTAATCATGGGAGGTGCGTTGGGCGCGTTGGCCGCGCCTTGGATTCCCGGACACGATGCAGGATTATGGGCGACCGTCGGAATGGCCGCGATGATGGGTGGGACGATGCGTTCGCCGCTCACGGCGATGGTCTTCGCCGTGGAGTTGACGCGCGATTTCAATTTGTTTCCGGTGCTGATGGTGGGTGCGGTAGCGGCGCTGGCGGTGACGGTGCTGTGGATGCGACGTTCGATTCTTACGGAAAAGCTGGCGCGACGCGGCCACCATATTACGCGTGAATATAGTGTGGACCCATTTGATCTGGCGCGGGTGAAAGAAGTAATGGACCGGGAAATTCCCACCGTTCCAGCCGCAATGAAGGTGACGGAACTGTCGGAGCGTTTGGCGCGCGGTGAGGCGGCATTGTGCCGCCGGCAGGGTATTGTCTTATTGGACGAACAGCAGGAACTGGCGGGCATTATTACGCGGGGGGACGTGTTGCGGGCCCTGGCGCGTGGGACGGGGTCGCAAATGACCGTGGCCGAGGCCGGCTGCACGGACCTGGTAGTGGCGCATCCGGAAGAACCTCTCCACAGCGCGATCAACAAAATGCTGCGCCACAACGTCGGACGTCTGCCCGTGGTGGACCCGCAGGCGCCGCGCCGGGTTGTTGGTTATTTGGGGAGGACGGCTATTCTATCGGCGCGACTGCGGCTGCATGAGGAAGAGCATTTGCGGGAGAAAAATTAACGATTTGTTTCCGCGCGCCGCATCACACTCAATCTATGTTTCTCATCAAACTCTGGCTCTTAAAATTGCTTCTGGCGATCGGCTTCGGCGTGGCCATGTGGGCGCTGCTCTGACGCTTTATAGTGATTTCCGAAAATGATTTCCGGAATGGAAGCAGAACCGGCGGGCGACGATTCTCCCTCTCCTCGGGGGAGAGGGCCGGGGTGAGGGCGGGCTGCGGCGTTACCTCAAACGGAAATGATTTCTGAGAATCACTATAATCAGCTATTCGCACGTGCCGGAGGCCCCGCCAAAAATTTCCCGACCTTACCGTCATTGTAAATCCAATCAGCTTTAAGGACGCCAATTGCCGTCGGCAGTGCCATCAGGACTGGCGAGGACAACCTTGTAGCCATCGGGATCGCGCAACCAGATTTCCCAATGATTGGGGCCACCGTCACCGTCAGGCGGATTACGATGGCGTGGCAAAAGAACTTCCACGTTCATTTCTTGCGAGCGGGAGACAGCGGCCTCGAAATCGTCGATCTCGAACCAAAGCAGTAGACCATTGCCGTAGGGTCGGCTCTTTTGATCTCCGATGGGGCCATGATGATCGTCCTTGTCAAAGCGATGCAGTTGCAACACCAGTCGTCCATTGACGACTAGCCGTTCATAATTCGGTCCGCCGTGGGCGCTTTGGCAATTGAGCAATCGTTGATACCAGCGGCTGCTGGCTTCAACATCACTGCAGCAAATGAGGGGTTGAGGACGCATAAGGTTACCTCCTTTGACGGTAAACGGTGAGCGCGACTCCGACCAGCACTTAAAAGCCGGTGAGCGCCTGTCCTCCGTGTTGAAAGGCTCGATAAGGGCCAGATCAGAACTGGTCAAAATCATTTAGCATATTCGGCTTGCTTGAGATACTGTGAGCAAATTATTGTATGTCTGAGACCAATCCTGACATTCCGCACGAGACATTTCCCGTGGTGGGCGTTGGCGCATCAGCGGGTGGGCTGGAGGCTTTCACCCAACTTTTAACGCATTTGCCAACCGACACGGGAATGGCATTTGTCTTGGTTCAGCACCTGGATCCTAGCCATCGCAGTCATTTGACAGATTTATTGGCGAAGACGACGACGATGCCGGTCTTGGAAGTGGCCAATGATATTGTCATAAAGCCGAATCAGGTTTTTGTCATCCCTTCGGGCGTGAACATGCGCCTTGAGGAAGGCAGGCTCAAATTGACGCCGCGAGGCGACGAACGAATCCCGCATCCCATCGATTATCTTTTCACCTCGCTTGCGAGAGAGAAACAAAGCTGGGCGATTGGGGTCGTGTTGAGCGGCACCGGCTCGGATGGGGCTGCCGGTTTAAGGGAAATCAAAGGTGCGGGCGGGCTGACCTTTGCCCAGGATCAAACCTCAGCGAAATTTTCCGGGATGCCGTTACATGCGGCCCATGATGCGGTGGACTTCATTTTACCGCCCGACCGGATCGCACAAGAACTCATACGGATTGGCAAAGACCCCTATCTGGCGCTGACTCCAAAAACGGAAAAGGAGGAAATCGCGACAGCCGACCTCAAACATTTCCGGCGCATTTTGGGAATCCTGCGCTCCGGAAAAGGACTGGACTTGACCCAGTATCGCGACACGACAATCAGGCGACGAATTCAACGCCGCATGGTGATTCGGACGCGTCAATCGCTTCAGGATTACGCCGACTTGTTGGAAAAGGAGCCGGGCGAACTGAATGCCTTGTTCAACGATGTCCTGATTAACGTAACCAGCTTTTTTCGCGATCCGGAAATGTTCGAAGCTCTTAAAAAACGGGTGTTACCAGAACTCGTGAAGAACAATCCCGACTCCTTGCGGGTCTGGGTGGCGGGATGTTCTACCGGGCAGGAGGCGTATTCCATCGCCATTACGTTGCTGGAGTTCTTTGATCAAAAACCTAAGCCATCCTCAATTCAGATTTTTGCAACGGACATCAGCGAATCCGTAGCCATTGAGGCGGGACGGCGGGGTTTTTATCCCGACAGCATCGAAGCCGAAGTGTCGCCCGTTCAACTGCGGCGCTTTTTCGTCAAGGACACTGGCGGCTATCGCGTCAGCAAGGAAATTCGCGACCTTTGTATTTTGCCAAACAGAATCTGACGTCCGACCCGCCTTTTTCCAAAATTGATCTGGTGACGTGCCGAAATCTGTTGATCTACTGCAACCCGGCGCTCCAACGCCAGATGCTTTCGGCCTTTCATTACGCGCTCAATGCCACCGGTTATTTGGTATTAGGTGGTTCAGAGAGTGTGGGCGCGAGTGCCGATTTGTTTGAGGTGGTGGATCGAAAGAACAAGATTTTTTGCAAGAATGGCGCTGCGTTGCGGCCCATGATGACTTTCTCCCGCCCCGGCCAGGCCGCGCGCCCGCAAAGTCCTGAGTCTGAAACCGGCGCTCCTTTGCCGTCACCAGCCGCATTTCAAAAAGAAGCCGACCGTATTTTATTGGGGCGCTATGCTCCTGCCGGAGTCTTGGTTAATAATAATTTTGAAGTCTTGCAGGTGCGCGGCCGCACGGCCCCCTATCTGGAACTCCCATCGGGCGAAGCGACGCTTAAAGTGCTGCGAATGGCGCGGGAGAATTTATCACTCGAATTGGCAACAGCGCTTCGGGAAGCGAAAGCGAACAAAATGCCCTTGCGCCGCAATGTTCGTCTCAATGACGCGGATGTGGTGCGCAACGTTCAATTAGAGGTCATCCCGATCAAGCTCTCCGGAACGTCGGAAAATTGCTTCTTAATCCTCTTTGAGGAAACCGATAAAGCCAGCCCAGTTCTCCCGCCGCCTCCGAGCCCCGCTCTGCCATATTCAGACTCTGAAAAAGACCAGGAGTTGCATCAGTTGCGCAAGGAATTAGCGGCAGCGCGCGAATACCTCCAAGCTTTGACGGAGCAGCATGAAGCGGCTTCCGAGGAACTCAAATGCGCCAACGAAGAAATTCTTTCCAGCAACGAAGAACTCCAAAGCACGAATGAACAATTAGGCACTGCCAAGGAAGAATTACAGTCCACCAACGAAGAGTTGCAGACGCTCAACGACGAACTGCAAACCCGCAACCTGGAGCTAAACCAACTTAATGATGATTTGACCAATGTGCTGGCCAGCGTGCGGATTCCCATCCTGATGCTGACGCATGATTTGCGGATTCGTCGCTTCAACTCAGCCGCGGCGGAACTTTTGCGTCTCAATTCCGCTTTCATTGGCCGGGCGTTGCACGCGGTGGAATCACCGCTCATATCTGCTGACGTGGAAAAGCTGGCCCTCGCTGTCGTTGCCAAATCCGCGCCTCAAGAATTAGAACTCCGGGACGAACGAGACCGATGGTTCTCCATCGTTTTGCAGCCCTATCGCGGCGGCCATCAAGGGGCGGACGGCGTGATTCTGACCATGGTTGATATCGACAATCTCAAACACGCCAATGAAGCCCACTTGAATTATGTCACCTCCATTGTTGATACCGTTCCGGCATCGTTGCTGGTTCTGACCGCCGACCTTTGCGTTAATTCGGCCAACGAAGCTTTTTATGAGCTTTTCCGAATCGCGAAATCAGAAACCGAAACTCTTTTATTTAGAAAACTAAGTGACAGCCAGTGGAATATTCCCGAGTTGATCCAACGGCTGGAGCGAATCGCCAGTCACGGTGAGGCGTTAAGAGATTTTGAGGTTGTTTTTGAAATCCCAAATTTGGGGCGGCGCGCACTGTTATTGAATGGGCGGCTCTTGGCCCAACGCGAGGGCTTGGAGCCGTTAATTTTCTTGTCCATCGACGATATTACGGAACTCAAGCAAGTGGAGCAGGCCAATCGTTGGCTGGCGGCTATTATCGAGTCATCCAGTGATGCGATCATTAGCAAGGATTTGCAGGGCGTCATCATCAGTTGCAATCAGGGGGCTTCGCGACTGTTTGGATATACCCAGGCGGAGCTGATTGGAAAGTCCATCACGATGCTCATCCCGGTGGGGCATGAGGATGAAGAGGCGGTTATTTTAGGGCGCATCCGACGTGGCGAAGTAATTGAAAATTTTGAAACCATCCGCCAGCGGAAGGATGGCACGCCGATCAACGTCGCACTTACGGTTTCACCGGTTAGGGATGTCACGGGGAAAATTGTGGGCGCTTCTAAAATTGCGCGGGATATTACGGAACGCAAACAAGCGGAGAAAAAACTGGATGAAAGTTTCCAGCGTGAATCGGAAGCCCGGAAAATCGCCGAAGCGGCCAGCCGGGCGAAGGATGATTTTTTGGCGGCATTATCTCATGAATTGCGGACGCCGCTTAACCCGGTCTTGTTGGTTGCCAGCGACGCTGCTGAAAACCCCGAATTATCCCCAGAAATTCGAGGTGAATTTGAGGGCATCCGAAAGAATATCGAATTGGAAGCCCGACTCATTGACGATCTGCTTGATCTGACGCGCATTGCCTCGGGCAAGATGCTGATCGTGGCACGATTTGTCGATGCGTTGGGAGTGGTTCGGGACGCGATTCGAATTGTGCGCGATGATATTGATCAAAAGCGGATTGAGCTAAGCCTCAACACTGACCCCGAATCCTGTTTCGTGTGGTGCGACCCAGTACGTTTGCAGCAGGTGGTTTGGAACGTCCTAAAAAATGCCATCAAATTCACCCCGGCATCGGGAAGCATCATGGTTAACGTTGCCCAAAATTCCGGAAAGCTGCGGATCGAGATTACCGATAATGGACTGGGGGATAACGGCCAGCGAATTGACCACCATTTTCGCGGCATTTACTCAAGGAGACCACGCCCAGTCTGGGACTCGCAGCTTTGGCGGATTAGGACTTGGGTTGTCCATCAGCAAACACTTGATGGAACTTCAGTCCGGCAACATCACTGCGACCAGCCGGGGCCGCAATCAAGGGGCGACCTTTACCATTGAATTACCATTAGCCACCGACGCTCAACTGAAGACTGCGACGGAGAATGCAGCAACTCCAGTTCGCTCCCCATCGCTGCACCACCCGGATCATCGCGTGAAGATTCTGCTGCTTGAAGATCATGAACCCTCTCGCACGGCCTTGGTTCATTTGCTCAAGCGCCGGAACTATGAGGTATATCCTGCCGGATCGATTGCTGAAGCCCGCGCTATTGTATCTGCTCAAAAAATTGACCTCTTAATGTCCGATCTCGGGTTGCCCGACGGTGACGGAAATGACTTTATGGCTGAACTAGAAGCGAATCGTGGGTTGAGCGGCATCGCTTTGACTGGTTACGGCATGGAGGAGGATATTCAGCGCAGCTTGGCAGCGGGTTTCATGAGCCACCTGATCAAACCCGTCCTCGCGAATGATTTGGAAAATGCTTTGAGGGCTTTTACCAGCAACCAGGCTGGCTAAATCGAATCCGCGGCAGGGGTTTTCAGACAGGGCGCTCTTATCGGCGCTTTGCAAACCGTTGCTACTGTTGGTGCCCGCGACAGGACTTGAACCTGTACGATGTTACTCACTAGAACCTGAATCTAGCGCGTCTGCCAATTCCGCCACGCGGGCTGCGCGTTGCGTGCCGGCGCCGGAGCGGCGACACGTTTGCTGCCAATCATTATGGCAGAACCAAAAAGGGCGGCAAGTTCATTTGGTAAGGGGTTGAGATTGCGGCGCTGAATGGGGCGCGCCTACGGCTAAGCGGCAATACTTCGGACGGTCAGTCCGCGCTACGTGGCGAGGGATTTTTAGTCATCCCAAACAAACGACCAAATCGTGCTGCCGCTCACGCCGCGCTGCGCATCATCCGTTGCGTATTTCTTGCTGGCTTGAAGGTAAGCGACGTGTGAATCCACAAAGGCCACGGTGCCATAGCTGAGCCGTTTTTTGTCGTGCCAGTAAGCGAACTCAAAGGGCTGGCCCGTCTGCTTGTACATAAAATAAGTCGCAAACGCCTGCTCGCTCGCCAGGATGATTTTGGAGGGATTTTTGATGTCCGCGGTTTTGCGCATCATCAAGCCGGCATTGACGTCGTTGTCGTTGCCGGAACAGTTGTAAAGAAAGCTGCTTCCCAAACGATCGTAATGGCTGGGTTTTCGTCCATACCAGTAGGCGGTCCGCCCGGTGATGGGGTCACGGTCCGTGGAGCCGTTATCGCTTGGGCATTGAAAGATGCGTACCACGCTTTCTTCCGTCTGGGTGACCTCGCCATTCTTTCCGATGTAAGGATTCAAGAGGCGTACGGTTGTGCCAGCTTCCGTGCCTTGCTTTCCACCCCACACGTAGTAGGTCAAGAGGCTGTTGTCCAGGTTCGGAAAACGATCCTTATTATCGTCCAAGTACAACGAGCAGGCGATGGCCTGTTGTTTTAACTGCGAAAGGCATTGGGTTATTTTCGCCTTCTCCTTGGCCTTCGCCAACGCCGGCAACAGCATGCCCGCGAGAATTGCGATGATGGCAATCACCACCAGTAATTCAATCAAGGTAAATCCCCTTCGACGGGGCAGGGTGGTGCCAACCACCCGGAACAATGAACGCCTGCTTTGCCGCGTAATTTCGTGATGCTTCATAAATTTTTGGAAGAGCGACGAACGGAGGGCGGTTCAAAAACCGCCCTCCGTCGCAGCAACCAACTTTCAACCACCCACCACAACAAAACCTCTCTTGGCGCCGGATTATTGCCGCAAGCGGAAGAACTGCGCGGCTGGTCCCGTAATGGGAAGGGTCACCTGGTTGGCGAGCGGATTGGTGGCCACCGGACTCCAAGTTCCGCTGGTCAGATTGGTCCGGCTCTCCAACACGAAGCCGGTGAAGTTCAGCGGCCATGAAACAGTGAGCGCGTTGTTGGCCCGGCCGACGCTCAACACTGGTGCCCCCGTGGCCGGCAGCGCGAAGGTCGACAGAGAGATCCCGTACTTGCCGCCGAGGTAGGCCTGCGCCTGCACGAAGCTGGCATCGGACAACCGGTTGCTGTAGCACATGATCTCGGCGATGTAGCCATACATACCAAGATTGTTAGCGCTACCCTGGCCGATGTTCAGCCCAACTCCGGCATCCGCAATGGCGGCGTTCCCAATGGTCGAGCTATTGCCCGGATTGAGATTTACCGTCTGACGGAGCACGTTATTACCCGCCCGCACCGCGCGAATCGCGGGCACGCCTGCGGAACTTCCCACGCCGGAATTGTTAACCACCGTTGGCGTACCGCCCGCTCCCAAATCAAATCCGCTGTTGCCGCCCGCATTTTGGCGCCAGCGAAACGGATTGGGCGCATACGAACCGGTCGTCTCGCTCATGATCGCGTAATCGGCTCCCGAATCATTTTCCAACGTCACCGCAATAAAGGTGAAGTTTGTAGTGAAGTTCGCGATGCTTGGAGCGCTGGCGACTGTCATGAAGCGCGGCGCGCCAGTGTCGAGCACATTGAAGCGCGCGACGGGAAGGCCGTTCAGGATATTGCTCCGGAGCAACGGTGAGTTGGCGGTGACCGGTTGCACCGCGTCGTTGCCATTGCCGGATTGATCGGCCCAAGTGGTGATGGAGCCCAGGCCGTTATTGGGATCAATCGTGACGCCGGCATCAGCTTTGAGCCAGAGCACCAAATCATTGGTGGGGGCGGCGATAGCGCCACCAACGGCCGAGGCGGTTACCGCCACCGCAGTCGAGGTCGTTTGGAAGCCGTAGTTATCCGTTGCGCGGACCGTGAAGGAATAACTTCCGGGCGTGGCAAGATTGGCGATATACGGAGCAATAATGCTCTGGTTGCTCACGCTGGCGCTGCTCAGCACCGTGCCATTCGCGAGGAATTCGATAGTGGTAAGATATGCCGCGATTGCCCCGGCGGAAGCCGACACCGACAAGGTCACGTTGGCTCCAGCGGTAACCGTGGTCCCGTTGGTCGGACTGAGAATGGCCACCGACGGCGGGGTGTTGGTAAACGACGGATAATTCAGTGCGTACTTATTCGCCAGATAGCCGACGGCCAATGTGCGTTCGGTATCGGTGAGCACGTGGTCGTAATACAGAATTTCGGCAATGTAGCCGCGCATCGTGGCATCAAGGCTGCCCCGATTGCCGATGCGCATTGGCGTGCCGCCATCCACGATGGCCGCCGAGCCGAGGCTGGTAATCGTGCTGGGACTGAATCCCACGTATTGCTTGATCGCGCCGCTGCCGACGACGGTGGACAAAATGTTGAAAGTCCCGTTCGCTGGAACGAGCGTTGAAATATTGGATGCGGTCTTGGTGTTACCATCACCCACCGCAGTTTCAATTGCGCCGCCGGTGTCAAAGCGCCATTCAAAAGGGTTGGGGACGCCGCCGCCGCTCGTTTTGCTGATGATGTCGTAATTGCCGTTCTGATCAAGTGGCTTGGCGACGGTGATAATGCTGAAACTCGATTTTTGAATGCTGGCAGCGCTGGTTACATCGAGGTATTGGGGGCTGATGTTGGTCAACTGATTGAAATACGCCGCGGGAAGTCCGTTGATGGCATTTGCGACGAGTGCCGGGGCATTCGCTTTCACGGGCTGGTAGGCATTATTGGTTTTGCCGGATTGGTCGTCCCATTCGACGAGCGTGCCGCTGCCATCGACATTGGTAACCATGCCGGCGTTCGGCTTGAGCCAGAGCGCCAGACCCGAGGTAGGCGGCACGAGCGAGGGGCCAGTTACGGTCACTGCCACAGGCGCGGAGGTCCCCGCGAGGCCAAGAATGTCCGTCGCCACCACAGTGAGGTTGAAAGAGCCAGCCAATTGGACCTGATAGTTGAACTGATAAGGGCCGCTCACGCCTTTGACATAATTGCTGCCCACCAGCGAGCCGTTCGCAAAATAGGTCACGCTGTAAAGCGGATTGGTGGACGACGTCGTGGCCGAGAAGAGGATGTTGTTATTCGTTACAGTGTGAAAACCGGCGCCATTCGTGGGATTGTTCAGCACCACCACCGGCGCCGGGTTGGCCAATTGCACGACCACCATGCCCGGCAAATATTTGTAAGCGAGGTAGCTTTGGGCCAAAAGAAAGTCGATATCGGATAACCTGTTGCTATAGCACATTAGCTCCGTGATGTTCCCATACATTCCGGTGAAGAGCCCCGATCCGCGGCCAATGTTCAAACCAATCCCTGCGTCAGAAACCGCTGCTGTACCAATCGTCGTGGGCGTTCCGTTGGTGAAATTCACCGTTTGGCTGAGCACATTATTGCCCGCCCGCACTCCCAGAATGTTGTAGGTGCCCGCCAGCGTGGTGCCGGCATTATTAACCACGGTGGGATTGCCTCCAGCGCCGAGATCGACCCCAATCGATCCACCCGGATTAAAATGCCACCGGAAGGGATTCGGTTGGTACGAGCCGGTGGTTTCACTCATGATCGCGTAAGTGGCGCCGGAATCATTTTCTTCCGCCACCGTCAGAAAGGTGAAATTGGTGGTAAAGCCCGCGATGCTGGGAGAATTCGACACGATCATGAATCGCGCCACTCCAGTATCCAATACATTGAAGCGTGCCACGGGAGCGAAATTAAGCGCCACCCCGGCATCGCGCAGCCGCGGCGAGTTGGCAATGACCGGTTGCTGGGCATCATTTCCGTGACCGGATTGATCCGCCCAAGTGGTGATGGACTGACCGTCGTTCGGGTCGGTCGTCACCCCGGTATCGGCGGCGAGCCAAAGCACCAACGCATTGGTGGGAGCTGCCGGCGTCGCATCAAACGAAATGGTGACAGTCACGGGTGATGAAGTGACAATGGCCCCCGAGGCATCCCGGGCGACAACGGTAAACGTATCAACCGTCGCGGACGGCAGGAACAAGGGCAACTGCACGGAGAGATTGGTCTGACCGGCCACCGGATTGAAAGAGCGCACCGCCACGTCATTGCAGCGCAGCGTCAAATTCGTCACGTTGAAGTCAGAACTCGCACTCACGGACACGACCACGACATTGGTGGGCGACATGACGATGTTGGTCCCGTCGATTGGGGCGGTGATGTTGACCGTGAGGGATTGGGCCTGAAGGTTCGTGGCCGCAAAAAGGGTCGCGGCTGCCATTGGAGCAAACAGTCGCCGCCGGAATGGCGCGCACATTCGCTTAAGGATTCCACTCGAGGGGTTGCAGGTGGGAGTTTTCATGGTCTGATAGGGCATTCAGTAGGATTAAGATTTATGTTTCAGGCACCGACAAACAGTTGCCGCATTCCAGGAATGTGACGCGAGTTGATGGCCTTACTCTATTCTTGCGCTCCTACGCCAACTATCGGAAAAGGGGACTAGTGGATGCGGAAAAACCAATGGAACCGGGGATTCTCTGATACAAATGTCGTAATCGGGCTTTTCGGTGAGCGATCACGAGCGATCACGTAAGCCAAGCATTTCATTTGAAGTTGTGAACTCGTAATGGCAGGGCTGGAGGGAACTGATTCAATAGAAATTCTTGAACCTTGTTAAAGAAAAACCGCGCGACGTTCGCACGATCGCGCGGTTTTACAGGATAGCCGGTCGGCTCCAGCCAGTTATCACTTCGGCGTCAACTCCACTCCCACCAGCGCGTAATTATCCAGCCGGTTGATGCGGACCTGCAAATGATCGCCGTTCACCTTCCAGGCAACTCCGAGTTCCGCCTCCGAAATGTCAGGACTCCAAACCGAAACTTTGGCGGTGGTCATTCCCTTTGGAAGCGCATAGTCCACCGTCGCCGCGCGGTCTTTCAATGGTTCCGGATTGCCAAAGCGAATTAAATGAATGGCCCGCCTCTGGCCCTTGCGACGAACGATGCTTTCGACCTGGCTGGCGCTTTCAATTTTGAGTTGTCCGGATAGCGTCACACGCTCCGCCGCCGCACTGAACTCCGGCGCCAGGGCCTTCAGCGGAATCGCCAGTGGCCCGGGCGCCTTGATTTGAGCGATGGCATCATCGGGATTCACGGGTGGCGCCGGAGCGCCGACCAATTCCTCAGTAGTAATTCGCGATGCAAAAGCAACCCATCCCTTGCCAAGCGGGAACGTCGTTCCGGATTGCGGCTCTTTTCCCAACCAGGTATGCAGTAATGATTCCTCAAGTGCCGTCCAGCGTGCACCCACTTCCAGGGTAGTGCCAAATTGGCCAATCACGAGCAGCCGTCCGCCATGGCGAACAAATTTTTCCAACGCTGCGGCATCGCTGCGGGTAACCAATTTCAGATCCGGCACCACGACCACGTGGTAACGGCTTAATTGGCGCCAAGTGATTCCTTTTTCCAAAATCACGCAATCATGGGAGACGCCCATCCGGGCGAGGACCGCTGCCGTGCGCTGGTAATGGTTTCGCTTGGGATCAAATTCCACTTTCGCTTCGGCCACCGGGTTGCCTTGGGCAAAGGCTTGGTCGCGCCAGGAATATAATATGGCCACGGACGCATCCGGCTTGGTGCCGTTGAACCATTCCTGATGTTCCCGCAGGAAATCCGAATACGCATGGCTGATCGCCCCGGCTTCGCCTTCTTTTCGTCGCTGCGAGACGAAATAGAACGTGCCGCCACTGCCAAACGCCTCCGCGAGTGCCACGCGGTAGCGGTAGCTGGGCTGATATTGCTCGGCGAAATTAATCAGGCCAATCGCCTGCCCGCCGCAGGCTGCCTCCGTGCTGTTGTAAAGGTAGAGTGATGAATCATCGCCCAGCTTCAAATGCCACAATTCGCTGGAGGGATAGCGCAGCGCCCCGGCGACGGCCTCGGAAGTGTAATCCGGAGTGCCGGCGCCGTGATTCATGATGATGATGAAATTCGGATAGCTCCTCCGCACTCGCGCCTCTACCTGCTTTACGAAGTCCGCAAAGCGCTGCAATTTCCAAGTCTTGAACACCCGGTCCACCTCTTTGCGGAAATCCAATTTTCCGGAATCGAGTCCCGGCATTGGCTGAGAGCGGACGAAGATTCTCCGACTGTATTTGGCCCAAGCCTCTTTGCAATGCGGGCAACAACACAGATAGCCCGGTTCAATGGCGTAGGGATAAACATCAAATTGCAAGCCATCGAATCCTGCACGCGCCGTGGTCAACGCCACTTGCTCCTGCAGTTCCACCCACTTGGGATTCATCACGCAGGAAACACCCGCACCGGACTTATCCCACATGGTATTGATGACCGGCTCGCCCTTCCGGTTGATGGCGTAGAGCTCTTTGTAGGCGATACCTTCCGCCTCGAGCATGTCCGGATGGAACATGATGGTGTCCGCGTAGCCGACGACTTTGATCCCATGCTGATGGCATTCTTCGAGTTCCGGTTGGGTATTTTCGAGCGCCTTCGACAATAGCTTCGGTGGTGTCATGCCGACGGAATGCCAGCGTTCACCTTTTTCTGTAAGCGGTCGGTATGCGACGCAAACCAGAGTCGCTTTCAAATCAATCAACGGCTCCGGATTCCAATGGCGGGTGGTGCCATCCGGCCGCTTTGAGTCGCCCCATTGCAATGTGGGAATTTCAATCGGTTGCTCGTTTGCAACTGAATCAATTACGATCCCGCCAAAAATCACCGCTGCCAAACTGATGACGCGTAACATAACAAAAGTCTTCATAAGCATATTTGAACCTTAAGCATTGGTGCACCATCACGGTTACGCCGGCTTGACTGCTTCAGCATAACGCTCGACTCGCACCCGCGCCGTGATGCCGTGCGCCAGCATCCGCTCCACGTTGCACTGGCGTTCGGTGATCGCGCCGACTTCCCGGCTCGCCTCCGGAGTCATCTCCTGATAGGTGCAAGTCTTGAGAAATTTTCCCACCCACACCCCACCGGTGTAGCGGGCTGCCCGGCTGGTGGGCAGGATGTGATTTGTGCCGATGGATTTGTCCCCGTATGCGACGGTGGTTTCCTCCCCAATAAAGAGCGAGCCGTAATTCGTCAAATTGGCGAAATAAAATTCCGAATCCGCAACGTGCAATTCCAGATGCTCTGGAGCGTAGTAGTCGCTGAGTTGCACTGCTTCGGCAGCATTGTCAGCGATTTGGATGATGCCATTGTCGCGCCAGGAGAGCGCTGCAATGTCGCGCGTGGGTAGGACTGCCAACTGCTTTTCAACTTCCGCCAGGGCTTCGCGGGCAAAGGCTTCGCTCAGGCAAATGAGGATCAAGCCACTGTTGGGATCGTGTTCCGCTTGTCCTAAAAGATCGCAAGCCACGAGGGCGGGATCCGCGCTGTCATCCGCGATAATGCCGATTTCCGTAGGGCCGGCGAGCAGGTCAATGCCACAACGGCCAAACAATTGTCGTTTGGCTTCGGCCACAAACTTGTTGCCCGCACCGCAAAGAATATCCACCGCCGGAACCCCGTTTAATCCGAAGGCCATCATCGCGACCGCCGGCACTCCACCAAGAATAAGGATCCGGTCCGCCCCGGCTTTTTTCATGGCGTTGATGGTGGCCGGAAAATAGCCCTCGCCTTTCACGGGTGGCGTGCAGGCCACGATGTTCTTAACTCCGGCAACCCGCGCCGGAATGATGCTCATCTGCGCCGAGCCAAACATCGGATAACGTCCGCCCGGGATGTAGCTGCCCACCGAATTCACGGGAATGTGTCGGTGGCCGAGGATGACACCCGGACGGATTTCCACTTTCAGCGGCAGCAAGGTATGAAATTGCGCCTGCGCAAATTTTCGCACGTTGGACTGGCAATAATCCGTGTCACGAATCACCTCTTCAGGCAGCGAGGCAATGATCTCGCGAATCTCTTTTTCGCCGAGTTCAAAATTATCCGGATTCCAGCCGTCAAATTGCGTGCTGTATTTGCGCACGGCGTCCATGCCGTGTTTCTCCAAGTCACTCAACATTCGGGAAACCGTTTGGGCAGTTTCGGGATCGTGCTCAAACAAGCGATGGCCACCGGCTTTGAAAACTTTCATGGGTGCAAAGGAAATGAATGACGATATGAAATTGAATTAAATATGCGGACGGAAGCCTAACAAGGCACGGCGATTTTGGTATCCGCATTTTGTATCACTCCTGAGGCGAGCGGCTGGGCAAAGGAGCGCGCAATAGGAACTTTGCAGCAGCGGACGACCTCGGTCCGGCGGACCAGAGGATTAATTACTCCCTAGAAATTTGACCACGGCCTCAGTGCGGGAATGCACTTGCAATTTTTCGTAAATCTTTTGCAAGTGACTGCGCACCGTGAGCGAACTGATGGACAGCACATCGGCGATTTCCTTGTAGCGGTAACCTTTGGCCAGATGCGTGAGCACCTCAAGCTCGCGGGCGGAAAGGCTTTCGACATCTTCGGAGGATTTGCCCTTCTTTTGAAAATAATCCACGACCTTCCGCGCTATACTGCCGGAGATCGGCGAGCCGCCGCGGTACACCTCGGAGATCGCCTCCAGAATTTCTGCCGGCGGGGTTTCCTTGACCAGATAGCCACTCGCTCCCGCCATGAGCGACTTGAAAATTTCATTGCTGTCTTCCAGCACCGTGAAGATGAGGATCTGCAATTTCGGTTTCAGGAGTTTCAGCTTGGCGACGTAATCAATGCCGGACTGGTTCGGCAGATTGATGTCCATCAGAACCACATCGGGCCAGTTTTTTGGCAACTCGCGCAATGCCAGTTCCGCATTGGAGTATTTATTGGTGCATTGGAAACCGACCGTGCCCCGAATCAAAGCGGCCAGACTTTCGCGCACCCCGGCGTCATCTTCAACGATTGCAACATTGATCGGCTTCGGTCGAGCGTTGGCGAAGTGACCTGGTTCGAAGGAACGTCCGCCGAAATGCAACTCGATGGGGCTCCGGATGGGATCATTTGCGATTACCGGTCTTTTCTCCAACGTCATTACAACCTTCATGTTAATTGGAAAATCTGGGCGTTTCGTAACGAACTCAAACAAGTTGTGGTTCCGGTGCGGGCTCCGGCGAGGACAGTGGCTCCAACACCTGCGGTTGGTCCGCAGTCGTCTCGGCGCCCGTCCGGATGTGAAGCTTCAACACTTCCACCCCGGCGGCTTTGTTGCGTTCCCGGAGCGCCGTAGCGATCATCCGATGCTGGCGGCTAGTGGTTTCGTGACACCCTTCGAAGCGCATCGAACGGCTGATCTTCAAATGGAATAACGGAATGTTCGAGCGTTGGTAAGTTTGCAGCAAATGCTCATTCCCGGAAGCCTCTACCAAGAGGTGATGGAAGCGGAGGTCGCATTCCCAAGCGCTGTTGTGATAACCCTTGCGGACGAGGTTGTCGTAATCGGTACAAACTTCTTCAATCACCGCCAACTGCGTCTCAGTAACTCGGTCACAAGCCAGCAGGAAGGCCGCAGTTTCCAACACCTCCCGCAACTCGCGCAATTGTCGCGTATCCTTGTCGCTCAGCTTGGTGACAAAATATCCACCGCGTTCGCCAGAACGAACGAGTCCATCACCCAGCAATCGGGTCAAGGCCTCGCGAATGGCCGCCCGGCCGACTTTCAGCGTCGCCGCCCAATATTCTTCCCCGAGGCGTTCATCCGGCATCACCTCATAAATCAAGATGCGCTGCCGCAGCGCTTCATAGGCGAGCTTGTTTTGCGGTTTCGGGCCGGTCATATCGTTCGTGCTGGATTCCGCTACGACTATAATTGAGGGTTGTAAGTTGTAAACAAAAAAAGCTTATTTTTGAGTGCATAAATAGAGAATTGTCAAACAAGCCGGCGAACACGTTGAATTATAGGTCAAATACAGCCTTCAAGCTGTTTTCCTTGTTTTTATGAGTTTAATTGATGGTTCCAGAAGAATTTAAGCCTGAGGAAAAGCTGGAACTACTGTGGTGGGCTATTTTGTATACAAAAATGACCCTGATACGCGAAGCTGGCCGAAGAATGGCTTATGGCTCGAATATGTTGCTCTTGCGGGGCTGAGCGATGAAAAGTGGAATCTGCTCTCCTATTTGACGCCTCTCCTTGCCGAGGCGTTCTCCCGTCATTTCCCAGACCAAACGATTTCTATCCCGGCGACCAAAATCACTTATTTACCTGATTCTTGAGTGGTTCACCCCGCAACGCTCGCACAATTTCTTCCGCCGCCATGCGTTGCAACTGGGGCACACTCGATTCGCTATACCAAGCGACATGAGAGGTGAGCAAAACGTTTTGGCAGCTTCGCAATAGGTGGTCGGCCGAAAGCGGTTCGGTTTCATAGACATCCAAGCCCGCACCGGAAATAACTCCAGACTGCAACGCTTCCGCCAGAGCCTTGGTATCAATCAAGCCACCCCGGGCGGTGTTGACGATGATTGCCGTCGGTTTCATCTGGCGCAACCTAACCCGGTTGACCATATGCCTGGTTTCTTCCGTCAGCGGCGAATGCAGCGACAGGATATCAGCTTCTTCGAACAGTTCCTCTAGTGAGAGCCGTCGGACTTCCGCTTGCTGGAACGCTTTGTCCGACACGTAAGGATCATAGGCCGCGAGTTGAAAATTGAAGGCGCGCGCGCGCTTTAAGACGGCCTGGGCGATGCGGCCAAAACCGGCCGTCGCAAATACCATTTCGCCGAACGCCGGCATCGGTCGGTCTGGTACAATTTTCCAGGTGCCGCCGCGTAAGCGTGCATCGATTTGCGGCAACTGCCGGGCCAGGCTGATGGCGAGGGCGAACGTATGATCTGCCACGTCATCAATGCAATAATCCGGCACGTTGCACACCGGAATCCCACGCGCTTTGGCCGCAGTCAAATCCACATTATCCACGCCGATCCCGTAACGCACGATTGCCCGACAATTTTTTAGCGCCGCGATTACTTCCGCGTTCACCGGAGCCCACTGAACCAGCAACGCGTCTGCGGCCATGGCGGTTTCACACACTTCGTTGGCCGTCTTGCATTGGGCGACGGTTAATTCCGCACCAGCCTGGGCGAGAATGGTGCGCTCTTGTTCGGTGGTTTTGAAGCCATGATCCGTGATGGCGACTTGGTATCTTTTCATAGGGTCAGGAAATGGTCATGCAATGCAGGCCCAGCGCCGTGCTGATTTTTTTCAAGGCGCCGCCAATGTGGCCGGGCACCAACGCAGCGTGATGTACCGCGCCGCTACGGCACCATTCATGGTAACCTTCCAGCGCGGAAACTCCCCTGGGACGAAACGTACCGTTCACGAGTTGGAGCACTTCGGAGCGATCCCGAAGCATCTCGCCTTGGGCCACAATCAAGCGGTACGATTCGTTCGGGCCTTCGGTGAAGGAAAACAGGGTCGCCGGGCCGGGTTGCAAGGCCGCATCGAAAGCCGCGCCACCGCCGCAAGCACCTTGGACTTTCCAGCACATTGGGATCCTAAGCTTAGAATTCCACGTGGACAAGTTGTCGCG
>JADMIO010976109.1_pt1 | contig 66384 bp, 62 predicted proteins | sample 8958161 | NCBI WGS metagenome assembly JADMIO01 (sample SAMN16585339, study PRJNA669376) | soil metagenome | isolation source: Crop rotation soil | place: USA: Cullars Rotation, Alabama | collected 2011 | reverse complement strand
CCGCGACTTCAAGTCACGTGAATTCCAAGCTTCGGATCCCACTGTGCTGGAAAGAACCGGCGGTCGCCGCGCTTGCAGACACGATAGAAGGGCAGTTCGCCGCGATCGCCGAGCCGCTTCACCGTGTTGACGTGGAGATGGAGCATCTCAGCGACTTCGGTCGCCGTCAGCATGGGACCGATCTCGTTGACAGCCATTGAAGCCATGGAGCTTGTTGCCTCGTAGTACACCGAATTCGCGCCGGCACTCGACGCCATTGCCGAGCCCTGCAGTGGTCAGGGGTGGAGTGCGGCTTGCTGCGGAACGGAGCGTAGGAGTGCGGGGCGGCCGAAAAAAGCCGTACTTTGGTCGGGCCGGATGGTGGGACCGCACCATGACCATGTTGCTTTCGGGCACCGCCACCACGCCCAGAGCACCCCCGGAGCACCCCCGAAAGCACGCCGCCGGACCGTTGCCCGGAACCGCGCGGAAGCCTGTGTCGTCTGTGCGCCATCGACCGGCTGAACGGTCCGCGTGGGCTCGTCGCCGGTCGGGAGGACCAGGCGCATGCTCCGCCTCAAGAACCCGCTGATCGCGCTTGCCATCGTGGCCCTGATCGGCGTCGCCGCATGTTCCAGCAGCGCGTCCGTCGGCCAGCCGGCTCCGCCGAACGTCGCCCCGGGTGGCCCCACCACCGGCCGCGACACATCGGGCGGCGGCACCACGAAGGACGCGACCGGCAGTGAATCAGGCGGAACCCCGACGGGCGGCGCCGACGGCGTCATCACCCAGGACCCGACGGGTCCGCTCGTCGTCCGGACCGGCAGTCTGTCGCTCGAGGTCAACGAGCTCGACAACACCATCCTCCAGGCGCGTGCCCGGATCGTCGGCCTCGGCGGCTACGTGTCGGACTCCGAGCGTTCCAACTCCGGCGACCGCGCCACGGCGCTGATCACATACCGCATCCCGGCCTCGCATTGGGACGAGGCGCTCGACGCGCTCCACGGTCTCGGGATCAAGGTGCTCTCGGAGCAGACCAGGGCAGTCGAGGTCACGGGGCAGGTCCTCGACCTCGGCGCCCGGATCGACAACCTCCGCGCGACCGAGCGCGCCCTCCAGGCGATCATGACCCAGGCGACGAAGATCGCCGACATCCTCGAGGTCCAGAACCAGCTGTCCGCCGTCCAGGGTCAGATCGAGCAGCTCACGACGCAGAAGGCGCACCTCGGCGATCAGGCAGCGCTCGGCACGCTCGCCGTCACCTACCAGCTGCCGGTTGTCGCGCTCGCGCAGGTGAACAGCGGCTGGAACCTGTCGGCCGAGGTCGACCGCGCCGTCGCGCAGCTCGTCCAGGTCGGCCAGGGACTCGTCGTGGCCGGCGTCTGGCTGGGCGTCGTCGTCCTGCCGATCGTGCTCGGCCTGCTGCTGATCGTCGGTCTTGCGATCTTCGCCGCGCGAAAGCTCGGCCTGACCCGGCGTCCGGACGTCCCCGCGATGCCCACCGGGGCATGAGCTGGACGTGGGGATCAACGGAACGCCGGCAGGACCTCGTCGACGAACAGCTCGATGTCGTGCGTCTCGGGGAAGCCGGCGAAGACGAGCTGGAACAGATCGAATCCGACCTCGTTCAACTCGAGGATGTGATCGCGCAGCTCGGCCGGCGTTCCGGCAAACGGCGGGAATTCGCGGTCCATCGCCGCGCCCGCCCACGTCAGTGACTGCGACTTCGACTTCGTGAGGTAGCAGGTGAAGGTGTACGTCTTGCGGATCGTGTCGAAGTCGCGCCCGACGTCGGCGCAATGCGACCGCAGGACGTCCATCTTGTGCCGCAGGATCGGGATGGACTTCGTGAGTTCGTTCCACCAGTCCGCGTGCTCGGCAACAGCCCGCAGCAGGTATTTCTCGCCGTCGCCGCCGATCATGATCGGTGGCGGAACCTCCGGCCGCGGCTCGCAGTACGCGTCCCGCAGCTGATACCACTCGCCCTCGAAATTCGCCGGGGCGTCGGTCCAGAGCGCGCGGATCGCCCGGATCCCCTCGACCATCTGCTCGATGCGGACCTTCGTCGAGGGGAATTCGTAGCCGTACGCGAGGTATTCATCGTCGGCCCAGCCCGCGCCATACCCGAGGATGAATCGGTTGTGGCTGAAGACCTGGATGCTGCCCGCCATCTTTGCGAGGAGCGGTGGGTGACGATAGGAGTTGGCCATCACGATGGTCCCGAGCATCGGGCCCGGGTAGCGCGCGGCGATCCACATCAACTCTGTCCAGCACTCCATGCGGAAGCGATCGCCGGTCATGAAGTGGTCCGACACCCAGAGCGACGAAAAGTGCTGGCTCGCGATGTCGAGGACGTGGCCGAGGTCGCGAACGAACGTCGCGCCCTCGACACGCTCGATCAGCCGATTGCCGGTCGGCGGGTTGTAGCCGAAGTCGATGTGACGGGGATCAGGCATGGCCGGGCGGCGCGGGGAGGCCGACGCGTCCGACGTCAGGAGGCGCCCTTTGGCTTGCGACCGCGGCGTGAGCGGCGCTCCGGGGTCATCAGGCCGACCGCGAAGCCGTTGCCGTACTTGCGGACAACGATCTCCTTGCCGGATTCAGCGGCCACCTTGAGGAGACGCTGGCGGACGGTGAGCGGCTTCTCCGTGGAGTCCAATTGGATTTCGTAGACCTGCGACGGATCGTTCAGCTTGTTCATGAGGTCCCGCAGCCGCGCATATTCCTTCTGGCGCGCGATGGCGGCGGGGCTCAGTTCACGCGGGCGCGGCTTCGGCGCATCGAGCACCGATGCGTCTTTGAGTTCGCGGATCTTCGACACGGGGCACCTCGATCTAGCTGCGACGGGCACTGAATCGCAGGGTCCGCCAGTATATGCTCCACTCCCGGCTGTCAACCATCGTTTCGGCAAATTGGTGCGCCGCGTCATCGAGTGCGCCGGGTAGCAATTCGCAATTGACATCGTCATCATGCGACGGACCGCATGGAGGGAGGACGCCACGGTGCGACTGGCGCTCGTCGGGACCGGCGCGATCGGCGGCTGGCTGCTCGAGGCGATCGCGGCAGGCGACGCCGGCCCGATCGAGGTCGTCGCGATCGCGGACCTGCCCGACCGAGCCGACCATCTCGCGGGCCTCGCCACGCAGCTCGCGTGTACCTGGCACACGGATCCGCAGGACGTCCTGAAGGCCGCGCCGGACATCGTTGTCGAGGCCGCGAACCCGGTGGTCGTGCGAGAGAACGCGGCACGCTGGCTCGATGGCGGGGCCGACGTGCTCACGATGTCGGTCGGAGCGCTGGCGGATCCCGCGCTGTTGCGCGATCTCACGGCGACCGCGGAGACCACCGGTCGCCACGTTCTCGTCCCGTCGGGGGCGATCGGCGGGCTTGACGCGATCCGTGCGGCACGCGTCGGCGGGCTGGACGCCGTATCCCTGCGCACGACGAAGCCGCCACGAGCCCTGCGCGGCGCGCCGCATCTCGTCGCGGCCGGCTTCGACGTCGACACGGTGACGGAGCCGACGGTCGTGTTCGACGGACCGGCGACCGAGGCCGTCGTGGGCTTCCCCGCGAACCTCAACGTTGTCGCGGCGCTCAGCCTGGCGGGCCTGGGCCCCGATCGAACGCAGGTCGTCCTCGTCGCGGACCCTACCGGCGACCGCAACCGTCACGAGATCACGGCGAGCGGCGCGTTCGGCGAGCTCTACCTGCGCTTCGACAATCGGCCCACCCCGTCGAACCCGAAGACGAGCTTTCTCGCGCCGCTCAGTGCGCTCGCGCTGGTCCGCCAGCTGCACGCGGCGGTCCGAGTCGGATCCTAGGCAGCCTGGATCGCCCTTCAGACCGCCGGCAGGGCGAGGCTCCAGACGTCGTCGAACGTTGTCGAGGAGTTCTTGCCGCCGAACAACAGCAGCCGTGCGTGCTTCGTGTCGGTCACGAGCGTCGCCGACAGCCGCGCCGCCGGCCCGGAGCCCGCCGGATCCTGGCGCGCCCACGCGAAGCTCGCCAGATCGAGTGTCCAGAGATCGCTCAGCGATTTATGGTCAACATCGGCGCCGCCGAAGATCCATGCCCTCCCAGCCACGACCGTCACGGCGTACAGCTGGCGCGCGGCGAGTGGCGGTTCCGGTTCCTGCTGCCAGCCGCCGCTCGCGGTCCGATGCCAGAGATCGCCGAGCGCCGGCAGCCCGTTCGTCTGGCCGCCGTAGAGGACGAACTGCCCGTCGGCCGTCCAGACGCAGTCGTGCAGGCAGCGGACCACCGGCGCGGGATCGTCGCGAGTCACCTCGGACCAGGCGCCGGCCGCGAAGTCGTAGGCGCGCTGGTCGAAGAACCGGCCCTGGTCGGTGAATCCATGACTGATCCACAGGCGCCCGTCGGGCGCGAGACCGGCGCACGACCCGTAGCGCGGTTCGGGGACCGCACCACCGGCCGGCAGTTCCTTCCACGCATTGGCGCCGGGGTCGTACGCCCAGAGGTCGTTGAAGAATCCGCCGCCCGCCTGGCCGCCGAACACGACGACGCCGACGCCCGGGACAAGGGTCGCGGTATGGCCGAACCGGGCCGCCGGCGGGTTCGCCGCACGGACGCGTTCCCAGGTCGCCGCTTCGAGGTCGAACCGCCACAGGTCGTTGAAGACGGTCGCGCCGTCGCGACCGCCGAAGAGCCAGGCCGCACCGCCGCTGTCATCGACGGTCCACGTGTGATCCTCGCGCGACGCCGGACCCGCACCAGTCTCGAGTTTCGACCACGCGAGCGCGACGGCGGGTGAAGCAATCGACGAGGCCGACGGCGCGGCCGACGCTGAACCGGCGACCGAGGGAGCGGTGCTCGGAGGCGCGGACGCCGACGGGGCGGCCGACTGGACGGGTGGCGAAGACGCGACGACCGACGCCGGCGGAGCGGTCACGGATGCGGGGGCCGACCCCGTTGCCACGGCTGTCGACGATGCGGCGGCTGCGGAAGCCGACGGAGCCTGGCCGCCCGACGGGGATCCGCCAACCCCGGCCGATGGCGTCGACGCGACCGTCGGCGCGGTGGAGGCGCCGGAAGAACACGCGCTGCCAACGAGTGCGACGCCAAAGAGCGCCACGGCGAGCCGTCGGTCGAACCATCCCATGGCCGGAGTCTGCGCCGCGGTCGATGACAGGCGAGTGACGGCTCGCCCCGACTGGGTGCCCGCTGGACCCGATCAGCCGGCCGCTGTCCCCTGCGCCGGGTTCGCGGTCGGACCCTTGGGCGCCCCGATCGGAACAAAGCGCACGGCGACTGCGCTGACTGCGATCGAGATCGCGACGGCCGCGACCAGTGCCACGTAGACGTTCGCCGGGATCGTCCCCGCGGCAACGAGCGCCGAGGCGAGCACGAAGCTGAACTCCCCCATCTGCCCAAGACCGACGGCGAGCTGGAGCGGCCGTCCCGCGCCGACCAGCCATCGCGCGAGCGGATACACCACGCCGACCTTCGCGAGCGCGATGAGCGCAAGGAACGCCGCCAGCCACGGCAGCCCATCGCCAAGTTGGCGCGGGTCCAGCAGCATGCCGATGGCGACGAAGAACAGCACGGCGAGCAGGTCGCGGAACGGCAGCAGGCGGCGGCGCACCTCGGCGGAGGTCGGGCTCTCGGTGATCGCCAGTCCGCCCACGAACGCGGCCAGGGCCAGCGGCACGTGGAAGAACACCGCGCCGAGTCCCGCGATCGTCAGCCCCGACGCGACCGACACGATCAGGAAGGAATCGTGCTGCTCGCGAAGGCGTCGCAGGACGAGCGGCAGCAGTCGGGCGGTCGCGACGGCCACGACGGCGAACAGCGCCAGCCCCAACAGCGTCGTTTCCGGCGGCAGCCCATTCGACCCGACGGCAGCGAGCAGGATCGCCGCGAGCGTCACGCCGGTCACGTCCTGGAGGACGCTCCACCCGAGCAGCGACTCTTCGGTCGGCCGGTCCGTCGTCCGCCGGCGGCTGCGCGTCATGTTCACGATCACGACCGACGACGACAGCGCTACACAGAGTCCCAGGACGAGGGCCGACGTCAGCGCAATCCCCGCAAACGCCGCCACTGCGCCGGCAAGGACCGTAGTCACCGCGACCTGCAGCGGCGCGGCGATGAGGAGCCCACGCTGCTCGCGGCGGATCCGGAGCAGGTCCACCTCGATCCCTACCTCGAACAGCAGCAGCACCACCCCGACATCGGCCAGCAGCTGGATCTGCTCGCGATCGGCGACATAGCCCGGCGTGAACGGCGAAACGAGGACACCGACGAGGAGATAGCCGACGACGGCCGGGAGCCCGACCCGACGGGCAACCCACCCGAACGCGACGGCCGCCAAGAGGACGAGACCGATCTCGAGGATCGGCCGGGCGGTCGCTTCCATCGGCGGATGATACGGACCGGAGCGGGCCCGACGGCCGACGCCGCGCGGCTACCATCAGCCCGTGCCCGTCACCACGTCCGGCTCCGCCATGCCCGCCGCGCCGGACCTCCTCTGGCGGTCGCCGGACCCCAAGCGTGCCTACGACGTCGTCATCGTCGGAGCCGGCGGCCATGGCCTCGCGACCGCCTACTACCTCGCGAAGAACCACGGGATCACGGACGTTGCGGTCCTCGAGCGCGGCTACCTGGGCCTCGGCAACATGGGCCGCAATACGACGATCATCCGCAGCAACTACCTCTGGGATGCCAGCGCCGGCATCTACGAGTTCAGCCTGAAGTTGTGGGAGGGACTCGAGGCCGATCTGGACTTCGATGTCCTGCTGAGCCAGCGGGGCGTCGTCAACCTCGCCCACTCGCTGACGGACGTCCGCGAAGGCCGACGGCGCGTCATGGCGAACCACGTCAACGGCGTGGACGCGCACTGGCTGAGCCCGGCGGACATCCACGACCTCTGCCCCATCGTCAACGTCTCGCCGGACGTCAGGTACCCGATCCTCGGCGCGACGTACCAGCCGCGTGGCGGCATCGCGCGCCACGATCGCGTCGCGTGGGCGTACGCGCGGGCGGCCGACCGCCTTGGCGTCGACATCGTCCAGGACTGCGAAGTCACCGGGTTCGAGCGCGACACTGAGGGTCGGATCCAGGGCGTGCAGACGACCCGCGGACCCATTCGCGCGAACCGCGTCGCCCTCGCCGCAGCCGGCCATACGACGGTGCTCGCCGACATGGTCGGGCTCCGTCTGCCGATCCAGAGCCATCCGCTCCAGGCGCTCGTGTCGGAGCTGATGGAGCCCGTGCTCGACAAGGTGATCATGTCGAACGCGGTGCACGTGTACGTGAGCCAGGCCGACAAGGGCGAGCTGGTGATGGGCGCCGGCATCGATCAGTACAACTCGTACGCGCAGCGCGGGTCGGTGCACATCCTCGAGCGGCAGCTCGCGGCGGCACTCGAACTGTTCCCCATCTTCTCGCGCGTCCACATGCTGCGGACGTGGGCGGGCATCGTCGACGTGGCGCCCGACGCGTCGCCGATCATCGACCGCACCCCGATCGAGAACCTCTTCGTGAACACCGGCTGGGGCACGGGCGGGTTCAAGGCGACGCCGGGTTCGGGCTGGGTGTACGCGCACACGATCGCGACCGGCACGCCGCACGCGCTCAACGCGCCGTTCTCGCTCGACCGCTTCACGCTCGGCGTGCTCGTCGACGAGCACGGCGCCGCCGCCGTCGCCCACTGAACGCGGGCGAGCGGGCGTGCTGCTGATCCCCTGCCCGTGGTGTGGGCCGCGCGACGAGGTCGAGTTCCGCTACGGGGCCGAAGGAGGGATCGCGCTCCCGGCCGACGAGCCGGCGCTCGACGACCGCACGTGGGGCACATGGGTGTTCACGCGCGCGAATCCGAAGGGCCCCCTCGACGAGCGCTGGTATCACTCGCACGGCTGCCGGCGCTGGTTCTCGCTGCGGCGGGACACGGCGACCGACGAGATCCTGTCGGGCCCGACACCGATCGGATGGCCAAAGCCGCCCCGTGGGACGGCGATCGAACCGGGGCCCGCGCTGCCGCCGGCGGCCGACGGCCCGCGGCCCGTGGGTGGGGGCGGGTGAGCGGCTTCCGGTTGCCGGCCGGCGGCACCGCGATCGACCGGTCGCGGCCGGTGTCCTTCACGTTCGACGGCGCGCCGCTCTCGGGGTTCGACGGCGACACCCTGGCGTCCGCACTGCTCGCGAACGGCGTCGACGTCGTGGGGCGATCCGTGTACCGCGATCGACCGCGTGGCGTCTTCGGCATCGGATCCGAGGAGCCCAATGCGCTGGTCTCGATTGGGCCCGCGTCGGCGCCGGAGCTCGGCCGGGCGACGCAGACGCCGCTCGTGGAGGGACTCGAGGCGCGCTCGTTGCGCGGCACGGGTCCCGTTCCGGCCGGCGGCGGCGACCGGGCCGACCATCGCTCCGTCCATTGCGAGGTGCTCGTTGTCGGCGGCGGTTGGGCGGGCATCGAGGCCGCGCGGGCGGCGGCTCGCGATGGCGTCGCGCGGGTCATCGTCGTCGACGAGGGCCAGGAGCTTCGCGGCGAGGCGGCATCCAACGAGGAGCTCGCGGCGGCGCCCAACGTGACCGTGATCACGCGCGCAACGGCCGTGTCGAGATACGACGCGAACCTCGTCGTGGTCGTGCAGCGGCTTGGCAGCGGATCGCGGCGCGAGCGGCTGTGGCACATCCGTGCGAAGCGCGTCGTGGTCGCGACGGGCGCCTACGAGCGGCCGCTCGTGTTCCGCAACAACGACCGGCCCGGCGTGATGCTCGCGGGCGCGGCGGCCGTGTACGCATCGCGCTTCGGCGTGGCGGCAGGTCGTCGGGCCGTGGTCTTCACGAACAACGATTCCGCCTGGCACGCGGCCCTCGAGCTGCGGGCGGCCGGGATCGAGATCGCGGCGCTCGTCGACGTGCGACCCGACGGTGGACCGGGTCGCTACATGCGCGATCGCGCCGAACTCGCGGGCCTCGACGTCCGCACCGCGTCGATGGTCGTGGACACCGAAGGCGACACGTCGCTCAGCGCCGTCGCGGTCGCCTCGCGCGATGCGTCGGGCGCGCAGGGATCGCTGGAACGGATCGAGGCTGACCTGCTCCTCGTGTCGGGCGGCTGGAACCCCGCGCTCCAGCTCTACACGTACCCCGGCGGCCGCCTCCGCTGGGACGCCGGCATCGCCGCATTCGTCGCGGCCGTGTACGTCCAGGGTGTCGAGGTTGTGGGGCGGGCGAATGGCGACGGTCTCGATGTCGGCCGGATCGAGCCGCTCTGGTTCGTGTCGGGCCCCGACGACGGTCGCGACGATGGGGCCGACCACTTCGTCGACCTCCAGCGCGACGCCAGCCTCGCGGACCTCCGCGATGCCGTCGGCCGCGGCCTGCGCTACCCCGAGCACGTGAAGCGTTGGACGACGATCGGCACGGGCAACGACCAGGGCCGCACCTCCGCTGTCAACGAAGTCGGCATCCTCGCCGAGCTCACCGGCCAACGTCTCGAGGACCTCGCGCCGACCGCCTTCCGTCCGCCCGCCGTCCCGGTGAGCTTCACGACGATGGCGGGGCCGTACCGGGGCGACCTCTTCGACCCGATCCGCCCCACGCCGGCACACGAGAGCCACGTGGCGATTGGCGCGCTGTTCGAGAACGTCGGCCAATGGAAGCGCTCCTGGGCCTACCCGCGACCCGGCGAGGACTGCGAGGAAGCGGTTCTGCGGGAGTGTCGGGCCGTCCGCGACGGCGTCGGCATGATGGACGTCTCGACGCTCGGCAAGATCGACATCCAGGGCACGGACGCGGCCCTGTTCCTTGACCGCATCTACACGAATGCCTTTTCGACGCTGAAGGTCGGCAACAGCCGCTACGGGCTGATGTGCCGGGCCGACGGCATGGTCCTCGACGACGGCACGACCACCCGCCTCGCGCCTGACCGCTTCTTCATGACCACGACGACCGGTGGCGCGGCGGCGGTGTTCGACTGGCTCGAGGAATGGAGCCAGACCGAATGGCCGGAACTGGACGTGCGCATGACGTCGGTCACGGACCACTGGGCCGCCACGGCGATCGTCGGCCCCCGCTCACGCGAGGTGCTGGCGCGGCTGGCCCCCGACCTCGACGCGTCGGCGGAGGCGTTCCCGTTCCTGTCGATGCGCGAGGCGACGGTCGGCGGCGTCCCGGCGCGCGTCTTCCGGATCTCGTTCTCCGGGGAGCTCGCCTACGAGGTCAACGTGCCCTCGTGGTACGGCCGCGCGCTGTGGGAGGCGGTCGCGGCGGCGGGCGCCGACCTCGGCATCACGCCATACGGGACGGAGGCGATGCACGTCCTGCGCGCCGAGAAGGGCTACGTGATCGTGGGCCAGGAAACCGATGGCACGGTCACGCCGCTCGATCTCGGGCTGGACTGGATGGTCTCGAAGCGCAAGTGGTTCCTCGGCTCGCGCTCGCTGCGACGGCCGGCGATGCTCGCGCCGGACCGACGCCAACTGGTCGGGCTGCTGCCCGTGGACCGCGATGAGCTGCTGCCCGAAGGGGCGCCACTGCCGGCGCGCGCGAACGGCGCGGGAGCCGCCGGCACCGCGGGCCACGTGACCTCGTCGTACCGGAGCGCCGCGCTCGGGCGGACGTTCGCGATGGCGCTGCTTGCAGGTGGACGCGCGCGGATCGGCGGCGAGGCGATCGTCGACGTTGACGGCCGCGAGGTCCGTGCCGCAATCACGGCGCCGGTGTTCTACGACCCGGACAACCTGCGCCGGGACGGGGTGGCGTCGTGAGCGCGCCGGCGCTGCAGCGACGCTCGCCGCTCGGTGCGGCCGACACGCCGCCGTTCCCGCTCATCCGCGCCCCCGGAGTCGAGATCGACGAGCGCGCCTTCCTGGCGCATGTTGCGCTCCGACTGCCGCCGAGTGAGGCGGCGGCGGCCGCCCTCGAAGCCGCGCTGGGGCTGCGCCTCCCCGACGCCAACCATCTCGCTCGCGCCGCCGACGCGTTCCGCCTGGCCATCTGGCTCGGGCCCGACGAGTGGCTGGTTGTCGAGGCCGGAGACGCACCCGACCTCGAAGCCCGCATCCGCGCCGCCGCGGGCGAGCACGGCGCCACGACCGTCGACGTGTCGGCCCAGCGGACGCTCCTCGAATTCCGCGGCCCGCGCGTCCCCGACGTCCTGTCGGCCGGCTGCTCCGTCGACCTCGACCCGCGCGTCTTCGCCGTGGGTACCGCGGTGCAGACGATGCTCGCCAAGGTCGACGTCATCATCGGGCGGGGCGGGCCGGAGGTCTGGCACGTCGCCGTCAGATCGTCCTTCGCACCGTATCTCCTCGCGTGGCTCCGCGACGCCGTCGACGACTGAGAAGGAGAGAACGTGGACAGCACGAGGGAACAGCCCCGCTACCCGCGCGTGACGCTGGCGGCCGTGTGCATCCCGTGGGACGAGCGCAACGACGTCATGGAGGACGTCTTCCGCGAGCAGATCCGACTGCACCTGCGGGCGGGCGTGAAGCACCTCTACATCTTCGGGACGGCCGGCGAGGGCTACGCCGTCACGGAGTCGCTGTTCGACGGCATCGTCCACCTCTTCGACGACGAGATGCGCAAGGACCCGGCGGCCCGGCCGATGATCGGGCTCATCAGCCTCTCGATGCGCACGACCATCGAGCGGATCGAGCGCTGCATGGACCTTGGGCTGCGCACCTTCCAGTTCGCGCTGCCGGGCTGGGGCCCGCTGAACGACAACGAGTTGGCGACGTTCTTCCGTGAGGTCGTCGGCCGGTTCCCCGAAGCGCAATTCCTGCACTACAACCTGCAGCGGGCATCGCGCGTCCTGGGGCCCGGCGAGTACGCGCGCTTGGCCGCGGAATACCCCAACTTCGTGGGCGCGAAGAACGGGACGAGCAACATCGTGATGCTCCACGACCTGCTGACCCAGGCGCCGGCGCTGCGTCAGTTCTACACGGAGCTGGGCTATCCGCAGGGCTGCCTCGCGGGCGAGCCCGGCTACCTGATGTCGCTCACGACGATGAACCCGTGGCTCGGCGTGCGGTTCTTCGAGGCGGGCGTCCAGGGCGACCTCGCGACGCTCTTCGGCATCCAGGCCGAGGCGCTCGAGCTGTTCGAGCTGCTCGTCGAGAGCGGCGGCGCCGAGGTCGGCAGCGCCGCGTTCCCCGGCGCGAAGGCGCACATGGACGGCGCGTTCGAGAAGGTCCTCGCGAAGGTCCTCGACCCGGCGATGCCGCTGCGACTGCTGCCGCCCTATCAGGCCGCGACCGACGCCGCGTACGAGGAGTTCCGCCGCCGGATCGCCGAGCGGCTGCCCTCGTGGATGCCCGCCGCGGTCAGCTGAGGCCCGTCACTCGCCGGGCCGGCTCGACTCCGTCCGATGGGCGCGGTGGCTGATGATCAACAGGGTCGCGGGCTCGTCGCCGATCTGTTCGACGTCATGGGGAATCGTCGCGTCCCAGAGCAGGTAGTCGCCGGGCCCGACCTCCTCGGTCGTGGTTCCCTGCGTCACGCGGATGCGACCGCTGAGCACGATGTGGTGCTCGTCACCCGAATGTGCGTGGAAGCCCGTGCTCGCGCCGGCGCCGGGCATCGTCGCGTGGACGATCCGGAGGTCGCGCGGAATGCCGCCATCGACCTCCTCGATGACGCCCTTCCCGTCCGGGCCGGCCCACTCGCGCCGATCTGAGGCGCGGACGATCCGCATCGGGCGTTCGGTGTCGAGCAGGAACCAGTTGATCGGAACCTCGAGCGCGTCACCGATCGCCGCGAGCGACTCGAGTGACGGCGACGCCTTGTCGTTTTCGATCTGGCTCAGATAGCCGACGTTGAGGCCGCTCCGCTCGGCGACCTGCGCAAGCGTGAGTTCGCGTTCCTGGCGCCAATGCCGGACCTGCCGCCCGACCTGCGGGCGGGGCCGCTGACCTTGTTGTTTGCTGTACACCAACAGATATTGACATCGGCCCACTCTCGTGTCAATATTTGCGTCGGCAACAAGAGTTGTGCCGGAACAAACAGAGAAGGGTCAGTCCCATGCAGGTCGCAATCATCGGAGCAGGCAACGTCGGCCGGTCGCTCGCCACGTCCTTTGTCAGTGCAGGTCACCAGGTCCGCGTCAGCTCGGCCACCGCCGACAGCGCGGCGGCAGTCGCCGCAGCATCGGGCGCCACCGCCGTCGCCACGAACGAAGCGGCAGTCAACGGGGCCGACATCGTCGTGCTCGCCGTGCCGACCGCGTCGCTCATCGAGGTCGCGAAGGACCTCGGCAGCGCGCTCGACGGCAAGGTCGTCGTCGACGTGACGAACCGCCCCACGCCGGATCCGAGCGGCGCGCCCCAGCCGATCTCGCTCGCCGAGGAGCTGCAGGCCGCGATCCCGAACGCGCGCGTCGTCAAGGCGTTCAACACGCTGTTCGCGTCCCGCCAGGCCGATCCGACGATCGATGGCACCGCGGTCGACGGCTACGTCGCCGCGGACGATGAGGACGCGCGAAACCTCGGGCTCTCGCTCGTCGAGTCCATCGGGCTCCGCGCCATCGACGCCGGCCCCCTTGCCGTTGCTCGCACCCTCGAGGGCATGGCCTGGCTGCACATCGCGCTCCAGCTGAAGCACGGCTGGCCCTGGCAGTCCGGCTGGAAGCTCGTCGGCCCGACCTCCAAGGCGGCCTGACAGCGCGCCGCGTACCGCGCCTCCTCCGCACGGCCCCCGTCCCACCGGGGGCCGTTTTTCTTTGCCCGGCTCAGACCGACCGCATCTCCGCGGCATCTTCGTCGCGCACAGCCGCGGCGCATGTCGGGCAGTACCAGCGCGCCTCCAGGGATGTCCCACACAGCTCGTGACGGAGCGGCTCGTGGCCGTCGCCGGTTCCCCGCCGCGCGCCCCAGTCGGCCAGCAGTCGCAGGGCGCCGGCCAACTCCCGGCCATCCGCCGTCAGCGCATATTCCATACGGACGGGTTTCTGGCTGTACGCCGTCGCGATGACGATTCCCTCGCGTTCGAGCCGCCGCAGCCGGTCGGTCAGGATGTTCGGCGCGATCCCGTCCATCTCAGCGGCCAGCTCGCCGAACCTGCGCGGCCCGAGCAGCAGCGCGTCGACGAGGAGCAGGCTCCAGCGGTCGCCGACACGGTCAAGCGCGGCCGCGAGCGGGTGGTCCGACGAACGGTCGCCTGTGGGCATGCCGAGCATCGTAGGGCGTCCGGCTGCAGGGTCTTGCATGCCGCCGATGGTAGTAGTAACTTGCAAGTCGCAAGTCACAGCTTCGCCGCCATTGCGACATCACCGAGGAAGGGACCGAACCCATGGGCGTCATCGAGGATCTCCAGGACGCGATCACGGCTGTCACGACGAAGGCAGGCACGTCGATCGTCGGCATCGGCTCACGACAGCGCGGCTCGGGCGTCGTCCTGGGTGACGGCCGCGTCGTCACGAATGCGCACAACATCCGCGGCGACGAGGTGACCGTCACGTTCGCCGACGGCCGGTCCGTCCGCGGCTCGCTCGCCGGGATCGACGTCGATGGCGATCTCGCCGTGATCAACGTCGACACCGCGGGCGCGGCGGGTGTCGAGTGGGCCGCCGGTGACGGGCTTGGCGTCGGCAACGTCGTGTTCGGTGCGGCCGCGTCGCCGTCGGGCGGGACCCGCGTGACGGTCGGCACCGTGTCAGCGGTCTCCCGGGCGTTCCGGGGCCCCGGCGGCCGCCGGATCGCCGGGAGCGTGGAACACACAGCACCACTCGCGCCGGGGTCCTCCGGCGGCGCCATTCTCGACGCGCAGGGCCGCCTGCTCGGGATCAACACGAATCGTCTCGGCGAGGGCTTCTACCTCGCCCTGCCGGCCGATGCGACGCTGCGCGAGCGGATCGACGCCCTCGGTCGCGGCCAGTCGGTGGAGCGCCCGCGCCTCGGCATTGCCGTCGCGCCCGCGCACGTCGCGCGCCGCCTCCGCCGCTCGGTCGGTCTCTCGGAGCGCGACGGGCTCCTCGTCCGTGGCGTCGACGACGACAGTCCCGCCGCGCGTGCCGGGATCGTCCAGGGCGACCTGATCGTCGAGGTCGCCGGCAGGACCGTCACGGACGCCGATGGACTCGTGGAAGCGATCGCAGCCGCCACGACCCCCTATGAGGTCCGCATCGTGCGCGGCACCGACGAGCGGACGGTGACCGTCGGCGGCGCGGCGACAGCCACCGGCGAAGCCTGAGCGGGCCGACGATGGCTGTACGAGCGATCCCCGATCCGCCACGCGCCTTCGATGACGTGGCGGACGACCTCGAAATCCTCGATGCGTATTCCCGGGCCGTCAGCGCCGTTGCCGAGCGGCTGATCCCGTCGGTCGCGAGCATCCGCGTGACGCGGACGGTCAACGGCTGGGCCGGCGGCGGTTCGGGATCCGCGGTCGCCTTCACGCCGGACGGCTTCCTCGCCACGTCCGCGCACGTCGTGGCCGGCGCCGGCCAGGGGACCGCGATCTTCGTCGACGGCGCCGAGCGCTCGTTCGTCGTCGTCGGGCGCGATCCCCTGTCCGATCTTGCGGTCATCCGCGTCGACGGCGACGTCGAGACCGCGACCCTCGGCGACGCGGCGCGGCTGCGCGTCGGCCAGCTCGTCGTCGCCATCGGCAATCCGCTCGGCTTCGCCGGGACGGTCACCGCGGGCGTCGTCTCGGCGCTCGGCCGGTCGCTCGCCGCGCGCGATGGGACGACGAGTCGCCTCGTCGAGAACGTGATCCAGACGGACGCTGCGCTCAACCCCGGCAACTCCGGTGGCGCGCTCGCCGATTCTTCGGGTCGGGTCATCGGGATCAACACGGCCGTCGCGGGGGTGGGCCTCGGGCTTGCCGTGCCGATCGACGCTTCGACCCGAAGCATCCTCGCGGCGCTGATGCGCGACGGTCGGGTCCGGCGGGCCTACCTGGGGATCGTGGGCGGCACCCGCGCGTTGCCGGCCCGCATCGCGGGCGACGTCGGTCGCACCCGGGGCCTCGAGGTGATCCAGTTGCTCGACGGCAGCCCCGCCGCGAGCGCGGGCGTTCGGCCGGGTGACGTCATCGTCGAGGTGGACGGGCGGGCCGTGGAAGGCGTCGGCGACCTGCAGCGCCTGCTCGACGGGGACTCCATCGGCCGGCGACTGCCGATCGCGGTATGGCGCGGCGAGCATCGCCTGGAGCTCGGACTCACGCCGCAGGAGCTGCGGGCCTGACACGCCGCCGGGATCGCGACCGGCGTTGACATTTCGCAGGGGTACGTACGACATATGACGGTTGCCGGTGCGCCCCGGCAGGCAGAAGAATGGGGCTGCCCGTCACGCTGGGTGGCGGTCGGTTCGTCTGCTGCACGGCTCGTCCGAACGGACGCCTCCCGCCGTTGACTCGCTCGAGGACCAGATGCCCCGCCTCGTCCCGCGCGTCCCTGCGCCACTCCGACCCATCGCCGCCGCACTCCTGACCGTCGCCGTCGCGACCGCGTTCCTTGCGACACCGGTGCTGGCGGCGTCAATGTCGGTGTCCCCGTCGCACGGCGAGGCCGGTGACCCCGTCAACGCCACATGGACTGCCACGCCGGGTGCGGCGGGTTGCGCCGCTGGGCAGGTTGAGTTTGCGTTCGACGGCACGGCTGTTGGCCGCGCCACGGTCGACACGCGCGGATGCTCCGCGAGCCTGTCGTTCGCGGTTCCGAAGGTGTCGCCAGGCACCTACACGGTGTCGGCTGGCCGGTGCGGTCGCGTCGACTGTTCCGGTGACCTCGCTCGCACGTCATTGACCGTCGATCCCACACCGACACCCCCGCCGACACCAACCCCTACGCCGACGCCGACCCCGACGCCCACTCCGACGCCGACGCCGACACCCACGCCGACCCCAACCCCGACACCCACGCCGACGCCGGTCATCACGCCGCCGCCGACACCAACGCCCACGCCGAAGCCGACTCTGAAGCCCACCGCGACGCCGGTGGTGACGCCGAAGCCGACTCCCAAGCCGACGCCCACCCCGACCCCGGCGCCGACCGCCACGCAGGTCGCGACGCCTGCCGCGACACCGACGGCAACGCCGACATCGACACCGACGCACACTCCTGCCGTGACGCCGGCCCCGACGGCGACCCCAACGCCCACCGCGACGCCGTCCCCGACCCCGTCTGCGAGCGCGACACCCACGCCGTCGCCATCGCCGTCGCCATCGCCGACGCCGAGTGCAACCCCAACTCCGACCGCATCTCCGACGCCGACACCCACGCCGACTCCGACACCGCCGCCGGCATCGGCGATCCTGATCCCACCGCTGACCGCCAGCCCGGCGCCGTCGGCAAGCCCCAGCCCAACCCCGGCCCCAACGGCCGTCCCGATCGATCCGCTGCCGGCATTCGTGACGTCGATCCCGGCCGCGGACCAGGTTCACTTCGATCCCAACGTCGTCCTCACCAACGTCCTGCTGACGCTCCTCGTGGTGCTCCTGTTCGGGCTGACGTCAGCCGTGTTCAACAGCACGATCGATGAGAACCGCGACGACATCGCGGCTGGCTTCCGGCGCCTTGGCGGCATGTTCTGGTTCATCACACGCCCGCTCGGGGCGGTCGACCGCGCCGCACACAGCGCGACGGAACGCGCTGGACTCTCGACTGCCGCACGCGTCGCGATCGTGCTCGGCCTGACCGGGCTGATCTACGGCTTCCTCAGCCCCGACTTCGGACTCAACAGCCAGAGCCTGTTCCTGTTCATCGCGCTCGTGATCGGTCTCGGCTTCGGGACCTACCTCCAGGAGGGCGGCACGACGTTCCTCGCCGTTCGCCGTTACCACGTCGATTCGTCGGTCCGGCTGTTCGGCGCCGGGATCGTCGTCGCGATCGTCTGCGTGGCCGCGTCACGGCTGGCGGGCCTGCAGCCGGGCTTCGTCTACGGCTTCATCGCCTCGAGCATCATCCTTGCCCCGGTCGCACTGGATCGGCGCTCGTCGGCCAATCTCGTGATCCTGCCGTCGCTCGCGTTGCTCGGCGCGAGCATCCTCGCCTGGCTCGTCCTCGGGCCGCTTCAGGCGGCCGCCGAGCAGGATGGCTCCTGGTTCTTCGTGCTGGCGGCAACGGTCGCCGCCGCGATCTTCGTGGGTGGCCTCGAGGGCGTCTTCTACAACATGATCCCGCTGACGTTCATGGACGGCGCGGTCGTGTGGCGCTGGAACCGCCTGGCCTGGGTCCTGATCTTCGGCCTGACGACGTTCCTGTTCTGGCAACTGGTGATCAACCAGTTCTCGTCATACCTGGATGCGTTCCGCCAGCCGACCGTGCTCGCCGTCCTCCTGATCCTCGCCGTCTACGGGACGGTGACCGCCGTGACGTGGGGCTGGTTCCGCTGGCGGCGTCGGCGCGATGCCTCGGGCGCCGACGAATCCGTCACACCGGAGGCAACCCAACAGCCGGCCTGATGTCGTACAGCTGTCATGGAGGGATGGCAATGCTGCTGACAGACGGACGCGATGCGGTCCCGCGCGGCCGTTCATGCGCCCGGAGTTCCCCTCAGAAAGGTGATTCGGTATAACTCCCCTCTACACTTCAATGCACCTCACCACGTAGCACAGGTTTGTAGCGACCGACTCATGACGCCCATCCATCGCCGCCCCCGTCGGGGACTCCGGTTCCTGCTCGCGCTCGTTGCCGTCCTCACGATCGCCCTGCCCGCGGGCGTCGTGGCCGCGCCAGTGGCGTCCACGCAGGTGTCGGGCGCAGCACTCGCGCCCACCGGCCTCGTTGCGGGCACGATCCTGCCGGGCGTCCATGTCGGAACGATCGATCTGTCGGGCCTCGACGAGGCCGCTGCCCGCCAGCTGCTGCAGCAGACGTACGCGTACGTCGGGCAGGGCCAGGTCACGGTCGTCGCGGACGACAAGACTGGCGTCATCACGTATGCATCGATCAACCGTCACGTCGACATCGAGGCGCTGATCGCGCAGGCATTCGGCGTCGGGCGGAGCGGCTCAACGTTCGCGCGGGTCCTCCAGGTCATGCACGTCATGACCAATGGGACGCAGCTGACGCCCACGGTCGTCTATGACGAGGCGTCCCTGACGAACCAGGTGAACGCATTCGCGTCATCCGCTCGGAAGGTGTTCGTCAACGCGCGCGCCATCCGGACAAAGACAGGCTTCTCGACCACGCCGTCGGCCCCGGGCCGCACCTTTGACGCGTCAGCGGTGCTGCCGCACCTCATCTCGCAGCTCTACGACGTGGACGCCCCGAACAACATCAACGTCGGGCTGCAGGGCACGGACACCGCAGCGGTCATCACCGACGAGCAGGCGCAGGCCGCCCGCGCCGCGGCATCGGCGATGTCCCTGCCGATCGTCCTCGCCAACGGCGGCGACACATGGACGATCCCTGAGAACGTCGTTCACTCGTGGATCAGCTTCAAGGTGACGAACGGCACGACGATCGAGATCGTCTTCAGCAACGCGCTGATCCAGAAGTACCTCACCACGCTCGCGCCCAAGATCCAGCGCGCGCCCCAGAACGCGGCGTGGGTGTACGGCGTCAAGGGCGTCGAGGTCACGCCGTCGAAGGACGGCCGCGCGCTCGACGTCGCCAAGACCGCACGCCGGATCGAGCTGTTCCTCCAGGGTCGCGGCGCGGGCACGATCACGTTCGACAAGAAGCTCGGACCCACGGTCGTCGCGACGAAGCCCACGCTGACCACGGCCCAGGCTGAGGCGCAGGCCTCGAAGTTCAAGCTGCTCTCCACGTGGACCACCTACTTCGCGCCGGCCGCGCACAACGGCTACGGCGCGAATATCTGGGTCCCCGCGAAGTACCTCGACAACCAGGTCGTCCAGCCGGGCGAGACGTTCAGCTTCTGGGATCGCGTCGGCGAGGTCAGCCTCGCGCGCGGCTACCGCATGGGCGGCGCCATCATCGGCGGCCACACGCAGGAAGGCGTTGCGCTCGCAGGCGGCATCTGCTCCACGTCCACGACGCTCTTCAACGCGGCGCTCCGCGCCGGCCTGAAGATGGGCGAGCGGTCCAACCACTACTACTACATCAAGCGCTATCCGGTGGGACTCGATGCCACCGTCTCGAAGTCGAGCGGCGGTGGGCAGCAGGACATGACCTTCACCAACGACACGAAGTACCCGATCCTGATCAAGAGCTTCAAGACGGGCGGCTCAGTGAGCTTCAGCCTCTACGGCATCCCGAGCGGACGGAAGGTCACCTTCAGCAAGCCGATCATCACGAACTACATCCCGGCGACGCAGGAAGTCGTCCGCGTCTCGACGTTGCCGGCCGGCCGGCTCGTGCGCATCGAGTACCCGGATGACGGCTTCAATGCCTCGGTCACGGCGTTCGTGCGGGATGCGAACGGCAAGCTGATCTCCAACCGCACCTACTTCTCGCACTACGGGATGGTCAAGGGCGTCCAGTACCTGGGCGATCCGGCTGGCAAGAACCTGACAGTCCCGTCGTACGCGCCGGGCGCACAGGGCGGCTGATCCGGTCGAGTTCCTGGTCCGCGCGAGAGGTATCGCGAACCTGAAACGTTGACACCCCGGGAAGTGACAGCGACCATTCCCTGGATATGGATGTCAGCCGCCTGATCACGCGTCTGACCCGATTGGGTCTGACGACGTACGAGGCCAGGGCCTACGCAGCACTGATCCGGCGCGAGTCGTTCACTGCCGCGCAGGTTGCCCGCCAGGCCGACCTGCCGCGCCAGCGCATCTACGACGTCCTCGGCAGCCTCGTGCACAAGGGCCTCGCCGCCGGCCGTCCCGGCGCGACCGTCAAGTACGCGGCCGTCGCGCCCGAACTCGCGATCGAGCGGCTCATGAGCGCGCAGCGCGAGCGCATGGCTGAACTCGAGCGCGATGCGGCGTCGGTACTCGACACGCTGGGCCCCGAATACGAGGCCGGCCGCGCCCACACCGACCCCCTCGAGTACATCGAGGTCCTGCGCGACGCGTCGGCCATCAACCGCCGATTCATCGAGCTCCAGGCGCAGGTGAAGCGCGAGATCCTCGTCTTCACGAAGCCGCCGTACGCGCGGCCGCCACAGGAGAACGTCGAGGGCATCGAGGTCTCGAGGTCGCACCGCGCGCGCAGCGTCTACGAGCTGTCGGCCCTGGACGACCCTGCGGTCAGCCGCGCGATCCACCGGTTCATGGAGGCCGGGACCGAGGCCCGCTTCGTCGAGCGGCTGCCACTGAAGCTCGTGATCATCGACGAATCGATCGTCATGTTCGGCATGGACGACCCGGTCGCGGGCAGCGACGCGGTCACGATCGTCGTCGTCGAACACGCGGCCCTGGCATCCACCCTGAAGCTCTCGTTCGAGGCGACGTGGGAGCGGGGCATGACCTACCAGGAGGCCAAGGCGGCCCGCGAACCGGAGAGCCAGACCGCCTGAATTCCGGCCGCCGGCCGGCGCATCCCCCGCAAGGATTCCGCAACGGCGGTCCTGCGTTTCGACATTGCCACCCCAGGCAGTGGTGGCGATTGTCCTCCCTACAACCACGGGGCGTGGTGGCAGGCCTGAAGCGTCGCTCCGGCGCGGACCCCGCCGCACGCAGACCCACGTCCGGAACGGATCCGGACGCCCAGTTGGGAGGAAGGGACGATGCGTCCTACGAGCGTGCGGGCCATCATGGCCGCGATCTTTGCCCTGCTGTTCACTGCAGGTGTCGTCTTCGCCGCGGGCGCCGGCGTCACGATCCAGTCGGTCGGCGGACAGGCCGTCCGGTCCGACGGGAGCGTCGCGCGCGCGGTGTCCGGCCAAGTGGCCGTGACCGGGACCGCCCAATCCGCCGCCGGCCAGCGCGCTCCGGCGCCTGCCCGCAAGCCGCTTGTCGCCGATGCCGGTGACAGCTCATTCGTGTCGGTCGGCACGCCGGCCTATCTCGTCGGTGCCGGCTTCGGCGGCGTCGCCCCGTACAGCTTCAGCTGGTCAACGACCGCCGGCGAGATCGCGGCACCGGACGCGCCGGAGGCGATCCTCGACACCGCCAGGATGGCCGCCGGGACCTACACCATCAAGCTGACCGTCCGCGACAGCGCGGGCGCAAGCGACAGCGACACGGTCAAGGTCGCGGTGTACGACGCAAACCCGACCGTCCTGCTCAACAGGACCGTGAACGACGCCACGCCCGGAACGTTCGTCGGTGGCGACAGGATCGAGTTCCCGTTCAACGTCCCCGCCGGCGTGCAGCGCATCGACGTCGCGCTGACGTGGGCGCTCCCGGCGAACGACTACGACCTCGAGATCTACGACCCCAAAGGCGTGAAGCGCGGCGGCAGCGGCAACTCCGTCGGCACGCCCGAAGGCGACGGTGTCGCGAACCCCGAGGCCGGCGCATGGAAGGCCGTCGCGATCAAGTACACGACCGTGCCCGACAGCGTGACCGTCAAGGTCACGGCGGTTGCGACGTCGAACCCGCTGCCGTCGGTCGACACGACGGGGCCGTACCGCTTCGTCGAAGGGGCGGCACAGAATCTCAAGGGCACCGTGACGGGCGGCACCGCGCCGCTCACGATCGGCTGGGACACCGACTTTGACGGCCGCATCGACCAGACCGGCCTCAACGCCTCAACGAACCTGGGGCCCGACCGCCATCTCGTGACGTTCAAGGTCACCGACGCGAAGGGCTTCGAACGGCGTGAGACGACGTCGGTCTTCGTGGGCTCGGCGGACCGCATCGCCCAGGCGACGACCCCGCTGACGATCATCGCGATCGCGGATTCGGGCATCAACGCCTACCACCTCGAGTACAGCGCGAAGACGTACCCGGATCCCGAGGTCCTCGCGCTGACCGACAACTTCACCCGTCATCCCAGCCAGTACATCCCGGGCTACCCCGACAACGCCCTCGCGCTGCCGATCACGCTCGACAAGGGCTACTACCCGGCGGCCGACAAGAAGATCTGGGCGTCGATCAAGAAGGGCCAGCTGTACTGGATCCCCGGCACGAAGATCATCGGCGCGCTCGACGCCAACGACTCGGCCGCGACGAACGCCGCCGCCGACGGGACGCCGATCCTCGATGACGACGGCCACGGCTCCGGGACCACGTCCGTCTCGACGGGCAACCGCTACGGCTACTGCCCGTCGTGCCTGCTGTTCTTCGTCGAGGGCCTCGACGAGACCGTCGCCGCCAACTACCCGTTCATCGACATCGCCTCGTACAGCTTCGGCTACACGGGCGGCGCGCCCCTCGGTCCTGCAGTCGGGCCCAACGGCGCCACCAAGATGGCCGCCGAGCGCGGCCAGACGACGCTCTTCGCCGCCGGCAACGGCGTCGGCAACGCGTTCGACGTCCCGGTCGCGACGTGGGGCTCCGACCAGACCGGCGCATCCTGGAACATCACCGTCGGCGCGATCCGGCGTGACAACAACCGCGCGATCGTCGGCGACGGCATCCCGGTGGACATCAGCGCCTGGGGCGACGGCAACCTGCCGTCGGCCTGTCGGACCGGCACCGTCGGCCAGTGCGCCTTCGGGGGCACGTCCGCCGCGACCCCTTACACGGCCGGCGTCTTCGGCGCCGTCCTCACCGAGGTCCGCCGCGCGATCGGCGACCCGAAGCCGGGGCAGCGCCCGGGGCAGGTCGTCGCCGAAGGCGTCGCGATCCCCGGCTCGATCTACCTCGACGACGGTCGCCTGACGCGCGCCGAACTGCGCGAGGCCGTCCTCAAGACGGCGCTCCCGCTCAACACCGAGAACCGCTCGTCGATCTATCCGTTCCCGATGACGGCCCCGTACGCTGATGACATCAACGTCCTCTTCGAGGGCTACGGCGCCGCGACGCCCGAGAGCGCCAGGCGCGCGATCGACGTGATCCTGGGCCGCGCGATGCTCCCCGATCGCTCCTTCGAGGACCAGTTCTTCGCCCTCGACCAGGCGGTCAAGGACACCATCTACGGCGGCTACGACCGTGACGGCGACGGCAGCGAGGACTTCCAGGGCTTCGCGGGCTCCAACCTGAGCCCGGCGTCCGTCGCGACCGTCGAGGGCACCCTGAGCGCACTCCGGCTCGCCCAGGAGAAGCTGGGCAACGTAGCCGCCGCCGCGAACGGCAACGTCCAGAACGGTCAGAACGCGCTCACGTTCTACCTCCACCGGCGGTTCACCGCCGAGCCCGACAAGGCCTCGAGCTGCCATGCCGACGACAACGAGACGTCCATGGACAGCGACAACACCGATGGCGACATCGAGTGCTTCGAGAATCGCGTGACGAGCGTGCTCGCCGCGTTCCGGCCCCTCGGCATCTACCCGGCCACGGTGCTCCTCGATGCGCCGCTGCCGGCAGGCTCCGACGTCTACGCCACCGTGTACATCGCCTCCGAGCAGCCGGGCCTGATCAAGCCGTCCGGCGTCCTCATGGCGACCGACCGCGAGATCGGCACCGGCCAGGGCTCGGCGGGCTTCGTCATCGGCTCCGGCACGGGTCCGGGCTCCAACGCGCAGGGCAACGACCTGCCCGACCTCGGCGGCTGCGCCGCCCTGGGCGAGCTGTGCTGGACGAAGTTCGACCTCTCGTTCAAGACGACGCGGCCCGCCTTCACGGGCGAGCGCCTGACGTTCCAGATCGCGCTCGTCGGCGCCCGCGCCTATGCCTTCGGGCACGAGGCCGGACATGCATCGAAGGTCGCGATCGTCGCCGCCCCGATGCCCGCCTCGGGCCTCGACTTCGGCGTCACGATCAGCGAGCCCGGCGACGGCGCGACGTATCGCACCGGTTCCACGGCGGTTGCCGGGGGCACGGTCGCGTTCCCGGATCTCGGGTCGGATCCGTCCGGCGCCGGCGATCATCCGGTGACGCATGTCGTCGAGATCTCCGTGGACGACGCCGCATTCGGGTCGCCAATCGAGGCGACGGTCGACGAGGAGCACGGCACGTGGTCGGCGCCGATGGGCGCACTCGCCGACGGTGCGCACAAGGTGTACGCACGGGCCCGCATGGACAACCAGACCTCGGACGTTGTGTCCGCCTCGTTCCGGTTCGTGCCGGAGTCCCGCGTCGAGTACCAGGTCGTGAAGAAGAACGCGGCCCCGGATCCGAACGCGTGGCGAGCGGCCAACGGCGTCGCGTCGTGGTCCTTCACGTTCGACTCGTCGAGCGTGGGCCATGGCCAGAAGACGATCGTCGTCCGGCTCGTCGAGAACGGCCTCGTCGTCGGTCAGGACACAGTGCGCGTCAAGGTCGAATGACCGATTGATCCCGCGGCCGCGGGGTTGTCGGCCGGGCCGCTCTGCCGGCGGACGGGTCCTTCGGGGCCCGTCCGCCGTGTGCGGTCCGGAGGGGTCCGGTACGTCAAATGGCGGTCCTGTGGCATGACCGCTGCCGCTGCGGTGGATGACCTCTGACCGGTCGTAGGGACGGCGCCGTCGGACGACGCTCCGCCCATCGCCAGCGTTTGGGCGACGGGTCTGGGAGAGGTTCCGATGGAAGCGACGACCGCGCACGAGAGCGAAACGCTGATGCCCATTCCGGTGGCGCATCAGGAGGCGGCGGCCCGCTATATCGCCGCGATCGTGCGGCGTGAACGGGCCGCGGCGATCGGCGACACCTACGTCACGGCACGAGCGAAGCGGCTCCTTGCGCAGTTCGAGGTCGACTACGACTCCCTTCGGCGCGGTCCCTACTCGCGCACGGGTGCGGACGCGCTGCGCATCGCGCTCGGCAGGCTGTGATGGCACCGATCCCCGCGCACTGCTCCCATTGCCGCCGCGTGTTCGGCCCGGGCGAGGACGTGCGCCTCGCACATCTCGAGCGCGGCGTTGCGCTCTGCGATCGCTGCCAGTACCTCGTCGAGCATCCCGAGATCGCAGCGAGTCCGGTCGCCGCTGTAGCACCCGCGTCTGCGCGCGCACAGGCCGCCGCCTGACCGCATTCCGGCGCTCCGTCAGGGCGTCGTCGGGCCCGCCAACTCCGTCGGCGTCGCCGCCCGCATCAGCCGGCCGGTCGTCAGCTCACCCTTCGCGTTGACGTCGAGCCCGAGCACGGGCCGATGCGCCAGCGCGATCGTTGCCACCGACAGCGCCGTCAGGCAGCCCATCGCGAGCAGGACAGGCCCGGCGCCGAGCTGCTCGACGCTCAGCCCGAGCACCAGCAGGCTGACCGGGTTCACGAGGTTCCACAGCACCGAGTCGAGCGCAAGCACCCGGCCGCGAAGCCGCGGCGGCGCCATCGTCTGGAGCAGCAGGCCCGACGTCACGCTCGCGCCGATGCTGGCGCCGCCGATCACCGCGGCCACGACCGACGACACGACGACCGAGTGCGAGAACCCGAGCACCGCGATGCCCGCGCCGGCGACGACGACGCCACCCAGGAACAACCGGGCCTGGCCGAGCCGCCGCCCGATCGGCGCCAGCATGATCCCGCCGACGATCGCGCCGACGCCGCCCGCCGAGATCAGGATCCCAAGATCCGCCGCGCCGCCGCCCAGGAGGTCGCGTGCGATGACGGGCACGATCGCCGTGTAGGGGTAGATGACCGCGGCCATCGTCGCGTCGACCGCGATGAGGGCCATCGCGGCCGGCATCCGGCGCACCCAGCCGATCGCGTCGCCGAGGTCACGGCGTGAGATCTGCGCGCCGCTCGTCTCGAGTGGTGCCGCCTTCGGGAGGGTCAGGTACAGCAGCGTCGCGAGCGCGATGCCCGTCGCCGCGATCAGGAACGCCGGGATGACGCCGAATTGTTCGGCGACGAGACCACCGATCGGGCCGCCGAGCAGCCGCCCGATGCCCGTCGTGACGAGACTCAGTGCGAACGCCTTCGCGACGACGCGAGGATCGACCACGCGCAGGAGGAGCGCCTGGCCCGGCACGGACCCGAGGCCGCTGCACACGCCGAGCACGAAGCCGGTCAGGATCGTCGGCAGGAAGGTGAGGAGACCGGCCGACTCGAGGAGCGCGAGGCTCGCCATCGTCACGGCCGTCGCCGCCTGGGCGAAGACGAGCGTCGCGTTCGGGCCGCGGCGGTCGGTCAGGATGCCGCCCACGACGAGCGCGATCGGGACCGGGATGACGAGGACCATCGGCAGATACGCGACGGCGGCCGCGGTCCCGCTCGACTCGAGGAAGTTCCACGTCTGCGCCGTGTAGAAGATCCACGAGCAGACCGACCCGATGACCGACGCCAGCAGATACCGGCGGTACGCCGCGTTCGCAAGGAGTTCCGACCATGCGCCGGCCGCCGCACTCGTCACTGTGCAGATGATCCCAGCAGCGGGACCTCGCCGCCGGTTGCACGCGATGTGACAATCGCGTGGCCTGGATTCGGGGAGGGCGGTCGTCGGGGGCGACCGCACAGGAGGGGCGAATGCGGCCGATCGCGTCCACGCGGCTCTGGCTGATGCGACGGGCGGTCGGCGGGATCGCCGTGCTGGCGGTGCTCGTGCTCGTGGCCGGTGCATTGGCCGGCCCGGTGCTGGGAACCGTCGACGGCGGCTGCATCCTGCGGGCAACGTCAACGTCCGGTGGCGCCGTCGACCTCACGACGACACGCGTGTGGCACCTCCAGTCCGACGACACCGTCTCGGTCACCGGGTCGGCCCCCTCGACCCAGACCGAAGGGGCGGTCAAGGCCTACGCCTTCGGGTTCGGGTTGCCGGTCGCGGGCGGGAAGGGCGCAGGCACAACCTCGGTCGACGCGACCGACTACGAGATGTCCACGTTCGCGCCGCTCGGGCGGGTCTTCGCAGTTGCCGGCTCGTCCGACGGCCCCGGGGGCGGCTGCTCCGGGCAGTTGATCATCGTGCTCGACGATGTGAACCCGTTCCTCACCGTCCTCGGCGGCGGTGGCGTGGTTGCGATCATCGTCGGCCTCCTGACGCTCGTCTGGGCGACGCGCAACCCGCTCGGCGTCGGGCGGCGGATCGTGGGCTTCATCGCGATGCTGCTCGTCGGCGTCGGCGTGGGCCTCGTGATCCAGCAGACGTCGACGCCAGCCGAATCTGCCTCGGCCATTCCCGACATCGGGCACTCGGCGTTCGTGCGCTCCGTTGCGTCGCCGTCCGGCGTGTCGGTCGACCCGGCCGTCGTGGCGCAGAGTGCCGTGCTGACGCTCCTCGTCGTGTTGCTTCTGCCCTTCCCGAGCCAGCTGTTCAACGCCACGCTCGAGGAGAACTACAACGAGATCCGACGGTCCGTCGGACGGCGACGCTGGTCCTCGTGGCTGCTCCGCGCGATGCCCGAACGACCGGAGGAAGCGCCGTTGACCGCATCGCCGATGGCACCCGCCGCGGCCGCGTCGTGGACGGCGCCGCCGAGTTCCGGCCCGTGGACGACGCCCGCTGCTGGGTCGGCCCCGCCTCCGGCCGGCTCGGCGTTCACGGCGCCGCCGTCGGCTCCTGGATGGCCAACGGCGCCATCGGCTGCTCCGTCGGCTCCTGGGTGGGCACCGCCTCCGTCGGCTGCTCCGTCGGCTCCCGGCTGGGGCCCGGGGCCATCAACTGCTCCGTCGGCTCCGGGTTGGGCCTCGCCTCCCCCGGCTCCCGGCTGGGCACCACCCGCTCCCGGCGCGAACGCCCCGCCTGCCGGAGGGTGGGGGCAGGCACGGAGTCCTTGGGGCCAGGCAATGGCGCCGCTCGGATCTGCCAACGCGGGTCGCGGCGCAGACGCCGCCGGCCGCTCGACGTCGGCGGGGATGCGCTACCTGATGGTCGCCGTCGTGCTCTTCGGCAGCTCGCTGCTGTACGCACTGCTCGACCCCGACTTCGGCCTCGACGCGCGGGGCCTGGTCACGTTCGCCGGGATCGTGCTGGGCCTGGTGGCGGTCACGTGGGCCGCCGGCCTGCCGCATCGCGCCATCCACCGGCAGTTCGCGGGCGACCGCGGCCGCCTCTGGGGCGCGCCCGCCGTCCTCCTCGTCGCCGCCCTGTGCGTGCTCATTTCGCGGCTTGTCGGGTTCCAGCCAGGGTACGTCTACGGGATCATCCTGGGGTTCGTGTTCGTGACTCGCCTGCAACCGGGCGACGAGGCACGGTCGTGGACTGCCGCCGCATGGTGGATGCTCTCGCTGGCCGTCGTTGCGTGGCTGACGCTCGGCGCTGTGCGAACGCCCGGCCTCGAGGCGAGCGTTCCGGCCGAAATCGTTGCGTCAGTGCTCGCGGCAGTCGTGGTGGCCGGGATCGAGGCGATCGTGTTCGAGCTCGTCCCGGTGCGGTTCCTGCCCGGCGAGTTCGTGTTCCGCCATCGCCGCGTCCAATGGGTCGTGCTCTACGCGCTCGGCGTCTTCGGGTTCGCGTGGGTGATCCTGAACCCGGCGAACGGCTTCATCGGGACGGGCAGTGACGGGACGGACCTCTTCGCGGCCGTCGCGCTGTTCCTCGCGTTCGGGCTCGCATCCGTGTTGTTCTGGGGCTGGTTCCGGTTCCGCGGCGAGGGCCGGAACGCGCCGGCCTGACGGAGCGGTGGCCGGCCGCGCGGGGATGGCGCCCCCGGCTGGATTCGAACCAGCGACCTTTCGCTTAGAAGGCGATTGCTCTATCCACTGAGCTACGGGGACGCGGCCGAAATCGTACGCGACGACCTCGGCCCGTCCACGAGCACGAGAGGTGGACGAACTTCGGCGGTCAGCGACCCCGTGTCGACCGCTTGGCCGTCGCGGCGCCATTGCCCGTCGCCGCGCCGCCGTTCGACGAGGCCTTGCCACCGGACCCAGCCTTGCCGCCGGACGCCGCCCTGCCGCTGCCACCACCGCGGGTCGACGACCGCCGCTTGGCGGCACCCGCGTCGAGACCCGCGCCGATGCCGACCTCGGCCGCGCCTTCGGCGACCATGCCGACACCGGCCCCGGCGAGTTGCCGGGCTGCCGACGCCTCCGCCTCGGCCGCGGACAGCTCGACCACGCCCGCGGCCGCGTTCCGAATGCCCTCGGCGGCGGCATCGTCGCGCGCGTCAAGGAGCGCGTCGGCGTTGGACAGCGCCGACAGCCCCTCGGCCATCTCGTTGAGACCCAGCGCCGCAAGCCGGCTGCTCATCGACTCCATGCCGCTCGCGAGTGCGGCCGCCGCCATCGCACGCGCAATTTCGTTGACCGCGAGCCCGCGCAACTGGAGGCTCTTCGTGTCCAGGAACGCGGCCAGAACCGGCATCCCCATGAGCTCGACGACGTCGCTGGCAACGCCGATCTGGCCGCCGAGCCCGGCGATGTACATGCCGCGCTCGAGGTTGTCGGCACTGACCGCCGCCACGAGCGAACCGAGCGCCTCGGCCTCCTCGGCCACGTCAACGATCGCCGCGCCCTCTGCCGCATCGCGGATGCCGCGGGCCTCGGCGATCGTGCTGAGGTCCGACAGGGCGACCGCGGCCGCCATCTCGTCGGTGCCGCGGGTCACGTCGGCCGCGCCCAGCGCGGCAAGCCCCACCGTCGCCCGTGCCGCGTCGCCGGCCGCGCCGATGAGCTCCTCGCCCGCGGCGACGTCCTCGGCGCCGACGGCCCGAGCCGCGTCCGCAACCTGCTTGGACTGACGTCGCTGTGTCGGCATGGCAGAGCCTCCAGGGAGGAGGCTGGTGCTCCTCGGTCACCCAACTCTCGCGGCCGCGTGCGGCGCCGCATCGTCCGGAGAGGGCTATTCGCGGCCGAACTTTCACCGTACACTGCGCGCCCGTGCCCAACGAGATCCTCGCTCGATCGCCTGCGCGACCCCGCGTCTCGGCGGAATCGGCACGCGCTCAACTGGACCTGGGACTCCCGCCGGACGTCCCGCGGCTGCCGATCGCGCCCGAGTGGAAGCAGCAGCAGCGCCTGTGGGGCCACTCGTTCCACCCGATGTGCTCGTACCTCGCGAGCTTCCCGGCGGCCCTGAGCCATGCGTTCATCGCGCGCTACTCGCGCCCGGGCGACGTGGTGCTGGACCCGTTCAGCGGCCGCGGCACCACGCCGCTCCAGGCGTGCGCGGAAGGACGGATCGGGGTCGGCAACGACCTCAATCCCCTCGCCTACCTCCTCACGGCAGCCAAGGTCGACCCGCCGATGCGGGCGGAAACGTCGACCCGCGTCGCCACCCTCCGCCTGGCGTGGCTCGCCGATGCTCCCGCGTGGGATGCGCTCGCGACCGCGGTGATCGCGGATCCGGCGACGACCCCCGTGCCCCGGCCGGCGACGAATGCGGGCCCGACGCCGGCGCCCGACGCGGGGGAGTTCGTCCCAGCGGAGGTAGCGCTCGCCTTCCACCCGCGAACCCTCGGCCAGCTGCTGGCGCTGCGCTCGACACTGGCGCCCGACGACCGGACGGACCGCTTCCTGCTCGCGGCGCTGACGGGCATCCTGCACGGCAAGAGTCCCAGCTACCTCTCGACGATCATGCCCAACACGTTCTCGATGGCGCCGCGCTACGTCCGCGATTTCGTGGCGAAGACCGGCTTCCAGTCGCCCGAGCGCGACGTCTTCCGGAGCCTCGAGCAGAAGCTCCGCCGGCTCGATCGCCAGCCGATCCCCCCGACGCGTGGTGTCGCGATGCTCGGAGATGCGCGCGATGCAGGGGCGCGATCGAAGTCGGCCCTGCGGGCGCGTGCCCTGCCGACGCACGCCCGTCTCGTGGTGACCTCGCCGCCCTACCTCCGCGTCGTGAAGTACGGCTACTACAACTGGCTGCGGACGTGGCTGCTCGGCGCCGACGCGCGGGAGATCGACGCGACCCTCGACGACGCGCACCAGCGGACGCCGTACCTCGCGTTCCTGCGCGAGTCCCTCGCGGACCTGCGGACGGCGCTGACGGACGATGCCGTCGTCGTCCTCGTCATCGGCGACGTGGAACTGGATCGCGGCAAGCGGCTCCTGGGTGGGGTCGGGCTCGCCGAAGCGGTCTGGGAGGCAGCCGCGGAGCCCGAGGGCTATCGCATCGCCGGCATTGCCCTCGACGACGTCGCCGCCCACCGCAAGATGACCAGGCTCTGGGGCGACGAGGCGGGTCGGGCCACGAAGACCGACCGGATCCTCGTCCTTGGGGCCACGGACGCCGGTCGCCGCCGGGCGGTCAACGGTGCGGGCCTGCCCGTCGACTGGACGTGGCCGCGTCGGCTCCGCGCGCTCTAGGTCCGACAGGAGGGCCCGTGCAGATCGTCGTCGTCACCCCGCACACCGACGACTTCATCTACAGCGCCGCCGGGACGCTGATGCAGCACACCGGCGACGAAATCCACATCGTGGCGGTGTCGTCGGTGCAGAAGACGGCTGCCCGCGACGTGGCCGCGGAACTCGGCGCCACGATCGAGTTCCTCGACGCGCCGTACCACCGGATCTCCGAGGACGCACTGCGCGTCAAGAGGGCGCTCACCGCGATCCTGCGCGACCGCCGCCCGACCTACGTCTTCGGGCCGCCGGCGCAGGGCGACTGGACGGCCGACCACACGACGGTGGGCCAGGCCCTCCTCGATGCCGTCGATCTCGCGGGACTCTTCCAGTACCCGAGCCGCGTCCTGCGCTTCCCGATCGCGGCGACAACGCTCGAGTTCCGCCCGAACGTCTGGATCGACCTGCCGCCATCGGTGGCCGCCCGCAAGACCGAACTTGCCGCCATAATGACCCGCGGTCTCGAGGACGAGTGGCCGCGCAACCTCGTCGAATGGGAGATCGGGCAGGGCCTCCGCTACTCACTCGGCATCGGCTGGCCGTCCGAGCACGCCGAAGCGTTCGACGCGCTGTTCGCCGTTCCGTTCAAGAAACTGCCGCCGCCGGAGGACCTGCCCGGCGAGACGAGCCGGGCCGCCCCGAAAGTCGACAAGCTGACCGAGGGGGTCGACCTCTCCGCGAAGTCCTGACGGCGCCGCGGTCGCGGCGGGAGGCTACGCGGCCGGCCCTGCGGAGCCTGCGGGCACGTCGCGGGTCACCCAGGCGAGCGACCGGACCTTCTTGATCGCGTAGTACATCGCGGGCCGGATCACGCCCATCTGCAGCAGGACGAGGAGCGGGGTCAGGAACAGCCACGCGGCGACCCGGTCGCGCCGTCGCAGCCCCGGTCGGCCCACCGCGTAGTGCAGCGTTTGCGCGTACAGCAGCGCAACCCAGTACGCCCACGCCTCCAGGGGGACGTAGCCGCGCACCGCCGGGTACACGAGGAGCGCGTAGGCGAGGATGAACGGGTAGACGGCGACCAGCAGCAGGTTCCAGATGCGCAGGAACAGCGCGGCGCCATCGAGGTTGACGATCTCCCAGCCCAGATAGCGGAAGTAGCCCTGGAACCAGCGCGTCCGCTGCCGGAACATCGCCCGGACGGTCGCAGGCATCTCCATCTCGACGACCGCGTCGTCGCAGGCGACCACCTGGCCGCGAAGCAGCGCGTAGTGCGTGAGCCGCCGGTCATCGCCGTAGGTGCCGCTGCGCAGGTAGTCGTCGACGTTGTCGAACAGGACGCCCGCCCGGTAGACCGCGAACGGCCCGGACGTCGGTGCGACGACCCCGAGGACCGACCGCGCTCGCCGCATCACGAGGTTGCCGGTCACGATCTCGAGGTCGGTCAGGCGGGTGAGCAGGTTCTGCGTCCGGTTGCGGACGACGCAGTTCCCGGTGACGGCCTGGATTCGCGGGTCCGACAGGGCCCGCATCGCGTGCTGGAGCGCACGGCTGTCGACGATCGAGTCGGAGTCGACCGTGAGGATGAAGTCGGCCGTCTCGCCGCGCAGGCCGTTGACCTGCGCGTGCCGCTTGCCCTGGTTCGGCTGGCGATGCCAGACGACGCGGGGATGATCGAATGGGACGACGGGCACGCGCGAGCCGTCGTCGACGACATGGATCACGTCGGGCCGGAGCACACCCGCGAGCAGCGATTCGATGCACGCGTAGAGCGTCGCCTGGTCCTCGTTGTACGCCGGGACGATCGCGACGATCCGACCCTGCGCGATCGGGTTGTCACGGAACGACCGACCGCGCGCAGCGAGGACCATCGTGAGCAGGATCATCAGTGCGGCCGCGATGAAGAACGCGTCGGCGAACCCGAGCGGGCGATCCGTGAGGTGAAGGTGGAACCCGACGATGAAGACCGCGGCGAGGCCCGCGGCCGACATCCCGCTGGCGCTAAGCCCGCGGTTCACGATTTCGTCGGCCGAACATCCGGAACAGCACGACGGCGCTGATCACCAGGACGACGACCACGGCGAGAACCTGGTCGATCCCGACGGTGACACCGGTGGCGACGACGACGGCGAGGGCTGGCGCCGTCTGATCGGACTCGTACATGCACTTCCTTCGTTGCGCCGACCCGACCCGCCTGGGGCGCGGCATCGCTGGCGCGGCCACGATCGTGCCGTGCCGGGCCGCGCTGCGGCACCCGCTCGAATGCCACAGTCGCCACGCTCGATGGGGGGAGGCGCGGCTCATGCATTCGCACGAGTGCAACGCTGCTGCACGCTCGGCCGCCGGTCACGCGATCGTCCACGGCCGGTCCCCGTCCGATCCTTGGCGCCGTGACAAGTCGGCTCCCCGCTTCGATCCTGGTCGGCGCCGCGAGTGGCGCGGTCGCGACCGTCGCGATGTCGGCCCTGATGGGCGTGTTCGACGCGCTCGGGATCCAGGAATCGCAGCCGCCACGCGAGATCGCCAGTCGGACGCTGGCCTCGGCCGGCGTCGCGCATGACCCGGAGTCGGCGCCACACAACGTGTTCTCGGCGCTGACGCATCTCGCGTTCGGTGCGGCCGCGGGCGCCGCATATGCGCCGATCGAGAAGCGACTGACCGTGCCGCCCGTGGCAAGCGGCATCGGCTGGGCGACCGTGGTCTGGGCGACGAGCTACCTCGGCTGGCTGCCGGCGCTGGGTCTCCAGCCGCCGCCCCGCGAGAATGCGCCGCGGCTGCTGCCGATGCTGGCCGCGCACGTCGTGTACGGCGCGGTGCTGGGCGTCGTCACGCGTGCACTCGACGACGCGTGGCAGGCGGCCGACTGGGAGCGCGAGCGGGCGGCCCGCGGAGCCTGACCCCGGCTGACGGGCGTCCTGTGGGCCTCAGGCCCGGATCCGGCGCCTCGCCATCTCGCCCTCGATCTGGCGCTCCGCCTCGACGTAGCGGTCGATCTGCTCGCGCAGCTGGTTCGCCTCGGGCACGTAGAGGTGGACCTGCTGCTGAAGGATGTAGCTCAGCCGACGGCTCGTCATGCGGACGTGATCCAGGTTCTTCATGAGCACCAGCGGATCCATCGCCGCGAGATCGTTCGGGTGGTACATCTGCTTCATGGCCGCAATTCTAGTGCGCGGTCGCGACGTGCAGCTCCCTCGGCCCCGACGTCAGGACCTCGCAGCCCGTGTCGGTGACGGCAACGGTTTCGCCGACCGTGACGCCGAACTCGCCCAGCTGCCGGAGCGACGTGCTCGCGTGGAAGGTCATCCCGGGCTCGAGGATCGCGTCTGACGATTCGGTGATCGCGACCGCTCCCCCATCCGAGTACGTCGGCGAGAAGCTGAGCCCGTTCGAGCCGCCGTAGTAGCCATGCCAGAGCAGGTCGGGCTCGATCGCGCGCATCGCAGCACCGGCGCGCCGGGCCACGGCGGCGGCCGGTTTCCCGGGCGCGATCTCCGCGACCAGCGTGTCGACGCTGGCCCGACAGGCATCGTGCGCGCGCCGCACGGCCGCCGACGGCTCGCCGATCGACGCCGTCCGCAACATCGGCGACGAGTAGCGCTGGTACGTGGCGCAGACCTCGATGAAGACCGGGTCACCCGGTTCCAGCCGCTGACGGCGGAACGTCGTATGCGGGATGCCCGACCGACGGCCCGACGTCACGATCGGGACGATCGCGAAGTGCTCCCCACCCCCGCGCACGACGGCCTCGACGGCGGCAGCGGCAACGTCGTTGTCCGTCGCGCCGACCCGCACGGCATCGAGGGCCGCCTGCATCCCGGCACTCGAGATCCGGGCGGCTGCCCGCAGTGCATCGAGCTCCTCGGCCGACTTGACCATGCGCAGCCGCTCGATGGTTCCGTCAGCCGGAACGAGACGCACGTTCGGCAGCGCCGCCGTGAGCGCCGCGTGCTGGCCGATCGTCAGCGCGTTGTAGCCCGTCTCGATCCCGATCCGGGCGCCGTCGAGGCCGCGGCTGCGCAGGAGGTCCGCGATCGCGACGATGGGATCGTCCATGACGCCGTACGTGCGGACGTCGTCGACCCACGAGTCGAGGCTCGCGTTGTGGCTCTCGAAGTCCGACGAGACCAGGACGGGCAGGCGGCCCGGCTCGACGAGCAATGCATAGAGCGCGAACGAGTAGCTCGCGAGCGTCTGGAACCCCGACAGCCAGCAGATGTTGCCGAGGCTCGTCGACAGGAACGCGTCGAACGGCGCATCGGCGACGGCCCGGTCAGTCAGTGCCGCCCGTCGTCGGTACTCGCCGTCGGAGAACGCGAGCGTCCGGCCGATCCTCTGTGGCGCCGCCGCGTCGGGCGTCAGGCGACCCCCAGGGCGCGGACGAGCGTCCGACGCTGGTCGACGGGCGATTCCTCGTCGGCGCTGCGATAGGCGACACGGCGCGGCAGGGCCGGCACGCGCGGGGTGCGCTCGCCCTCGTCCTCGAGGACGCGCAGGACGAGTTGCGCAAGTGAGGGCGTCTGGAAGAGGCTGAAGCCGATCCCGTGCTGCTCGAGTTCGGCGGGGCCCCAGCCTCTGAAGTCCCGCCGGCTGGCGACCTGACACATCTCGTCGTAGAGCTCGGGCCAACCGACGCGGCGCCTGCGATGGCAGAACCGCACGAACTCGGCCGCATCCGACGTGAGGGACAGATCGACGCCACGGGCTTCCATCTGGTGTGAGAGCCTCCCCTGCTCATCTGTTCGACGATTCCGGGCGCGTGAATCCGCGGTTCGATCGCGTCCGACTGGTTCCCCCTCGCCGGCTGGCGCTCCCTCCCTGGAGACCGTGCCGGGTGACGCGCATTCTCGCCCTCGGCAGGACGCGCCGATAGGGGGTTTCTCCACCAAGAAGTCCACCTTCTTGTCCACAGAACGGCCGTTCTGTGGACAGGGCCCGGGCGCCCACGCTGGCGGCGGGCGCCGACTGTGGATCAGCCGCCCAGGGCTGCCCGCAGCCGGTCCGACCCGATCGCGTGCGCCGTGATTCCGTCCCGGCCCACCATCGTCTCGGCGGCAAGCAGCGCGTTGAGAATCGCCTCCTCGGTCGCGTCGATGGTGGCGTAGAAGAGGTCGTTCATCGCCCCGTCACCGAGCGTGGCGACCGTGCCCGCCTCGGCGAGGCGAGGGCCGCGCAGCGGGACGCGGTTGGCCGTCGCGAAGGCGAGGAACAGGTCACCGCTGGTGTGCTCCCCTGCCCCGCCCATCCGCGCGACGCCGAGTGCGGCGCGCTGCGCAAGTCGCTGGCACTGGACGGCCGACAGTGGTGCGTCGGTCGCGACGATGCCGATGATCGAACCGCTTCCCGGCGGCGCCTCGGGGCCCGGCGATGGTTCCGGCCGGCGCGGGACGGGGACCTCGGTTTCTGGGATGCGCTCGCCGACGGGGATGCCGTTGACGCGGAGACGGGCCCGGCGGCCGTGGTTGGCCTGGACGAGCACGCCGACGACGTAGGGCCCGACTGCGGTGGCCACCGACCCCGCCGCGGCCGTAGCGCCCGTCGCGCCCGACGACAGCGCCGAAACCACGCGCGACGACGTCCCGATGCCGCCCTTGAACCCGTGACAGATCATCCCGGTGCCGCCGCCGACGTTGCCCTCCGCGACGGACCCGCCAGACGCTGTGGCCATCGCGGCGAAGACGTGCTCGCGGGTGACGTGGAAGCCGTTGGTGTCGTTGAGCAGGCCGTCATAGGTCTCGCCGACAACCGGCAGCCCGAAGAAATACTCGCCGTCCGGCCGGCGTTTGACCTCGTCGGCGATCAGCGCGTCACGGACGACCCCCAGCGAATGCGTGTTCGTGAGGCCGATCGGCGACGACAGCAGCCCGCTCTCGCGGATCCACTCGAGGCCGGTGAGCTCGCCGTTGCCGTTGAGCCGGTGGGACCCCGCGAACATGCCGTCGTCCCAGATCCCCGCGCCCGGGTCGATCACCGTGACGCCGGTCCGGACGGGGCCCACACCAACCCGGAGCGGCCCGTGACCCTCGATCAGCGTCGCGTGGCCGACGCGGACACCCGGGACGTCGGTGATGGCGTTCAGCGGCCCGCGCGGCAGCGCTCCGATCGCGATCCCGAGGTCGGCCGCCCGAACCATCTCAGCTGCGCCGGCGGACCCCGAGCCCGGGCTCGCGCGACAACTGCCAGCGCGAATCCTCGCCGAGCACCAGCCCCTCGTATGGATCGTCGGCAAGCAACAGGTTGCCATCGAGGTCGATCCAGTCGGCCAGCCACGCGACGGTCGCCGACGCCGCGATGCCGACCGTCGTTTCCATCATGCAGCCGAGGAACGTCTTGAACCCGAGCTCGCGGGCGCGTTCGAGCATCCGCTTCGCCGGCCCGATGCCACCGCACTTCGCGAGCTTCACGTTCACGCCCTGCACGACGCCCACGAGGCGATGCAGGTCCGCGATCGTGACGGCGCTCTCGTCGGCCACGATCGGCAGCGACGAGCGTTCCTGCAGCCAGCCCATCTGGTCCAGCCGATGGGGCGGGAAGGGCTGCTCGATCAGTTCGACGCCGAGACGGACGAGTTCGGGGACGAGGCGGGCGCCGGATTCGGGCTCCCAGCCGGTGTTCGCGTCGACGCGGATCGGTCCGGCGTATACCGCGCGGACGGCTTCCAGCGTCGCGAGGTCCTTCGCGCCGCCCACCTTGATCTTGAGCGCCGGGAAGTGCGCCGCCCGCCGCGCCCGCTCCGCGACGATCTCGGGCTCGTCGATGCCGAGCGTGAAATCCGTCGGCGGCAGGTCGGGCGACAGTCCCAGCAACTCGTAGACCGGCACGCCGAGGCGCTTGCCGACGAGATCGTGGAGCGCGATGTCGATGCCGGCCTTCGCGCCGCCGTTGTGCCCGAGAGCGCGGTCCATCGCGTCGGACGCCTCGACGAGCGCCGCCGTCGCCGTCGCGCGGTCGCCGCGCAGCGCGTCGGCCAGCGGCTCGACGACATCGAGCAGGTACGGCAGCACCGCCGCCACGGTGTCGCCGGTCTCGCCGTAGTACGGCTCCGGATAGGCCTCCCCGACGCCCTCGCGGCCGCCGTCGCTGGCGTCGGCCTCGTCGGTGAGATGCGTGACGATCGTGTGCGCCGCGCCCGAATCCATGTCGCGGGCGATCCGGAAGGGGTCGCGGTACGGCAGGGTCAGCCGGTCCGCCGTGATCGAGAAAGGCATGGCGCTCAGGCCGGGGTTGCGGCTTCGAGTTGCTGGCGGATCGCGGCGAACAGCGGGCCGGCCCCGAAGCGGTACGGATCGTCGGTCGGCAGCCCAGTCTCGGCGGCCGTCTCCGCGATGACCCGGCGCGCGTCGTCGTCGGACTCGTAGAGCGACGTGTTGAGCGCGATCCCGATGACCTTCGACGGCGCGATGAGCGCCGCGATCGTCTCGTGGGCGCGGATGTGGTCCGCGAGGGGCTTCATCAGCGCGATCTCGCCGGCCTGCTCGAACAGATGATGGTGGTCGCGGCCGGCCTGGTGGACCATGACCATGCCGTGCGGTCGGGAGCCGTGGATCAGCGCCAGCGACACCGACGAGTACGCGAAATGGTCCAGCGAGCCCTGGCCCTCGACGATCACCCAGTCGCCGCGCTGCTCGCCCTCCTCGGTCAGCCACTCGACCGTGCCCTGGAGGAAGTCGGCCGCGACCCGGTCGATCGCGACGCCCCAGCCCTCGATCATCATCCCGGTCTGGCCGGTCGGCACCATCACGCCCGACAAGCCGGCCTCGCGGGCGGCGCGCATCAGTTCGAGGGACACGCCCATCTTGCCGCTGGCGCAGTCGGTCCCGACGGTCAGGATCACGTGCTTTCCGGGCAGGTGCGATCGGCCGCTCGCGACCTCCATTCGCGCCGGTGGCCGGCGGAAGTCGTAGATCCGCGCGCCGGTGCGTGCCGCGGCGGCCGCGAACTCGGCGTCGTCGGCGAGGAACTGGTGGAGGCCGTTGACGACGTCCATGCCGCCTTCGAGCGCCTGGAGGATCGTCGAACGCCAGGCCGGCGAGAGCTTGCCGCCCGCGGGCGCCGTGCCCAGCAGCAGCGTCGTCGGCGGCTCCGGCAGGGCCAGCGCGTCCGACAGGCTGGCGACGATCGGGATGTCGACGTGGCCGCCGGACGAGAGCGAGCCGATGACGTCACCGACCGTCTGGCTCGCCCGCGTCGAGTCGATCACCGCAACCGTGGGCGTCGTGGAGTACTTGATGACGCCGCGCGCGGTCTTGGAGGAGTCGCCTCCGAACGCCCCCTCGGCGAGGATCGCGAACCGGCGGCCGGGCACGTCAAGCATGGCGCCGAGTGTAGCCGGGGGGCGCTCGCCGCGGCCTCGCCCTAAAAGCGCGGTGTCACGCGGGCCCCGGCGCAGGGCACGGAGGCGAAGGCGGGAGGGAGGACCGAAGCGAGCGGGCTTCGGATGCCCGTGAGCGAGGACCGGACCGACCAACGCACGCATCCGCGTTCTGCGCTGGGGAGAAAGAAGCCCCCGGGGCGCGGTCCGGGGGCTGGGGTGAAATCGGTTTGGTACCGCATACCGGATTCGAACCGGTGGTCTCCGCCTTGAGAGGGCGGTGTCCTGGGCCTCTAGACGAATGCGGCGCAGTCGATCCGGTCCCCTGTTCCTCGGTCGCCGGACCGGTCGCGATGATACCAGTGGCATTTTCGAGGCGCCATCGGGCGCCCCGGTCGGTCGGGCTTCGTCGGCGCCTTTCGGCCCGGCGTCGGCCCCCGTAGGGCCCTCGTCCTACAGCCGGTGGGCCTCGAGGAACGCCTTGATCGCCTCGGCCACCTGCAGATAGCTCTGCTCCCCGAGCACGAGGCCGTAATGCGAGTGGGCCCCGAACGGCTCGTAGTCGGCGCCCAGCCACTCCGCGACCGCGAGGCTCGATTCCTCGGGCACGTGGCGGTCCAATCCCGCTCCGACGACGAGCGTCGGGATCGACGTGAGCACCTCGCGTGACACCGGCACGCCGAGCATCATCTGTCGCCGCGCGAGGCCCGACTCATGCGCCTTCTGGCCGAGCATGTGCTGGACGCGCAGAACATCGGCCAGCGTCAGGTCGCGGTGGTCGCGCTGCAGCTTCTCGGGCAACGTGGACCAGCCGATGTGCGACCGACCGTAGACGTCGGGCACGTCGCCGAGCTCGAACGGCAGCGCCTCGCGTCGCAGGCCGGCCGGCAGCTCCGGGCTGAGCAGGATGAGCCCCGAAGGGCGGTGACGTTCCGCGGCCTTGAGCGCCAGCAGTGCACCCATGCCGTGGCCGACGGCCACGGTGTCGGGCCCGAGCCGGTCCAGGGCGGCGACGACGTCGTCGGTGTAGCTCTCGAACGACAGGGTCGACGGGTCAGCCGACTGCGACCAGAAGTGATTGCGCAGGTTGAGTGCGTGGCCTTCCCACCCGCGGCTCGCGAAGAACGCGAGGTAGCGCTCCCACAGCCACGAACCGGCAAGCTCGCCGTGGAGGAAGAGCAGCGGCTTGCGGCGGGATCGACGTTCCGGCAGCCACGACTCGATGTAGAGGCCCCGCTCGGGCACCTCGATCTCGTCCTTGCGGACCGGCCGACCGTGCGGCGGGACCGCCGGCGATGGGCGGCTGGGCATGCGCACAGGCCCGTCCGTGCCGTTGCCGTCGAGCAGGATGTCGCGATAGTCGGTCATGCCACCCCCACCGGCCTTGTCGTCGCTGGTCACCATTCGAGTGGATTCACGAGCAGGCCGCTCAGGGCCTTGGGATAGAAGTAGGTCGACTTCTGCGGCATCACCTGGCCGGCCGCCGCGACCGCGGCGATCGAGGCGACGGGCGTCGGTTCGAGAAGGAACGCGGCGTCCGCCCCGTCCAGCCGGTGGTCGACGGCATCGATGGCCTCGCTCGCGCTGCGCGTGTAGGCGAGCCTGCCCTGGGCGATCGCGTCGGCATCGATTCCGGCGAGCCGATCCAGCGCTGACTGGACGATCGCGACGTCGAGGGCGTCTGACGCCGTACCGCTGCCGGCCCGCGGCGTGAGGATCGCGCCGCCCTCGCGGGTCCAGAGCCCGATCCGACTCCGGCCACCGGGCGCGAGGGCAGCCCCGTCGAACTCCGCCCGGAGCCGGTCGGAGTCCAGCGGCGCGACATCGAACAGGTCACGCGCCCGCTCGAGGAGTCCCCCACCCTGCCCCGCGAGGTCCCGGGCGATGCGGTGCGTCGGGAGCACCGTCAGCGGCTCAGCCGTCGCGAGGAACAGCATCAGGATGTAGTCGAACGCCGGGTCCTCTTCGCACGATCGGGTCATCCGGCGCTCGTCCCGGTAGCGGAGAGCCGTCTCGTACCGATGATGGCCGTCCGCGATGAGCGTCGGTTGCGCCTTCGCGATCGCGACCAGTTGCGCCGCCACGGCAGTGGGCCCTTCGGCGTCCGTGTCCGAAGCCGGCGCGACCCAGAGCCGATGGCGCGTCCCGTCGTCGTCGCGGACATCCACTGCGGGCGGCGCCTCGACGAGTTGCGCGAGGAGTGGCGCGGCGCGGCGGTCCGGGTCCTCGTACAGGCCGATGACCGGGCTCGTGTTGACGCCCGTCGCTCGAAGCAGCAGGTAGCGGTCCTCGCGCGGCGCGGCGAGCGTCCGCTCGTGCGGCAGCACGCCCGACCCGGGCCCGAAGGCCTCGAGTCGCAGGCGCGCGAAGAATCCGCGCTGGGTCCGCTCGACGGTGGTGCCCGGGACGGTGTACGTCTGCTCGTAGACGTAGATCGAGGGCTTCGGGTCCTTGCGGAAGGTGCCGTCGCTCCGCCACCCCGCCAGCGTCCGGGCCGCGCGGCGGTACTTGTCGTTCGGCTCGTCGTCGCCCTCCTCGGTCGGCAGGTCGAGGCGGACGATGTTCTTCGGGTTGCGCAGCAGGAGCACCTGGTGCTGCGCCGGCCTGATCACGTCGTACGGCGGCGCGACGACGGTGGCGAGGTCGCCGACGGTCTCGGGCTCGTATCGGAGCGCGCGAAACGGGCGAATTTCGGGCACGGGCCTCGCACCTGCTGGCAGTGAATGCCGGGGATCTGCCCGCGCGACATCGGCCGATTTCCTCTCTCGGCCCGTCGTCACGGTTGACGCGGGAAATGCTATCAGGCGATGTCCGCGGTCCCCAGCGAACGACGGGCGGAAACGCAGTCCCGTGCTAGCCTCGGGCCCGATGCGCCGACGCCTCCCCCTTCTCCTCTGTGTCCTTGCCATGTGCGGCGTGCTCGCGGCGTGCGAGGGCGACAACAATCCCGCGAACCCGACACCAGCCTCGCTCTCGACGACCCTCGAGGTCTTCGGAACGCAGGGCATCGTCCTCGCGAACGTCGTCTCGGGCGACGCCGGCTGTCCCAACGAGGACCTCAGCCACACCGCCGTGAGCTTCGACGCGCGCGGCCTGGACCAGACCACGCCGACCCGGATCTACCTCTACGGGTTCCGGAACAGGTCGGTGTTCCAGCGGCTCGCGCCGACCGTCGATCAATGCGCGCGGTCCTATGTCACCGACCCGGCCGCCTACGGGTCGATCCAGACGTCGCCGTTCGTGCTCGCGGGGCCGGGCCCATGGGCGCCCGGGTTCACAGATCGGCTGCGGCAGGCGCTCACGAAGGCCGCGGGCAACGGCGGCTGACGGCGTCAGTCGAACAGCGTGAGTACCGCCGCGACCCCGAATCCGAGGGCCGTGACAAGCGAGACGCGGCGGCCGCCCTTCTCGAACGACTGCGGAATGAGCGAGCTGGTCAGCATCGTCAGGACCGCGCCGGCGGCAAGCGCTTCGACGTAACTGCCGTCTGATCCGGGCAACCAGACGACGAGGCCATATCCCAGCGCCGATGCGATCGTCGAGGCCACCACGATCCCGAGCCAGAGCAGGTAGATGAACCGGCGGGGATGCGCCTTGCGCATCTCGGCCGTGGACGCAAGTGCCTCGGGGATGTTCGAGAGGAACACCGCGAAGAGGAAGCCGATGCTGACCATGCCGCCCTGGGCGACACTCATCCCAAGGACGACCGATTCCGGGACCCCGTCGAGCAGCGCGCCGAGCGCGATCGCGGATCCGTCGCCGGCGCGCGACGAACGCCGTTCGAGGAGCCCGTCGGCGCCGTAGAAGACGAGCGCACCGATCGCGAAGCTCAGCCAGATCGTCGGGTCGCTGACCTTCGCGTTGGGCACGAGCTCATAGGCGATCGCGGCGAGCAGCGCACCGGCGCCGAAGCCCATCGTCTCGCCGAGGATGCCGTCGGGCACCCGGACAACCTCGGCGACATACGCGCCGAGGAGCAGCGACGAAGCCGCCACGAACGCCCAGAACGCCGCGTCGACCATCGGCGGATCGTCGCACGACGCGCCGCGGCCCGCGGCACGGTGACGCGCCTCAGACGACGCGCAGGCCGAGGATCTTGCGCGCGATGACGAGCCGCTGGATCTGGCTCGTCCCCTCCCCGATCTCCGTCAGCTTCGCGTCGCGCATGAAGCGCTCCACCGGGTAGTCGGTCACGTAGCCGTAGCCGCCGTGGATCTGGATGCCGTTGTTGGTCGCGCGCGACGAGACCTCGGACGCGAACAGCTTCGCCTCTGCCGCGGCAAGGCCGTAGTCGCGGCCCTGGTCCTTCAGCCACGCGGCACGCCAGACCATCTGCCGGGCGGCCTCGATCTCGGTCGCCATGTCGGCGACCATGAACGCGACGCCCTCGAACGTCCCGATGGGCCTGCCGAACTGCTCGCGCGTCTGGGCGTACGGGATCGACGCGTCGAGCGCTGCCTGGGCGAGGCCGACGGCAAGAGCGCCGATGGAGATGCGGCCGCCGTCGAGGATCTGCAGGAACGTCCGGAACCCGGAACCCTGCTCGCCCAGCATGTTCGCCGCGGGAACGCGGCAGCCGTCGAACAGCAGCTCGCCGGTCGCGGATGCGTGCAACCCCAGCTTGTCCTCGAGCCGGCCGACCGAGAAGCCGGGCGTGTCCGCGGGGACGATGAACGCCGAGATCTCGGGGTTGTCGCCCCTGGTCCCCGTCCGCGCGGTCACGATGTAGGTTCCGGCCTGCCCGGCGTTCGTGATGAACCGCTTGCGGCCGTCGATGACCCACGTCCCGCCGTCGGGCCCGTCCTCGTGTCGGGCGGTCGTGCGCGTGCCACCGGAATCGGAGCCGGCGCTGGGCTCGGTCAGGCCGTAGCCACCGATGACCCGGCCCGACGCCATCGGGACCAGGAACTCCTGCTTCTGGGCATCGTTGCCGGCGAGGTGCAGCGGGCCGCAGCCAAGAGACGTATGTGCGGCGACGATCAGCCCCAGCGAGCCCCAGACCCTGCCGATCTCCTCGATGGCGATGGCGTAGGCCAGCGTGTCGAGACCGGCGCCGCCCTCGTCCTCGGGGATCGGGATGCCGAGCCAGCCCATCTGGCCGAGGCGGTCGACGATCTCGCGCGGAAAGCGACGATCCCGCTCGTGCTCGTCGACGTGCTGTGCGACCTCGTTGAGCATGAAGTCGCGGATCGTGCTGCGGAGGAGCGCATGCTCCGGGCCGAGGTCGAAGTCCATCGTCGCAGGCTAACAAAACCGCCCCCGGGAAGGTCCCGAGGGCGGTCGGTTCAGCGCTGCGCTTTCGTGGCGGCGCGGGGTCTCAGCAGGAGCCGGGCGGGATCGACGCAGAGCAGGAGTTGCCGCTGATCGTGTTCCCGGTGCCGGTGCCGTCGGTCAGGATGTCGCTCGGCGTGTTGCCCGACAGCACGTTGTTGCGGATGCTGTTGTTCATCGGTGCCGCGCCGCCCGCCGTGCCGCCGTCGATCAGCAGGACGCCACCGCTCGGGAGGGCGCTGCCCTGGACGGTCCTGTTGCCGCGGACGAGGTTCGCGACGACGCTCGTGTTGTGGGCGCCGATGAGCGCGATGCCGATGCCGCCGAGCGGCGGCGCCTCGCCCTCTTCGCCGGGGCACAGGCGGTTGTTGGCGGTCACGTTGTTCAGCATCACCGAGACGTTGCCTGCGCCGCCCGGTGCACCAGTGTCGAGCACGAAGATGCCAGCGCAGTTGCCGGTGATGAGGTTGCCGGTGATCCGGCCGCCGGTCGCGTCACGGAAGAGGATGCCCTCGCCGAGGTTGCCGATCGACTGGTTGCCGACGACCGTCGCGTTCGCGGCCGGGGAGTCGCCGATGTAGAACCCGGGTTCGTGGTTGTTCCGCGCGACGTTCCAGAGGTACTGGATCCGCGACGACTGGTTCGCAAAGATGCCGTAGCCGCCGTTGTTGATGAGCGTGTTGTTGACGGCAGTGAAGCCGTTGACGCCGAGCGCGAGGATCCCGTCGTCGCTGAAGCCGCGGACCGTGAAGCCGCTGATCGAGACGTTGTTGATCGCCTTCGTGACGACGCCCTGCACGGTGACGGTGCCGACGGCGCAGATGCCGGTGATCGGCGGGCAGAGGTTGGGCGTGGGCGGGGTGCTGGTGTCCGGGACGATGACCGCGCCGTGGCCGATCAGCCGAACCGACTTCTCGATGAGCAGGTTGCCCTTGTAGGTACCTCGCTCGACGATGACCGTGCCGCCCGACGGCGCGCGGTTGAGCGCGTCCTGGATGGAGCCACCGGGCCGAACGACGATGGCGGACGCGGCCGAGGCCGATGCCGCGGGCACGAGCAGTGCCGCGAGGAGTCCACCGACTGCAACGAACCGAAGGTGCTTCAACTCTCCTCCTCCGAGGCCCAGCGCGCGCACACACGGGCTCGGCGCATGGGCGTTCCGATCCCTGACTGCGCGATCGTACCCATCGGGCGACCACGGCGTCGAGCGGCGGCTCGGTGCAGGTTGCAGCGGCCTTTCAGCAGCCTTGCAGGAGCCGTGCCGCGGCCCGCCGGCGGCGGCCGTGGCTGAGAGCCGCCAAGGGGGCCGGGAACCGATGGCCGTGCTAGCCTTCCGGGATGCCGGAGCCCCCTCCGACGACGTCAGTGGCGCTGCCCCCACAGCGTCCGATGTCCGAGCTTCCGCCCTCGTCGCTGCGCCGCGAGATCCTCTTGCGGCTGCGCCAGAGCGGCCCTGCGTCGCCCGACCAGCTGGCCGTGGACCTCCACGCGAGCCGGACCGGCGTCCTGCAGCAGCTGCGCGCGCTCGAGTCGGCGGACCTCGTGAGCCGGCAGACCGTCCGTCACGGTGTCGGCCGGCCGCGCCACCTCTACGACGTGACCCAGGACGCGCAGGACCTGTTCCCGACGAACTACGACGGCCTTGCCGCGGGCCTACTCGCGGCGGTCCAGGAACTGGGCGGCGAGGCGCTGCTCGACGAGCTGTTCGCGGCGAGACGCCGGCAGATCGGCGACCGGATCCGACGGCGCTTTGCCGAGGACCTGCCGGATGACGCGCCGCTGGCGGACCGGGTGCGCGAGCTCGCGGTGATCCAGGACGAGCAGGGCTATCTCGCCGCGGCGGAAGTCGATGCCGACGGCTCCGTCCGGCTCGTCGAGCACAACTGCGCGATCTATCGCATCGCAAAGGGCAACGCGTCCGCGTGTCGGGCCGAGCTGGAGCTGTTCCGCGACGTCCTGGGCGTCCCGGTGGTCCGCGAATCCCACATCGCCTCGGGGGACCGCTGCTGCTCGTATCGCGTGCTGGGGCCCGACACCGCCGATTAGGCCGCTGCGCCGGCGCTACGCCTCTTCGCGCTCCACGGTCGGGCGCGCCGCCGGTGCTCGCCGCGGCATCGGGACATCCGCGACATTGGGGACGAACGACGCCTGGCGCGCCGTCTCGACGGCTTCGCGCTGTTCCTCGGGCGAGAGGATGTTCAACCGGCCGAGCGTCGCGAGCTCATCGCGCATGTACGTCTTGAGCATCTCGGGCCCGTCGGTGTTGATCGTGTAGCGGACCTCGTTGCGCCGGAACGTGTCGAAGATCCAGCGGAACTCGTCCCAGTCCTTGACGACGCGCGTGTTCAGGTTGGACGTGGGGCAGATCTCGAGGACGATGCCGCGGTCGCGGATCATCGCCATCGCACGCGGGTCGTACGCCGCTTTCACGCCGTGGCCGATGCGGTCGGGCTCGAGGAGGTCCACGACCCGTGCGATCTCGTCGACCGGCCCGGACTCACCGGTGTGGACGGTGATGCCGAGGTGGAACTGGCGCGCCCGACGGAACAGCGCCCGGTAGTCGGCCACCCGGAACGTCGCTGATTCGGGGCCCGCGATGTCGATGCCCACGACTCCGCGGTCGCGCCACGCGATGGCCTTCTCGACGAGGATCTCGTTGAGCTCGTACGGGAACGCCCGATCGAGACAGAAGAGCAGACCGGGCCTGACCGGATACTCCAGGGTTGCCCGGTCCATGCCGCGCACCGCGGCCGCGATGATGTGGTCGAGGTCCTGTTCGCCGCCCCTGTTGCGCTTCATCGGGTTGAAGCGCAGCTCCATCGTCGTGATGTTGTTCTTGCGGTACGCGCCGCCGACGACCTCGTACACGCTGCGCTCCACGGCAAGCGGCGAGCTCTGGATGAGCTCGGTCCAATGGAAGAGCTGGAGATAACCGTCGAACGACCGCGCCCGACGCGGCGAGACAGTGATCATCTCGCGGAATTCCCAGTAGTCCTTCGTCGGCAGGCGGATTCCCTGGGAATGGGCGATGCCCCACATGATCGCCGGCGTGACGGCGCCGCCGAGATGGCAATGGAGCTCCGCCAGAGGAACGTTCCGGGGAAGCGGGCGCGGCATCCCGCCGAGCATAGCGGCGCGCGGTCACATCGCGAGCGGCAGCTGGCTCCCCGATTCCTGGACCGTGCCCGGGACGACCTCCGCGCCCGGCGGCACGACAGGCGGCCGGTCTGAGCGGTCGTCGATCGCGTACAGCTTCCGGAGTCGTGCCACCTCTTTCCGGACCGGATCGCCGATCTCCTTGGGCAGGTATGCCCGACCCGCATACAGCCGCTCGTATTCGGGGAGCAGGTCCGGCCAGTCGCGCGCGAGGTTGTCGAGAAAGTGCTCGCGCGTCCCGGGCTTCAGGTACAGGACGTTCGCCCAGAGGTACGCAGCGCCGGCGTCGCGCGCGGCACGGACGACCTCGGCGAGTTGCTCCGGACGGTCGCTGAGGCCGGGCAGGATCGGCGCCATGCCGATGCCGGCGCGGATGCCGTTCTCGTTCAGGCGCTTCACCATCGCGAGGCGTTGACGGGGCGGTGCGGTTCCCGGTTCGGTGCGTGTCCAGACCTCTGGGTCGAGGGTCGGGATCGACACGGTCACCGAGAACGCAGCGTCGCGCGTGAGGGCCTGGAGCAGGTCGATGTCGCGCACGATCATCGGCCCGCGCGTGATCATGCTGATCGGGTTGCGTGCCTCGGCGAAGACCTGGAGGCAGGCGCGCGTGAGCCGGTAGCGGCCCTCAGCGGGCTGGTATGGGTCCGTCGCAGTGCCGACCACCACCTGCTCGCCGGTCCACGACTTCCGTGCCAGTTCGCGCCGCAGCACCTCCGCGATGTTCGTCTTGACGCGGATGCTCCGGCCGTAGCGGTCGTCGAAGGGGCGATCCGCGCGCAACTCGAACGCGCGGACGAAGCAGAACGTGCAGCGGTGGACGCAGCCGGTATAGGGGTTCAGGGACCAGCGGAACGACATCCCGGTGACCTTGTTGATGGCCGACCGGCAGGGCTCTTCGCGATAGATGGGACGCATGGCTCAAGGATAGAACGGCCGTTCTGTTTCGGCCAGTGGGGTGCGGGTCTACCCCGTCGGGGACGTTGCCGGCGTCGGCGGCCCGTCGCTCCCGAGACCGCTGCCGGCCGTGTTGCCGGTGACCTGGCTGCCATCGCGCGACAGTCGGAGCGACGCGATCTGCGGCCGCAGGAGCAGGGCGACGGCACCCGCGGCGAGCATGATCGCGCCCATCGCAATCAGCGTGACGAGCGAGTTCGTGCGCTCCGCGGCGGCGCCTTCCAGGAGAGCGCCGATCGGCATCAGGCCCCAATACAGCAGCGTGAACAGCGACGTCAGTCGGCCGCGGAGCCGTGCCGGCGAGAGCGCCTGGACGAGCGCGAGGCTTGACGACGCGTAGATGACGAAACCGGCCTGCGCCAGCGCAATGCCGAGCATCGCGAACGGGACCATGCCGCCGACACCGGCCACGATCATCCCGATCGCCACCAGGGTGAGCCCAGCGAACACCGCGCGGCCGTGCCCGAGGCGCTGCATGAGCGGCTCCGCGACCAGCCCCGCGGCAAGGCCACCCGCGCCACCGCCCGCGTAGAGCAGGCCCACGGTGTCGGGCGCGGCGCCAAGGTCCCGGACGACGACCGGCAGCATGTACATGTAGGAGAGCCCGATCGCTCCGGGCGCAATCGCCAGCACGATGAGCACGCCCAGCGTCGGGAATCGAGCGGCGTACGCGGCAGCCTCGACGAGCGGCCGGAACAGCGCGATCTTCGTGGTCCGTGACGCCCGTTCCGTCACCTTGATGCGAGCGACCGGGATCGCGGGCAGGCCCTGGAGGATGCCGGCGACGATGATCGACAGCGCCGCCGCCGTGAGCAGGTTCGGGCTCAGGGCAACGAGCAGGATGCCCGCTGCGATGCCGCCCGCGATGCGCCCGAAGTTGAAGCCGAGGAACGTGAGGGCCACAGCGCTCGAGATCGCGCGCGCAGGAACGAGGTCGTTGACAATCGAGATGAATGCCGGACTGCCGAGGGTCTGCAGGACGCCCATGACGAACGCGACGACGAGGATGATCGACAACGGCGTGCTGATCGACGCCAGGAACCCAAGACCGATGCAGGCGAGGCCGCTGAGCGCCAGGGACAGCGCGACAAGCCGTTTCGCCCCGAACCGGTCCGTGAGCAGGCCGGCGTGGAGCATGAACAGCGCGCTCGGCAGGCTGTAGATGAACGAGGCGAAGCCCACCTCGGCCGCGGACCCGGTGATCTGGAGGATGTACGTGTTCAGGGCCGCGCTGAAGATGAACCACGACGCATTCGAGGCGAGGTTCGCCACGAAGAAGATCCGGAACGGCGCGTAGACGAGGGCCGTGAAGCCCAGCCGCTCGAGGGGATTGCTCGCGGACGCTGTACGGGTCGTCACTGGACGGCGGGCAGCATCGGCCGGACGTCCGGCGTGGGGACATGGGGTGTCACCGGGGGAGGATAGTGCGCCGCGCAACTGTCGGTGCGACCGACGGTTCCCCGACCTCGTGCGGGCCTAGACTGCGGCGGTGCGCGTCCTCGTCACAGGAGCGACCGGGTTCATCGGGCGGTTGACCGTCGAGCGGCTCCTCGCCGGGGGTCACGTGGTGCGTGCCCTCGTCCGCGATCGCGTCCGCGCGGTGGAGCTCCTGGGGTCCGACATCGAACTCGCGGTCGGCGGCGCGCTCGACGTCCGGGCGGTTCGGACCGCGCTCGTCGACTGCGATGCGCTCGTCCAGGCGGCCGGCGTGTACTCGTACGACCGTCGCGATGCGGCGCGGGTCCTCGCCGAGACGCCGGCACTCGCGGAGGCGGTCCTTGGTGCGGCCCTCGACGCCCGCGTGCCGCGGGTCGTGGACGTCGCGAGCGTTGTCGTGTTCACGACGAATACCGACATCGTTGACGTGTCGACGCGACTCGCGGCGCCGGGCGATCCCACGTGGCGCGATCCGTACGTGCGAGCGAAGGTCGCCGCCGAGCGATTCGGGCAGGAGGTCGAGGGCCGCGGCCTGCCCCGCGTCACGCTCCATCCGACGCGGGTGCTCGGGCCGCAGGACATGGGACCGGGGACGTCGGGTGCCTCGGTGATCGCGCTGTTGAAGGGTGGCTCGACGACCGATGCGCGCGGCGGCTGGGTCGACGTCCGCGACGTCGCCGACGCCGCCGTTGCCTCGCTGACAGCGCCGTTGGGGACCCACGTCATCGTGTCGTCGAGCTCGATGCGCTACCGCGAGCTGGCGCCACTCCTCGATCGGCTGACCGGGCGCAGCGCGCGGCGGATCTTCCTGCCGTACGGCGTCGTGCGGGTGATGGCGCGGCTGAACGACGCGCTCCAGGGCCGCGCGATGCCGCTGCCGACAGCGGCTGCCATGGAGTACGTCCTGACGTCGCCGCCGATCGACGGATCCAGCGGTGAGGCACTGCTCGGCCGACCGTACGTGGCGTTCGAAGACACGCTGACCGACGCGATCCGCTGGTGGGCCGCGAACGGCGTGATCGACAAGAAGCTGGCCGGCCGACTCGCCGACTGATCGCCGCGCGCCGGTACCTGCCGAATTCCAACGGGAGTGGCGTTCGCCGGGCGAGCGGCCGGTCGACCCGCGGCTCTCGCATGGTTCCACGCACGCCCCAAACCTCGTGATGCGCACCGAGGACTCACCGAACCGGCTTACGCGACGCGGGCTGGAAGATGGCGGGTCGTCAGCAAACGACCGCCGCAGGCCCCACGCGCCGTCCGCGTGCGGCGACGTCTACGGGTGACCGGCGACCCGGGGGTCCGTCGCGGCCGCCGTGGCGGCCGCGTTCCCGCCGCGGATGCTCATCTGCGCGTGACCGTGTCGCGGGCGGAACTCGGCGGGCGCGAAACTGCCTCGGTCTGCTGGGCGCGCGCAGCGCGCTGACGCGGCCCTAGCTTGCGAGTGGAACGACGCGGCCCTCGGCATCCACCGTGGCCTCACGTCGGGCCCGCTTGAGCTCCGCGCCGGGAACCTGGTCGCGGGCGTGATAGCTGCTGCGGACGAGCGGACCGCTCTCGACGTGCTTGAAGCCGAGCGCCAGGGCCTCGTCGCGCATCTCGCGGAACTCGTCGGGGTGGTAGTAGCGCACGAGCTCGAGATGGTCGACCGACGGCCGCAGGTACTGGCCGATCGTGAGGATGTCGGTGTCCACGGCACGGATGTCGCGGAAGGTCTGGCTCAGCTCGTCGCGGCTCTCGCCGAGGCCGACCATCAGGCTGGTCTTCGTGTGGACCGCATAGCCGATCTCATTCGCCATCTGCTTCGCGGCTTCGAGCACGTGCAGGGAGCGGCCGTAGCGGGCGCGCTTGCGGACGGGCTTCTGCAGGCGTTCGACGGTCTCGACGTTGTGATTGAGGATGTCGGGCCGCGCGTCCATCACGGTCCGGAGCGGCCCGTCCTCGCCGTTGAAGTCGGGGATCAGGACTTCGACGCCCATTCCCGGGCTCGACGCGCGGAGCTGGCGGATGGTCTCGGCGAAGATGCCGGCGCCACCGTCGGGCAGGTCGTCGCGGGCGACGCTCGTGACGACGACGTGCTCGAGGTCGAGCTGCTGGATCGCCTCGGCGACGCGGCGGGGTTCGTCGTCATCGAACCAGGTCGGTTTGCCGGTCTTCACGGCGCAGAAGCCGCACGCGCGGGTGCACGTGTCACCGAGGATCATGATCGTGGCCGTGCGCTGGTCCCAGCACTCACCGATGTTCGGGCAGTGGGCCTCTTCGCAGACGGTGTTCAGGGTGAGGCCGCGGAGCAGGCGCTTCAGGTCGTGGTAGTTCTCGCCGGACGGCATGCGCGCCTTGATCCAGTCGGGATGGCGGCGCAGGGCCGCCTGGAGCTCGGCGCCGTTGCCGGCGCCGATGGAGATCGGGAGGGCGGCCGTCGGCGCGTGGTGACCGGGGCCGGGGCCGACGGCGTGGCCGGGGCCGACGCCGGCTGCGGCCGGCTCGAAGATCGGGAGCTCGCGACCCACTGGCGGCCTACCAGAGCGGCAGGTCGGCGTCGATCGACTCGAGCCAGCCCTTGATGTCGTTCAGGAATGCGGCCGCCTGGGCGCCGTCGTTGGCCCGATGGTCGATGCCCAGGACCATGTTCATGACCCGTCGGATCGCGATCGTGTCGCCGTCCTCGGTCTCGACGACGACCGCGCGCTTGGTGATGTTCTCCATGGTGAGGATCGCGACTTCGGGGGCGTTGATGATCGGCAGGGTCATGTTGCTGCCGAACCAGCCCGTGTTGTCGATCGTGAACGTGCTGCCCTGGATGTCGTCGAGCCGCAGCTTGTTGTTGCGGGCGCGCGCGGCGACCTCGGCGATGGCGCGGTTGATGCCGGCAATCGAGAGCTGGTCGACGTCGTGGACGACCGGGACGATCAGGCCGTCCGGGACCGCGACGGCGACGCCCATGTTGATGCGCCGCTTGGCAAGGAGGCCCTGCTCGGTCCAGTGCGCGTTGAAGGCGGGATTGCGCTTCAGCGCGTTGACAACGGCCTTGGTCACGAACGGGACGAAGCTGAGGCTCGTGCCCTCTTTCGCCTGGAAGTCACGCTTGTTCTTCTCGCGGGCTTTCCAGAGTCTGGTGGCGTCGACTTCGACCTGCACGTAGGCGTGCGGGATCTGCAGGGCGCGCGTCATCTGCGTCGCGATGCCCTTGCGCATCTGGGTCATCGGGACGAGGACTTCGTCGGCGCCGTCGGGGAAGCTCACCTGCTGGCCCTGGATACCGCGGGCCGATGGTGCTGCGCTCGACGGGGCCGACGGCGTGGTCGTCGGCGCGGCGGCGGTTGGCGTGGCGGCCGCGGTTGGCGCGCCGGCGCCGGTTGACGCGGACGCGGCGGCCGTGGCGGAGGCCGGGACCGATCCGGTCGCCTGTCCGGCGGTTGCCGGCTGCGCCGCAGTGGTGCCGTTCGTGGCGGGGGCCGCGGTTGCTGCGGTTGCTGCGGTTCCTGCGGTTGCCGCGGGTCGAGCGGCGGCGCTCTGGCCGTTCACGGGCTGGCCCGTTCGCTGCGACTCGACGTAGTTGCTCACGTCCTCGCGGGTGATCCGACCGCCCCCGCCCGTACCGACGATCTGGCTCGCCGCGAGGCCGTGCTCGCGGAGGAGACGCCGAACCGCGGGGGTCATCCGGGCTTCGCTGTCGCCGTCGTTCGATGCCGGGCTGACGGCCGTGGAGGTCGGCGGGGCCGACGTCGCGGCGGCCGCTGCGCGGTCCTGGGTGGCGGCCGGTGCCGGGGCTGCGGCGGGCGCGGGTCGCGGCATCTCCGTTGGGCCGCGCTCGTCGGAGCCGGCGGGTCCGGGCGTTGCGGGCTGGCGCGGTTCGACGGACGCGCCGCCGTCGGGCTCCGTCGTGGCGGGCTTCTCGGTGGCCATTCCGGGGACGGAGGCGGCGGGGGCGTCGGCCGTGGGCGGTTCGGCCGTGGTCGCGGCGGGTTGCTTGTCGGGCGTGGGGCCGGCGGCGGTCGGGACAGCTGCGGCCGGAGTGCCCGGCGCGGCCGGGGTCGCCGGTGCGGCCGCCGAGGGGGCGGGAGCCGACGACCCGGCCGCCGCCTCGTCGGCCGTCTCGATGACTGCGATCTCGGCGTTGTTCGGGACGGTCGCGCCTTCCTCGACGAGGATCTCGCGCAGGACGCCCTCATACGGGGACGGGACCTCGGCGTTGACCTTGTCCGTGATGACCTCGAGCAGCGGCTCGTACTTCGCGACCGTGTCGCCCGGCTTCTTGAGCCACTTCCCGATTGTCCCCTCGGCGACGCTCTCGCCGAGCTGGGGCATGGTCACCTTGGCCACGAGTTGATCCTCCTCGGAGGGCGGCGCAGCATCGCCGCGTCGTCAGTGGGGATAAGTGTCGCGCATTCCGCCCAGCGGTGGCGCGACGAGATGAGTGGCAGCAAAGCGCGAGCTGAGTGGCCGATGAGCGCCGATCGCGATCATGCCCGCATGGACGATCGCAGGTTCGGTCTCGCGGTTCGAGCGCTGCGCCGTCGCCGGCGGTGGCGCCAGATCGACCTTGCCGATGCGGCCGGCGTCTCGCAGCCGCTCGTGTCGCTCGTGGAACGGGGTCATCTCGCGTCGCTGACCGTCCACACGCTGCGCGCAATCCTTGGGGCGCTGGAGTCGCGCCTCGATCTCGGCCTGCAATGGCGAGGCGGCGCACTCGACCGACTCCTGGACGAGCGTCACGCCACCATCGTGAACGTCGTGGTCGGCATCCTGACGATCCTGGGCTGGACCGTCGCTGTCGAGGTCTCGTTCAACCATTACGGCGACCGCGGCTCAATCGACATCCTCGCGTGGCACCCGGTCTTCCGGACGGTCCTCGTCGTCGAGGTGAAGTCGGAAGTGACGTCGATCGAAGAGCTCGCGCGGCGGCTCGACATCAAGACACGGCTCGCCCGCGACATCGCGCGGGAACGCGGATGGGCGGTGGACCGTGTCGCGACGATCGTCGTGTTGCCCGAGGGAACCTCGGCTCGCAGCGCGCTGCGCAGGTTCGACGCGGTGTTTCGCGCGGCGTATCCGGCCCGCGGACGCGAAATTCGACGGTGGCTGCGGGCGCCCTCCACGACGCTCCGCGGCGTCTGGCTCCTTTCGGGTATCACCGCAGGTAGTGGTAAGCGAGGCGGCGGCGGCCCGACCCGTGTCAGGGCCTCGCGGACGGCCCCAGCAGTCGCCGCGTAGCAACTGGAGTAATGCCGCGCGATAACCGGGCAGGGCGGCGCCGGGTGCGCTCACATACCAATACCGGCAGTAATGCGCGACAGGAACCCCGACGCAAGCCGCGTCGGGGCGCAGCCGCCGGACCGGGCGCGTCCCACCGCACGGCCGATGGCCCGGGCCGGAACCCCTCGGGCTTGCCGAGGCGCACCTCTATCCCCGCGGCTCGACCTCCCAGCCGCGTTCGTGGTAGCGCTCGATGCCGCGTCTCGTGACGTCGGCCAACTCGGCGAACAGCGGCTCGTCGACTCGCGTGAAGTTGAAGCACGACTTGCCCTGGCGGCGTCGCAGCAGCTCCGGCGAGGCACCGTCCAGAAGCGACGGCCACGCATAGACCGGCATCAGGTAGAACGAGACATAACTCTTGCCGACCCGCGTTCCCGCGACGTACCCCGACGGCTTCCCCTCGAGCCCGGGAATCTCGAGCGTGTAACCGCCCGGCCCGTCCTTGGTGGCGACGAGGCGGTCGGTGTACGGCACGAGCAGCGCCCGCAACCCCTCGTGGACTGCCGGGAACTCGGACGCGGACACGGCCAAGAGCCGTCAGTACGCCGCGAGCGTTCGGATCCCCTCGAAGATCTTCTCCGGGTTCACCATGAACCAGTCTTCGAGGACATGGTTGTACGGCACGGCCGGCACGTCGGGTCCGGCAACGCGCGAGACAGGTCCATCGAGCCAGTCGAAGGCCTCCTCGGCGACGATCGACGCGACCTCGGCGCCATACCCGCCGAACTTGTTGTCCTCGTACACGACGAGGCACTTGCCGGTCTTCTTCACGGACGTCAGCAACGTATCGCGGTCCAGCGGCCGCAGCGACCGGAGATCGACGACCTCGACGGAGATCCCCTCCTCCGCCGCCCTGTCGGCCGCCTCCAGCGCGTAATGCGCCATGAGGCCGTACGCAACGACCGTCACCTGCGTCCCCGTATGCGTCACCTCGGCGCGACCCAGCGGGATCGTGTAATCGCCGTCGGGCACGTCCCCGCGCACCGACCGGTACATCTTCTTGTGCTCGAAGAACAGCACCGGGTCCTCGTCGCGGATCGCCGTGCGCAGCAGTCCCTTCGCGTCGTGCGGCGTCGACGGGATCACCACCTTGAGTCCCGGAACGTGGGTGAAGAACGCCTCCACCGACTGCGAGTGGTAGAGCGCCCCGTGAACGCCGCCGCCGTACGGGGCCCGGATCGTGATCGGGCACGAGAACGCGTTGTTGGAGCGATACCGCATCCGCGCCGCTTCCGAAACGATCTGGTTGAACGCCGGGAAGATGAAGTCCGCGAACTGGATCTCGGCGATCGGCCGCAGCCCGTTGGCCGACGCCCCGATCGACACGCCGACGATCATCGACTCGGTCAGGGGCGTGTCGATGACGCGGTCCTCGCCGAACTCGTCGAACAGCCCGTCGGTCGCCAGGAACACGCCGCCCTTGCGGCCGACATCCTCGCCGAGCACGATGGCTGACGGGTCGCGCCGCATCTCCTCGAACAGGGTGTCGCGGATCGCCTCGATGAACGTCCTCGTCGCCACGCCGACTGCCTGCCTCGCCTCGCCGACCCGCGCCGGACCTACGCCTGGCCTTCGACGCCGGCCAGCCCGGCCGCCACCGATCCCGCCCCGCCCGGCCGGTCCTCGTCGTAGACGTACCAGAGCGCCGTGTCCACGGTCGGGTCCGGCTGGCTCTCGGCGTAGTCGGTCGCGTCGTCCACCTGGCGGCGGATCTCGCCGGCGATTGACGCCTCCAGCGCCTCATCGAGAACGCCGGCATCGCGCAGCTGCCCCCGGAATTTCGGCAGCGGATCCAGCGAGCGTTCGTGCTCGAGCTCCTCGGCGGAGCGGTATTTCGTCTGCTGGTCGTCCGACGAGTGCGCGGTCAACCGCGTCACCTTGGCCTCGATCAGCGTGCCCCCTTCGCCGGCGCGCGCCCGGCGAACCGCCTCTCGGCCGGCCACGTAGCAGGCCAGCACGTCGGCCCCGTCGACCACGACGCCCGGCATCGCATACCCCGCGGCACGCGACGCGACATCCGCCACGGGCAGCTGCCGTTCGGCGGGCACCGAGATCGCGTAGCCGTTGTTCTCGACGACCATGATCATCGGCAGCCGGTGGATGCCCACGAAGTTGAGTCCCTCGTGGAAATCGCCCTGGTTGCTCGCGCCCTCGCCCATGAACGTGATCGCGACCTGGCCCGTCCGGCGGATCTTCGCCGCCAGCGCGAGGCCCGCCGCGTGCAGGACCTGCGTCCCGACCGGTGATGACGTCGAGAGGATGTTGTGCGACGCCGCGCCGTAGTGGCCGGGCATCTGCCGCCCGCCCGACGACGGGTCCACGGCCTTCGCGTACTGCGCGAGCATGATCTCGCGCGGCGTCATCCCGAAAGACAGGCACGCCGCGACCGACCGGTAGAACGGGACCATCCAGTCGTGACCAGCGCGGAGGGCCGACACGATCCCGACCTGCGCCCCTTCGTGGCCCTGGCCGCTGATCACGAACGGCACGCGGCCGGCGCGGTTGAGGATCCACATGCGCTCGTCGATCGCACGCGCGAGCGCGATGGACCGGTACATGTCGAGCAGATCGAGGTCCGACAGCCCGACCGACTCCCCGAGCCCCGACGCGACGGGCGCAGACGCCCGCTTCGAGCCCGACCCGACCGCCGCGGACCGGGTCGTCGCCATCAGACGAGCGCGCTCAGGCGAGCCGAGCGCAAGGCGCCGACGAAGGCGAAAGCGAGCGCACTTCGAACGTGCGTGAGCGAATCGCCTGAAGGCGGCAACGAAGCGATCGGCCGCATCAGCGCGCTCATCAGAAGTTGATGCTCCGCCCGTCTACCGCGAGGGCGGCCTCGCCGACGATCTCGGACAGCGTGGGATGCGGGTGCGTCGCCGCGCCGATCTCCCAGGGCGTGGACTCGAGCTCGAGTCCGAGGGACGTCTCCGCGATGAGGTCCGTCGCGTGCGGGCCGATGATGTGGACGCCGAGGGTGTCGTTCGTCTCCGCGTGGCCGATGACCTTCGCGAAGCCCTCGTACTCGCCGTAGATGATCGCCTTGGCGATCGCCTGGAACGGCACCTTGCCGATCTTGATCGGCAGCCCGCGCTCCTCGCACTGCTGCTGCGTGAGCCCCACCGAGGCGATCTCGGGCCGGCAGTACGTCGCGCGAGGCTGATCCGTGTAGGAGATCTCCGGCACGTCCTTCTCGCCGGCGATCGTGTGCGCAGCCACGATCCCCTCGTGGGCGGCGGTGTGCGCGAGGAGCAGCCCGCCGATCGCGTCGCCGATCGCGTAGACGTGTGGCTCTTTCGTGCGCATGTGGCCGTTGACCTTGATGAAGCCGCGCTCCACCTCGGCCTTCGTCGTCTCGAGGCCGATGTTCTCGACGTTCGCCGCGCGTCCGGTCGCGACGAGCATCTGCTCGGCCCGGAGTTCCTCGGTGGCGCCGCCCTCGGGGCCGACGACGACGCAGATGCCGTCCTTCTCGACATCCACCTTCGTGGCGTCGAAGCGCGCCTTCGTCATGACGCGGATGCCGCGCCGCTCGAACGACCGCTGGAGCGCGGCCGAGACCTCGCGATCCTCGAGCGGGACGATCACCGGCAGGTACTCGAGCAGGGTCACCTTCGTGCCGAGGTCGTGGTACATCGAGGCGAATTCCACCCCGACCGCGCCCGCCCCCACGATCACGATGGACGCCGGCAGATGCGCGCTGCGCAGGATGTCGTCCGACGTCACAATCCGCTCGCCATCGGGTACGAGCCCCGGCAGCGACTTCACCCGTGAGCCAGTCGCCACGATGACGTCGTTCGCCTGGAGGAACCGCTCGCCGCCCGCACCCGGCGTGCCGTCCTCGCCCGCCTGCTGTACGCGGATGCGGCCCGGACCCTCGAGCACGCCGCGGCCCTGGACCCACGTCACCTTGTTCTTCGTCACCAGGCTCTTGACGCCGGTCCACATGCGCTTCACGACCGCATCCCGGCGCTTCGCCATCTCGGCGTAGTCGACGCCCGGGTCACCGACGGTGATCCCGAATTCCTTGGCGTGGCGGATCCGCTCGACGAACCCCGCCGATTCGAGCAGCGCCTTGGTGGGGATGCAGCCGCGATGCAGGCACGTGCCGCCGATCTTGTCCTCGTCGACGAGGGCGACCCGCAGGCCGAGCTGCGCCGCGCGGAACGCCGCGGTGTACCCACCGGTGCCCGCGCCGAGCACGACGAGATCGAAGTCGTTGGAGGAACCGACAGCCATCGCCCCGATGGTATCGCTTCGGGTTCACGGTCGTTCTCATGCGACAATCGGGCGGCCGGATTTCCCGTGGAGCACCGATGGACTTCCCCACCCTCGTGCGCGACGTTCTGCTCGTCGTCGTCGCGTACCTCTCGGGGTCGATCCCGTTCGGCGTCCTCGTCGCGCGCGCGTCGGGCGGGCCAGACCCCCGGACCGTCGGGTCGGGGCGCACGGGCGGCACGAACGCGCTGCGGGCACTTGGCCGGAAATGGGCCGGCGTCGTCGTCGCCGGCGACCTGCTGAAGGGCGCGCTGCCGGTCCTCCTTGCGCGCGTCGTGACGAACGGCGACCCTGCGGTCGAGGTGGCGTGCGGCTTCGCGGCAGTGATCGGCTCCGCGCGCTCGATCTTCCTGCACTTCGGCGGCGGCCGTGGTGTCGCCACGGGCGTCGGGACGATGCTCGTGATCGAGCCGATGGCCGTCCTGCTCGCGGCGCCGGTCTTCGTGATCGTGATCGTCGTCACGCGGTATGTGTCGCTCGGCTCGATCGTCGGCTCCGCGGCGCTGTTCCCGGCGATGATCATCCTCGCGCTCGTCGCGACTGGCTCGATCCCGCCGGCCTACATCGTCTATGCCGCCATCGGGCCGCTGATCATCTGGTTCACCCACGCCGACAACATCCAGCGGCTCCTGCACGGCACAGAGCGCAAGTTCGACTTCTCACTGCTGGGCCGCCGGCGATCGCCGGGCGCCTGAACGTGACGACATCCACGCCGGTCCAGCCGAGCGCGTGGCCGTCGCCGGACGCCGCTCCGGGCAAGCGACCGATGATCGAGGCTCATGGCCTCGGCCGGCGGTTCGGCGACTTCTGGGCGATCCGCGGCGTCGACTTCACGCTGAACGCGGGCGAGGTCTTCGGCCTCCTGGGCCCGAACGGCGCGGGCAAGACCACCACCGTCCGACTGCTGACGGCGCTCATCGCTCCGTCGGAGGGCCAGGCCTCGATCGACGGCTTCGACGTGGTGACGGACGCCGACGAGGTCCGCAAGCGGATCGGCCTCCTCACCGAGACGCCCGGGCTGTACGAGCGGCTGACGGCGGCGCAGAACCTCGACTTCTTCGGCCGGCTGCACGGCCTCGCGCCCGACGTTCGCGCGGAGCGGATCGACCGGCTGCTGCGGCTGTTCGAGCTCAGCGACCGGCGCGACGATCTGGCCGGCACGTTCAGCAAGGGGATGAAGCAGAAGCTCGCGATCGCCCGCGCCCTCCTCCATGAACCCGCGGTGCTGTTCTTCGACGAACCGACGGCGGGCCTCGACCCGGAGGCGGCGTTCATCGTCCGTGATGCAATCGCGAGCCTGAAGTCGGCCGGGCGGACGATCGTGCTCTGCACGCACAATCTCGACGAGGCCGAGCGGCTGTGTGATCGCGTCGCCTTCGTCCGGGCGCAGATCCTCCGCGTCGACAGTCCCGCACGCCTTCGGGCTGCCGCCGGAACCTCGATCGTCGACGTGACCCTCGAGAGTCCCGCGCCGTCCAGCCTGCTCGACGCGATCCGCGCGATCCAGGGCGTTCGCGGCCTCGATTCCTCGGGCGCGGGGCTGCGGGTCCAGGTCGAGGATCCGCGCCGCGATACACCGCTCCTCGTCCGCGCACTTGCCGCCGCGCCCGGCGTCGACGTGCTGGGGGTGAACACGTCGACGGCGAGCCTCGAAAGCGTGTACTTCGACGTCATGGGCACGCCGCCGCCGCGCAGCGACGGGGCCGTCTGATGCGGGTCGCGATCGTCGGCACTGTCATCCGCCGCGAAATCTTCGAGATCCTCCGGAATCGACTGCTGCTGTTCTCGGTCCTGATCCCGCCGGTCATCCTGACCGTGCTGCCGGTAATCGTCCTCAAGATTCAGCTCGGCGCAGCCCCGCGGATGCCGCAGAGCCTCATTGACCAGATCCTGGCAGCGCACCCCGAGTGGGCCGGATTTGCCCCGATCGAGATCGCTGCAGCGTTCACCGTGCAGCAGTTCCTCGTGCTCTTCCTGATCATGCCGGCCTACATCCCGCTCTCCATCGCGTCGTACTCGATCGTCGGCGAGAAGCAGTCGCGCAGCCTCGAGGCGGTCCTCGCAACGCCCATCCGCACGTCGGAGCTGCTCGCCGGCAAGGCGGTCGCGTCGCTCGTCCCCGGCGTGGCTGCCGCCTGGGCGTCGTACCTCGCGATGGTGGTCCTGATCGCGCTGCTGCTCGGCGGCCAATTGGTCGGGGTCGTCACGGACTCGAGCTGGCTCGCGGCGGTCCTCGCGCTCGGCCCGGCGGTCGGCCTCGTCTCTGTCGCTGCCGGCGTCATCGTGAGCTCGCGCGTGAACGACCCGCGGTCCGCCCAGCAGATCGGTGCGCTCATCATCCTGCCGCTCGTCGCGCTGGTCGTGATCCAGGCGACCGGCGTGTTCGTGCTGACCGCGCGCGAGTACGTCCTGCTGGCAGTCGTCGTCGCCGTGCTCGGCTTCATCGGCATCCGGCTCGGCACCGTGATCTTCGGCCGCGAGACGATCCTGACGCGCTGGAAGTAGCGGCGCCCGACATGTCGGACGTGACCGCCGCCGAACCGCTCCCGTCCGACGGCGCCGCCGCGGCGAGCGCGGCCACCACGGCCGCCGCCGCGGCCACGGCCGCCGGAGCCGCCGGGAGCCCGACGACCGCGCGCCAACGACCCTCGATCCGGTCGAGCCTCGGCGCGCTCGGCGTCCCCGCGTACCGGCGCTACCTCGTCGGCACCACGGCGAACAACATCACGGTCTGGCTGTTCCAGACGGCGCTGTCCTGGACGATCCTCACCGAGACCGGCTCGGCCGCCGCCGTCGGCTTCCTGTTCCTCGCCTGGACACTGCCCACCCTGTTCACGATGGTCCCGGCGGGCATCTTCGTGGACCGCCTTGGCCCGCGGCGCGGGATGGTCATCAGCCAGGTCGTCTCGACGGCAGCGTTCGGGGCATGCGCGGTCCTCGCGATCGCCGACCAGCTCACTGTGACGGTGGCGATCGTGATCGCGCTCATCGTCGGCGCGATCGACGGCTTCTGGTCCGCGCCGTCACTCGTGATGGCGGGCCGGGTCGTCCCGCCCGCGCTGCTGCCGAGTGCGCTGGGGCTCTCGTCGATCACGTTCGGCTGCGGGCGGATCGTCGGCGGGCTGCTCGGCGGGGCGCTGGTGGCGGCTGCCGGTCCCGCCCCTGCACTCACGGTCGCAGCGTTCGGGCCCCTCATCGCCGCGGCCGTGACGCTGACGCTGCCGAATGTGCCGGGGCTCGAGACGTCGCGCCGCGGAACGCTCAGGGACTTCCCCGACGCGCTCGCCTGGATGGTCCGCGTGCCCGCGGCGCGCGCGCTGTTCGGGCTTGGCCTCGGCGTCGCGACGTTCGGGTACTGCTACATCACGGTGCTGACGATCGTGACTCGCGATCTCCTCGAATCCGGCGCGGCCGACCTCGGCGTGATGACGGCGGCGACGGGGATCGGCATCGTCGCCGGGGCCTTCGCGATGGAACCCGTGGGCCGGTTGCTGGGGCGTGGACGGACGATCGTCGTGACCGTGCTCATCGGTGCGCTCGCGTTCACGACCGTCGGGCTGTCGAGCTCGCTGCCCGTGTCGATGCTCCTCGTCGGCATCGTCTCGTGCGTGCTGATCATGTTCCGCACGACGACGATCGCGCTGCTCCAGTCGCTCGCGCCGCCACGGATGCGCGGCCGGGTGCTGTCGATCTTCGAGATCGGCTTCTGGGGCATCTTCCCGATCGGCGGAATCCTCGCCGGCGTGCTGGCGGACCGGTTCGGCGCCGCCACGATGCTCTACATCTTCGGCGGGACGCTGGTCGCCATCCTCGTCGTGACGGTCATCCTCTACCGACCGCTGCCGTCGCTCGGCATCGCGCTCGAGGACGGCGCGCCGACGACCGCGGAGGCTACCTGACGGTTACCACGCGGCCGGCACTGACGCCCGCGCCGTTGACGTAGTCGCCCGCGTAGCGCGCCTGGATCGCTGCCCAGCCGGTGATCGGGGGCGTGTAGTAGCGGACGACACCGCGCGCATCCGCGACACGCGTCGTCATGTAGCGGTAGACACCGGTCTTGCCACGGCCCCAGATCTCGACGGGCCTGCCCGCGGCCGCCGGTGACGTCGAGAACAGCAGCGTCGCCCGACCGCCGCTCTTCACGGTCACGGCGCCGGTCCCGAACCTGCCGCCGCCGCTCACGACGCCGGCGGCGATCGTGGCCTTGATCAGCGTCGAGGGCCGTGGTGGGAGCGAGAGGCAGTTGCCCGTGCCCCCAGGGCACGACTTGGCCGACGACGGCCGTCCACCGGCGAGGACGGTGACGATGGCCGACCCGACAGCCGCGTCGCGCGTCGAGAGCGGATGGTTGCAGCCGTAGGACGAGGCGAGGTCCTCGCTGAGCGGGCAGCTGGACGGGCCGGCATTGATGGCGCGCGCGAAGATTCCCGCGCCGCCGTCGTCGGACGTGAGCCATTGCGTGTCGAGGAAGGAGAGGGTGCCCGCATCCGGGCCCGCCGGAGCGTAGAGCCAGTCGCGGACGTTGCCGACCGTCATGACCTTCACGCCGTGGCTCCGCGCCGCGGTCAGCGCGAGCGACTGGTTCGAGGCGAGTCCGGCGCCGAGACGCTGCGCGATGGAACGATTGCCGCCGGCCGGATGATCCAGGCCCGTGTCCCAGATCGCGCCCATGTCGCGGAGCGTCGATTCTTCGGCCGGCGTCGAGCGGCCGCCGCAGTAGTCGGGCGCGAACGTGCACAGGAACTCGATGAACGGAGCGCCGCCGAGCGGTGTGTCGAGCGTGACGACCGACGCGAGCGAGGCGCCGGCGGGCATCGCCCAGCCGGCCGCCGCGAGGCGCGCGAGGAACCCAAAGCCGACGAGGCCACCCTGGCTGAACCCGATGAGGTGGATCCGCGCGCCCGGATGCGCGGCCGCGAGCGCCGCGACCTGGTCTTCGAGGTGGTCGACGGCCGACGCAAGGCCCTGGTCGCGCGAGTCCTCGCAGCCGTACGGCGTCGGGACCCACTGACCGCCGGCATCGATCGTGCCACCGCGGTAGCTGTAGCCGACGATCGACTCGGCCGACCAGCCCGCGGCCGTGAGCCGCTGCTCGATCCCGCCCGTGCCCGAGAAATTGACCGTGACATCTGCGCCCGAGGCAAGCTCGCTGCACAGGCCGTCGATCAGGATCGCAAAGGAGGGCGCGTCGGCTGCCCGTGCGTTCGTGGCCGGCAGGACGATGCCGGCGAGGCCGATGAACAGCGCCACAAGGATCGTCAGGGCGCGCGGACGCGCGGCGGTTGCAGGGGACGTGACGGTCATCGGTCCAGTAGCTGGGGCCGGGGGGAGTGAGCGCGGGGTGCGCGGCCGGGGACGCTAACGATATCGCACGGCGCCGAACATGCCCGCTTCGAGCCCCGAACATGGCACGACCCGGGTCGGCTGACGAACCCGGGTCGTTGCGCTGGAGTGAGGGCCCGACGGCCCTCAGCATGCCCGGATCAGGCGCCGCGCATGCTCCGGAAGCAATCGCTGCAGTAGACCGGCTTGCCGCTTGTGGGGCGGAACGGCACCTGGGCATCCTTGCCGCAGTTGCTGCAGGTCGCGGTGAACATCTCGCGCGGACCGCGATCGCGATCACCGTAGCTGCTGCCGCCACCACCGCCGTAGCCACCACCCGAGCCGTAGCTGCTCGAGCTGTAGCCACCGCCGCTGCTTGCCCCATACCCACCACCGCCGTTGCCGCGGGCGGCCTTGCGGCTCGCCCGGCAGCCTTTCCAGCACATTGGGATCCTAAGCTTAGAATTCCACGTGGACAAGTTGTCGCG